>Ga0075432_10000424_pt1 | contig 12331 bp, 10 predicted proteins | sample RhiMethybrSRZTD1_FD_72781 | JGI IMG/M metagenome (GOLD analysis project Ga0075432, IMG submission 72781) | Populus rhizosphere microbial communities from Tennessee, USA - Rhizosphere MetaG P. TD hybrid SRZTD1 | ecosystem: Host-associated > Plants > Roots > Rhizosphere > Soil | place: USA... | reverse complement strand
CTCCGTCGCCGAACTGACCCAGCCGGGCCAGCCCGCCCAGCGGATCTCCCTGCCCCGCCGCAGCCTCCGGGACTGCCTGGCCGAGGAACTCCGCCGCCTTGACCCCGACGAAGTCTTCGGAGACACAATCACCAGCCTCCGCACCTCCACAAGGCGCCAAGAAACCCAGGTGACCTTCACGTGCAGCGGGGAGCCAGGATTTGACCAGGACCGTCTGTCACTGATCGCCGGCTAAGGGAGACCGGGCAACCGAGGAGCTGGAACCCCAGCACGTCAGTTAGATTGGCGCTGGTGCCGATTCACCGGATCCGGGCGGATCCAGGAAAGGAACACAAGAATAATGGTCCATCAAGTACAAGCAGTCATCGCCAGGGAGAAGAATGCCCCAGTTTCGCTGGAGACTATTCTGGTCCCGGATCCGGGGCTGGGGGAGGCCCTAGTGGACATTCTCACGTGCGGGGTTTGCCACACGGACCTGCATTACAAGCAGGGCGGCATCGGCGACGATTTCCCATACTTGCTAGGCCATGAGGCCACGGGTGTAGTCAGCGCGGTAGGTCCGGACGTCACCGAGGTGGCGCCGGGTGACCGCGTGATCCTGAACTGGCGTGCTGTCTGTGGGGAATGCCGCGCCTGCGCGAAGGGCCAGCCGCAGTACTGCTTCAACACGCACAACGCGACGCAGAAGATGACCTTGGAGGACGGCACGGAACTCTCTCCCGCGCTGGGTATTGGCGCCTTCGCGGAGAAGACGCTCGTGGCCGCCGGGCAGTGCACCAAGATTGACGACGACGCCGATCCCGCCGCCGTCGGGCTCCTCGGCTGCGGTGTCATGGCAGGCATCGGTGCCGCGATCAACACCGGTGAGGTCAAGCGCGGCGAGTCCGTGGCCGTGATCGGCTGCGGCGGCGTGGGCATCGCCGCCATCGCGGGCGCCAACCTGGCCGGTGCCACCACGATCATCGCGGTGGACATCGACGCCAACAAGGTGGAAATGGCCAAGTCCCTCGGCGCCACCCACGGGGTGGATTCCAGCAAGGAAGACCCTGTCGAAGCCATCCGGGCATTCACCGGCGGCAACGGCGCCGACGTCGTGATTGACGCCGTCGGCCGCCCCGAAACTTACAAGCAGGCGTTCTACGCCCGCGACCTCGCCGGCCGTGTGGTGCTGGTAGGTGTCCCGACGCCGGACATGACGCTTGAGCTGCCCCTGCTGGACGTCTTTGGGCGGGGCGGGTCCCTGAAGTCCTCCTGGTACGGCGACTGCCTGCCCTCCCGTGACTTCACGATGCTGGTGGCGCATTTCAAGCAGGGCAACCTTGATCTGGACGCGTTCGTCACCGAACGCATCACAATCGACCAGGTGGAGGAAGCCTTCGCCAGGATGCACGAGGGCAAGGTCCTGCGCTCAGTTGTTGAAGTAAAGACACTGAAGGAGTTCTCATGACAGTTACCATCGAAAACCTGGTCACCTCGGGCACTTTTTCGCTCGACGGCGGCACCTGGGACGTGGACAACAACGTCTGGATCGTGGGTAACGATTATGAGTGTGTGATCATCGATTCCCCGCACGACGCGGCAGCGATCATCAACCACGTCCGTGGCCGGAGGGTCCTGGCCATCTTGCTGACCCATGCGCATAATGACCACATCGGCGCGGCGCGGGAGGTCGCGGCTGCTGTGGTCGCCCCGATCGTCCTGAACCCGGAGGACCTGGTCCTATGGAAGCAGGTTTACCCGGATACGGAACCGGACCGGTACCACGGGGACGGTGACGTGTTCGAGGTGGGCGGAACCGCACTGTTGGCCATCCACACCCCGGGCCATTCCCCGGGCTCCACCTGCTTTTACCTCGAAAGTGAGGGAACGGTCTTCACCGGCGACACGCTCTTTAACGGTGGACCGGGAGCGACGGGACGGTCCTACAGCGACTACCCCACCATCCTGACTTCGATCCGGGAACGGCTGTTCACCCTCCCGCCGGAGACTGTGGTCCGCACCGGCCACGGCGATAACACCAGTATTGGTGCGGAACGGGAAACGCTGGCCAAGGTTTCTCAGTAGAGCAGGGTCTGAACGGCAGGATCCCGTCGAGGCACACCAGGACAGCTGGCGCGCCTCGACGGGCGTTTGAACAAGAACGGCGTGAGCCGCGAAGGAAGTTGGAACAATGAAGTTCGGTAAGCAGCCCGCCCCCGTCGCGGACATCAACGAGGATGATCTGGACGTCCACAAACCGAAGCGGGAAGCGGCCGGGGTCAAGGCTGTGATGGTGGCGCTGGAGCGCGCCGTGGCGCAGGCCGGGGTTTCGCGTACCGTGCATTCGATGCTGCGCCTGAACCAGCGCGGCGGCTTCGACTGCCCCGGCTGCGCCTGGCCGGAATCGGACAAGAAACGCAAGACGGCTGAATTCTGCGAGAACGGCGCCAAAGCCGTGGCCGAGGAAAACACGCTCAGGACAGTGGGCGCCGAGTTCTGGGCCAGGCATTCCATCGCCGAACTGTCGGGCAGGACGGAGTACTGGCTAGGCAACCAGGGCAGGCTCAGCGAACCTGTGGTGATCCGCGAAGGCGACACCCACTACTCGCCGATCTCGTGGGCGGACGCCTTCGAACTGATCGGCGAGCATATCCGGGCCAGCACGCCGGACCGCTGCGTCTTCTACACCTCCGGGCGCACGGCAAACGAGACCGCGTTCATGTACCAGCTGTTCGCGCGGGCCCTGGGCACCAACAACCTGCCCGACTGCTCGAACATGTGCCACGAATCCTCCGGCTCCGCCCTGAACCTGACCATTGGAATCGGCAAAGGCACCGTGTCGCTGGACGACATCCACGACTCGGAGCTGATCTTCGTCGTCGGCCAGAACCCGGGCACCAACCATCCCCGGATGCTCTCGGCGCTGAAGGAATGCAAGGACAACGGCGGCAAGGTGGTGGCGGCCAACCCGCTGCCCGAGGCCGGCCTGTTCAACTTCAAGGACCCGCAGACCGTATCCGGTGTGGTGGGCGGCGGCACGCCGCTGGCCGACGAGTACCTGCAGATCAAGGTTGGCGGGGACCTGGCGCTGTTCCAGGCCCTGGGCCACCTGCTCCTGGCGGAGGAAGAGCGGAACCCGGGCAGCGTCGTCGACCGTTCCTTCATCGACGCGCAGACGGACGGCTTCGACGCCTACCGGGACGCCCGCCGGGAGCCGGATTGGACGGAGATCGAGAAGGGAACCGGGCTGGCCCGCAAGCAGATCGAGGACGTGGCCGGGATGCTGATCCGGTCCAAGGCCACGATCTTCTGCTGGGCGCTCGGCGTGACGCAGCAGCCGCACTCCGTGGACACCATCAAGGAAATGGTCAACGTCCTGCTTCTTCAGGGGAACTTCGGCAAGCCCGGCGCCGGGCCTGCCCGGTCCGCGGGCACTCCAACGTCCAGGGCGACCGGACCATGGGGATCTGGGAGAAACCCAAAGAGTGGCTCCTGGAGTCCCTCGACAAGGAGTTCGGCATCCTGTCTCCGCGCCATCACGGCTACGACGCTGTCGAGTCGATGGAAGCCTTTGAACGCGACGAGGTGGACGTCTTTGTCTCCATGGGCGGAAACTTCTCACTCGCGTGCTCGGACACGGAGACACTGGAAGCGGGCATGCAGCGGATCGGCCTGACCGTCCACATCTCCACCAAGCCCAACCGGTCCCACGTGGTGCACGGCCGCACTTCCCTGATCCTTCCCACGCTGGGACGGACCGACAAGGACGACAAGCACCCGGGCGGTGCGCAGTTCCTGTCCGTGGAGGACTCCATGTCCGTCGTGCACTCGACGCAGGGCAGGCTGCGGCCGGTATCCGAACACATGCTCGCCGAACCGGTGATCGTGGCACGGATGGCCGAGGCCACCTTCGGCCCGGACCACTCCGTGGACTGGAAGGCCATGGCCGAGGATTACGACGTCGTCCGGGACCACATCTCGCGGGTCCTTCCAGGGTTCGAGGATTTCAACACCCGGGTCCGGACCAAGAACGGCTTTGTGCTGCCCAACCCGCCGCGGGACACCCGGTCCTTCAAGACGGACATTGGCCGAGGCCGGTTCACGGTCAGCCCGCTGGAGTACCTGACCCCGCCGAAGGGGCACCTGGTGCTGCAGACCATCCGCAGCCACGACCAGTACAACACCACCTTCTACGGCCTGGATGACCGGTACCGCGGCATCTCGGGCGGCCGGCGCGTGATTCTGGTGCATCCTGAGGACCTGGCGGAACTCGGTTTCAAGGACCGGGACCTGGTGGACGTGGTCAGCACCTTCCGCGGGCTCGACCGACAGGCAGATAAATTCCGCCTGGTCGCGTACCCGACGGCGAAGGGCTGTGCCGCGGCGTACTTCCCTGAGGCCAACGCCCTGGTCCACAAGGAGAACGTGGCGCGGGAATCCAACACCCCCGGGTTCAAGGCCATGTTCGTCCGCTTCGTGCCGCACGCGGCGGCGCCGGAAGCAGGCAAAGAGTCCTCTTCGCTTGTGGCGGCTACTGCCAGCTGACCCGGCAGCACAAAGGCCCCGTCTCCGAATAAACCAGTTCAAGGGGGGCGTTGGTTTTGCGTGGGCCGGTCAGCGAGGGTTACACCGTCACCGGAGTCCGTGACTGTGCGCCAGCGCGATCGCCTCGGTGCGTGAACGGACGTCGAGCTTCCTGAACAGGTTCCGCACGTGGAACTTGACCGTGTTCTCGCTGATGCCCAGCGTGGAGGCGATGGTCCGGTTGCGGTGCCCGGCAACGAGGTGCTGGAGCACCTCGAGCTCCCGGGCAGCAAGATCCCAGCCGGCGACATCCCCTGCCGGGCGTGACGCTTGCAGGTCCAGTGGGAGGGTGACAAAAACGTCCGCACCCCAGCCTGGCATGACGTCGAGCCGCAGCTGCCCGGTGAGCGCCTGGACCCGGCGGTCCAGGCGGGCCATGCTGGGCGCGTCGGCTTTGAGTGCACCCCGGCCGTCGTCGCGGACGTTGATCAGCAAGTTTTCGCCGTCGCAGTCCCATTGCGTCCGTACTCTGCTGACGTCCGGTTGCTCCGTCATGGCAAGCACAAGTCCGCGGACGATTGCCCGTGCCGCGTGGGCAACTTCGCCGGGCAGGGCTCGTCCGTTGAGCGGGGGTTCGATAAATTCGATCTCGATGCCGCTGTAGCGTGTGAGCGGCCGCAGGTCCTCCCGCAGGCGTTCGAAGGCCTTGGCGACGGGCTCTTTCACCATGTCTGTTGTGCGGTCGCTGTGGGTCCGGAGCCCGATCAAAGCCTTGGCGGCGAGGTCGATAACGGTTGTGCGCGCCGCCGCATCGTCCAGTGAGGATGAACGAAGGGCTGCCAGAAGGGTCTCCAGGGTGGTGGAGTGCACATCGGTCAGTTCCGCTGTCACGCGGAGGCGTTCAGCGGATGCCGCCCGCGATTCGAGCAGATAAGACGGCGGCGCATCAGCCACCTTCTCCCGGATCCGCCGCGCAGTGAGGCGCCACAGATACGTCACCAGGTCCAGCCCGGCATTGCGCCCCGGATCGGCAGGGGGATCGGTGAGGACCAGGAGGGCGTTGCTCGAGGCGTGTTTCAGGGCGAGCACGGGGCGGGTCTTGCCCGCGAGCTCGGTTTCCCCGAACCAGGGTCCCTCATCCTTAAGGGTGGCGCGGAGCGTGTCCAGCTCGGTGATGGAGACCCGGGAAATAATGTCTTCATCGCCCGCCTTCTTCTGCGGGCGGCCTGTGCAGTCTTCCGTGAAGATCACAAGCGCGCTGCTTCCCATGTAGGGCAGCGTGGCATCACGGAGGCGCTCCGCTACCTGGGACAGGGGGGCATCGGCCAATGCTGCCACACTCTGTAAAAGCGGCCACGGCAGGTCTGGTAGGGGCATGGTGAATTCCTTCAGGGATGGGTCCGGCGGTGCACTCATCCGGACAGCATACCCGGGCGGAAAACGTCCTTCCAACCCAAAAGGGTAGTAAGAACCGTCAGAAAACAGTGTTACCCCTGCCCATTTGGTTCGCAATCATTGATATCAACCAGAAAGTATCCGTCCGGCCCCTTCAGGCCGACCAGATCCAAAAGGACAAACCGTGAACCCGACAACAAATGTGATACTCCCCGGCACTGCAAATTCAGCAACACTCAAATGGACGCCCGAGGACGAGCGCGCCGTGGACACCGCCCGTGTTTTGGCTGCGGACGCTGTGGAGAAGGTCGGCAACGGCCACCCCGGCACGGCCATGAGCCTTGCCCCGGCCGCCTACCTTCTTTTTCAGAAGCTGATGCGCCATGACCCCCGCGACCCGGACTGGCTGGGACGTGACCGTTTCATCCTGTCACCCGGCCACTCCTCGCTGACGCTATATATCCAGTTGTTCCTGTCCGGTTACGGCCTGGAACTGGACGACCTCAAGGCGCTCCGCACCTGGGATTCCCTCACTCCGGGCCACCCTGAGTACAAGCACACCGCCGGCGTCGAGATCACCACCGGTCCGCTGGGCCAGGGCCTGGCCTCGTCGGTGGGCTTCGCGTACTCGCAGCGGCGGATGCGCGGCCTGTTCGACGCCGACGCTGCCGAGGGCACGTCCCCGTTTGACCACACCATCTGGGTCATCGCTTCCGACGGCGACATCCAGGAAGGCGTGACCTCCGAGGCTTCCTCGCTGGCCGGACACCAGGAACTGGGCAACCTCGTAGTGGTCTACGACGAGAACCACATCTCCATCGAGGACGACACAGACATCTCCTTCACCGAGGATGTCCTAAAGCGCTATGAGGCCTACGGCTGGCACACCCAGCGCGTGGACTGGACCGAGACGGGCGAATACGTCGAAGACGTCCAGGAGCTGTACTCTGCCCTGCTCGCGGCGAAGGCTGAGACCTCCAAGCCGTCCATCATCTCGCTGCGCACCATCATCGGGTACCCGGCGCCGAAGAAGCAGAACACCGGCAAGATCCACGGTTCCGCCCTCGGTGCTGACGAAGTGGCAGGCCTGAAGGAGGTCCTGGGCTTCGACCCGGCCAAGTCCTTCGAGGTGGACCAGGACGTCCTGGCCCACGCCCGTGCCGTCGTCGACCGCGGTGCTGCCGCCCGCAGCGAATGGGATTCCTCGTTCGAGGCGTGGCAGTCGGCCAACCCTGAGGGCGCTGCCCTGTTGGAGCGGATCGAAGCCAAGAAGCTTCCCGCCGGACTCGACGCAGTCCTGCCGGTCTTCGAAGCCGGCCAGGATGTCTCCACCCGGGCAGCGTCGGGCAAGGTCCTGAACTCGCTGGGGCCGGTCATGCCCGAGCTGTGGGGCGGTTCGGCTGACCTCGCCGAGTCCAACAACACCACCATCGAGGGCTCGGCGTCGTTCATACCGGTTTCCCGCTCCACCGATGCGTGGAAGGGTAACCCGTACGGACGGGTCCTACACTTCGGCATCCGCGAGCACGCCGCGGCGTCCATCGTGAACGGCATCTCGCTGCACGGCCGGACCCGCGCATTCTCCGGCACGTTCCTGATCTTCAGTGACTACCAGCGCCCGGCCATCCGCCTCTCTGCCCTGATGGGTGTCCCGTCCATCTACGTGTGGTCCCACGACTCCATCGGCCTGGGCGAAGATGGCCCCACCCACCAGCCGGTGGAGCAGCTCTCCACCTTGCGCGCCATAGTGGGCCTGGACGTTGTCCGCCCCGGTGACGCGAACGAGGTGGGTATAGCGTGGAAGACCATGCTGGAGAACCACGAGAACCCGGCCGGTATCGTCCTGACCCGTCAGAACGTCCCCACCTTCGCCCGCGGTAATGGTGCAGCACAGGGTGACACCTTTGCTTCCCCGGCGGGTGTGGCCAAGGGCGGCTACGTCCTCGCCGAGGCAGCCAAGGACGGCGCAACCGTTCCGGCCGACGTGCTGCTGATCGCTACCGGCTCCGAGGTACAGCTGGCCGTCCAGGCCCGCGAAGCCCTCCAGTCCGAAGGCATCGCCGCCCGCGTCATCTCAATGCCGTGTGTTGAGTGGTTCAACAAGCAGGACGCGGCTTACCGCGAGTCTGTGCTTCCCGCCGCAGTCAGGGCCCGCGTCTCGGTCGAAGCCGGTCTGGCGCTGGGCTGGAGGGAATTCGTTGGCGATGCCGGCCGTTCCATCTCGCTTGAGCACTACGGCGCTTCGGCAGACTACAAGCGCCTGTTCCAGGAGTTTGGCATCACCGCGGAGGCTGTCGCCGCCGCCGCCATGGACTCCCTGGACGCTGCCCGCAACTGACCTTTACTTGCACTGCGGCCAGCGCCGCGGGACGGCCTCATGGGGGACGTCCCGCGGTGCGGCCGCGAACTTTCACCAGTCCACAAATTTTTGAAGGAAGAAGCTATGACCAACGCAACCCCCACCGCCCAGCTGTCCGACGCCGGTGTGTCCATCTGGCTCGATGACCTCTCGCGCGAGCGTCTCGCCAGCGGCAGCCTGCAGAAGCTCATCGACGAAAAGAACGTGGTGGGCGTGACCACCAACCCGTCCATCTTCCAGGCCGCGATCACCTCCGGCTCGGACTATGACGCAAAGATTGCCGAACTTGCCCTCCAGGGCACTGGCGTCGAGGAGACCATTTTCGAGATCACCACCACCGACGTCGCTGACGCCTGCGACCTGTTCGCCCCGATCGCCGCCGCCACCAACGGCGTGGACGGACGTGTCTCCATCGAGGTGGACCCCCGCCTGGCCTGGGACACCGAAGGAACCATCGCCGAGGCCAAGCGCCTCTACAAGAAGGTGGACAAGGACAACGTCCTCATCAAGATCCCCGCGACGCTCGAAGGCCTGGAAGCGATTACCGCAACCCTCGCCGAAGGCATCAGCGTCAACGTGACCCTGATCTTCTCCCTGGACCGCTACCGCGCCGTCATCAATGCCTTCCAGGCCGGCCTGAACCTGGCCAAGGAAAACGGCCACGACCTGTCCACGATCCACTCGGTGGCATCGTTTTTCGTCTCCCGCGTGGACAGCGAGATCGACAAACGGCTCGACGCCCTCGGCACCGACGAAGCCAAGGCCCTGAAGGGCAAGGCCGGCGTAGCCAATGCCCGCGTGGCCTACCAGGTGTACGAGCAGCTCTTCTCGACCGAACGGTGGGAAGTTCTGGCCGAAGCCGGCGCACGCCCGCAGCGTCCGCTGTGGGCGTCCACCGGTGTGAAGGACCCTGCCTACCCCGACACCCTGTACGTCACCGGACTGGTTGCTGCCGACGTCGTCAACACCATGCCGGAGAAGACGCTGGACGCCACGTTCGACCACGGCGTGGTCACCGGTGACACGATTTCCGGCACCTATGCCGAGTCCAAGGCCGTGCTGTACGCACTGGACGCCCTGGGCATCTCCTATAACGAGGTGGTTGCCCTCCTCGAATCCGAGGGCTTGGACAAGTTTGTGGCCAGTTGGAAGGAACTGTTGGCCGACGTCGAAGGCGCCCTCGCCACCGCACGGAAGGCATCCTGACCCGAGCTCTGACCGCTACCGAAAGGCAGACATCATGTCCGCATCACCTCTGAACTGCTGTATCAACCCCAGCATCCTCTCGGCCGACTTCGTCAATCTCGAGGCCGAGCTTGCCCGCGTCAGCAATGCCGATGCCGTGCACGTGGATGTTATGGATAACCATTTTGTGCCAAATCTGACCATCGGCCTGCCTGTTATTGAACGGCTGCAGAAGGTCAGCCCCGTCCCGTTGGATGCCCACCTGATGATCGCCAACGTGGACCGCTGGGCGCCGCAGTACGCCGATGCCGGCCTGAGCTCTGTGACGTTCCACGTGGAGGCATCAGATGCCCCCATCAAACTCGCCCGGGAACTTCGCGCACGCGGGGCCAAGGCGGGCATGGCACTGCGGCCGGCCACTCCGGTGGAGCCCTATCTGGACATGCTCTCCGAACTGGACATGCTGTTGATCATGACTGTGGAGCCGGGCTTTGGTGGCCAGGCGTTCCTGGACGTTATGCTGCCGAAGATCCGCCGTGCCCGCGCGGCGGTTGAGGGTGCAGGGGTGAACGTGGCCATCCAGGTGGACGGCGGCATCACGGAGGAAACCATCATCCGCGCCGCGGAGGCCGGTGCCAACGTCTTTGTGGCCGGATCGGCCGTGTACGGCAAGCCGTCTCCTACGGATGCCATCGAGTCGCTGCGCGCCAACGGGCAGCTCGCCTTTGGCGCGCGGGCTCTCCACTTCAACAAGACCGCACCCCAACCAGCCTGAAGGACCACTCATGCGCGTTCACATCGCAACTGACCACGCAGGTATGGAGCTTAGCTCCCACCTCATCAATGCACTGTCTGCCAGCGGCTACGAGATGGTGGACCACGGGCCGGCCGCCTATGATGCCGAGGACGACTACCCGGCGTTCTGCATTAAGGCAGCAACTGCGGTCGTGGCCGATCAGGCCGCGGGCGTCGACGCCCTCGGGATTGTGCTGGGCGGCTCGGGCAATGGTGAGCAGATCGCCGCGAACAAGGTCAAGGGCGTCCGTGCGGCCTTGGCCTGGAATCTCGACACGGCGAAACTGGCCCGTGAACACAACAATGCCAACGTGGTGGCAGTGGGCGGGCGGCAGCACACCGTTGAGGAGGCCACCGAACTGATTGAGGCGTTCCTGGCAGAACCGTTCAGCAATGCCGAGCGCCATGAGCGCCGCATCGGCAAAATCGCCACCTATGAGACAACCGGTGAGGTTGCCGAGTAAGTGATACCTGGCTTCGTCATAGCTCCGTCCCATGCGGCGGGGCTATGGCGTGGCCGCCTTCTTGTTTAAGCCGCTTTCCTGGTCAAGACCGAACCGGAAGCGGAGAACGCCTGGACCAAAAAGGGAAGGGCGGCAGACGAAAACTCAGCATAGGAGTCACCATGCCCATTGCAACCCCAGAGATCTACTCCGAGATGATTGACCGTGCCAAGGCCGGTGGCTATGCATTCCCGGCTGTCAATGTCACCTCCTCGCAGACACTGAACGCCGCACTGCGGGGCTTCGCCGAGGCAGAGTCCGACGGCATCGTCCAGGTATCCACCGGCGGTGCCGCGTACTGGTCCGGCGCTGCCACCAAGGACATGGTGGCCGGTTCGCTCGGCTTCGCCGCGTTCGCCCGCGAAGTTGCCAAGAACTACGGCGTCAACATCGCCCTCCACACGGACCACTGTCCCAAGGACAAGCTGGACGGCTTTGTCCTGCCGCTGCTGGCAGCCTCCGAGGCCGAGGCCAAAGCCGGCCGCAACCCGATCTTCAACTCGCACATGTGGGACGGTTCGCACGAGCCGCTCAACGAGAACCTGAGCACCGCGCGTGAACTGCTGGAGCGCACCGCCGCAGCGAAGATGATCCTCGAAGTTGAAATCGGCATTGTGGGCGGCGAGGAAGACGGCGTTGAAAACGCCATCAACGACAGGCTGTACACCACGGTAGAGGACGCCCTCGCCACCGTCGAGGCCCTCGGCGCCGGCGAGAACGGTCGCTACATCACTGCCCTGACCTTCGGCAACGTGCACGGCGTGTACAAGCCCGGCGGTGTTAAGCTGCGCCCGGAGATCCTCAAAGACGTCCAGGCCCAGGTGGGAGCCAAGCTCGGCAAGAACAGCCCGTTTGACCTCGTGTTCCACGGCGGCTCCGGCTCCTCCGATCAGGAGATCGCCGACGCCGTTTCCTACGGCGTGATCAAGATGAACATCGACACCGACACCCAGTACGCGTACACGCGTCCAGTGGTGGACCACATGTTCCGCAACTACGACGGCGTGCTGAAGGTCGACGGCGAAGTGGGCAACAAGAAGCTCTACGATCCGCGTGTCTGGGGTGCCTCCGCCGAAGCCGGGCTGTCCGCCCGTATCGTGGAGGCAACCAAGCAGCTCGGCTCCGCCGGAAAGACGTTCTAAAGAAAGGTCAGCCGAACAGGACCGCTGCTTCCTCGTAGCGGTCCTGTGGGACTGTCTTCAGCTGGCCCAGGGCCTCCTGGAAATTCACGTGTTGTATATCCGTGCCCTTGAGCGCCACCATCGTGCCCCAGCAACCCTCCATCACCGAGTCAATCGCGGCCATGCCCAGGCGCGTTGCGAGGACGCGATCGAAGGCTGAGGGCACGCCCCCGCGCTGGATGTGCCCCAGGATGGTCGCGCGGGTCTCGATGCCGGTCCGGGCTTCCAATTCCGGGACCAACTGGTCCGCGATGCCGCCCAGGCGGGGGCGGCCGAAGGTGTCCAGACCCCGCTCGGAGCGTGGGGACTCCATGTGCTCCGGAACAAAACCCTCGGCCACCACTACCAACGGTGCGCGTCCGCGGGCGTGGGCTTCCTTCACCCATTGGGCGATCTGCTCGATGCTGACC
>Ga0075432_10000423_pt1 | contig 12332 bp, 9 predicted proteins | sample RhiMethybrSRZTD1_FD_72781 | JGI IMG/M metagenome (GOLD analysis project Ga0075432, IMG submission 72781) | Populus rhizosphere microbial communities from Tennessee, USA - Rhizosphere MetaG P. TD hybrid SRZTD1 | ecosystem: Host-associated > Plants > Roots > Rhizosphere > Soil | place: USA... | reverse complement strand
CCTCTGTGACGTGCAGATCGGCCGCAATCGGCGACAGCAGGCTGACGGGCAGGAATTCGGAGGCGATCAGCGCGAAGACGCACAGCGACATCGCAAAGACGCCGCTCCAGTTCGCGGGACTAGCTGCCAAATTGTCTTGGTTGCTTGTGTTGCCTCCAGAGGCATTGGTTGTACTGGGGGGCATGGGATTCTCTTTGGTTTCTGATGTTTTTAAGTTGTCGCTAGGCGGACCGTTGCTGGGCCAGTGACGGCAAGCCATGAGCGCCGAACGCGGCGAAGGCATCGTCAGTGCCCGGAAGGCGCGTCCTGGCCGGAGCAGCACTAGCGCGAGAAACTGCTGTCGCGACGAGAGAACACCATCCACTCCGGCCAAATCACCTTCGGATGGCGTCAACCGAAGGGAGCTTTTGCGGTCGAAAGCTTGCGAGGGAAATAGGCAACCTTCTCGACGTTGTTGTAGTCGCTGAACTTCAATGTCAGCGGCAACATGGACGCCAACTTCCGGCTCGTAGGATGGTTGTAAAGCTCGGCAATGGCGTGGCCCGTGTCGACGGTTAGTTTAGACTTGGGTCAGTACGTCGATTTGTTTGACATGGCCGTAGCTCCGTTTTCTGGTGCGACGTGAAGGCGGTTTGCGTTCGCCATGCCACTCTTTTCTATTTCCGCCGCATGGCTGCCCAAGGGAATGGCGAATACAGCCAATGAGGCCAGCAAGTTTATTGCTCGATTGGTTCTGCATTTTGCCATACCAACCCCCAATTTGAGACAGCCGTCCCAACTGTGTTCGAAGGCATGGATGTGTTTGGTGATGTACTTAATACCGCGAAGGTCTGAACGATTAAACTGTAATAATCGCATACAGGTATGAACTGAATTGATGAATAGGTACACACTCGTACTGTTTCATTGTTTGGTGTCGGCTTTGCGCTGCTGTCAGGGGAGACAAGGCACAAGTTTCAGTCTCGATCTAGTGCGCGGGGATTCCGTTTACTTTTTTACAGGACTGATGCGACGTTCGGTCTCGTCGAAAAAGCGTTTCTCCAATCGGAACGCGCCCTTCAACACGAGCGTGGACAATGTCGCCGTGCGCAACTCCATCTACGTCCTCGACGGCCTGCTCTATCGCGAGTCCGATTTGTGGGCCGAGTACGGTACACCGACACAGCCAGCTCCAACGATCAACTCTAAGCCCTGATGCTTCTACTGGGCTTCTGCCGAGTCGCGCGTCTGCGACGTCGGCGAACCATATTGTACGTGCCGCAGGTGTGCAGACCCACGCGAAAGGAAGCCCGCTGATCGTCGTTCCTTGAAAGTAAGGCGAATCCCCTCCCAATTAGATGACACCCTGCGTTTGGTTCGTTCGATCAATCAGGGCGCCGCGTGAGAATGGGTTGACCGCGGCCTGTGCGAGATGGACCGAATCGAGCGCACGCTGTTCATCCTGGACTGGCTGCAAAGGGTCGAGCTACGCCGCAGTGTTCACGCTTACCTGAGGTCTCTCCGATGCTTAGGGGCTTCCCTCGCTGGTACGTTAGGGAAAAGCGAATTCAAGTCATTAGAAGCGTTGTAATATCCCGCGATTTGGGATAATTTAAATCAAATGGGTTGTGAGTGTGAATATGGAATCGCGTGAAAAAAAACATTAACCACATGATTAACAACATTTTTATTTGTCTGTACGCATTGGGTAGATTGGTTTTTGTGCTTCCAGGATGCGTTTTTGTGAAAATGATGAAATCCCATACCTTCCGATGATGCTACGTCTATCGGTAGGTAGAAGAGGCTCTGTAGAGCACAGACGGCTGTTCCAGGGGTAGGCGACCTGTAGCCTGCCTCCTCCCGAACGATCCGGAAGGGCGAGACTGTGCAAAACCAACAAAAACTATGAGTCAGGATGGAGAGAACGATTTGAAAACTTATTCACATTGGATTGACGGCGCTTTTCAAGAGCCAGCAAGCGGCCAATGGATGCATACCATCGATCCTTACCAGGGTGAACCTTGGGCGAATATTCCTTGCGGCAATTCGGAAGACGCATCCATTGCAGTCGCGGCAGCCAAACGTGCAATGACTACAGGGCCATGGGCCGGTATGAGCGCAACCGAGCGTGGCAAGATCATGCGCCGCATTGGCGATATTACTCTCGAGAACTTAGATCGCCTTGCTGAGATCGAAGTACGAGATAATGGGAAGCTCCTCGCCGAAATGAACGGCGTCATCAAAAATGTGGCAGAAATTTGGTACTACTACGCCGGGCTAGCCGACAAGATCGAAGGTTCGGTGATGCCAATGGAGAAAGCGGGGGTCGTGGGATTTACTACCCGAGAGCCCATTGGGGTAGTGCTCGCATTGACGGCCTGGAATGCACCGCTCAATTTCTTAGCACTCAAATGTGCGCCAGCCTTGGCTGCTGGATGCTCGGCAGTAGTCAAACCTTCCGAGTTTTCATCGGCTAGTTCGTTGGAGTTCGTTGCGCTTACTAAGCAGGCTGGATTACCTGATGGAGTTCTAAACGTAGTTACCGGGCTTGGAAAGGATATTGGCGCACCTTTGGTGGAGCATCGTGATGTCGCCATGATTACTTTTACAGGTTCCGACATAACCGGGGCCAAAGTATACGAGGCTGCCGCACGCCAGATGAAGCGTGTCGCGATGGAATTAGGTGGTAAATCGCCAAATATCGTGTTCGAAGATGCGGACCTGGAGCAAGCGGTTGCCGGGGCCATTTCAGGTATTTTCGGAGGCGGTGGGCAAATGTGTACTGCAGGTTCTCGTCTGTTAGTACAGAACTCTATCAAGGAGAAGTTTACTCAATTGGTCGTTGCCGCCGCCCACGCAGTAAAGGTGGGTAATCCGATGGAGGCTGCGACACAAATGGGACCAATGTCGACAGCGCCACAGTTTCAAAAAGTCATGGAGTATATTGATATCGCTAGTGCGGAAGGAGCGAAATGTATAGCAGGTGGAAAGCCCGCGGTCGGTCCCGGCATAAAGGGTGGCCAGTTCATCGAGCCGACGATTTTCACCGATGTGACTAATAATATGCGTATTGCGCAGGAAGAAGTTTTTGGACCAGTTTTGTGCATCATTGGTTTCGAAAATGAGGCAGAGGCAATCGAAATCGCCAATGATACATTGTACGGATTGGCTGCGGGTATCTGGACGAGCAATATTGGACGACTCTTCCGCATGTCAAAAGCGCTGCAAGTGGGCACTGTGTGGGGAAATACCTACCGTACTTACAGTTACTTGATGCCGTTCGGTGGTATGAAGCAGTCGGGGGTAGGGCGAGAGCTGGGAATTGAGGCAGTGAACGAATTCCTTGAAACTAAGAGCATTATGATTTCCATAGCCGATGCGCAGCCGCAAAACAACTTTGTGCCACGTTGAGGCGTGCTGTTTTCAGGCGTAGGCTTTTGTTTCTGTAGTACAAAGCTGTTCATGTCTTTCCGCTAGGCGGGTGCTAAGTGAGATGCTGTTTGATATGACGTGAGATTCGCAGCGCTTGCACCGAATTATAGGCATTAAATTGCAGTGCGACCGAGTTCTTTCTCCAGGAGCTGCAGAGCAATCTCTGGATATGACGCTTGGCTAATCATTATCAAGAGTTTCTTAAGAATACTTCGGGAAACATCGCTTGTTGATAAGCGTATCGTCAATCAGACTGTAATCATCTCGTCACAGCACCGGAGCGTGTAATTTTATACGAAACAGGAAGAGGGTGAAGGCGGCGATGCAATTCAAGAAGAAGGTTGCTTTCCAATGATAATGCCTCCCTAAATGGGGGCCGATCGTCGGAAAGAGTCTATGCAGAATAAAAATAAGGTGCAGATTATGACAACAACGACTGACTACGAGACAATGATTGAGGTCAAACGGCAGCCCGATCAAGCGAAGCGCGCAACTATTGCCTCCTTTATTGGCACTGCACTTGAGTATTATGAACTTTACATTTACGCCACGGCGTCAGCGCTCGTGTTCAGCACCGTATTCTTTCCTGACAGTGGGGCTGCAGGGCTTCTCCTTGCACTGAGCACCTACGGTGTCGCCTATTTGGCCCGACCGCTAGGTGGCTTACTCGCCGGGCATTTCGGCGACCGACTGGGGCGTCGCAAGGTCCTGCTGGTGATATTGTTGGTTATGGGGGGCGCTACTTTCGCGATCGGGTGCCTCCCAAGCTATGCTCAGATAGGCGGATGGGCGCCCGTTTTGCTGGTGTTGTTTCGCATCGCTCAGGGTTTGTCAGCCGGCGGTGAACTCGCTAGTTCCTGTTCACTTACCGCCGAGCACGCTCCGCGTGGTCGAAGAGGTCTATACACCTCCATTTCGGCTACGGGCGCCATATTTGGCTATCTTTTGGCCACGCTCTCGTTTATGTGGGTTGCCGCCCTTCCTAGGGAAGACATGCTTTCCTGGGGATGGCGTATCCCCTTTTTGTCTAGCCTGTTACTTGTTTTTGTCGGTATTTACGTTCGATGGTGGGTAAAGGAACCTGAAGTTTTTCTTAAGCAGGAAAAGCAGTCGACTATCGTCAGCATTCCACTTTTCAATGTGTTGCGCGAACAACCGGTCGATTTTTGCCGGGTTATCTTCAGCGCTCTTCAAATCGTTGTTAGTGTGATTGTTCCCGTGTATGGCTTAACATACGCAACTAAAGTCGTCGGCATCGCCTCGTCAACGATGCTCGAAGTGGTGGCACTTACCTATTTTGCTGCACTGGTGTTCCTTCCCTTAGGTGGGTTTCTAAGTGACAAGATTGGTCGTAAGCCTGTACTTATTTTAGGTAACATTATCGCTGCACTGTCGGTCTGGTTGTTTTTCTGGGCTGTTGCAACGGCGAATATGCCAATGGTCTATCTTGGGATGTTCCTGAGTTTCTCGGTCGGCTGGGGGCTAATAAATGGAGTGTATCCGATTTTCTATAGTGAGCTTTTCAGCACGCGCTTTCGCGTCACAGGTTTCGCAGTCGGCCTGCAGATTGGATTGATACTTACCGGCTTTTCACCTTTAATTGCCCAGATGTTGTCTACGGCTAACAATGATGCTTGGTGGCCGGTTGCGCTGGTGTCGTCTGTTTGTTCGGTCATCGCGGCCCTTACCATCGGAGTAACCCGCGAAACTTACAAGGCGCCTCTCAAGGATTAAGGCTGAGTTTTCGAGGGGCGGTAGGTGTTTATTTTCTCGGTTCCGAGTTTCCTCAGCTATCTCTTGACGAGCGCCCCCCCTGCTGAAAAGGCAGGGGAGGGCGCTCGTTAAGGTTCGGCGCTGCCGTTTATCGAAAAAAGCGGCGCTTGAATATGCAGTACAAAGTGTGTATCCGTCGCGAGTAAGCCCCTTGCATTTAATTAAAACAGCGACTCACGGCCCTAGTGATTATAAAAATTAGCTTCAGGTAGCTGGTTCATCGCCTCTCGTGCGCGCTGGATCTTACGCAAGATATCCTCGCCTTTTACGTTTCAAACGTATTGACTTGGCTGCGAATGCTGATTTCGTAATAGAGCTACTCAACCTTCCGGGCAGCCAGCCCGATTCCTGATCCGAATCTTCTAAGGCATTCTGGCCGCTCACACGGTGGGCTTTTTCGCATGCTCTTTTATGACCTCTTCCAAGTTGAATCAATCAGCTCTGATGCCCTCGATGGTCGAGCGCTGACTATAGCTCAGACCAGATGTTAATTTACGATAGATGTAAACGTCGCTAAGAAAATCCCGCGGACTTTTGGCGTCAGTTTGACTGCGTCGAACTTGTGCGTCTGCTAGGGGTGTGATTGAGTCTGTAACCATAATAAGTTACGATTCAAAGTTTAACAATTTGCTCACTGTCCTAGATTGTCTTTTCCTTGAAGCCAGCCGGTCAGATGCTTCCGAAAATCTTGTGCGGCCGGTGTCAGTGCGCGAGCGCAAGAGTGATAGAGACAAACTTTGCGCATCACGGCGGGTTGAACAATCGGTCGCGCGACCAAATTAAATCGGTGCCCGAGCAGGCCGACGTAAGCGGGAGCAATTAGTAACCCAAGACCTTCCGCAGCCATACCAAAGGCTGTGCTGATGTTCTCGACGGTATGTACCGGTTTGATTTGATCGTCTTCGTTGTATTCGCTGTAAGTCAATGAAATCGTGCGCTCATAATCCCTACCCGCAACAACAAGAGGGTGATGCCTTAGCTCGGACCAGGAGATCTCTTTACGCTCGATGAAAGGGTGGTCGGATGCGAACCAGACAACCCATTGACTTTCGAAGAGGTCAAAGCGCTCGACGTCGTCGCTCACAGGCCAATCAGGGCCAACAGCCAAGTCCACGGAGCCGCTGCGAACGCTCTCTACAAGGTCTGCTACAGACGCATCACGAATGCGAACGAGAACATCTGGTTTGTCCAACGTATAGGCTTTTACTGCTGCGGGCAAAACGGAACTTGCCAGTATGAGAGGCGCTGCAACGCGAACGATCCCGGCGGCACAATCGCGGACGTTATCTGCTACAGCCTGTGCTAGCTCCATGTGTGTTAACACGCTCTTCGCGGAGGCGTAAAACTCTCCGCCAGCGAGGGTTATCGACACGCTGCGGGTCGTTCGGTCGAATAGACGTAAACCTAATGAAGACTCCAAGTCGCTGACGAGTTGACTTACTGCGGATGACGACAGGTTCAATCGCTGCCCGGCCCGGGCAAAGCTTCCAACGTCTGCGACGGCAATGAAAGCGGACAACTGTCTTGTTGTAAATCGAGGTCGAGGCATAGTGAAATCAGACTTCTCATTGTCAAACTTTTCTTAAGAATGCTTCAGAAACCATCGCTTGTCGATCGGTGTGTCCCCTATCAGACTTGTTTGTAGCTCGCTGCCGCACCGGAAGACAGCCAGCGATCGGACTCGGATCCGTCAGTAATGGGTTTGGAGAAAATCGCTTGATTAACGCTCTGCTGCTGGAAGCCGCTTCATGGCGCGCACGGCCACAGCAAGGTTGTTTAAAAGAGGCTTTTGCGGCGGGCGTTATTTTTATCTTCATTAAAATAAGGAACATAATCATGAGACGTTTTGAAGGGAAAGCCGTTCTGGTCACGGGCGCTGCGAGTGGTATTGGAGCAGCTTGCGTACGTCGTCTTTGGGAGGAGGGTGCATCGATCGCCCTGGCTGACCGTGATCAGGCCGGTATCGAGAAGCTGATTACGGAACTCAACGATGACACTCGTCTGTTCAGCTCGACTCTGGACGTTTCAGACGAGAAGCAGACAGAAGCATTTGTCGTCAAAGCCAAAAGCAAGTTTGGCAATCTGCATGGCCTAATCAACTGTGCCGGAATCAAAGGCGTAGGAAATGTCTTGGATTGCGACTCTGAAAACTGGAAGAACGTGATGTCCGTAAACTTGGACGGCACGTTCCTTATGTGTCAGGCATTTGCACGAGCAGTACAGCACGACAATACATCGCGCGCCATCGTAAATATCTCCTCCGGCGCGGGCGTCATGGGTGTTCCAAACCGTCTCCCGTATGTAGCTTCGAAGTTTGCTGTGTCGGGGATCACTCGCACTATGGGCGCGGAGCTCGGCCCTTATGGCATCCGGGTGAACGCCATCGCTCCTGGGATGATTCGGACGCCCTTCACCGCGTATATGCTCGACGATCCTGAAAAAGCTAAACGCATCCGCGCAGCTCATGCAGTCGGTCGAGAAGGCCAGCCCGAGGAAGTCGCAGCTGTGGCAGCGTTTCTGCTGACTGAGGACGCAAGTTTTATGACGGGCGCGGTCGTAGCGGTGGATGGTGGCCAGACGGCATGTCTGCCATCCGTTTGATTTCTTGACGACAGTCTGAAGTTTGAGCGCGGCTTTTCTGGGTTGTCACCGCGCCATCCATCGATCATGGCGATCCTATTCGCACAGTGCGATTTTGCTGTTCATCGACGATGTCGCGGGACCCCAGGGAATATTAACCATCATGAATGGTCGAAGAGAGTACTCCTTCGACGATTATTTTCAGCTGTACGACTTAAGAGGCGAACATGCCCTACGTTATTAAGTTTCACGATGACCCAGATGTCACGGAAAGAAAAAAAGATCTGCGTGCTGTTCACCTTGAGTACGTGAACAAAAATGCGGCTCGTATAATCGCAAGTGGGGGGCTCTTCCCCGATGACGATGACTTTCCTGTAGGTGGACTGATTATCCTCGACACCGAGGAGCGACAGGAGGCGGTCGACTATATCGAAAACGATCCATTTTACCTAAATGGAATTTTTACGAACTACACGATCGATAAGTGGCGAAAATTTATTTTCGACCATCGTCGTGTCAATCCCTGAAGTCCTCATAACTTCGAATGCTGTAAATAAGCTGGCACAGGGCTGGTGGTGGCGGAGTGCAGCAACTAACCCTGTAATACCGAGCTAACTATGAACGATCAAGCGCAGCTTTCTGAGGCTACCCTGGTATGACGAGTTGTGTCGGCAGGCAGTATCGGAGTCGTGCTACGCAGTTGGGATACACCTGCGAAGATCAACAAGGTAATGCAGTCGCGCGAGCGGACCATAACCTACAACAAAAATTAGGCAGGAAGGAGAGACGTTTTGAAAACTTATTCACATTGGATTGCCGGGCAGTTTCAAGAGCCAGCAAGCGGTGAGTGGCTGGACACCGTCGATCCGTACCAGGGAGAGCCTTGGGCGAAAATTCCTAAGGGCAATGCCATTGATGCCTCTGCTGCGGTATCAGCAGCCAAAACAGCCATGACCAACGGCCCTTGGGCAACGATGAGTGCAACGGCGCGCGGAAAAATCTTGCGCCGCATTGGTGATATTACGCTCGGAAATATCGACCAGCTTGCTCAAATGGAAGTGAGAGACAATGGCAAGCTGCTGGCTGAGATGAGTGGTGCCATCAAGAATGTCGCTGAGATCTGGTACTACTACGCGGGGCTCGCCGACAAGATCGAAGGCTCGGTCATGCCAATGGAAAAAGCCGGTATTGTCGGACTGACCTCTCGGGAGCCAATAGGCGTAGTGCTGGCACTGACCGCCTGGAATGCGCCACTGAATTTTCTGGCACTAAAATGTGCGCCTGCCTTGGCAGCGGGATGCTCAGTAGTGATCAAGCCTTCCGAATTTTCCTCTGTTAGCTCACTGGAGTTCGCGGCGCTCACGAAGATGGCCGGTTTGCCCGATGGTGTGCTCAACGTCGTCACAGGTCTGGGGCAGGATATCGGTGCTCCATTGGTGGAGCATCCTGACGTTTCTATGGTCACGTTCACCGGTTCTGACGCTACCGGAGCAAAAGTGTACGAGGCTGCCGCGCGGCACATGAAGCGCGTGACAATGGAACTGGGTGGAAAGTCCCCCAACATAATTTTCGAGGACGCTGATCTTGAGCTGGCGGTAGCTGGGGCTATTTCCGGGATTTTTGGCGGCGGAGGACAAATGTGTACTGCTGGCTCTCGTTTGCTGGTGCAGAACTCCATCAAAGATGAGTTTACGGATCTATTGTTAGCCGCAGCACGCTCGGTAAAAGTCGGAAATCCGATGGATGCGTCAACACAAATGGGCCCGATGTCAACGGCGCCCCAGTATCAAAAGGTGATTAATTATATCGACATCGCTCGTGCAGAAGGCGCCAAGTGCCTACTGGGCGGTAAGCCTGCAACAGGACCCGGAATCAAAGGTGGTCAGTTCATTGAGCCCACGATTTTCACGAATGTTTCAAACAGTATGCGCATTGCTCAGGAAGAAGTGTTCGGACCCGTACTGTCTGTCATAGGTTTCGAAGATGAAGCAGAAGCTATCGAAATCGCGAATAATACGCTTTATGGACTCGCTGCCGGTGTCTGGACAGGAAACATTGGCAGGCTTTTCAGGGTCTCAAAAGCACTGGAGGTAGGGACGGTATGGGGAAATACTTACCGTACTTATAGTTACATGATGCCTTTTGGTGGCATGAAGCAATCGGGTATAGGCCGGGAAAGCGGCATCGAGGCCGTGAACGAATACCTTGAAACAAAAAGCCTCATGATATCGATTGCCGAGGCACGGCCAGAACATAATTTTGTACCCCGCTGAGAGTTAGGAGTTGCTGATTGGCGCGCAAGGTCGGTACTCATTACCCTTTCAGTGAGGGTATTGGTGTAATTCGTTTGTAGCGCCTATACAGCTCTAACGAGATCAGCTGGTCACGTCTTAAATTAAGAATAAGGGAGCACTGAGCGAATTGCCCGTCAATCAATGGCGCAGGCAAACCTAAGTCAATTTGATTGGCTGTAATATTGTCTCGCGTAGCTGTGACAACTTTTTGGGTATTACACAGTAATGACGGCTGTGCCGTCCTTGGGCTCCCTGTTGACTTCTTGATCTATCCAGCACAATAACAATTCCAAGGGTAACTGCCATGAGATTGAACCGTCGTGCCATTCTGGCTGCATTGTCCAACATCTTGCTCGTCGTACATGTTCAGGCCGCTGACCAGATCCCTTCGCTTAGCTATCAACGCGGTGGTCAGCAACTGAACGAGATACCCGTTGCGGAACTACATCTGCCCACAGTAACCGCGCAACGCTGGCTCAAAGTTTCAGATACCGAAATGCAAGCCGAATCGCCGGCTTTTGACCGTGAGGGAAACCTGCTGTTCGTGGAAGTCTTTGGAGGGCAGGTGTTGAAGGTCGACAAGCAGAAGCGCTTGAGCGTTTTAGTTCAGAAAAATGCTCTGGGCTCGGCGGGGTTGGCGATCCACAAAGATGGTCGGCTGTATGTCGCTGGGCTAGGAGATATTCGCGCGCCGGGTAATGTGACGATATACCAGCCGGATGGATCGGGTGCTCAAACCCTGATCGGCGTCGACAAGAATTTCGTGGTCGATGACCTGGTATTCGACAAAGCAGGGGGATTCTATTTCACCGACTTCAAAGGCACCTCGACTCAGCCAACCGGAGGTGTCTATTACGTAACGCCGGATGGCCAGTCTACCGTCCCAATCCTGCCCAAGTTGGCAATTCCCAACGGCATAGCATTGTCCCCTGATGGGAAGACACTCTGGGTAACCGAATTCGCCACCGGTCTGCTTCACAGAATCGAACTAAAGGATGCCCAGACTATTGCGCCCTTTGGCGAGGGCATAGTTTACAGGTTCAACGGCCCATCCCCAGACTCGATGCGCGTGGACGCGGACGGCAATCTCTACGTGGCAATGTACAGCCAGGGACGAGTGCTAGTGCTGAATCCCAATGGGCATCCTATTGGCCAAATCCTGATTCCAGGGCGAGAGAAGGGTCATTACCTGCGTTCAACGAGCCTCGCCATCAAGCCGGGTACAAATGAGCTCTATCTCGTCGCAAATGATGGTGATTTGGGAGGAGGGGCAGTGATCTTTCGCGCCAAAGGATTTGCTAGGTCACTGAGCCTCTACTCGCACCAATGACGCGGGCTCGAACTGGACTTTCCGGTTTCATTCCTGTTGGGAATGGTGAAAATAATCAGCGTCGCTCGGTGATCAAAGGGGGGTTGTCCAGATGATCGGCCTCACGGTTGTCACCGTTACGCGCAGGTACAAGCGTTTTCAAGAGTGGAGCCTTCAAGGCTAGGTGAATTTACCTGGCCAAGGCCACAAGACGACCTTGCCGAGCGGGGTGTTGAAGTGAGTCTCGGCGAGGTTCTCTCAGACGCCGTCTTTCTTGAGCGACCTAGGCATGACCTGAGCTGCCGGTATTCATTGGTCAGCGTTCATTGATCTGCCGACGAATAAATCCGCACATGACACTCGCCTTCTGGCTATTCAATGCCCCGAACTTCGATGAGAAGTTCTGGGGCGTCATCGGGCTGTTTCTGGCGCCGCTTTAAAAGGCGCTGGTGCTCTGCTACGACAATAACAGCCAACTTCAAGCCTTCCAGCCCGTGCAACCCAGTTTGCCGTTGGGTATCGGACATATTCGCCAGCAGATCCATGATTATCCGTGTCACGGTACGCTGACTCTCATTGGAACGATGAAATATCTGCAAGGCCGGCTAATCAGTAACTTTGAGGCTCAGCACCGGCATCAGTAGTGATTGGTTTTTTTCAAAAGACACGCCGGGCAGCGCCCAAATTCCTTTAACTGCACCTGATCGTGGAGCAATCATCCGCAGGTCAAGGAATGGCTCTCTTGGCATCCCCGACAAATCATATAGTTACTGTAAATGTAAGGTGGATGGCTACGGGGAATAGCGAGCTCTACTTTAAGATCAAAGGTGCAATTCGCGAAAAACCGACATGACTCCTCAAGCTTTTAGGCTTGGCTCGCATGCCAACCCGCGTCGTACAAGTAGTCTCGGAAGAGTGTGTAACCCCTCGAGAAATTTATTCTGCCTTGTTACGAGCAGATCGTA
>Ga0075432_10000422_pt1 | contig 12333 bp, 9 predicted proteins | sample RhiMethybrSRZTD1_FD_72781 | JGI IMG/M metagenome (GOLD analysis project Ga0075432, IMG submission 72781) | Populus rhizosphere microbial communities from Tennessee, USA - Rhizosphere MetaG P. TD hybrid SRZTD1 | ecosystem: Host-associated > Plants > Roots > Rhizosphere > Soil | place: USA... | reverse complement strand
GCAGTCTGCTGATTCCGGCGGGGTTCGCCCACGGTTTCCAGACACTGACTGAAGACGCCGAATTGCTTTACCTGCACAGCGCCGATTACGCGCCGGAGCATGAGGGCGGTCTGTCGGTGAGCGATCCACGGCTGGCGATTGCCTGGCCGTTGCCTGTCAATAATTTGTCAGCGCGTGATTCCAGCCATCCCGCGCTCGATCAACACTTTGCTGGAGTGCCTCTATGAACTGCCGTGGTTGCGCCGCACCGTTGAGCCTGCCGCTGATCGACCTTGGCACCTCGCCACCGTCCAACGCCTACGTGCATGCCGATCGCCTGGAGCAGGCTGAACAATGGATGCCACTGAAGGTCGCCGTGTGCCAGCAATGCTGGTTGGTACAGACCGAGGATTACACCCGCGCCGACAGCCTGTTCGACGCCGAATACGCCTACTTCAGTTCGTTCTCCAGCACCTGGCTGGCCCATGCCGAGCACTATGTCGCCGAAATGGTCGAGCGTTTCGGTCTGACTGCCGACAGCTGCGTGGTTGAAGTCGCTGCCAACGATGGCTATCTGCTCCAATACGTGGCGGGTCGCGGCATCCCTTGCCTGGGTGTCGAGCCAACGCGCAGCACTGCGCAAGCGGCGCGGGAGAAGGGCCTGGAAATTCGCGAGCTGTTCTTCGGTCGTGAAACTGCCGCGCAGTTGAACAGCGAAGGCTGGGGCGCCGACTTGATGGCCGCCAATAACGTGCTCGCGCATGTGCCGGACATCAATGATTTCCTCGGTGGTTTCGCAACGCTGCTCAAGCCAACCGGCGTGGCCACTTTCGAATTCCCGCAACTACTGACGCTGATGGCCGGCGCGCAGTTCGACACGCTGTATCACGAGCACTATTCCTACCTGTCTTTGACTGCCGTGCAGACCCTGTGCGAACGCAATGGCCTGGAAGTGTTCGACGTCAGCCAATTGAGCACTCATGGCGGATCGCTGCGGGTGTTTGTGCAGCGCAAGGACGGCGAACGTCGCGCGGTACAAGCGGCCGTGCAGCAACAGTTGCAGGCCGAGCTCGATGCCGGGGTGAAAACCGCCGGGTACTACGCGACCCTCGCACCCGCCGCTGAACACATCAAGCATGAGCTGCTGCGCTTCCTGTTGCAGGCCAAGGCCGACGGCAAGCGCGTGGTCGGTTACGGCGCGGCGGCCAAGGGCAATACCTTGCTCAACTATGCCGGTGTCAAACCGGACCTGCTCGCCTGGGTGGCCGACGCCAACCCGCACAAGCAAGGCAAGTACTTGCCGGGCAGCCGCATCCCGATTGTCGCACCGGCGCAGATCGATATCGAAAAACCGGACTACGTGCTGGTGCTGCCGTGGAACCTGCTGCACGAAGTCAGCCAGCAACTGGCACAGGTGCGTCAATGGGATGGGCGCTTCGTGATCGCCGTGCCTGAGTTGAAAGTGCTGTGAAGGTTCTGGTCACTGGCGCCACAGGCTTCGTTGGCCGGCATCTGGTCGCGCAATTGCTCGCCCGTGGCGACGACGTTCGCGCCGTGGCACGTAACGTGGAAACCGCGCAAGGCATGCCGTGGATAAACGATGTCGAGTTCGTAAGTGCGGATATTCACGCCGCCGATCTCGATATCAGCGCGCTGACCGACGGCATCGACGCGCTGGCGCATCTGGCCTGGCCGGGGTTACCGAACTATCGGGCGCTGTTTCATTTTGAACACAACCTGATGGCCGATTACCGTTTTATCAAAGGCGCGGTCGAGGTGGGCGTGAAGCAGGTTCTGGTCACCGGGACTTGCTTGGAGTACGGCATGCAAGGCGGACCGCTCAGCGAAAGTACCGAGCCGCGCCCAAGCAATCCGTACGGTCTGGCCAAACACACGTTGCACCTGTTTTTGCAGAACCTGCAGCAGGAACATCCGTTCACCTTGCAGTGGGCGCGATTGTTCTATCTGCATGGCGAAGGGCAGAACCCCAACAGTCTGCTGGCGGCACTGGACTGTGCGATCGATGCCGGTGAGCAATCGTTCAACATGTCCGCCGGTGAACAGCTACGCGATTTTCTACCGATTGAAACCGCGGCCGGTTACCTCGCCGCAATCGTGCATCAGCGCGACTTCGACGGCGTTATCAATTGCGCCAGTGGTCAACCGGTGTCGGTACGGACGCTGGTCGAACAACGCCTGCGCGAACGCGGCGCGACGCTGAAACTGAACCTTGGCCACTACCCATACCCGAGCCACGAACCGATGGCGTTCTGGGCCGTGACCGAGCGTTTGCAACAGTTATTGGGAGAGCCGCAATGAGGCACGAGTTGTATCGGGTCACCGACCTGCCGGTGCTGCAGAACCGCACTTTTACCGATGCCGAGTCGGCGCAAGCCTCTGCCAGTGCCGACATGTTGCTGGTACAGGACGAGCGCAGCGGCCTGATCTTCAATGCCGCCTTTGACGCCGACAAGCTCAGCTACGACGCTGACTATCAAAACGAGCAGGCACATTCAGGCCGGTTCCAGAAGCACCTGAGCGACGTCGAAGGCATCATCGCCAGGCGCTTCAAGGGCCAGGAACTGATCGAAGTCGGCTGCGGCAAGGGCTACTTTCTTGAACTGCTCAAGGGCCTGGGCTATTCGATCACCGGCATCGATCCGGCATACGAAGGCGATAACGCCAACGTGATCAAAGCCCCGTTCACTCGCGGTCTCGGTCTGGCTGCGGACGCCATCGTCCTGCGGCATGTTCTGGAGCACATTCAGGATCCGGTGAGCTTCCTCGCTGAAATTGCCAATGCCAATCAGGGCGGGCAGATCTACATCGAAGTGCCGTGCTTCGACTGGATCCTTGAGCATAAAGCCTGGTTCGATCTGTTCTACGAACACGTCAATTATTTCCGCCTCAATGACCTGCGCCGGATGTTCGGCACTGTGCACGAGGCTGGTCACCTGTTCGGTGGCCAATACCTGTACATCGTCGCCGATCTGTCCACGTTGCGCCTGACCCCGGAGCAACCGGTACCGCGCCTGACGCTGCCGCAAGATTTCACCGCCAGCCTCGACCGCGCGGTGCGGATCGTTCAATCCGCGCCCGGGCAGGGCTCGGCGATCTGGGGCGCCTCGTCCAAAGGCGTGATCTATTCGCTATTCCTGCAACGCGCGGGTGTGGCGGTTGATCGAGTGGTGGATATCAACCCGGCCAAGCAGGGACGTTATCTGCCGCTGAGCGGTGCCCGCGTGTCTTCGCCGCAAGAGGCCATGGACGCGTTGCCCGAAGGCGCCAACCTGTTTGTGATGAACTCCAACTACCTCGAAGAAATCAAGCGGATGACCGGTGGACGCTACGTCTATCACGCCGTTGACAGCGCTTCGTTCCAGTGACCCTTGAGATTTTGAAAATGACCGACAACAGCATCAATAAAGCCTTCGAAGCCGAGTGCCGGGAACAGATTGCGCAGCAGGGTGACGACCAGAAACTCACTGGCCTGGCCCGAGATTTCTTCAATGAATCGGCCAGGCACAAGTACAGCTACCACTTTTCGTGGATGGGCCGTCCGATCATCCAGTTGCCACAAGACATGATGGCGATGCAGGAGATCATCTGGCAGGTCAAACCGGACCTGGTCATCGAGTGCGGCATCGCCCACGGTGGTTCCATCATTTACTACGCCTCGTTGCTGGAGCTGCAAGGCCACGGCGAAGTACTGGGCATCGACCTCGACATTCGCCCGCACAACCGCGAAGCGATCGAAAGCCATCCGATGGCCAGGCGCATCAGGATGATCGAAGGTTCCAGCATCGACCCGGCCATCGCCGCTCAAGTGCAAGCTGCCGCCAAAGGCAAAAAAGTCATTCTGGTCCTCGACTCCAACCACACCCACGACCACGTACTCGAAGAGTTGCGCCTGTACGCGCCGCTGGTCTCGGTCGACAGCTACTGCGTGGTGATGGACACCGTGGTGGAAGACATGCCGGCCGACTTTTTCCCGGATCGTCCATGGGGCCCGGGCGATAACCCGAAAACCGCGGTATGGAAATACCTGGAAGAGAACAAGGATTTCGAGATCGACCAGCAGTTGCAAAACAAGCTGCTGATCACCGTGGCGCCGGACGGCTATCTGCGTCGCGTTCGTTAATCAAAAACAGTTTCAGGCGTCAGGCGACTGGCCGGTTGTGGGGATAGGAAAATGCAGGTTCAAAGCAGTACGCAAACCAACGTGACACCGCTGGACAAATTGTTCACGGTGGTGCTGATCACCCACAACCGCAAGGCGTTCCTGCGACGCGCGTTGCAGTACTACAGCAGTTACTCCGCCAAGGTCCTGGTGCTGGATTCATCGGTGCAGGGCGATGACAGCATCGCGGGCGATTTTCCTTCGGTCGATTATCGCCATTTGCCTGATTACACCTATCTGGGGTTTCAGCAAAAGCTTGCCTATGGGGTCAGCCAGGTTACTACGCCCTACATGGTGCTGGCCGCTGACGACGATTTCATGCTGCACGGTGCATTGACCGACTCGGTCAATTTTCTGGAAGCCAACCCCGATTACGGCATGTGCCATGGCTATTGCCTGATGTACCTCACGCACGCCAACTTCGTGCAGTACTATCGCCGTGACAAGAAGGTGCAAGAGGACTACAGCGCCGAGCGTGCGCAGGATCGTATTCTCGACTACATGGGGCAGTACATACCGCCGTTCTATGCAGTGCATCGCACCGCGTTGTTGCAGGACTGGTATGCGGCGATGCCGCAAGGCACGATTTTCGAGTGGCAGGAAATCGGCCATGTGTATTACGTGCTGGCACGGGCCAAGGCGCGGATTCTGCCGATTCCGTATGTGGTGCGGGAGGTCAACTATGGCCGCTCGGATCACAACACCGAGATCATTCACGTCCTCCGTTTCCAGGATGCCCGTTCCGTCGCCGAGCGTGAGCGCTTTGCCGGGTTCCTTGCCACGTTGCCAACCGAAATAAATGAGCCGAACGCGGAGCAAACCGCAGCCTTTGCCCTGCAGAGTTTCCAGGCGCTGGCGGACAGCCTCGCCACGCGCAATGCACTGACGATCGAGCCGATCTTCGAGTCCTGGTGGAAAGACCCGACCACGGGCCCGAAACGAGTCTTCGGCCCCCGGCAATACGTCGAAATGCCGTTCTACAATCAGGCGTTTTTCGATCAGTTGACCGAGTTTGAATTCCTCCTGCATGCGATGCCCGCCGGGCGCTTGCAGCGGGAAGAAATGGAAGGTGCATTGCTCAAGCAGCACACGCTGCTGAGCACCTATTCCAATGACACGCCCGAGACTATCCAGAATCGCTTGCTGGAAGCCGTGCAGTTGGGGCCATTCAACCGTCGTGTTGTGCAGAAAATGCATCGACAACTGCTGGATCTGGGCCAGAACGGTGATGCGCAAGTACTCGCAGACTGGATGGCGCGGCTGGACAGCGTGCCGACGTACGACAGCCGTCAAATGCTCGACAGCACGCGTTCCGGTCAGTTGATGAACTGGTTGCAGGCACGTCAGCCGAACGAGACCGCCATCGGCAAGATCAATCAGCAACTGGCGACTGTCGGGGGTGGGCCGCAGTTCGGCATTCTGTTGCTGGATCTTGAAGCTGACATGGACAAGCTTCAGGTCACCTTCGACAGCCTGATGGAAAGCGCTTTGCGCGCGTTCAAGGTGGTGGTCTTCACGACGGGGGAGCTGCCGGCTGTCACGACCGAACAGAGCACCGTGCATTTCGTCAAAGTCAGCACCGCTAACTACGTCGACAAGCTGAACCAGATCGCCCGGCGCTCGAACGCCGATTGGTTGCTGCTGGCCGAGGCCGGTGACGAGTTCACCCGCAGCGGTTTCCTGCGTGCCGGCCTTGAGTTGCAGAACGCTGAAGGTTGCCGTGCAGTGGCCATGGATGAGATCCATCGTCGCACTGACGGCACGTTGAGCGACATGTTCCGCTCGGCGTTCAACCTCGATCTGCTGCAAAGCATGCCGTCGCTGACGGCCCGGCATTGGCTGATTCGCCGTGAAGTCATGGTCGAGGCCGGTGGCTTTGCCCGCGAGTACAGCGATGCGCTGGAGTTCGACCTGCTGTTGCGCCTGATCGAAGCCGGGGGCCTGGCTGGCCTGGCGCATCTGGCCGAGCCGTTGCTGATCACCCCGGCCGTGGCGCCGGCGCCGAGCGAGCATCAACGTCAGGCCCTCGTGCGGCATCTGGCAACCCGCGGTTATCAGGCGCAAGTGAGTGCCGAGGCATTCGGTGGCTTGCGCGTCGATTACCGCCACGCCGACCGACCGAAAGTGTCGATCATCGTCTGCAGCGATGACAATCAGGAACACCTGCAGCGTTGCCTGGTGAGTGTGTTGCAACGCACTCGTTATCAGAACAACGAGATCATCATTGCCGATAACCACAGCCAGTCGAGCGAACTGCTGGCCTGGCTGGAAAGCCTCGAGCAAAACGGGCGTGGGCGTATTCGTCTGATCAGGAATGAGCAGCGCCTGAGCGCTTCGGCTTTGGTCAATCAAGCTGCCGCTCAGGCTCAAGGCGAGTATCTGGTGCTGCTGGCGGCGGACGCCGAAGTGCTCAACGCCAGTTGGATCGAAACCTTGCTGAACCAGGCTCAACGCCCGGAAGTCGGCGTGGTCGGCGCCAAACTGGTGGATCGTGAAGGTTCTGTGACCTGCGCCGGATTCATCCTGGGCCTTGGTGACGGTTTGGCTTCACCGTTCCTCGGCGAGAAAAAAGACGCAACGGGTTACATGCACCGGTTGCTGGTCGAGCAGAATTGTTCGGCTGTCTCCGGCGCTTGCCTGATGGTGCGCAAGGAGATTTTCGAGGCCTTGGGTGGACTGGATCAGGAGCACTTCGATGAGGCGTTCGCCGACGTCGACCTGTGCCTGAAAGCCGCCGATGCCGGGCTGTTGACCGTATGGACGCCGCAGGTGCAGATCGTCCACACCGGTACGTTGCCGAACGATGGGCAGGCCGTTGCCGCGCTGCAAGACAAATGGCAAGCGCACTTTGCCCAAGACGTAGCCTACAACCAGAACCTTTCCCTGACCGGCAAGGGCTTCACCCTCGACCAGGCCTCCAGTATCGACTGGGCGCAGTTGCTCGCCTAAGCCTGACGATCAGGAAACAGGACTCAAGACATGTTCAACGGTCAATCGATTTTCATCTCCGGCGGCACCGGCTCGTTCGGTCGCAACTTCATTCGCCGCTTGCTGGAGCAATATCAGCCCAAGCGCGTGGTGGTGTTCTCGCGCGATGAACTCAAGCAATACGAAATGCAGCAGACGTTCAATGCGCCGTGCATGCGTTACTTCCTCGGAGACGTGCGCGACGCCGACCGTTTGCGTCAGGCGATGCGCGGCATCGATTATGTGGTGCACGCGGCCGCACTCAAGCAAGTGCCGGCGGCGGAATACAACCCGACCGAGTGCATTCGCACCAACGTCAATGGCGCGGAAAACATCATTGCCGCCGCCATCGACAATGGCGTGAAGAAAGTGGTGGCGCTGTCGACCGACAAGGCGGCCAGCCCGATCAACCTGTACGGCGCAACCAAGCTGCTGTCGGACAAACTGTTCGTGGCCGCCAACAACATTGCCGGCGAACAGCAGACCCGTTTTGCCGTGGTGCGCTATGGCAACGTGGCCGGTTCGCGGGGGTCGGTGGTGCCGTTCTTCAGCAAACTGATTGCCGATGGTGCCGAGGAGTTGCCGATCACCGATGAGCGCATGACGCGCTTCTGGATCACCCTCGACCATGGTGTGCAGTTTGTTCTCGACAGCTTTGCACGCATGCACGGTGGTGAAGTATTCGTGCCGAAGATCCCGTCGATCCGCATCGTCGATCTGGCGCGCGGCATGGCCGAGCATCTGCCGCACAAGCACGTCGGGATTCGTCCGGGCGAGAAACTGCACGAGCTGATGGTGCCGCTGGACGATGCGCGGATGACCCTGGAGTTTGCCGATCACTACACCATCCAGCCGTCGATCCGTTTCACCAGCGTCGACGTCGATTTCGCTGTCGACAAATCGGGCGAGCGCGGTCAGCCGGTGGGTGAAGAGTTCGAATACCGTTCCGACACCAACCCGCACTTCCTCTCGGTCGGGCAGATCGCCGGCCTGCACGCGAAGCTGTCGAAATGATCCCTTACGGTCGGCAGAGTCTCGATCAGGCCGATATCGACGCTGTGGTCGACGTGCTGAAATCCGACTGGCTGACCCAAGGGCCGGCCATCGAGCGTTTCGAACAGGCAATGGCCGAACGTTGCCAGGCGGATTACGCGGTAGCGGTGTGCAACGCCACGGCGGCGCTGCACATTGCCTGTCTGGCGGCCGGGCTTGGCGCGGGTGATCGCTTGTGGACGACGCCGAACACTTTTCTGGCCTCGGCCAACTGCGGTCGTTATTGCGGCGCCGAGGTTGATTTTGTCGATATCGATCCGCTGACCTGGAACCTCGATACGTTCGCGCTGGCCAAGAAGCTGGAGCGGGCCGAGCGCGATGGTACGTTGCCGAAGGTTTTGGTGGCGGTGGCGTTCTCTGGGCAAAGCTGCGACATGCGCCGGATCGGCGAACTGGCCGAGCGCTACGACTTCACCGTCATCGAAGATGCTTCGCATGCGGTCGGCGCCTCATACGCCGGTCGTCCTGTGGGCTGTGGTGAATTCGCGGCGATGACCGTGTTCAGTTTTCATCCGGTGAAGATCATCACCAGTGCCGAGGGCGGCATGGTGCTGACCAATCGCGCGGAGCTGGCCGAGCGCTTGCAGCGCTTGCGCAGCCACGGCATGACCCGCGATCGGCAACAGATGAGCGAGCCCAGCCATGGCCCGTGGTATTACCAGCAGGTGGAGTTGGGCTTCAATTACCGGATCACCGATTTGCAAGCCGCGCTCGGGCTGTCGCAGCTTGGCAAGCTGGATGAGTTTGTCGCCCGTCGACGTGAGCTGGCGGCGCGCTATGAGCGCTTGCTGGCCTGCCTGCCAGTGACATTGCCGAGTGCACAGTCCGAAGCCGAATCCGCCTGGCATTTGTACGTGGTGCGTTTGCAGAGCGAGCGCATCAACCTCAGCCATCGTCAGGTGTTCGAAGGCTTGCGCGCGGCCGGGGTCGGGGTGAATCTGCACTATATTCCGGTGCACTTGCAGCCTTACTATCAAGACCTGGGTTTTACCGAGGGAGACTTTCCCGAGGCCGAACGTTATTACGCAGAAGCGATCAGCCTGCCGCTGTTTCCACTGCTGACTGATGAGCAACAGGACTACGTGGTCGAGCAATTGCGACGGCTGGTTCTTGAGGAGTAGGACAAGGTGAGCTGCGTTGCGATCATCCCCGCCCGTGGTGGCAGCAAGCGCATTGCGCGCAAGAACCTGAAGCCGTTCGACGGCGTGCCGATGGTCGTCCGTTCGATTCGCACGGCGCTGGAATCGGGATTGTTCGAGCGCGTGGTTGTCAGCACCGACGACGAAGAGATTGCCCAGGTAGCGCGAGCGCATGGCGCCGACGTGCCGTTCCTGCGGCCGGCCGATCTGGCCGATGATTTCACCGGTACCGCTGCTGTGATCGTCCATGCCTTGCAGCAGTTGCCGGGCTTCGATTACGCCTGTTGCGTGTACGCCACCGCGCCGCTTTTGCAGGCGCGGTATTTGCGTCAGGGTTTTGATTTGCTGGAGCAGCGTGGGGACAAATCCTTTGCCTTCTCCGTCAGCAGTTTCGGTTTCCCGATCCAGCGTGCGTTGACCCTCGACGGGCAGGGCGCGCTGACGGCGTTGTATCCGGAATTTCGTAATACCCGCTCACAGGATCTGCCTGAAGCATTTCAGGATGCCGGCCAGTTCTACTGGGGGCGCAGCGAGGCCTGGTTGCGCGGCGAGGTGTTGTTCTCACCGGCCAGTCTGCCGGTGATCGTGCCGCGGCATCTGGTACAGGACATCGACACGCCAGAAGACTGGACACGCGCCGAGTATCTGTACGCCGCGCTCAAGGCGGGCGGAGAGCTTTCATGAGAGTGCTGATCCGTGCCGACGCCTCGCCGACCATCGGCAGCGGCCACATCGCTCGTTGCCTGAGTTTGGCGCGGGTGCTGCGCAAGCAGGGCAGTCATGTGGCGTTTGCCTGTCGGCGCTTGCCGGGACATCGGCTCGACGTCTTGCAGGTCGAAGGTTTCGAGACGTTCGCGCTGCCCGAGCGCTATGTCGATGAAGACCCGCAGCAGAACATCGAAGCGATGCTGCCTTGGCGGGCCGACATTGATGCGCTAGCCCAATTGCTTGATGGTCACGCCGGGTTCGACTGGATCATCGTCGACCACTATGGCCTCGATCATCACTGGCAAACGGCAGCCCGGCGCTGGGCACCACGGATTGCCGCGGTGGATGATCTGGGGACTCGGCGCTACAGCGTCGATCTGCTGCTCAATCAGAACTTGTCGGGCCTGACCGAGAATTACCCACCACTGCTGCCTGAAGGTTGCCGCACGCTGCTCGGCCCGCGCTACGCCATGTTGCGTGAAGAGTTCAGTTGCCCGGCCATTGCGATCAAACCCAGGGCGCAGCGGGTACTTGTGAACTTCGGTGGTTTCGACGCGGCGATGCAGACCCGTCACGCCATGTTGGCGCTGGCCGATTTTGCAGAGTTGGAAGTGGACTTTGTCGCCGGTGCCGATAACCCGGCATGGGCGCAGATGCAGGCGCTGGCCGAGACTCGGCCGAACTGGCATCTGCACAGTTTTGTCAGCGATTTTTACCAGCGCATGAGCACGGCCGATCTGTTTATCGGCGCGGGTGGCGGTACCAGTTGGGAGCGCGCGGCCATGGGCCTGCCGACGATTTGTATCGCCGTGTCGAACAACCAGCAGGCCAATGGCGAAGTGATGGCGGCAGCGGGGGCGCATGTGTTCCTGGGCGCTCGCGAGCAGGTCAGCGTCGAGCAATTGCGCCAGGCCATCGGCTTTGTCGCCGGGAATTTTTATTTGCGTCAAAGCCTCGCCGATCGTTCGCGGCGACTGGTCGATGGTGGCGGTGCGCTTCGCGTCGCGGTAGCGCTGGCCGGTGCGGTGCTCAACCTGCGCGTGGCGACTACGGATGATGCTCGGTTGTTGTTCGACGGGCGCAATGCCGAGGCAGTGCGCCGCTGGTCGAAAGACCAAGGCTTGATCGACTGGGTGCAACACCTGAACTGGTTGAACGCAAACTTGCGCAACCCGCAGCGTCTGTTGTTGATTGCCGAGGCCGATGACGGTCCGGTGGGAGTCTTGCGTTATGACTTGCGCGGGCTCGAGGCCGAAGTGTCGATTTATCTGCTCGAGGGGCGTTTTGGGCTCGGCTGGGGCAGGGCGTTGCTGGCTCGCGGCGAATCGTTCGTCAGCGAATACTGGCCGCAATTGACAGCCATTACGGCCCAGGTGCTGCCCGCCAATCACCCCTCATTGAATGTTTTTCGAGACGCCGGGTTCACTCAAAGTGCCTGCGCGTTCACCCGTGTTTTGAAGGAACATCCCCATGCCTAGTTTCAAGATCGGCGACCGCCTGATCGGTGCCGACGCGCCGCCGTTCATCATTGCCGAGATGAGCGGCAACCATAACCAGTCGCTGGACATTGCCCTGCAAATCGTCGAAGCGGCGGCCAGGGCCGGCGCGCATGCCTTGAAACTGCAAACCTATACAGCCGGGACCATGACTCTGGATATTGCCGAGGGTGAGTTCTTCATCAAGGATCCGGGCAGTCCGTGGGCGGGCACCTCGCTCTACGATTTGTATGAAAAGGCCCATACGCCGTGGGAATGGCATGCGCCGATATTCGCCCGGGCCAAGGAGTTGGGGATACTGGCGTTCTCGACGCCGTTCGATGACACGGCGGTGGATTTCCTCGAAAGCCTCGATGTGCCGGCCTACAAGATCGCCAGTTTCGAAAATACGGATTTGCCGTTGATCCGACGTGTGGCCGCCACCGGCAAGCCGCTGATCATCTCCACCGGCATGGCCAGCATCGCCGAGCTTGACGAAACCGTGCGCGCGGCCCGCGAGGCCGGTTGCAAGGATCTGGTGCTGCTCAAGTGCACCAGTACTTATCCAGCGACCCCGCTCAACAGCAACGTGCGCACGATCCCGCATCTGCGCCAATTGTTCGGTTGTGAAGTGGGGCTGTCCGACCACTCCATGGGCGTTGGCGTGTCTGTCGCCGCTGTGGCGCTCGGCGCGACCGTGGTGGAAAAACACTTCACCCTCGACCGAGCGGCCGGCGGGGTGGATGCCAGTTTCTCGCTGGAACCTGAGGAAATGGCCAGTCTGGTGCTCGAGACCGAACGCGCCTGGCAGGCCATGGGTCAGGTGCAATAC
>Ga0075432_10000421_pt1 | contig 12337 bp, 12 predicted proteins | sample RhiMethybrSRZTD1_FD_72781 | JGI IMG/M metagenome (GOLD analysis project Ga0075432, IMG submission 72781) | Populus rhizosphere microbial communities from Tennessee, USA - Rhizosphere MetaG P. TD hybrid SRZTD1 | ecosystem: Host-associated > Plants > Roots > Rhizosphere > Soil | place: USA... | reverse complement strand
CGACATGTTCGGACCAACTGTGGGGGACCGCATTCGCCTGGGCGACACGGCCTTGCTGATCGAGGTGGAACGAGACGCAACCATTCTTGGCGAGGAGGTCAAGTTCGGCGGCGGCAAAGTCATCCGAGACGGGATGGGCCAGAGCCAGAAGAGCAACGGCGAGGGCGCCGCCGATACGGTGATCACCAATGCCGTCGTCCTGTGCCACACCGGCATCTACAAGGCTGACATCGCGCTGAAAGGTGGCCGTATCGCGGCCATCGGCAAGGCCGGAAACCCGGACATCCAGCCGGCCGTCACCATCGTTATCGGCCCGGGAACCGAGATCATTGCGGGCGAGGGCAAGATCCTCACCGCCGGGGGCGTGGATGCCCATATCCACTATATCTGCCCGCAACAGGCCGAAGAGGCCCTTGCTTCTGGCGTGACGACGTTCGTGGGCGGGGGAACCGGGCCTGCAACGGGCACCAATGCCACCACCTGCACGCCGGGGCCGTGGCACATCGAACGCATGCTGATGGCGGCGGAGGGCCTGCCGGTGAACCTTGCCTTCGCGGGCAAGGGCAATGCCTCGCGGTCCGAGGCGCTGATCGAGATGATCCGTGCCGGCGCATCCTGCCTGAAGCTGCATGAGGACTGGGGCACGACGCCCGCCGCCATCGACTGCTGCCTTTCCGTCGCAGACGAATACGACGTGCAGGTGATGATCCATACCGACACGCTCAACGAAAGCGGGTTTGTCGACGATACGATCGCCGCGTTCCAGGGGCGCACCATTCACGCATTTCATACCGAAGGCGCCGGCGGCGGGCACGCGCCGGATATTCTGAAGGTGGCCGGGCTGCCCAATGTCATCCCGTCGTCCACAAACCCGACCATGCCGTTCACCGTCAATACGATCGACGAGCATCTCGACATGCTCATGGTGTGTCATCACCTTGATCCATCGATTCCGGAAGATCTGGCCTTTGCCGAAAGCCGGATCCGCAAGGAAACGATCGCGGCAGAAGACATCCTGCACGATCTGGGCGCTCTCTCCATTCTGTCCTCGGACAGCCAGGCAATGGGGCGCGTTGGCGAAGTCATTACCCGGACGTGGCAAACGGCCCACAAGATGAAGCTGCAGCGCGGACCGCTACCGGGCGAAACCGGCGACAACGATAACCTGCGCGCGCGGCGATACGTGGCGAAATACACGATCAATCCCGCCATCGCCCAAGGGCTGTCGCATGAAATCGGCTCGGTCGAGATCGGGAAGCTTGCCGATCTGGTGCTCTGGAGCCCGGCATTCTTCGGGGCCAAGCCGGACCTGATCATCAAGGGCGGCATGATCGCCTGGGCCCAGATGGGGGACCCCAATGCCTCAATCCCGACGCCGCAGCCGGTTCACGGGCGGCCGATGTTCGGGATGTTCGGCAAGGCCATGGCGGCCTCGTGCATCACCTTTGTCTCGCAGGCGGCACTTGATGGCGGCGTCGGCGAGCGGCTCGGACTGAACCGCCATGTCAGCGCGGTGCGCGGCACGCGGGGGATCGGCAAGGCCGACATGATCCTCAACGATGCGCTGCCGAACATCGAGGTTGACCCGGAAACCTATGAGGTGCGCGCGGACGGGGAACTGCTGGTTTGTGCGCCGCTCGACCGGCTCCCGCTCGCCCAGCTCTATTTCCTCTATTGAAGGAGTACGCCGATGCGCCGGATCATTGCCATCGAAAAGGCTTCCGCTGGGCCGGTCGAGGCCAGCATTGAACTGGATTACGACCTGCGCTGCCGCCGCCGGGCTGTTTACCAGCCGGAGGGCGTGGCGCCGATCCTGCTGGACAGGGAGCGCCCGGTCCACCTGCGCGATGGCGACCTGTTGCGGCTCGACGATGGGGCCGCCGTGGCGGTGGTCTCGGCGTGCGAGCATCTGCTCGAGATTACCGCTCCGGATATGGCGGCCCTGGTCAGGATTGCCTGGCATCTGGGCAACCGCCACCTGCCCACCCAGTTGTGCGAGGGCAAGCTGCTCATCCGCCACGATCATGTGATCGCGGATATGCTGGCCGGGCTTGGCGGCGTCTGCCGGCCGGTTATGGCGCCGTTCGATCCCGAAGGGGGCGCTTATGCCGGGGGCGGCCATGCCCATTCCGGCGAACGCCATCGGGATGACCACGCCCACGGGCAAGGTCATCACCACCACCCCGCCTGACTATGGAAGACGCCGCCCTCTTCGACCTTTTGAGCTGGATGAGCCCGGCCTGGCCGATTGGCGGCTTTGCCTATTCCGGAGGTATCGAATGGGCGGTCGAAGCTGGCCACGTAACCACCCGCGCGTCGGCGCAGGATTGGATCCTCGCCATGCTGGAAGAGGGTTCGCTGTGGAACGAAGCGGTGATCTTTACCCACTCGTGGCGCGCGGCGCAGGGGCGGGATGTCGTCCGCATGACGGAGGTTGCGCAGTTGGCAGCGGCCTCGTTGACCAGCGCCGAGCGCAGACTGGAATCCACTGCGCAAGGGGCCGCATTCCGCCGCATTGCCTCGGTCGCGACCCCTGCGGCGACGCTGGAGACCTTGAAGGGGGTGGAAGACGGCGAACTGGCCTATCCAGTGGTAGTCGGGGCGTTGGCGGCTGGGCGCGGCATAGCTGCGCGCCCAGCGCTGATGGCGTGGCTGCACGCGGCCGTTGCCAACTTCGTATCGGCAGCGTTGCGGCTGGTACCGCTGGGTCAGACCGATGGGCAGATCATCCTGGCGGCGATGAAGCCGCATATCCTGGCGCTGGCCCAGCGTGCCGTGGCCCTGCCCGATGACGATCCGTTCATGGCGATGGCCAGCGCCACCCCGCTCGCCGACTTCGCCACGATGGCCCATGAAACCCAGTACACAAGGTTGTTCCGCACATGACTGAACGCATTTCACCGCTTCGCGTGGGCATCGGTGGCCCGGTCGGTTCCGGCAAGACGGCGCTGATGGATGCCTTGTGCAAGCGCCTGCGCGGCCTTTACGACATCGCGGCCATCACCAACGATATCTACACCCGCGAGGACGCCGAATTTCTGACGCGCGCCGGATCACTTGTGGCCGAACGCATCGTCGGGGTCGAAACCGGCGGTTGTCCCCATACCGCCATCCGTGAGGATGCGAGCATCAATCTGGCCGCCGTGGCGTCGCTCGAAAAGGCCTATCCGGGTTTGGAGTTGATCCTGATCGAAAGCGGCGGGGACAACCTTGCCGCGACGTTCAGCCCGGAACTGGCCGACCTGACCATCTATGTCATCGACGTGTCGGCCGGAGACAAGATCCCGCGCAAGGGAGGGCCGGGCATCACGCGTTCGGACCTGCTGGTCATCAACAAGACCGACCTGGCGCCTCTGGTTGGCGCCAGCCTTGAAGTGATGGACCGCGATGCCCGCAAGATGCGTGGCAGCCGGCCGTTCGTGTTCACCAACATCCGCGGCGGCGAGGGCGTGGAAGCCATTGCCGCTTTCGTCATCGAGGCAGGCGGACTTACCCGCAAGGAGGCATGAAAATTGAAAATTTGGCGCAAAGCGATCGGCGTCGTCGGCATGCTGGCAATCGCCACACCTGCATTGGCCCATCCCGGACATGCGGGGCATGGCGGATTTGAGGCAGGATTGCTTCATCCGCTAACCGGGCTGGACCACCTGCTGGTAATGGTGCTTGTGGGCCTGTGGGCGGGGCTTGCCTTTGGCCGGCGCGGCTATGCCTGCCCGGCTGCCTTTGCCGGGTTCACGATGGCCGGTTTTGGCTGGGCGAGAATGGGCGGTGGTCTGCCCTTTGGCGAAATGCTGATTGTCGGTTCGCTGGCGGCCATTGGCCTGGCGCTGCTGAGCCGGCGGCGTCCGCCGATGGTTCTGGCGCTCGTCGTGACGGGCGGTTTTGCCATCGCGCATGGGTATGCGCATGGTGTGGAGATGCCCACCGACGCTGCGGTTCTGCCCTATGGCATGGGCATGGCGCTGAGCACAGCGGCGCTGCTTCTTGCCGGGCTGGGCCTGGCGCGCATGGCGGGCAGGCTTCGCCGGGGATGGCCGGCAAAGCGCGGCGGCGCGCTGGAGGCATCCTGCTAGGCAATCGGGGTGGGAGAGGGCGGCGCGCAGCCACGCCCTCTCCCATTTTGACCGGCGCTGTCTAAGGGGCGGGGCTTTCGCCGAGGAAGGCGCCAACCAGCGCGTTGAAGCGCGCGGCATGTTCGATCTGCGTCCAGTGCCCGCAATTGCCGAACATGTGAAGCTGGGCATCGGGAATGAGATTGAACAGGCGCAGGCTGTTGCCGGGCGGGATGACCTTGTCCTCGCGGCCGTGGATGACCAGCGCGGGGTGCGGCAGCGCGGCGATGTCCGCCTCCGGCACGGCCAGCGCCCTGACGCCGTTCTGGCGAGGGGCCGGAAACATCGCGGAAAAGGATTCCTGGAAGCCCGGGCGGATGCTGGCGCGGTAGCGCAGTTCGGCAAGCTCATCCGAGACCAGCGCGCGGTCATGGGCGAAGATGTCGAGCAGGCCGCGCATGGCCTCGAACGAGGGTTCGTAGCCCCAGACCCGGTCGAGCCCCTCGGTGATGGGGAAATCGACGCCGACGCTGCCCATCAGGACGATGCGACGGAAACGATCGGGAAAGGCGACTGCCGCAGCCAGGGCCAGCCCGCCGCCGAAGGAATTGCCGACCAGATCGCAGCGGTCGATCTCCAGCGCGTCCATCAGCCCCATCAGGTGGGCGACCCACAACGCTTGTCCATATGGCGCATTTTCGGGGCGCTCGGTGAAGCCGAAGCCGACCATGTCGGGGGCGATCACGCGGCGGGACCTGGCCAGTTCGGGCATGTTGAGGCGCCAGTTGGCCCAGGCCGAGACGCCGGGGCCGGAGCCGTGGATCATCAGGACCGGGAAGCCCTCGCCGGTGTCGTGGTAGTTGGTTGTGATGCCGGCGGCCACGATTGACCGGCCGACTTCGGGATTGGAAACCTGATTCACTGTGACGACCTTTCACTGGTCAATTGGGGGGGAGGTCAACGAATTGCCGAGGCGGCAATCTCAGGTGTGCACTTCAAGAAACGGTGCGTTGACATATCCGGAGTGGAAGAAGATCCCGCGCCAGATGTTGTCGGCTTCCCAGGTGATGGTCGGCATATCCTTCTGTGTCAGATAGCCGAGGCCGGCGAAGCATTCGTTGCGGTTGCCCGACGGATCGAAGAAATAGGTGGTCGGCCCGCGGGTGATGCCGTGGCGCTGCGGGGTAATGTCGACCCGGACCTTGCGCTTGCCGAGGATGTCCGCAGCGCGCAGGATGCTGGACCAGTCATCGAGATAGAACGCGATGTGGTGCAGGCCCGGACCATCGCCGGGTCCCATGGCGATATCGTGCGGCGTGGTCGTGCAGAACATCCACGCAGCGAGGATCGGCCCGCCGCCGGGCGGAAGAATCTGCTCGGACAGGCCGAAATCGAGCACCTCGCGGAAGAATTTGACGTTGTCGGCAACGCGGTTGATGCCTTTTTCCGGATTGACCTCGCACACCAGCATTGCGTGATCGAGCCAGTGGACGCCGATGCCCTCCAGCCCGTCGGGCCACGGTTCGGGATTGAGGATGCCGACCGCTTTGCCCACCGTCTCCTTCTCGGCGTAGAGATAGGTGACGTGTTCGCTGGGTAGTGCGGTCTTGAGGGCGCGGCCGCAGAACGGCAGGCCGCCGGGCGCGACCTCGGCGACGTCCAGGCCGAATGACGTGATAGCCTCGGCCAGCCGGTCAAGTTCGGAATCGCTTGATACCTTGAAGGCCAAGTGATCAAGCCCCGCCGTATCGGCTTCGCGCAGGATGACCGAGTACTTGTCCCACTCGTCCCAACATTTGAGGTAGACGTCGCCAGACAGGTCGCGGTGCTGGACGATCATGCCCATGACCGACGTGTAGTGATCAAGGGCTTCGGCCATGTCGAGCACGCGCAGCTTGACGTGGCCCAATCGCAATACGCTCATTTTACCTCTCCATTTCCGGTTGTTGGCATGGCGCCAGACGGGTTCATTCCGGACGGGACTCCGCGCCGAGCGAGGCGCCGGGTCCATTCGCTGCAAGGTTCGATGCGCAGGTCGGAACGGGGGAAGGTCCGGCAGGCAAGAGCGATGCGGCAGGCCTGGTCGTCGGCAGTGACATGCGCCCGGCTCATCGCGCGGCAGCTGTATGCGCCTTCGCGGATCACGATCCTGCAGATGCCGCAGCCTCCGCCGTGGCAGCCCGCGGCAATGCGCGCATTGTGGACCGGTGCAAGCGCAGCCAGGATGTTCTGCTCGCTGGAGCATGGGAATCCCTGCTCGTCGTCATCCAGCCTGATCTGGTAGCAAGGCACCGCTCAGACTTTCCTGAACAGCGGCGAGCGGGCTTGTGCCGCATCGGCCGGGGTAAGGAATTTCTCGGTGAAGATGAATTGTTCGAACAGCCGTCCGCGCATGAGGGCGGTGACGCAGGCGTCGATCATCGGCGGGGGGCCGCACAGGTAGGCCTGGTGGCCGTGGAAACGGCCATCGAACAGGCTTTCCGCGACCTCGTGGACGAAGCCGGATCGGGCATCGGCGACCGTTCCATCGTCGCCGCCCGAAATAGCCGGGACGTAGCGGAAATTGGAATGGCGCCCGGCCAGTTCGCGAAACAAGTCTCCGTGGTACAGGTCGTTTGCCGTGCGGGCGCCGTGGATCAAGACCACGGGGCGTTCCTCGCCGCGCTCCAGCAGGTCGAGGATCATGCTCTGCGGGCTCGACAGGCCGGACCCGCCGGCGAGGAATATCTTGGGCAGGCCGGCCGAGTGACGGACGAAGAACCGCCCGTAGGGCCCGGTCAGGCGCAGGGCGAGGCCGGGTGCGGCGTGGGCGTGGAGCCACGTCGTGGCCTTGCCGTCGGGCACGAGCCGGACGTGGAGTTCAATGCGGTTGCGCTGGGACGGCGGGCTGGCGATCGAGAACGAACGCCCGCCTTCGATGCCCGGGACTTCGAGATTGACGTACTGTCCGGCCTGAAAGGTCATCCCGTCGCCTGGCAGGTCGAGCCAGATCCCGATGATATCGGCGGTCAATTGCCTGACCTCGGCCACCGTTGCGGTGAAATCTCGCACCGGGGTGGAAATGGCGTCGGCGTCTTCCTCGATGTCCGCCTCGATCACGGTGTCGCTCTCAAGCCGGGCGACGCAGGCCAGGGTCCGTCCTTCGTCGCGCTCGAAGTCCATCAACGCAAAGGGCGATGCGCCAGTGTGTTCAACCGCGCCTTCCAGCACTTCGACCTTGCAGGTGCCGCACAGTCCATGACCGCAGGCGTGGGGTAGCCAGACCCCGGCCCGGAGGCAGGCGTCGAGCATGGTCTGGCCCTCTGCCACGTCGACGACATCTCCGGTCGGTTCGATCACCAGCTTGTACATGGCCGCGCCCTTCAGAAGCCCGCGCCGTAGAGGCCGTCGAGGCCGGGCGTGGAGAACCGCAGCAAGGACTTGTGACCGATGCCCTGATCGCCAAGCGAGGCGCCGGGATCGGGCTGAAACGGGACGCCGTCCAATTCCCAGCGGGCCTGTGCCCAATCGATCCGGGGCCAGTCCGGGTGCTTGCCGTAGATCTGCGGCAACACTTCGCCGGTCAGTGCAGCAAAAGGCATCGCGGGCGGCAGCGGCAGGGAAACGGGCGCAGCGAACATCAGGTGACTGTCCCACAGGACATGAACCATGAAGTTTCCGTGGAAATTCCCGACGACGTCGCTGGAGGGAAAATCATATTCGCCGATGGTGGTTACGGACATTGCAGTATCTCCGGAATGGGGATGGGAGCGGGCCGATCAGGCCGGGTCCTTGCCGGAGCGGTGCCATTGCTCCCACATCGCGGCATCACGCGATTCAAGGTGGTCGCAATTGTCCGCGCCCTGATTGAGATGATACCAGTCAAGCACTTCGCTCAGGCCGGCACCGCCGCATTGTCCCTGGAAAATCTGGCTGACCGGCAGCATCGCCTGAACATACTTTTCCGGCTCATCGAGGAAGATGTCGCGGCAACCGTCCGAACAGAAATGGTACTTTTCGCCATTGTGTTCGCACGAGCGCAGGGAAATCCGGGTCGGGTCTTCCACCTCGGTGAAGATCGCCGGGATGGTGCAGACCTGGCAGATCATGGGAAGCCCATCGTTGCTGAAGCGGTCCCCGGATGCCTGCTGCTTTTCCCAGTGATCGAAGCGCGGTCCGTAGTACTGGGCGAAACTGTCCGGGTACTTTTCGGTGAACCATGCCTTTTCCGCATCGCTGGGCGTCCAGGTGTGGAACGCCGCAGCGTGGGTGTACTGGTAGAAAGTAGCCCAGGTCTGGTGGCTGATGTGATCCTTACCGGCGGTCGCCATTTCGTGGTACTTGGGCAGGGTGATCCCGTAGCGCGACAGGTCGCGGAACAAGGCGCCGCCGGCCTGTTCGAAATACATTTCCCAGGATTCCCGCCATGACATGACCTTCTTGGGCAGGATGTAGTCGGTCATCATGGCCACGATCGACAGCAGGCGGAACCCGCGCCAGAACCACTTGTCGATCCACTTCTGGACGATCGGCACGTTGGCTTCGTCCTGTTCGAGCATGAACTTGATGATCTCGAGGCCGAGCGTCATGTGGCGGCTCTCGTCCGACTGCGCCGAAAAGCCGAACGTCACGGTCGCCATGTCGCCGTTGAACGCGGCCCCGGACATGAAGGGCACGAACAGCAGGCTGGTCAGCACATATTCGAAGCTGAACGAAATGGCCGTCAGGAATTCGAACGGGCCGGCGCTCATCGCGTCGTCAAAGAACGACTTGGGGACCGACAGGTACCAGACGCGGTCGTACATGTGCCAGGGATCGTGCATCCCGTCGAAGAACTTGTTGAAGTGGCTGATCGTGTGGATCTGCGTCTGCGCGTGGCGCAGTTCGTCGATCGACTGCATCTGGCAGGCAATGCGCGGCCCGACGCCGGGGAAATGGCGGCCGACATGGGCATAGCCACGGTGCGCCGCGTATTCGAGCGGCGAGATGCCGGTGATGAACAGCTTCAGCGCGTTGACGTAGCGCGCGTCGGACAGGTTGACCTGGCCGTTGTTCTGGGAAAAGCTGTCGATGACCGCGTAGAGCTTGCGCTCCTTTTCGGCCTGGAACTTCCAGTAGGCATCCATCGTCAGGCGGAAGGGATCCTCGAAGGCATCCCAGTCGTGGATCTTGATTCCTTCGTAGTCCGAGAAGGGAAAGACCTTTTCCTTCGGCTGGTAACTGAAGTCCCAGTCCAGGCCGCGTGTCAGATGATTGTAGCGCTCCTTGAGATTGAGCTTGCGGGGGCGGGTATGGTTTGCGGCGACGTTCATGGGATGCTCCCTCACGAGTTCCAGCGAAGAACGATGCGATCATCGTCCTCGTCGATATTTCCGGAGATGTTGACCAGGCAGAGGTGGATTTCCTGCAGCTCGAAATCGCGGCCGAGCCGGTCGGCAATCGAGGCCTTGTTCATGACGAGTTCGCCAGGGCTGTCGATCTTGACCATCGCCGGGTAGCGGCTTGCCACGGCTTCGGGATTGTCGGTCATGACCGCGTCGATGATCGCGCGGGCATCGTCGGTGTTCTGCAGGACGATGGAGACAAGGCTGCTCATGCCACGGCTCCTTCGCCTGGCATGCCGATCTTCGCTGCCCGGCCGGCAAGGCTGCCGGCCAGCGCGGCGAGAACGCCTTCGCCTTCGTCCCCCAGCACCTTGCTGGCGAGTGGCGCCAGCGCCTCGATTCCGCGGGCCTGCCAGTGGGTGTGCCAGCGCCCGATCAGGGCAGCGTTCTCGCTGGATTCGCGTGCCGCGCGGGTGAGCACGGCGTCGATCCAGCGCGACGATTCCCGCTGCCAGTCGACCATGAACTCGCAAATCAGCGACAAGCCTGAAGCACCGTGGGCAATGCCCCGTTCGTCAAACGCTTCGTAAACCAGCGGAAAGAGCAGTCCATCCAGGGTGAAGAACTGCATGACCAGTTGCTCGAACCAGTCCTCAATGACCAGGCTATCCTCAACGAGGCGGCGCATCGGCTGCCATTCTGGCGCCGTCATCCAGATGTCCTTGCCCAGCGCAAGGGTTTCCGCGCCGCCCAGGCCAAGACCGAGGCGGCTGATGATCTGCGCCATTCCCAGCCGGTCCATCGCCGCGAAGATTGCGGGCTGGGTGATGGTTGTGCCGCACCCAACGTCGGTGATGTTGCAGGCGTTCATGTTGGCGCCCCATTCGACATGGCGCAGCGGAATGAGGTAGAAGCGGACAAGATCCTGCCAGTCGGGATCGATCGCATCAAACAGGCCGCGCCGGGCCACGCTCTCGAAGTTCCGGTCAACCGTCTCAATCATCCGGGCGCGGCTGATCGTGTAGGTTCCGTAGTAGAACTGGCGCGGGTCGGTGAGCTGGTACCAGTCCGCCATCGTGATGGCAGTGCGCGACTTATCATACAGGGTGTGCGCCGGATCCCAGGTGGGGCGGTAATGAAACCCGCGCTGTGGCTGCAGGTCGAGCGTCGCCTCTTCGTAGCGCGTGGCTGGTCGGTCTTCACCGAAACGCCGGGCGATGTGCGCAAACGTCTGGCGGCGCTGCTGGAGGGTATTGGTCTGGATTTCAAGCGACATGGGGGTGCCTCTTCTGCTTTTCGGAGCCGAGGGCACCGAGAAATTCGGGGAGGAATGCGCCGCTTGCTTGCAGCGCGTCGATCGTTGGCGAAGCGGCGGTGACAGCGGCCCCTTCGCGCTGGCAGAAGTCCTGAAACTCTGCCGCCGGCATGAGCAGTTCCACCGAAAGCTGCGGATCGCCGAGAATGAAATCGAAATCGACGAAACCGCGGCGCAATCCGGTGATCCGCACGGTCGTCTGGCCGCTTTGCGCGATGTCGGACATGCGCAGCGGTGTGCAGCGCTGCGGCGCAACCCAAGCAGGGCCGTGGCCCATATCTCTCTCCTGTAGTGGGACTTGTCGTCTCTCGGACCAATGTTCCGGCTGACCGCCTTCATGCTCAAAGCGGCATTTTTATAAGACGCGATAATTTCACAAAATGACGTTAAAACAATGATTTAAGATGAAGCTGCGTGACCCGACTGTATGCTGCTGTGCGGAAAATTGCGTCATTTGATCAATTTGCTGCGCCGCGCGTTTTACGAAATGATCGAATGGCCGTTTGGCGGATTCGCGCGGTTGCGCGTTGCCATGATTGATGGTTGCAATCCGCGGTCGGTCGCCACAAACAAGTGTAAACAAAAGCCTATTTCCGGGGACGATGCTCATGGCTGCTGCGTTCGATGCGCCTGAAGCGAGTAAGGTGACGCGCCTCGACATCGAAGGCTTGTCAGCCCGAATTCGCTTTAATCCCGAGGAGGGTCGGATCTGGTTGCAGGGCCAACGGATGGTTCTTCTGCACCTTGTCGCGCTTGCCGGTTTACGTCGGGAAGTGATCGACCGCCTCGGGATCGAAGCGGCCAACACCGTGCTTTTCCGGCTTGGTCACGCCTCGGGCACGGCAGATGCGGCGGTGGCGCGTGAAGCCAAGCCGCTGATGGACATCAAGGACGCCTTCATGGCGGGGCCTCGTCTCCACGCAATCGAGGGGATGGCGGTGGTGGAAACAGTGCGGGTGGACGTCGGCCCCGATTCCGATTCGCTGACTGGTGAATGGATCTGGCGCAATTCGGCCGAAGTGGAAGCGCATCTCGATTCCTACGGCATGAGCGTCGAGCCGGTGTGCTGGACCCTGGTGGGTTACGCTTCGGCCTTTACCAGCGCGTTCCTGGGGCGACCGATCGTTTTCCGCGAAGTCGAATGCAAGGCGATGGGGGCGCCGCATTGCCGCGTCGTTGCCAAACCGGCCGAGCTTTGGGACGCGGCTGACGCGAACGACATGCACCTCGACATCGGGCTCGAACAGCTGGCGGCAAGTGCCGATGGAACGTGGGAAATCGCCGGTCCTGATGACCAGGCGCAGGGCTCCATGCCCGACCGGTTGGTGGGCATTTCTCCGGCATTTGTCTCCCTCATGCGCCAGATCAAGCTCGTCGCTCCGACCGATTGCTCGGTGCTGCTGATCGGTGAACCGGGGGTGGGCAAGAAGAGCTGCGCCCGCCTGCTTCATCAGGAGAGCCAGCGCTCGCGCAAGCCCCTGATCTTTTTCAACTGCGCCGCCCAGTCCGGTCAGCAGCTCGACATGGACCTGTTCGGGGTGGAGAAAACGGGTGCAAACCCGGGGCGGCAGGGCAAGCTCGAGCGTGCGCACGGGGGGACGATCTATCTTGAGGATGTTCATCATCTCGACCACCTCGCCCAGACCAAGTTGCTGGCGCTGCTGCAG
>Ga0075432_10000419_pt1 | contig 12370 bp, 10 predicted proteins | sample RhiMethybrSRZTD1_FD_72781 | JGI IMG/M metagenome (GOLD analysis project Ga0075432, IMG submission 72781) | Populus rhizosphere microbial communities from Tennessee, USA - Rhizosphere MetaG P. TD hybrid SRZTD1 | ecosystem: Host-associated > Plants > Roots > Rhizosphere > Soil | place: USA... | reverse complement strand
CAGGCAGTTGGGTCTGGATGACTTTCATTTTGAAGGCCTCGCGGCCAACAGACCCGCAAGGTATTGGCCATAACCGGTTTTGTGTAGAGCGGTGGCTTGCTTGTCCAGCTCCGCGGCACTTAACCAGCCTTGATTAAAGGCAACCTCTTCTAGGCACGCAACCTTCAAGCCTTGACGCGCTTCGATTGTCTGGACGAAATGCCCGGCTTCCATCAATGAATCATGGGTACCAGTGTCCAGCCACGCAAAGCCACGTCCCAATACGCTGACGTGCAAATCGCCACGCTGCAGATAAGTGTTGTTGATGTCGGTAATTTCGAGCTCACCGCGATGGGAAGGCTTCACCTGCTTCGCGATCTGCACCACATCGTTATCGTAGAAATAAAGACCGGTAACTGCGTAATTTGATTTCGGCTGCTTGGGCTTTTCCTCGATAGAAATAGCCTTTCCATAATCATCAAACTCGACCACGCCAAAGCGCTCCGGATCAGCAACGTGGTAGCCAAATACCGTCGCACCGGACTGGCGGCGCGCTGCGTCTAATAGGTTGGCGCTAAATCCATGGCCGTAGAAAATATTATCGCCCAGAACCAAAGCAACATTACTATCACCGATAAAGTCTTCCCCAATAATAAATGCCTGGGCTAAACCATCTGGCGAAGGTTGCTCGGCATAAAAAAGCTCAATTCCGAATGAAGACCCATCACCTAACAAGTTTTGGAAATTGGGTAAATCTTCCGGAGTTGAGATAATTAATACTTCGCGGATACCGGCAAGCATCAATACCGACAATGGATAGTAAATCATTGGTTTGTCGTATACTGGTAGTAATTGTTTAGAGACACCTTTAGTTATCGGGTGAAGTCGGGTGCCGGAGCCCCCTGCCAAGATAATACCTTTCATATGATAATTCCTTTTAAAGATAAACAGAAAAATGGAGAAGTATGTACATTATCAAACGTTTTCACCCAGTCGTCCTAATTGGTACTGACCGCTGAGCACACGTTGCCACCACTCTTGATTTTCTAAATACCAATTAACCGTTTTCCGTATACCACTTTCAAATGTTTCTTGCGGCACCCAGCCCAAATCATGCTCAATCTTGCTCGCATCAATGGCGTAGCGATAGTCGTGACCCGGTCGATCCTTAACAAAAGTAATAAGATCACGATAAGTTTTAATACCTGATGGTTTGGCAGGCGCTAGTTCTTCGAGGAGATCGCATAAAGTTTCGACGACTTCGAGATTACTCTTCTCGTTATGACCACCGATATTATAGGTTTCACCGACATTGCCACGACAGATTACTTCGCAGAGTGCACGAGCATGATCCTCTACAAACAACCAGTCGCGAATTTGGCTACCATCACCATATACTGGCAGATGTTTGCCATGGATAGCGTTAAGAATCACATGCGGTATTAACTTCTCGGGAAAGTGATATGGTCCATAATTATTGGAACAGTTAGTTACCAATACAGGTAGACCATATGTACGGTGCCAAGCCCGAACAAGATGATCTGAACTGGCTTTAGATGCCGAATATGGCGAGCTTGGAGCATAAGGTGTTGTCTCGGAAAAAAGGGACTCTGTGCCTTCTAGATCTCCATACACTTCATCTGTCGAAACATGATGAAAGCGGAAAGACTGTCGTGCACTGTCTGAAAGACCACTCCAGTAACGGCGAGTGCTTTCTAACAGAGTGTAAGTACCTACGATATTAGTTTGAATAAATTCAGCTGGGCCATCAATGGAGCGATCAACATGAGACTCTGCAGCAAGATGCATCACAGCATCCGGCTGAAAAGTGTCAAACAACTTATTCAAGCCATCTGAATCACAAATATCAAGCTGGGCAAAACTATAATTCGACAAATTCGATACAGTATCTACCGAATCTAAATTCCCTGAATATGTAAGTTTATCCACGTTAGTAACGACATGGTTTGTGTGATTGAGAAGATGTCGAATTACAGCCGAACCAATAAATCCGGCCCCTCCGGTTACGATAATTTTCATAATTAATTAATATAATACCTGGCTGCGTCAATGATGTGTTTTCTTAGAGCTCGCTTTTTGAATAGTGCCATCACCCCTCCATCACTACAGCGCTTTCCATCTGCAATAGCCGTATGAGAGGAATCATAGATAACATACCCTCCATGCTCGTATGCTTTTTTGCAAATTTCTATATCTGCCATAAAAAGAAAATACTTAGAGTTTAGTCCACCGACGTTATCCCAATAACTTTTTCTTATGAATACACAAGATGATTGGAGCCAGGGCACAGTCTGGGTTTTTTGTGGGTCGAAACCAGACAGAAGGTATTTTGAAACAGCTTTTTCACCCCAAGAGGTTTTCCCTAGTATTGTTCTCTTCGCAACTAAAGCGGCAATTGTCGGATACCCTCTAGCTATATCAGGGATAGTACCATCATCATTTATCTGCGCAGGCCCAACCACATAGCACTTAGGATCCTTAAAATTACGAACCATTCCAGAAATAGTATGCTTATCTTTAAGAATTATGTCTGGATTCAACAAAAGAATTATATCTGAAGGCTCAACCCTCATATTTACTGCCATGTTGACTGCGGAAATGTACCCGACGTTTTTACCACTGTTAATTATTTCAATACCAGTTCCAGCGAGTTTTTTTAAAACTTCAAAATTTTCTGAACTACATGAATTATCAACGACAGTGACAAAAATTTTTGATTGATCATAGAGTTGCTCTCGAAGAACTTTAATAGCTTCCAAAACCCTAGAAGCTTTAAAGTAATCAACCAGAACTACATGTATAACTGCGCTCATTTCCGTTAACTCCCCATGATATAAATTGCGAGTTGCTCCCACCCATAAGTCTTTTTATGCATACATGGTTTAGTCTTAGGCAAGTCCGGGCTTATATTTTCTTTTGCCCTTTCAATAGCTGCAGCCAAAGACTCTGGGGACTCCGGATCAAACCAATATATATGCTCGTACAACCCGATAGTTTCATGTGCATATGGCAAGTCTGCAGCCACAATCGGCTTGTTGAATACTTTAAATTCGGTAAGTGGGAGCCCCCATGTTTCGAGTAAGGAAGGAAATATTAAAGCATCACACTCTTGGTAAAGCTCAAATACACGAGACCTCGGCAAGAGCCCCAAAAGTTTGATATTAATAAGCGGATGTCGCTCCACCAAACTTCTTGAATACTTGTTTTCAGAACCGGTTATTGTCAACCAGAAAGAAGCCTGACTAACTAGTGGCTGAGCCTTGAAAATAATAGAGTGGTTTTTGAAATACCTAGGATATGCAGGATAGAACAAAGTAAAGTCCTTCCCACTCCCAGGTAAATATTGTTTGGAGTCAATAGGGCTTTTGTCTACGTTTACGTCAGGCTCAGCAACAAGAACATTCTTGATTTTAAATATTCTCGAAAACTCGTCTGCCATCCATGCTTGCTGTGTTATAACCGAGGAGTTCTTCTTGATATTTATCTTATAAAGATACTTATAAAACTTCGAAAACAAGAACTGTTTAGGATCGAGCGGAATTGAGGAAATAGGGAATTTTAAAAAAATTGATGGATTATGACAATAAACGAACCGCTTAGAGGCATTGACTGTTGGAGTTATATCGTGAAGTGAAAACCAAACATCCGGACGAATCTTTAAGGACAAAAAATAAAAATAGACGTACTCATAAAAAACCCTAAAAAGCCAATTTTTCTTTGATTTCTGAAAATACAGAAACTTAATGTTCTGAACATCCAAAAAAGCATGTACAACAGGTGAAGCGACTAAAAATATGACAGAGTCCCCGACTTTAACATTTGAATCAAATGCCCTTATGGCATCTTGCAAGACCGTTAAAGCGCCGCCGTCTACTATATTTACAGCCGATACTACTGTAATTTTTCCCATTTCTGTGAGATCTCGTTATATGCTTTAATAACTCTGGCGGGGGAACCAGCGGCGATGCTATTTGCTGGAATACTTTTAGTGACTACAGAGTTCGCTCCTATTACGGAACCTTCTCCAATAGTAACCCCTGAAACTATCACTACTCCTTCACCGATCCACGTATTATCACCGATTACAATCGCCGAGCCTAAAATCTTACGATCGTCAGGAGTAACTCTAGGAGAAGAAGATGGTTCCATGTCTGAGCTTTTATAAACACCATGATCATGGTCTACCACTGTAACAAAACTTCCTATCAAGCAGTTTTCCCCAACCACTATTTTCTCTATCGCTCCAAAATGACAATAGTCATTTATTTTTACATTATCACCAAACTTGATTGATCCATTTTTCGCCAATATCTCAACTCTTAAATCCATGCCAGCTGTGAAATTTTTACCAAACTTTAGATGCCCTTTGTTAATTATTCTTGGAAAGCCCTTAATTATACGAATCTGTCGCCCTATAAAAATCTTTGAATACAATAAAAAAAAAGAGTTTCGCAGCAAATAAGATACAGGTTTCCCGTTCAAAAAAAACATAGCTGTAGTGCCCCTTAAAATTAGCATTATCTAGTGACTGAACTGCCTTGTACTTACGCAGTAGATTATGTTTACGTAGTCCCTGAGCGATAGAAATCAGTATGGCGGGCGATTGTTTTCAATCGACCTTTCTTTACTGATTCCTTGGGATTTAGAGCAATGAGGGCAGCTAGAGCCAATATCAATCCAGGAGAAAAGTAACCATAACCCCGAAAGTAAAACTCAACGACATATGATACAACGATGGATGCGAATATCTTTTTCTTTAAACCCAACGAAACATCAGCACTCTTAGTTTGGGAAGATATAATCTTGGCGCTCCTGCATACAGCAACAATATAGTATATGCAGGCAAGCAATCCAACGAACCCAAACTCACCTATTATTTTTGCCGCTAAAAAACCACCATCTTCGCTATTAAGATACTTTCCAGCGATATGGTATATACGCTCGCTTATTAATGAGGCCTCACCTGTGCCAAGCATTTGAAAGCCAGCACCGATACCATAATCCTGAGTAAGTCCTTTATATATTTCATTCCAGCCTTGAATGTACACCAACGCGCTTAGGTTTTTTGAGTCCTGATCCATTGACACCCTCGAGGTGAAATAGTCGGATGTTGAATATATTAAATCCTGATTTAGCGACGACAAAATCAACAACGCCGGAGCTGACATCATCAAAATAAGCACTACTAAAAATCTTAGCCTAAAAAAAATAAGCGAACTAACAATACAAAACAGAAAAAGCGTCAGATTAGGAAGAAGAATAGACATACATAGCAAGTTTAATACGACCAAAGCCTTTTGTTTGGTGCTTCTAGATACGCCATGTGCACAAGCTATTGGGCCATATGCCAATGCAAAATGACTTTCTTCTGAAAACGGAAATATAGGCTTTTCTAGATTGGAGTAGTTCAGGATGTGTACACCGACAACTATCTCCAACCAACCGAGCAAGGAAAATGTAAAAAATATGATCGCAAACGTAGCTTTTATATTTTCAGCATCAGCTTTCCTTAAAGAATGGGATAGCAACAGCGCTGTTGAAACTACCAAAATAAAAGCGGGGATGCTAAGTAAAGCTTTGGGGTTACTTTTAAACATTGAGGTTGCTAAAGTAAAAAGCAACACGTAAAAAATAAATCCGGCCGTATAAATACCCTCTTTTCGTGTAATAGACTGTATCTTTTTGAGAAAAAATAAAATCGTTGTAACAGCAGCAATAGATAACCCTAGCGACAGCGACTTTAACTTTAATTCAACAAATAGAACTTGAGGCAGCACTATAATTAAAAAAAGAGAAAATAGAAGTGAAACATCAATCGAGCGACCATTTTTTTGTAAAGCGATTTTCATAAAATACAAGCCCAAAAAACTTGTGGAAGCATCGTAGCACCCCACAAGTTTTTATATTTAACGGTTATTAACCAACAATCGTTATATTGAAAACGCACTATCAAGATATTCATTCGATTTTTTCCGCTCAGCAGCTAAAAGCTTTCTAGAACTGGAAAAGTCTAATTTACCTTTAAGAGCACCTTCAATATCTTCATGAGAGCTCACGAATCGTTCAGTTAAACCAACCAAATTTAGTAGGCTTGTAACCCTATTCCCACCAGAGTAAGGCTTCACAGCTAAAAATGGGATCTCAAAATTTGTAGAAAATGCCGCACCATGAAATGAATTAGTCACAATGAATGAAGCATTAATAAAAAGATCAAGGAAGTCTATTGGACCAGCGTCACGAATATGCTCGTCTACTTTCAAACCCGCGAAAGGCTCTTGGTCTATCGATATAACCTTGTAACCTAAGTGGGACTTAGCGGCAGCTACTGCATCAATGAACAGTTTATCTTTTTTAAGAGAATATATTAATATGTACTTTTCAACACTAGGATCTTCTTTGAGATGCAAAGATGTTTTCCATTCCGACTTATCAAGCAACAATGTTGGATCCAGGACATGCTCAACATTTCGGCTCAAGATCTGACTGATCTGATTTGCCGTGTCTGTTTCTCGACTCGATAATTTATGAAACGAGGTTAAGTAATTTTCAATTTTAGGATATTCATCTTCTTTGAATTTATAACTACCGGCGCTCGATGCGTATGAAATTTTTCTTTTGTTTTTTACAAACTCTAGAAAATAGGCCCCATCCAGCTTAGGATTCTCACCAATAATATTTGGATTCCATATTTGATCGCTCCCACAAACAAAAGCGTCGTATCTGCCTTCTAGGCTACTAAGATCTATAGCCAATGGACCAGAGAGATTGTAGTGCTCTGAAAAAAAAGAGTTAAATTTTCTTAATAGGCGCCCCCTTGGTAAAATACGTGTAAGATCCTTCCCGGCTCTAAAAAAGTCTCTCGGTTTAGATCCAATCCGAATGAGACTCATGGTGCTAGTAATAAAATTGTTTTTATAGTTGATTACTTCTGGTTGGCCATGCTTTCGCAACGCTTGGACTGTCGCGTAGGTTTGAAGTGCCGCACCATAATTACTAGCATTATGTATCGTAATAAGACCGATCTTCATTTTAATTACCTTAGGTGTTCAATCGGATTTTATATTGCTTTTTATATCTTGGTACAACGTATGAAAATCAGCTTCCACTTTGTAAGCTGGTTCGAGTACCGGTTCGTTTTCAATATCGAATTTTTCACCCAATCGTTTTTTGAACTCCAACATATATTCAAAATGACTGCGAGTTGAAGTACTACCGTCGTTTATGAGAATATTTAGACTCTTTTTTGACGGAGTATAATTTGTGTGTCTCAGATGACCTTCTAGCAATTTATTGAAAGTCACATTACTTGGTTTCTTTCTGGCTACGAATTTGCTTACCGGATTTTTTAATAAAAACTTTAAAAAATAATATATATATGTTTTAGAGCTTTTCTCGCCTCTCAAAAGTTCCCTGTAAAGATCCCCCCTTACAGAAAACATACTCCCTAAGTTTGGGTATACAAACTCTTGATATGAATGACGCGCAATATGAAATGTTTCTACCTTACTTGCAATTTCTTCTTTTGAACCTGGTTTCAATTTGAAGCGGACGCGCAATATAATTGACTTTGTTCTTTTAAATAGAGATTTTCGGTGACCAAAATCACACTGTTCTTTATCGATGGTCAGTAAGTTCCCATTGGAATCAATGTAGTCTACGGAGACAATATTTTCAGCAATACTGTATCCATATGCCCCAGCGTTCATAAAAACCCCTCCACCGATACTACCAGGGATACCCTCCAACCCCTCAAAACCACCGGCACCATTCGTGATAGCAATTCGAACAAAATCCTGTAGAGAGAAACCGCAGTCTACATGAGCGTAATGTTCATCTATCTCAACGTTGGTGAGGTTCTTCGTGGATATAATCACTGAGTATTGAATTTGATCGAACAACAGTACGTTTGAAGTAAAGCCAATTACTTTGAAGCCTATGTCTCTTTCCTGAAGATATGATACCGCCTTTGTAAACTTCTCCACCGTTTGAGGGCAAATATATATCTTAACCACGCCACCGGTTTGAAAATAGGTCTCAAACTTTATCAAGTGGTCTTTTTTAAACCATATCTGCTCATGAGAGAGATAACTCCAAAGTTCCGTCAAAGATGTCTCTAACGATGTGAGATCATTTTTAATTACGTGCGAATCATCGAATTGAGTAATCATTCAATTAGTCTGCCTGTGTTCTTTAAAAACCCAGCATCGCGCTGAAAAATAATAAAAAGCCAACAATACAGAGTCCGACAATATAGTTGCTATTGCGGCTCCTGATTGCCCCCATAGCTTGGTAAGTGAGACTATGAATACAATATTTAAAAAAGCTGTTACGCCCATAAAGTAAACCTTTTTCTTCATGTGCTGCTGTGTTATGAGTACCGCTCCAACACTGTTCGCAAGAAATCTTATTGGTGCACACACGGCTAGAATCGATAAAACTGATATAACATCAGAATATTCGGATCCAAATAAAAATGGTATGGCCCAAGGAGAGAAAATCATGATGGCCGCCATCGCCAACACCCCCAATATAAGCATGAGCTGATTACCAGACTTATAAACCTTATAAAACTTATCTCGCTCGAAGTTCGCCCATATATGAAACTTCGGAAGAAGGAATTTTTGATATATCACTGTCGGCAATAGATAGACAGCTGTCATTACAGTAAAAGCAACGTTAAAAATCCCCGCCGAACTGGGGCCTATCATATAGCCTATAAGAACGATATTAGCCTGAGAGATAATTATGTGAAATGCACCAGCCAAGCCAAAAGGCCAAGCGTTTGCGGCTACATTCTTTAATGTAGGAGCCTCTTTAGGACTAAAGTCGCACCTATTTTCGTGCCCCTTTAACGAAAATTTACCCTTCCGCATTTTACCCATTTCACTAACACCCCAAATTATTATTGGGGATGCTACTACCGCATATATTACAGCCGCCGTACTTGCCGTCAAAGTCAACGCTGCAAAAAAATGCAATACAGAAAATGCAATTAGTCTTAGAGCATGGGGCGTTAGCTGAATAACTCCTAACAACATGTATCGCTCTTCGAGTTGCAGCTTCGAGCTGCTAACCTCGATAAAGACTTGGCCTATAGTGTAAAGCGTTAGTGTAATCAGCACCGTGCGCATCTGTACTGAATGAGGCCCTAGCCAGGCCCATAGAAAAATCACCCCTATCGCAAAAAGTGTAGTCTGAACAATAAATAAAAATGAGGGATTCAACCAACGAACCCCATTGCGCCCCTCTTCCCCAAAAATCTTAAGCCAGAGTTGTGGTATTCCAAATCCTGCGATCGGGGTAAGTAGTGCCGCTAGGGATAGTGCAGAAGAAAATAACCCGAATTGCTCTAAACCTAATTCTCTGGCCATTATAACTTGCGTAAAAAACGCGCATCCCGCACCTAACAATGAACTCAACCACAAAAGCGAAATAGCTTTAAGCGCCTTACTTTTCAACATATAAAGTACAACTATAATTATGTGTCAAGGGAGGGATGATGGGTTAAAAAAACATTGACATCAGAGAAGAATAATTTTGCACGCTACCGCCCCAGGATTTTCTGTCGGCTTCCTGAGGACAAACACTGTGAGAATGACAAACAAGGTGGGACCAATCAGATTGATCTGTCTAGCTGCCATACCAATAATTAGACTTTTACTACATGGCCTGCATTTTTTAATACCGGCCATGCATACTAACGATCGCCCTCGGTCACTCTGCAGGGCACATCTAAAGACTCCCTATTAGCAGAGTTTTCTACTAAAACATCAACCCTGCGCACTTAATTCTTATCGGATGCATATTCATAATGGTAATAACCATAAGTATTATATCCATACTTCGCAGACGCTCTCTTTTCAACCCCGTTGAAGATGGCGCCTTTGATATCGATCCCATTCTGGGCAAACCGATTTACTGTAAGATGAATTTCCCGGGCGGGATTTAGACCGAACCGGGTCACAATCAAACTAGTACCTGATTGCCTACCAACAATTGCAGCATCTGTGACTGCCAAAATCGGCGGCGTATCTAATATTACCAAATCATACAAATCACTTACTTGTTCAAGCAGATCGGTAAAATTTGAGTGCATTAAAAGCTCAGATGGGTTTGGAGGAATTTTCCCACGACTAACAAAGTCAAAACCATCTACACAAGTTTTATGAATAGCGGATTTTACGTCACATCGCTTGGCCAAAATATCTGAAAGACCATTATTGTCTGAAACTTCTAAAATCTTGTGCAAATAGCCTTTGCGCATATCGACATCGATCAACAGTACTCGTTGCCCAGCCTGGGCTATTACTGCTGCCAAATTTGCTGAAACAAATGTTTTACCAACTTTCGGGCTAGGGCCAGAAATCATCAGACGATTATTTTTAACTTCAAGCATCGCGAAATGCAAGCTGGTACGTAAGCTACGAAGGGCTTCAACTGCTAGATCTGTTGGGTGACTAACAGCCAGTAAGGAGCTAGCATTATTAGAGCGGCCACCTGGACGTACGAACTTTTCTTCCTCAGCTTTTTGCAGAGCACTGAATGGGATAGAGGCGTACACCGGAAGACCAAGCTGTTCAATCGCATCGGGACTTTCCACTCCCCTATTTAGCACCTTACGCACGAGCACAAGAGCAATAGATAGAATTCCACCAAGAAGCGTAGCAAATATTACAATGAATATTTTTCTAGGTTTTACCGGCTTGTCTATATTTACATCAGCTGTATCGATTAGCCGCACGTTACCGACGGTCCCTGCCCGCATAACGTCCAACTCTTGAGACTTATTCAGCAGCTGTGTGTAAATCGCTGTGCCAACCTCTACATCACGCGTCAGGCTGAGCAACTCTTGCTGGGTTGCGGGGAGCCCCTCAACCTTTGACGCTAAACCCTTTTGCTTTTCACTTAGTTCTGCGATTTGATTAAGAAGTGCACGATAAGCTGGGTGTTGACGAGTAAACTTTCGGTCCATCTCTGCTTGTTGTAGCTTCAGCTCAGAAATACTGGTATCCAAGGCAACAATTTGGTCTAGGATCGCTTTGGTCTCTAGACTTATATCCACAGACTTACTGCGAATTTGGTACTCATTCAGAGCGTTCCCCGCCTTTTCTAAATCTTTTCTAACTTGAGGGAGCTGTTCTCTCAAGAACTCCAAGCTTTGAGCTGCCTCTGCGGAAGTACGTTGTATATTTTGCTGTACATAAAATTCGGCAATCTTGTTCAAGATTTTCACAGCTTGAGACGCATCAGCGCTCTCTAAGGCCAAGCCAATAATGCCTGACTCTTTCCCTCGCTCAACTACATCAAGCACTTCTTGATAATCTAGAATACTAGTTAAGCGCGAGTTGCGGATGATAGTGAACCTGGCCCCTGGATTGGCGCGCATATCTTCGATTTGTACCTTCACTCCTGCCTGATCAAAGACTTGCCCTACTTTGCTAGATGCCAAAGTATTACCATCTTCATCTTGCAGGGTAAAATTACCATTTTCTCCAACAGTAAGAGTTAACTCTTTACCTATCAGGCTCTTTGGCAGCTCAAGTTGAAATACTTTTAGAGACTCGCCTCCCCAATGGAAACGACTCATACCAAACGTTGGACTGGCTACTGAATTTGGATGTTTATTTTTAAACCGACGAGCAACAAACTCGCCAATGATTGGGAAATAGTTTGGCTCTACAACAATATCCAACTTTAAGTTATCAACTGTCTTCCCTATTACGGTACGGGATTTGATCAACTCGATTTCAGTTGCGGAGGGCGACTCCTTCCCAAGCATGCTGCTGACATCCGAAAAACCCAACAAATCATTTTTTTTGGGTTCGACCTGTAACAATGCGTTAGCTTGATAAATAGGTGTTGCCAGGATTGCATAGGCAACTCCGACGACCATAAAGGCACCCGTAATCACGGCAATCAACCATCTATGGTCGATAAGTGTTCCAAACAATCCGAGAAGATCAATCTCTTCGTTATTGTCGTCCTGGACATTGACTACTGGCGATTGCTGCATAAGTGATTCTTTGCCTTTATTACTGTTCGATAAATGGTAATCAGCGTATGAGGCGCTGTGCCCATGCTTGTACCGCCTCTTCAATCAACGCATAAGCATGCACAAAAGCAGGTTTTCCTTGACGGTAGGGGTCACTGATTTCACGATCGTCTTGCCACTTGCCAAGCAGGAGGACTTTACCCCGAGCTTCGGGCGCAATGTTCAGTACGCCGTTAATGTGCCGTTGCTCCATTACCAGGATCAGATCTGATTCGCTGACAGCCAGAGACGTAAGCTGGATTGCTTTGTGCTCACCTGGTAGATGTCCGTGTTCCTCAAGGACGATCCTTGCGGTTGACTCAATTGGACTATCTACCA
>Ga0075432_10000418_pt1 | contig 12385 bp, 10 predicted proteins | sample RhiMethybrSRZTD1_FD_72781 | JGI IMG/M metagenome (GOLD analysis project Ga0075432, IMG submission 72781) | Populus rhizosphere microbial communities from Tennessee, USA - Rhizosphere MetaG P. TD hybrid SRZTD1 | ecosystem: Host-associated > Plants > Roots > Rhizosphere > Soil | place: USA... | reverse complement strand
GACATAGGTAACATTGAGATAGCAAGAACAAGCGATTGTTCGTCTCGATTGCGATCAAGGATGATCTGGCTGTTGCAGCCACGGATGGAGAAACATGAAAGCGTTAGTACTTACTGGATTCGGCAAAGAACTCGAAGTGCTGGATGTCCCGGAGCCGGAACTGACGGCGAAGGGTGTCATCGTTCGGGTCGAGGCCAACGGTATTTGTCGAAGCGACTGGCACCTCTGGATGGGGGACTGGGACTGGCTGGGCTTGAAGTTGGATCTTCCGCATGTGATGGGCCACGAGTTTGCAGGCGTCATCGAAGAGGTCGGCTCCGAAGTTTCGCGGTACAAGAAGGGCGACCGTGTGGTCGTTCCTCATGCTCACGGTTGCGGGCATTGTGAGTACTGCCTCGCCGGACACAACAACATCTGTGAAAACGTCTCCTTTGCCGGCACCAACTACTGGGGCGGATACGGGCGCTTCGTCCAGGTTCCGGACGCCGACCGCAACCTTGTCCGCTTGCCGGATAACGTGGACTTCGACGCCGCTGCTGGGCTGGGATGCCGGTTCATGACCGCATTCCACGGCATCGTGGACCAGGTCAGTGTTAGGCCGGGGGAATGGGTGTCCGTCCACGGTTGCGGAGGCTTGGGACTGTCTGCAATCCACATTGCCTCGGCAATGGGCGCCAATGTAATTGCCGTGGACATCAACGAAGACTCCCTGGCCTTGGCGAAGTCGCTCGGGGCGGTCGCCACCGTCAACGGACGGAACGAAGATCCCGTTGCGGCGATCCGCGAACTCACTCAGGGCGGAGTCCACGTAGCTGTGGACGCCCTCGGGATCTCAGTAACCTGCCAGGCGGCGGTCAATAGCCTCCGCAAACGAGGCCGCCTGCTGCAAGTCGGGCTGACGTCGAAGGAGGAAAAGGGCATGATCGCCCTGCCGATCGACAGCATCGTTCTTCAGGAGCTCTCGATCGTGGGATCCGCGAACATGCCGGTTTCCCGATACCCCGACATGATGCGCATGGTCGAGCGCGGCGTGCTCAACCCCGGCAGCATGATCACGAACCGGGTCGGCCTTGAAGAAGCCGGAAACATCATCTCGTCCATGGGTGAATTCAAAGGCAGCGGCATCAGCGTTCTCAACCGCTGGTAGCACATCACCTACGCACAACTACAGTCCTGATCAGCTGAAAGGCTCCAGAAAATGAAGATGCTTATCAACGGAGAAAAGCGCAACGCGCGCGGGGGCGCCTTCTCCGAAACCCGCAATGTTGCCACAAACGAAGTAATCGACACTATCCCCTCGGCCACGCTGGAGGACATCCAGGAGGCCCTCGAGCACGCCCAGGAGGGGGCCAAGGTTTGGGCTGCAACTCCCGCACACAAGCGCTCGGCGATCCTGACAAACTTCGTCGGGGCCCTGCGCGAAAACATTGACGAACTTGCGGTCCTCCTGGCGGGCGAGAGCGGAAAAGTCCTCGCCCACTCCCGGAACGAGCTGGAAACAGCAGCCCGGATCTTTGAAGGGTTCGCTGAGGAGTCCAAGCGGATCTTCGGGCAGTCCATCCCGTTGGACATTCAGCCTGGCCTGGAAGGCGACCTCCTGATCACCAAGCGCGAGCCCCTTGGGGTTATTGCCGCCATCCTGGCATTCAACTTCCCCGCCGAGCTTTATGCGCAGAAAGTGGGCGCAGCTCTCGCTGGCGGAAATGCGGTGATCGTCAAGCCTCCGCAGGACGACTCGCTCACCTGTATTCGCATGACAGAACTGCTCCTGGAGGCAGGAGTGCCGGGCAGCACCCTCCAAATCGTCACGGGATCAGGATCGGTGGCCGGGGACTACCTGTCCCGGAGTCCGTTGATCAACGGCCTGAGCTTCACCGGCAGCACAAAGGTGGGCGAGATGATTGCCGAGAACACCGCCCGCAACGTCGTCCGCACGTTCTTGGAACTGAATGGCAATGACGCGTTCATCGTTTGCGACGACGCGGATATTGACCTTGCCGTTCAGCATGCGGCAATCGGCCGGCTTTACGGCAATGGACAGGTCTGCGTTGCGACCAAGCGGATCCTGGTTGAAGAATCACGCTACAGTGAGTTCCTCGAGAAGCTGACCGACGAGGTGCGGGGCAAGAAAGCCGGTGACCCGACCGACCCTTCGACGGAAATCGGCCCACTCATCAACGAACGGGCTGCCAAGGACGTCGAGAACCAGATTCAGCAGGCGGTGTCCGAAGGTGCAACGATCCGTCTCGGAGGCAAGCGCGACGGCGCCTTCATCGAACCGACCATCCTTGAGATAACCAGGAAGGTCGGCATCGCAACTGACGATGAGATCTTCGGCCCGGTGTTCTCCCTCCTGCCTTTCCGCGGGATCGATGAGGCCATTGAAATTGCCAACTCGTCCTCCTTCGGGCTCGGTGGTGCTGTCTTCTCGACCGACTTCCACAAGGCGTTTTACGCGGCTGGCCGCATGCAGGCGGGGATGGTTTCAATCAACGGCGGCAACTGCTACCGCCCGGACGGCAGCGCGTTTGGCGGCTATAAGAAGAGCGGCATCGGGCGCGAAGGCTTCCTGTACACACTTGAGGAACTCACGCAGATCAAGAGCATCGTGATGCGGGGAATCCTCACGAATCCGTTGTCCCCGAACTCAGCAGCCGGAACCGAAACCATTACCGGCGACTAGTTCACCGCAGGCTGGCCGGCCTCCAGGGGCCGGCCAGCCCGAAGGCACCGGGGCCGCCAGGTTGCCCGTGCACTAGGCGGAGCCATGCCTGATGTGTGAGCACTGCCGGCTGCAATATTTCTGCTTGACTGCAGTAAAAGCGAATGGTCACTGTACAAAAGATAAACACGTTCCCTTGACGCCCTACCATTCGCTACTCGCCTTGGAATAGCTCAGTTGGTACTTTCATTTTTGTGGATAGATATTGCCGGGTTTAATTCACTGCCAGTTACGAATCCCGCTAATCCCTCAGTTTGACGTCGTCTTATTTCCCACACGAAACAAGGCTTGATATTCGGTGCGGAATAAAATCACCTCCAAGACCGTATCCGTATCTAAGGATTGCCGAGGGCCGCCCGCGGCCGCTCACCGCGCGAGCAACGCGATCCGAGTCAAGGCTCAAATGCAGCCTGCGACCCCACGGTTCAGAGCGTGGTTTATCTGAACCTGCCCGGCCCCGCGAGGCCAGGATCAGGGGATCCCGAATACCATAGCTCTTCCTTGGATCGTTGTACCGATCGCCCCCAGATACCCTCTCTGTAGGCCCTCAAAGTAATCATTTTGATTCTCTTTGGGGGCTTTTTGGCGCCGACCAAATGAATAATTCTGACGGCGCCTCGAAAGTTGCAAGCCGTGTTAGAGAAATCTATTGACAAGTGGTGCACGTCACAGCAAACTAGTGTATGTTCGTATCGAATCAAGCCTGCCAAGTTGATCCGCCCGGTACGTATGAGGCGCAATGGAGCAGCCCCGAGACGTCATTTATGTCTCAGACAGAAGAGGCCCTGAAATGTCTATTGAAATTAATGAAGACCGCAGTACCAACGTCACCCTTGAGGAGCTCAGCCGGCGGCTCACACGGCTCGAGGACGTGCAAGCCATCGAAAAGCTCAAGTACACGTACGCCGGCTACTGCGACGACTCCTACAACCCCGACGGCATCGCTGCCCTCTTTGTGGAAGACGGCCGGTGGATCGTCGATGGGGAGGGCGCCACCCTGGTCGGCCGCGACGAAATTCGAAACCACTTTGCTGCCCTTTCCGAAAGGATCTCGTGGGCCCTGCATTTCGTGATGGCGCCGAACATCGTGGTCTCCGCGGACGGAACGAGTGCTACGGGCACGTTCTACCTGCTGTGCCTGTGCACTATCGAGCAGACGAACGATCCCGATAAGAAGGACGCCGTCGTCCTCACCGTCACCTACTCGGACAAGTTCGTCAAGCGGGACGGACGCTGGTTCTTCGAAGAACTGATCGGCCGTACCCACCAGGTCTCTAACTGGGACAAAGGCTGGGTCGAGCAGCAGTTCCGGAACTAAGCCCCTTGGTATTCCGCGCCGCCATCACGGCGCGAGACCGCGGGCAGCAAAGGTGCGTCCGCGTCACACAGATTCTCCCTCTAAGGAACCAACATGAAATGCTCGCTAACTTCCCGGCGGACCCTTTCGATCGCCGCCGCAGCGTTGACCGCTCTGCTCTTCACCGGTTGCACTGTCGAAGGCCCCACTGCAACCTCGGCCGGGGGCGCCTCCGGCGCGGCTTCCAACGCCGGGGGCAACCCGCTTCCGGTCGACCAGCTGTGCGGCGACAGGCCCATCAAAATCGCTCATGTGGCAGGATTCGGCGCCAATTCCTGGCGGAAGATCACGGAGGCCGAGCTCAAGGACGAACTCGCCGCGTGCAAGAACGTGACGGTCGACTATTCCCAGGCTGACGGTGATTTGCAGAAATACATCACTGCCATCAACTCCTACAGCGCTCAGGGCTACGACGCCATTGTCACTTACGACGACTTCGGCAGCCAGGCGCTGAGCGCACTCTCCAACGCCAAGAAGGCCGGCGTCGTTGTCGTCCCGTACATCGCCGACCCGGGCGGCAAAGTCGGAACCGACTACGACGGCTACGTTGCCTATGACTTCAAGACCGAAGGCGACACCATGGCCAAATGGCTGGCCACGCAGGTCCCCGCCGGAGGCAATGTCATCTTCACTGGCGGCCTTCCCAGCGGGAGCCCGTCAACCGTGGAACTCCTCAAGGGGATCCAGGCGACCAATGATCAGAAGGGCGCATTCAAGATCGCAACCCCTGACCCCATCGCCTCAAGCTGGGACCCGGCCTACATGCAGCGCGCGATGTCCGGCGTGCTGACGAAGTTCGAAAAAATCGATGGCTGGGCCTCCGACTACGGCGTCGCCGATCTGGGCGGTCTTCGGGCCATGGTGAATGCAAACCGGTCCATTCCTCCGCTGGCTACGTCCGCTACGGACAACGAACTTGGTTGCTTCTGGCTGCAGCAGAAGGACAAGAACCCTAAGTTCCAGCTCCTGACCCTCGACGGCACCACCACTGTGGTCCGCATCGCCGGTCGCAAAGCACTCGCTGCGCTGAACAAGCTCCCGGACAACGAACCGGAACTCTTCAAGCTGCCGACCTTCATCGATACCGCCAACGGAAAGCTTCCCACCTGCCACAAGGACCTGCCGCCGGACGCTGACCTGTCCTCCGCCCTCTCGCAGGAGAAGCTGAAAGCAGTCTTCAAGTGACTTCCTCGGTCCATGGAACTGTGCACAAGGAGATGACAGTGATCCAACAGGATCCCCAGGGGCTGGTTCAGGCAGAACATGCCCCCACCTCGGACGACAGCCACGTGGTACTCCGTCTGCAGGGCGTCGATAAGCGCTACCCGGGCGTCCACGCTCTGAAGAACGTTTCCCTCGACGTCCAAAAGGGTGAAGTTCACGCTCTCGTCGGTGAGAACGGTGCTGGCAAGTCGAGCCTTGTGGGCGTGGCAGCCGGTGCGGTCCTTCCCGACCTGGGGTCCGTTCAAATCGGCGGCGCTACCACCGATTCCCCGACACCCCAGTGGAGCCGCGAACAGGGGCTGGCCATTGTGTACCAAGAGCCTGCCCTGCTTCCCCACCTGACTGTGGCCGAGAATATGCGGCTGGGAATGCCGAAGGCTTTGCGTCCAACAGTCAGCGAGCAAGTCCGGTGGGCCGAAGGAATACTCGAGGGCTGGAAGAACGTCGCCTCCATCGATCCGCGGTCCCTCGTCGGCAGCCTCAAACCGGACGCACGGTTCGTCGTGGAAATCGCCCGGGCCATGGCGGAGGATCCGAAAGTCGTCGTTCTTGACGAGCCGACTGAACATCTCCTTCCCGCCGCGGTCGAGGAGCTCTTCCAGTTGATTGACGCCGTCGTGCAGCGGGGAGGGGCGGTCGTCTACATCTCCCACAAAATCAACGAAGTGAAGAAGATCGCAAACACGATCTCTGTACTTCGTGATGGTGCGCTGGAAGGGACCTTCCCCGCCAGCGAAATGACGGAGCAGGACATCGTCAACCTCGTCGTCGGGCACCAGAAGTCCCGGGAAGTTGCCAGGGCAATAACCCTGAACCCGGAAGCCCCTGTGCAGCTGAAAATCGAGGGGTTGAACGGTCACGGGTTTTCGGACCTCAATTTGGAAGTCCGCAAAGGTGAAATCGTGGGCTTCGCCGGTATAGAAGGTCAAGGCCAGCGCGATGCCCTGCGCGCTTTGGCAGGCCTCTCACGAAGCAAAGGTTCGGTCACCGTCAACGGCGGCCAGGTGAGGCTGGGAAGCACGACGAACGCCACCCGCGATGGAATCGTCTACCTGCCGCACGACAGGCACAATGAAGGGAACTTCTCGCGGCTAAGCCTGCGCGAGAACGCGTCCATCGGCTCAATCACGCAGTTCGCCAAGGCGGGAATCGTCAGTTCCCGGCACGAACAGAAGTCGGTGGTTAAACAGTTCGCCGCCCTCCGCGTCAAGGCCCCGTCGGCCGATGTCGACATCGATACGCTTTCGGGCGGAAACCAGCAAAAGGTGGTCCTCAGCCGTGTCCTGCTGGGCGGTTCGCCCGTTCTGTTGGCGGATGAGCCGACCCAGGGCGTCGACGTCGGGGCCCGGGGGGAGATCTACCAGATCCTTCGCACGGCTGCAGCGGAAGGGGCATCAATCGTTGTCCTGTCCTCCTCAGCCGCCGAACTCGAAGAGCTGTGCGACCGCGTCATCGTTTTCTCCCGGGGTCACGCCGCGAAAGAACTCATGGGTGACGAGGTTTCCGAACGACGGATCACCGAGGCGGCACTCACCGCCAGCCAGCACCGCATCGTCGCAACCGAGGCGAAACGCCCGGAGAATAAATGGAAGAGGCAGCTTGCTGAGAATGATCTGATGCCGGGGGGCGTGCTCCTCATCGCCACCATCGTCCTCGGAATCGTCGCTGCTTCACAGAGCAGCTTCTACCTGACGCCCCGCAACTTCGGGCTCGTTCTGCCGCTGGTCGCAGTCCTGGCGTTTTTCGCCATAGCCCAGCAGCTGGTCATGATGGTCGGCGCCATCGACCTGTCCGTGGGACCGTTGGCCGGCTTCCTTGTGGTGCTCGGCTCCTTCGTCCTTTCAGAGTTCCGATCGCCTGCCGGCATCGCCATCGGCATCCTGATAGTCACGCTCGCTGCGGCCGCCGTAGGCGTAATCAACTGGTTCCTGACGACGATAGTCAAGATCACTCCACTTATTGCCACGTTGGTCACCTTCACGGCACTTCAAGGCTTCGCCTATCTTCTGCGGCCCCTTCCCGGAGGCCGCATGGACCCGACCTTCACCGGCATGGTTACTTCATCCTTGGGATTCCTGCCCTGGATGCTGGTCGGAGCGATCGCTATTGCCCTCGTACTTGAGGTCACCCTCCATAAATCCCTCTTCGGGGTCCGGCTCAGGGCAGTCGGGTCAAACCCCGCGACGGCCAAAAAGGTTGGCGTGAAGTCCAATCTGGTGGTGCTGGCAGCATACGTCGGATGCTCAGTTCTGGTCGTTCCCGCCTCCCTGCTGCTCATGGCACAGGCAGGAACCGGAAATGCAAGCATCGGTGACAGCTACACCCTGGCGAGCATTGGAGCCGTCGTCCTGGGCGGTGCCAGCATCTTCGGCGGCCGCGGATCGTTCCTCGGCGCCATCATGGGGGCCATCCTGGTGATCCAGGCAAACACCGTGGTGCAGTTCCTGGGCCTTCAGATGTACTGGCAGCAGTGGTTCATAGGCGGACTCACGCTCGCCGCCGCGGCCTTCTACTCAAAGACACGCTCCCTTTCGGAACGGATGTAGAACCATGACCATCACGAACGATTCCGCAACACCCCGGACCACCGGGGGAGCAGCACGTTCCATCGCCGGGCAACTTAGCCGCTCACCTATCCTCATCGCGACGGTCGGCCTCTTCCTCCTAAGCTGGCTGATCGCCCCGGGAAGTGTCTCCCGAAGTTCCATAGATTCACTGCTGCCGTTCGCGGCCATCCTCGCCATTACAGCCATCGGACAGACACTTGTCGTGATGCTGAAAGGCATCGACCTGTCCGTCCCCGGCATGATGACAATGGGCGCATTGGTCAGTACCCAATTCGCGGCAAAAAACTCCGATAACGTGCCGCTCGCCCTGGCCGTTGTCGCCCTGATCGCCGTAGCCGTCGGCCTGGTAAACGGACTGGTCATAGCGGTATTCTCCGTTACTCCGCTGGTGGCGACGTTGGCCATGAACGCCCTGCTGCTGGGGGCCGCGCTGGCCTACTCCGGAGGTACCCCCACCCGCGCTCCCCAGTCCGTTTCGGATTTCGCGCTAGACAAGACCCTCGGGGTGTCGAACACCGTCTGGCTCTCGGTCCTCTTGGTGGTTGTTGTTGCCCTTGCCACGAAGCGCACGGTCTGGGGCCGGCGTCTGGTCGCGGTCGGTGCCAACGAATCCGCTGCGAGGATCGCCGGCATACGCGTAGTGGGCCTGAAAGTCAGCGGCTACGTTGCGGCTGCACTTTGCTACAGCGGCGCCGGCGTCCTTCTTGCCGGATACATCAGCACGCCGAATACAAATGTTGGAAACCAGTACTTGCTGCCAGCCATTGCCGCCGTAGTCGTCGGCGGCACGGCGCTCAATGGCGGTCGAGGCAAGATCCTCGGCACAGCTATCGGGGCGCTCTTCCTCAGCCAGTTGACCCAGCTTGTCCTGTCCCTGGGCGCTCCCTCGTCCACTCAGTTACTCATCCAGGCGGCCGTCATCGCGGTAGCTGTAGGACTCCAATCCGTCCAAGGCAAGACGCTGCTTACGCGGCTGACCCCGCCACGGGCGCGTCAAAAACAACCGGCTTAGCCCACCTCTCGCGGAGCAGGACTCCGCGATCTGTCGGCGCCCCACGCGGTGGCCGACAGTCACTACTTGACAAACGAAAGGAACCCCATGCCCGACAACAACATCCGTCCGGTCAAGACCATGGCCCTTCTGGGCCGCAGACCAGGAATGTCCTTCGAGCAGTTTTGCACTTACTGGCGGGATACCCACGCCCCTCTGGCCTCCAAAGTCCCCGGCGTAACCCGCTACGTTCAGCGCCACATCGTCACTGACGCCGAGAACGGCGAGCCGGACAACGACTTCGGAATCGACGGCATCGCCATTCTCGAATACGAAAGCCAGGAAGCCATGGAACAAGGCTGGGCCACGGAGGCAGGGCAGGCTGCGCTGGCCGATGTCCCCAACTTCCTGGGCAAGCACTCCGTAATCGTGCTGAACGATTTCGTCGTCGTCGACAACGACTGAAACGTAGCCCCTTCTACAGAAAGACCTGAGATCAATGGATATTGGTGGAGTCTATTTCTTCACGGATGAAGGCCCGGATCCGGTGAAGTTCGCGCAGGAGATGGAAGCCTACGGCTTCGAATCCCTGTACGTGCCCGAGCACACTCACTTTCCGACATCAAGGAAGACCCCGTACCCGCCCGCCTACGGGGGAGGTGAGCTTCCCAACTTCTACCTGCGCACGTACGACCAAGTGGTCACTCTTTCCTACATCGCTGCAACGACGAAGTTGAACATCGGGACCGGTGCATGCCTGATCGCCCAGCATGACCCGATTTCAAAGGCCAAGCAGTTGGCGACTCTCGACTACTTGTCCGGAGGGCGTCTGACCGTTGCGGTCGGTCTGGGCTGGAACGCCGATGAAGCCGAAGCCCACGGTGTCATCTGGAAGCAGCGGTTCAGCATCGTCAAGGAGAAGGTCGCCGCGATGCGGGCCCTCTGGACCGACGACGTCGCCAGCTACGAGGGCAAACACGTCCAGCTCGCCCCGAGCTGGTCATGGCCCAAGCCGCAGCAAACAGGCGGTCCGGCAGTGTTCATCGGGGGCGCTGGCCCCACGACTTTCAAGCACGCCGCTGAATGGGCCGACGGTCTGTACATCGTCCCCCCGCCGGATGACCCCACGCTGGAAAAGACCCTCCCCAAATTCTGGGAGATCGTGGAGGAAGCCGGGCGCGACCCGAAGACCATGCGTGTGGCCGTAGCGTCCGCGCCCCCGGACCCCAAGGTGCTGGAGAAGTATGCCGAACAGGGCATCGAGAGGGCTGTGCTTTGGATTGATCCAACGGATCCGAGCCAGGCGTTCCAGAATCTCGAGACCGCGGCGAAGGCCATGCAGGAATTCCAGCAGTAACGATTCACTTTTGCCGATCATACCCAAACCCTGATCCCGTCATTGGCCGCAGGAGGATGCCACCTCCAGCGTGCGGTCAATGACGGGATCCCCGTATACCGTTTCAACGAGCTCCAAGGATCATCATGCAACTCGACAACGCCCCGCTGCCTTCGATTGGAATTCTCGGCGGAACAGGCGCCCTCGGAGGCGGCCTTGCCTACCGATGGGCCGCTGCCGGCCTCCCAGTCACCATTGGCTCCCGCAACGAAGAACGTGCTGCTGAGGCCGCGGCCAGAATCAGCAGCGGCATCCCGCCAGCACATTCCCTCGCCGGCGCCGGCCTGATCGAATGCGCAGCAAACGCAGATGTCGTCGTGGTCGCGGTGCCGTGGGACGCCCACCGGGAAACGCTGGAACAGATCCGCGATGCGGCCCGGGGAAAGATCGTGATCGACGTCGTCAATCCGTTGGCCTTTGACAAGGGTGGCGCTTATGCCCCTCCTGTCCCGGAGGGCAGCGCGGCGCAGCAGGCACAAGCTCTCCTCCCGGATTCGCATGTTGTGGCAGCCTTCCATCACGTGTCTTCCGTGCTGCTTTCCGATCTCACAGCGGAAACTGTGGACACGGACGTCATGGTACTGGGGGACGACGCCGAAAGCACCAAAAAGGTGCAGGAGCTGGTGCGCCTCATCCCCGGGATGCGTGGAATCTACGCCGGCAAGCTTCGCACCGCTGGTGCTGTGGAAGGTCTCACCGCCAATCTGATTGCCGTCAACCGCAGGTACAAGACGCATGCCGGAATCGGCCTGACCAACGTCGAGGCGGTGACCCATGCCAAGGCTTGAGGGCAAGGTGGCGCTGATCAGCGGCGCCGCCCAAGGCATGGGGGCCAGCCACGCACGGGCCATTGTGCAGCACGGCGGCAGTGTGGTGATCGGTGATGTAGACGATGAACGCGGCAAGGCTTTCGCCGATTCACTAGGGTCGCGCGCTAGGTTCGTGCACCTGGACGTTCGAAATAGCGCCGACTGGGACGACGCGGTCGCGGTGGCAGTACGGGAATTTGGCGGACTGAATGTCCTGGTCAACAACGCCGGCGTGTTGAGGCACAGCGGTGTAGAGCAATGTTCCGACGAGGAATGGGAAGTCGTGCTCGGCATCAACCTCACAGGAGCGTTCAAGGGTATCCGCGCAGCCGCTGATGAGCTCAGGAGATCTTCGCCGTCGTCCGTTATCAATATCTCTTCCACCGCGGGACTCAAGGGATTTGCCGGGTTCACCGCGTACGGATCTTCGAAATGGGGCCTTCGCGGCCTAACAAAGAACGCCGCCATAGAGCTGGCGCCGCACGGCGTGCGCGTGAACTCAATACACCCGGGCAACATCAAGACCCCCATGATCGATGGCCTGTACATGGACTTCAGCCATGTACCCCAAGGCCGGGCCGGGGATCCTGAGGAGATCAGCAACCTCGTGGTTCTACTTGCCAGCGATGAGAGCTCATTTTCAACCGGAAGCGAATTCGTGGCCGACGGCGGTGAAACGACAGGACTGCCAGCCATTGCGCAGGCCGAGTAAACCCGTAGTGAGCGGGTAAGGACGGCAGCATGTCTCAGCGTCGGCGCCTTGTCTTGGGCGCAGACGCAGAGGCGTGCGTTCCTGACAACCGCGCGAGTCGGCCAGGAGGCTCCGACGAGTGCCGCTTCAGGCTTTGAAAGCTGAAATAGTAAGCAAACGAATGTCCGTGCGTTAAACTTGGCACATCGACGATAAGAGAGGTGGCGCAATGGTTGCAACGGCGGAACGCGGAACTGCGCAAGCTATCCGCGAAGAGGCGGCAAAGCTATTTTTTGAACGCGGATACGACGCGACAAGCCTCCGGCAGGTTGCCTCGGCAGTTGGTCTGATGGTGGGCAGTCTCTACAACCACATCGACAGCAAGGAACACCTGCTGCTGCAGATCATGGGCGGGATCATCGACGACCTGCTGGATAGCGCCCGCAAGGCGGCCATGGTCGACGGGGACGCCATCGACAGACTCGAGGCCGTGTTGGCGGCCCACCTGACCTTCCATGCAGAACGTGCCCAGGAAGTGTTCATCGGCAACGCCGAACTGCGCTCACTCTCCGACGGTGCACGCCACGTGGTGATCGAAAAGCGCCACGAATACGAACTGTTCCTCCAG
>Ga0075432_10000416_pt1 | contig 12407 bp, 10 predicted proteins | sample RhiMethybrSRZTD1_FD_72781 | JGI IMG/M metagenome (GOLD analysis project Ga0075432, IMG submission 72781) | Populus rhizosphere microbial communities from Tennessee, USA - Rhizosphere MetaG P. TD hybrid SRZTD1 | ecosystem: Host-associated > Plants > Roots > Rhizosphere > Soil | place: USA... | reverse complement strand
GACGGCGTCGCCATGGCCGCGACCATCGTCGACCACGTCAAGCCGGGCATGACCATCTATGACGAGGAAACCTTCGGGCCGGTCACCACGATCGTGCGCGTCAAGGGAACCGAGGAGGCCATCCGGGTCGCCAACGACACCGAGTACGGCCTCGCCGCAGCCGTGTTCGGCCGCGACGCCCACCGCGCCTTCAACGTCGCCAGGCGGATCGATGCCGGCCACGTCCACGTCAACGGCGCAACCGTCCAGAACGAACCTCAGGCCCCCTATGGCGGCATGAAGAACAGCGGCTACGGCCGCTTCGACGGACGCGCCGTCATCGACGAGTTCACCGAACTCAAGTGGGTCACCATCGAACCCTCCGACCAGCCCTACCCGGTCTGATGGATGCCGAGAGCCCGGCAGGATGGTTGCGCCGCAGCCACCCTGCCGGGCCTCGCCGGTAGTGCGGCGCCGGAACTGGAAGAATATGGAATGCAACTTCACGTCAATTTGATCGAGCAGGCTCCATTGGCATTGTGGCTTTCACGCAATGCCGGACTGGGCGTGGCTGCCGCCGCGCTGACCATGTCCGGCTCTGAAGCTGGCGCGGCGACATTGGGCCAGTTCCGGTTCGAAGACATGCGTGCGAATGGCGTGGAAATGCGCCGGGATGCGGAGGGCATTCGCGTGTCCATGCCGCGGACGGCATGGCAGGACCCGGTGCGCCAACCGCTGGCCGACCGCGACTATATGGCAGTCGTCCCGGCAGATTTTCACAACGGGGTGATCGAGGTCGACGTCAAAGGCAGCCTTGCGCCGGGCGCGCCGGAATTTGCCCGCGCCTTCGTCGGGATCGCGTTCCGCATTGCGGCCGGGAAGTTTGAACAGTTCTACATTCGGCCTACCAACGGGATCGCCGAGGACCAGGTACGCCGCAACCATTCGGTCCAGTACGTCTCCTACCCCGATTATCGTTTCGACCGACTCCGTCGCGAAGCGCCCGAACGCTTTGAAACCGCAGCGGACATTGCGCCGGATCGCTGGGTTCACATGCGGATTGAAGTGGCGGGCAGCGAGGCCCGGCTTTACCTTGACCGCCGCACCAACCCGACCATGATCGTCAAGGATCTCAAGCTGGGCGCGGCGCAGCGCGGCGCCATCGGCCTGTGGGTGGAAACGGCCACGATCGCCCATTTTCGCAATCTGAAGGTGACCCCGGCCGGACGATAGCCAGCCGGGGGTTCACCAGCCTATTCCGCGTCCGGCTGCTTTTCCGGCAGGGCGCGGTCAAACGCTTCGAGCGCGAGGCAATTGGCCTCAATCCGGATTAGCGCCGGCGGGATCGCCGCACCAAACCGACGCGCGTTGACGAGCTGCGGCACCATGCAGATATCCGCCATGCCCGGCGCATCACCGAAGCAGAACGGCGCCGACGAATCCGGCAGCAACGCCACAAAGGCGAGCAGGCCTTCCTCGATCGTCGCTATGGCCCAGGCGTTCACGGCCTCTTCCGCAAGTCCGTTCTGACGCAGCCGATCGAGAATCTTGAGATTCTGGATCGGATGGATGTCGCAGGCGATCACCTGTGCGGCGGCGCGGACCAGCGCCCGTTCGATCGGGTCCTGCGGCAACAGGGGAGCGGCGGGATAGACCTCGTCCAGGTACTCGCAGATCGCAAGCGACTGAGTGAGCACCTTGCCGCCGACCTCCAGCGCGGGAACCAGCCCTTGCGGATTGAGCGCCAGATAGTCCGGCGCGCGCTGCTCGTTCTTGCGCAGGTGATGCGAGACGTTGGCATAGTCCAGCCCCTTCAGGCTGAGCGCCAGCCGCACCCGGTAGGATGCGGTGGACCGGAAATAGCCGTGGAGCACCATGTGATCAGGCATCGACGGGAGGTCCTACGGTAACGGTCGTCGGCGTCAGGCCCTCAACCGAAATCACGATGGTATCGCCCGGAACCACCGCACCGACGCCGGCAGGGGTGCCGGTGTAGATGAGGTCGCCGGCTTCAAGCTGGTACAAGCGCGAGAGGAAGCTGATGATGTCGGTGACCGGCCAGATCAGGTCGGCGATGTCGGCTGACTGGCGGGTTGCTCCATTGACGGTCAGCGTGATGGCGCCGGTGGCGATGTGGCCGACTTCGGAGACCGGGTGGACCAGGCCGAGCGGCGAGGCTTCCTCGAAGTTCTTGCCCGAATCCCAAGGCCGGCCCTGTTCGCGCGCCTTGAGCTGCAAGTCGCGGCGGGTCATGTCGAGGCCTGTGGCATAGCCCAGCACGTAGTCGAGCGCTTCGGACGTCGGGATGTTGCGCCCCTGCTTCGAGATGGCAACGACCAGTTCGGCTTCGTAGTGGTAGTTCGACGTCGAAGAGGGGTAGGCGATGGTCGAGCCCGAGGGAACGACCGTTTCCGCCCACTTGGTGAAATAGAACGGGGGATCGCGGTCCGGATCCTTGCCCATTTCGCGGGCATGCTCGGCATAGTTGCGGCCGACGCAGAAAACGCGGCGGACGGGAAACTCGTCACCGTTGCTCATCTTGGCCAGAACGGCCGGCTGCGGTTCAAAAAGCAAAGTCATGCGCGCAATTCCCTGTAAAGATGAAGTTTTTCTTGGGAGGCCTTGTCCGAAAAGGCAAACAGCACCAGTTCGGTTTCGGCCTTGAGGCTAAGTTCGTTCCACGAGGGCACGCTGAGCACGTCGCGTTCGCCCAGGCGGTGTTCCTGTCCGCCAACCACCGCAGTCCCCTCACCCTCGACCACAACGAACACCGTGCCGTCGCTCGAACGACGCGGGCTGGTTTCGAAGCCGGCCGGAATCAGCCGGACATGGGCCGAGATGGTCGGCATGACCGAGCCGCCGTCGGCCGGGTTGATGAATTCGAGCGCATGGCCAAGATGCGGGTCGATCTCGGAACCGGCGGCCAGGCTGGCGAGGTTTTCGCGCCACAGCCGGTAGGGATAGTGGAACAAGGGCTGCTCCGCGGGACGCCGGTCGGCGACCGAGCCGCGCAGCGGGCGCATGTTGCCGCCATAACGGTGCAGGGTATCGCCCGCAGGAGCCGTTTCGGGATGAACCTTTTCGGGCAAACGTTCTGCGAACGAGGCATCGAACAGGCGAACCGTCGGAATGTCGAGGCCGTCCAGCCAGATCATCGGCCGGTCGGTCGGGTTGGCATGGTCATGCCACTGCATGCCCGGCGTGAGCACGAGGTCAAACGGCCGCATTACCGCCTTCTCGCCGTCAACGGTCGTGTAGGCGCCTTCGCCTTCCATCACGAAGCGGAGCGCGCACTGGGCATGGCGATGACAGGGGGCGATCTCTCCGGGGAGGATCAGCTGCATCCCGGCATAGAGGCTGGGAATGATGGCTGATTGCCCCGGCAATCCGGGGTTTTCAAGGATGAGAACGCGCCGCTCGGCCTGCTCGGCCGAGATGATGTCGCCCGCGCGCATCAGGTAATTGCGGATATTGTCATAGCGCCACTGGTGGACCACCGCGGGGCTGCGCGGCTGCTCCTGAACCAGCGCGTGGAGCACTTCCCACAGGGGCGTAAGCCCCTCCGGAGCCATGTCCTCGTATAGTGCTTCAAGCAACGCTCGTTGATCGTTGCTACCGTGCCCGGCCATGCCTGCTCTCCCTCTTCATCGAGCCTGGTGTGAGCGTGAAGCGCCTTTCAGCCGCTCCAATTTTGGCGCGGACATTGCTGCCGTCAAGCCGCCCTAGCGGATAGGCGATCACGTTTTTGAATGTCAAACTTATTTCATACTCTACAACAGCATCAGCTCCTTGATGACGCCCCTTCAAGCCCCTGACTTATGCCGTTGCAAACCGCTTTCAACTGGGTTGCAAAAGTGTTCGCCGGCCGTCCGCGCCGGTCATGCCGAGAAACCAGCGTGGCGGAAAGCACCGCATTGCCGTTCTGGTCGAAGATCGGGAATGCCTGGGCGTCAAGGCCGGGGATCAGCGTGCCTCCGGCCTGCGCCTCGCCGGCTGCACGGACCTTGCGTTTGAGCTTCGCGATGTCGGCCTCGGTGATCGAACTGTTTCTTTCAAGTTCCGCCTTCACGAAGCCTTCGGTTTCAGCCTCTGGCCGGAACGCCAGGAAAATCTGCCCGGTGGCCGAGTTCACCAGCGAGAGCACCGAACCGAGCGACAGCGAAGTCACGATCGGCGGGCTGCCCATGTGCCATCGCACGACAGTCGGCCCGCCGGGACCGAGCGCTGCCAACAGCACGGTTGCGCCGGTTTCTGAGCGGAACCGGGCCAGTTGCTCGTCGGCGACCCGGAATTCATCGATCCGGGCGAGCGCGTTCAGGCCCAGCCTGAGTGCGGCCGGACCGAGATCGTAATTGCCGTGGGCATCCTGAAGCACCATTCCCGCTTCGGACAGGCTCGCCAGATAGCGATGGGTCTGTGACGGGGACAGGTTGCAACCCCGCACAACGGCCGCCAGCGGGCGCGCACCACCCAGATCGGCAAGGGCCTCGAGCACCCGCATGCCGTTCTCGACAGATTGAATTCCGGCTCGCCGCTTCAGCGATCCCGTGGCCATTACGCTGTCCTTCGAACCTGGCATTCAGATCACCTTGAAACCTTGACTCAAGCCGGCCCGGCCCGTCAAGCCGAAGTGCAGTGACAGGTCGGCCGGATTGCGGCGCCGTCCGTGCCTTACAGCGCCGCAGCTTTCAGGATCAGGTCCAGCGCCAGTTCAGGCGCCTGGTTCATGAAATCGTGACCGCTGTCCAGCTTGTGGCAGGACCACGAAGGGTCAGCCGCGACACGGTCATGAATGTCGTGGAAGGGACTGCCAACGTCTCGGGCACAGAGGGCATAGAGCTTGTTCTGGACATCATAGGCCGCCGCCGAAAGCTTCACCGGCTGGAGGAAAGTGGCCAGCGGGTGCGCCCTCGCCCGCGGATCAACGCCGGGCGGCGGCGGGGTCAGCAGGCCATCTTCGGCGCGCATGATGAAGGCATCGCGGATTTCAGGCGCCCAGGTGTTCCAAACGGAATCCCCGTCGTTCGGCGCGAGGGCATCGATGAACAACAAAGTCTTGATCCTGCCGTGCAGCGCTTCAGCTGCCCCGGCGATGACCATGCCGCCATAGCTGTGACCGCACAGCACGACATCGCTCAGCCGCTCGTGCTCGATCAGGCTGACGACGTCGTCGATGTGGGTGTCCAGATTGATCGAAACGCGCGGCCGCGATGCGGGACCATCAAGCCCCGATAGCGAGATGGCGAACACCTCGTGCCCGGCGGCGCGAAGCTGGGGCATGATCGGTGAATAATACCAGCCGCCATGAAACGCACCGGGAACCAAAACAATCGTAGCCATCGTGAATTCGCATCCTCTCGACCGGCAATGAAGCCCCGGCGGGGAACCAATGCCTTCAAATTTGCAGGCTGGCAATCCGCCCGGCGGCGCCGCGCGGATCGGCCCGTCCGCAGGTATTCCCGTACGAGCCTGCTGCTGACCGGCTGCTACACCAGGAACGATGTCAAGTCGTCGCCGCTGCAGTTCGGTTCGCCTCTCTCGTTCCTGCAGCCGCCGGGCGGCATCGGCCTGGGCGCCTCCTACGCGGGTTTCGTACCGCTGCTTTGGCGGAGGCGTCATTTTCAAGTTCTGGTCTCGTAAAAGCTGTCGGGGGGTGCCAATGTCGGAATTGGCACCCCCTTTGCAATGGCCGGGTGTCTAAAGGCAGGTGACCATGATTTTTACCGATACGCCCGATGATGCCGCAACCGGTCAGGGATCGCCCCCCATCGCAACGCAGTGGAAAATTGCCCTGCTGTGTGCCCTCGTCGCGCTGTGCGACGGTTTCGATACCCAGGCGATCGCCTTCGTTGCCCCGGTGATCTCGAAGCAATGGGGCGTTGCCCCAAACCAGTTCGGGCCGGTTTTTTCGGCGGGACTGGTGGGCCTTGCGCTTGGCGCCTTCTTCCTTGGCAGCGCGGCTGACCGCATTGGCCGCAAGAAGATCATCCTGTTTTGCGTGTTGCTGTTCGGCCTTGCCTCGATCCTGACGATCAAGTCGACCAGCATGACCGAACTGGCCATTTGCCGGATCCTGACCGGGCTGGGGCTTGGCGGGGTGCTGCCCAACCTCATCGCGATGACCAACGAAGCGGCCGCACCGCGCGACAAGAATGCGGCGGTGATGATGATGTTCTGCGGCTTTCCGCTGGGCGCGACGATCGGCGGGCTGATTTCGGCTCCGCTCATCGGTGCGGCGGGATGGAGCAGCGTGTTCATTCTGGGCGGGGTAGCCCCGCTGTGCCTGTTTCCGCTCCTTGCCGCTTTCCTGCCGGGCACCGACCCGCGCAGGCCCAAAGCAGCGGCGACAAGCGCCGGACAAGGCATCGGACAACTTTTTGCCGAAGGCCGCGCAGTGCCGACGCTGCTGCTGTGGGCTGCGTTCTTTTCGAACCTCTTGGTAATGTATTTCCTGGTGAACTGGCTGCCTCTGCTGCTTGGGCTGGCTGGACTGTCGTTATCGGTATCGACGCTTTCCACCGCCGTGCTGAACCTGGCCGGGGTCGGCGGCGCGCTCTTGCTTGCGCGGGTTACCGGCAGCCGCCTTACGCTGACCATCCTGATGCTGGGCTATCTGGCAGGGAGCGGCGCACTGGTGATGATCGCTGGGGCGAGCGGCAGCGTCGCAGTCATGCTCGGCGGGGCCGCGATTGCCGGCGCGGTGGTTGTCGGCGGGCAGATCGCGATGAACGCGGTGACCGCTTCGTTCTATCCGGCCGAGGTCCGCTCGACCGGGGTGGGCTGGGCGCTGGGCGTCGGCCGCATCGGTTCGATCACCGGGCCGCTGGTGGGCGGCAGCCTTATGAAGGCGGGCTGGCAGGGAACCTCGCCGGTGCTGTTCGCCATCATCCCGCTGCTGGTTGCGTCGGCTGCCTTGCTCGCACTCAGGACCTACTTCCCCAAACAGACCAGTCCCGGATCTCCGGGCTGAACAACGCGTAGCAGGGCCAACCTGCACGCGGCGCCACCTTGAGGAGAATGTCGATGAAAAGCAGATCCGCACGAATTAGCCGCTTTGCCGTGACACTTGCGACCTTGGGGATCATGTCTTCGGCCGGCCTCGCCGGGAGCGCAGCGCAAGCTCAGCCGACGGTGCAGGTTGAGCAGGGCACGGTGAACGGCCGCGAGGACGGCGCAGTCAGCGCATTCCTGGGCATTCCCTATGCCGCCGCGCCGATCGGCCCAAACCGCTGGCGAGCCCCGCAGCCCGCTCCGCAGTGGCGCGCGCCCCGCGATGCAACGCGTTATGGCGCGAGCTGCGTGCAGAACGTGCTGCCCGGCGGGCGTCCGCCGTGGACCGCGGAATACATGGTCCAGGGCCCGGTCAGCGAAGACTGCCTGACGCTCAATGTGTGGACGCCTTCGGCTGACGGCGCCAAACGCCCGGTCCTTGTGTGGATCCACGGTGGCGGTTTCACCGAGGGTTCGGGGTCCGTCCCGATCTATCGCGGCGCGGCGCTCGCCGGGCGCGACATCGTGGTCGTTTCCATCAACTATCGGCTGGGCCTGTACGGCTTCCTGGCGCACCCCGAGATCACCCGCGAGGCGGGCAACGGCGTGCCCACCAACTTCGGAATGCAAGACCAGATCGCCGCGCTCAAGTGGGTCAAGCGCAACATCGCGCGCTTTGGCGGCGACCCCGACCAGGTGACGATTGCAGGCCAGTCCGCCGGGTCGATGGCCGTGCACAGCCTGGTGCTTTCACCGCTGGCCAAGGGCCTTTTCGTCCGTGCCGTTGCGGAAAGCGGCTTGCCGTCCATCCTGCCGATGCCCACGCTCGCGCAGTCCGAGCAGAACGGCCTGGCATTTGCCAAGCAGGTGCACGCGACCTCGCTGGCGCAGCTGCGCAAGATGACGCCGGCCCAGCTTACCCTGCCGCCGCCGACCACCATGATGGGCGGCCTGCGGTTCGGACTGACGGTCGACGGCAAGTTCCTGCCGGACAACCCGGCCGCCATGCTGGCACGCGGGGAATTCAACGACACGCCGATGATCGTTGGCCAGAATGCGGACGAAGGCTCTGCCTTCCCCGGATATGGCGCCGGCGATGTTGCCGCCTATCAGTCGTTCATGGCACGCAGCTTTGGCGACAAGGCGAAGGACTTTACCCGGCTCTACCCTGCAAGCACCGATGCCGAGCGTTCGGAAGCGGTCAAGGCTGCATCCCGCGATCGCGGCCTGGCCCTGATTGCCGACTGGGCGCGCACGAAGGTGGTAAAGAGCAAGTCACCGGTTTGGGGATACTACTACGCGCACACCGAGCCCGGCGCCGGAGCTGCCCAATTCGGGACGTTCCACTCGTCCGAGATCCCCTACGTCTTCGGCACGCTGGACATGGCGCCCGCCCGCAACTTCACGCTTGCTGACCGGCAGCTGTCGCTGCTCATGTCATCATACTGGGTCAATTTCGTCAAAACGGGCAACCCGAACGGCACTGGCCTGCCCGCCTGGAAGCCGACGGCCGCTGACGCACAGACCATCGTCGAATTCGGCCCGGCCACCGTCACCGAGCGGCCGATCCTCACCCCCGAAAAGATGAGCGCCTATGACGAGCTCATCAAGTCCGGCGGTAAGCTCAGCATGTTCTGACCGATCCTGCGCCCGGCCGGAGCGATAACCCCGCCCCGGCCGGTCAGCAGGCCTGCTTCCTAACAGTGGCCGGCACACTTTGCCGGCCCACCGGCGGCCCGACCGGCCGCCCTCTCCACGACATCACGGCTTTTCAGCTATTCCAAAGTGCCGCCGGCGCCCCCAGCACAGGGGAGATGATCTGCGCCCAAGGCGCGCGCGCCGGGCACAGTGCGAGATGGTTGGTAAAAACAACGCACGCGCCCCCAGATCGATTCCGTTCTGCGGAAACAATTTGACACAAAGAAAAGTCGTGCGCTAAGCACTGTTTCACAAACGCACCGGTAGATGCGCATTTGAAATTTTTAGCCGGCGACCGCATGGGTCGCCGTCACGTTTGCAAGACAAAAAACAGGCCCGAGCGGGCAATATCAGGGAGAGAGGCATGACTGCAGGTATCTTCAGTTGGAATTGTGCGCCCAAGCGGGAAATCACCACGGGCCGGGCATTCCGCTCCATCGAAAAATCGTCATCGCACCGCCGGGTTTGCGCCACTATCGCGGGTTTGCTGGCATCGGTGGCAACGCCGTGTCTGGCGCAGGAAGCCAGCGGCGCGGACCGCGCTGCCGCGACCGCCCCGGCAGAAGCCACCTCGTCTGAAATCGTGGTGACCGCAACGCGCCAGGCAACATCGCTGAGCAAGGTCCCGATGAGCGTGGTCGCCATCACGCCGCAGCAGATGGACACGCAGGGCCTGCGCAACATCAACGACATTGCGCGGGTAAGCCCGGGCATCTCGCTGACCCCCAATGGCGGTGTCGCCGGGACCAACACGGTGATCTCGATCCGCGGGATCAGTTCGGTCGTCGGTTCGCCCACTACCGGCATCTACATCGATGATACGCCGATCCAGTCGCGTCCGCTGGGCACCGCAAACAACGTCTATCCGCAACTGTTCGATCTTGACCGGGTCGAGGTTCTGCGTGGCCCCCAGGGCACCCTGTTTGGCGCAGGCGCCGAAGGCGGCGCTATTCGCTTCATCACCCCGCGTCCCGGCCTGGAAGACTTCTCCGGCTATGCGCGTGGCGAACTGGCTTTCACCCACAATGGCGCGCCCACATTCGAGTTGGGCAATGCCTTCGGCGGCCCCATCGTCAAGGACAAGCTCGCCTTCCGGGTGAGCGGCTGGTACCGCCGCGAAGGTGGTTATATAAACGAAATCAACGAGTTCACTAATCAGATTTCGTCCAAGAACTCGAACAATCGTGACAGCTATGCCCTGCGCGGCGCGCTGACCTGGAAGGCGAGCGAGAACTTCTCGGCAACGCTTTCGACAATGTACCAGAGCGAAAGCCTGGACGATAACGGGTCATTCTACACGACGGTGTCCAACCCTTCGAAGAGCTCGTTCAATGCGATCCGGCTGTTCCCCTCGCCGTCGCACAACAAGTTCCTTCTTTCGAACCTTGACCTGCGGCTCGACGCAGGCGCCTTCGACGTGATCTCGTCGACGTCGTATTTCAACCACAACAGCGACCTGTTCCAGGACTACACCCACTTCATCTCGAGCGTCTTGTTCGGAAACCCCTACCTGTTTCCGCAGGGCAGCCTGGAATCGGCCAACCACGAAGACCACCAGAAAAGCTGGACCCAGGAAGTCCGCATCCAGTCCCATCCGGGCGGTCGCCTGAACTGGGTGATTGGCGGCTATTATGGTCATTCCGACCAGACCAGCTTCCAGCTCAACAACGACCCCAACCTGAACGCGCTGCTCGCCAGCTTCGGGGCGGGCCCGCTGCCCTTGCTGCCCGGTGACCACGCGCTCAAGCAGACAGTCGGGGCGACCGACATCCAGAAAGCCGCTTTCGGCCAGGCGGATTACGAAGTGCTGGACGGACTGAAGCTGACCGCTGGCGTCCGTATCGCCAAGGTTGATGTCGCGGCATTCCGTGACGCCATCGGGCCGATCGCCGGCGCCAACGCGAGCTATTCGGCCAATACCTCGGAAAGCCCGGTAACGCCAAAGTTCGGTATTTCCTATCAGGCGACCCCAACCACCCTGTTCTACGCCACCGCCGGCAAGGGCTACCGCATCGGCGGGATCAACGGCCCGCAACTTTCGTTCTGCGACACGACGCTGGCGCAGATCGGGCTCAAATCGACCCCGGGGTCGTACAAGTCCGACAGCCTGTGGTCCTATGAAGTGGGTGCCAAGTCACGGCTGTTCGATGGCCGCCTGAGCATCGCGGCGAGCGCGTTCGACATCCGCTGGAAGAACATCCAGCAGCTGGTGAGCATTGCGGCCTGCAAGGGCTCCTTCATCGTCAACGTCGGTGCGGCGCGCAGCGTCGGGTTCGACCTCTCGGCCGATCTCAAGGTCACCCCCAATCTCCGCCTGGGCACCAGCATCGGCTATGCCCATGCTTACCTCACGCAGGATTTCCAGAGCACGCCCGGCACGTACTTTGCCCGCAAGGGTGACAAGGTTGGAGGTCCGCCGCTGACCGCAACCTTCTCGGGTGACTACGAAGCACCGATCGGCGATGACCGCACCGCCTATCTGCATGCCGATTTCCAGCATGTCAGTCAGGGTCCGGAAATCGACTATACGCTGTTCGGCATGGACCCGAAGGCGCGGCGCTCGGACTCATTCGACCAGCTCAACCTCAGGCTCGGACTGCGGCTCAAGGGGCTGGACCTGTCAGCCTTCGTGACCAACCTGCTTGATCAGGCTCCGCTGCTCAGTTACGCGCGCGGTTCGCTGGGTGCCAGCGATAACCTGTTCACGTCCACGACCATCCGTCCCCGGACGATCGGCATAACCGGCACGTACCGTTATTGATTGCCAAACTGCCAAAGCGGCTCCGGGATTGACCGGAGCCGCTGCGGGCAATGTACCTGGGCCGAGCGGGCGATTCTCGCCGGCCACAGTGCATCGCCGCTTGCCGGTCGCGGCCGGCAGGACGAAAATCGCATTGTCTCGGACCATTTGCATCCCGTCCCTGAGGCAAGCCCGTCAGGCGCCCGCCCCCGGCCGCCCCGACCGGCATAAGCGCCCGCCCGGAACGGCTGTACGCACGTGCCTGATGCTGGCTTGTGGCCAGCGCCTTTGCCTTGACAGACCCCCTTGTGACGTTAGCCAGAGTGTCATATCCGGCGCCCCGGTGCCGGCCAACTTCGCACGCCTGCCGCCCCGTAAATGACACAGGCGGGCGCTCGACGCTCGCCGCTTTGGAATATCCAATGAAAACAAAAGACGAAGCCAACGAGAACGTAACTTCCTATGCGGCACCGGCTCTCGACAAGGGCCTCGATATTCTTGAACTGCTGTGCAGGACAACCAGGCCGATCTCGCAAAAAGAAATCGCCAAGAGTATCAACCGCAGTGTTGGTGAACTGTACCGAATGCTCAACTGTCTGGTCCGCCGGGACTATGTGTCGCAGATCGATGATACTTATGTGCTGTCGACCAAGCTGTTCCAGATGGCCCACACCAACCCGCCGACCCACCGGCTGCTGGTGGAAGCACAGCCGATCATGGACAAGCTGGCGATTGACCTGGACCAGTCGTGCCACCTCAGCGTGTGGAATTCCGGCAAGCAGGTCGTCGTAGCCAAGGTCGATGTGCCGGGGATGATGGGCTTCAGCGTGCGGGTCGGGTCAGACCTCGATGCGGTGATTTCGGCGTCCGGCCGCGTCCTCATGGCATTCCAGACGGATCGGGTCCGCGCCGCCCGGCTCGCTCAGGCCCTGGAACGCCGGCCACTGCAGAACGACCCGGAAATTGAAGCCAAGCTCAAGCGGATCCGCAAGCGGGGATA
>Ga0075432_10000411_pt1 | contig 12518 bp, 10 predicted proteins | sample RhiMethybrSRZTD1_FD_72781 | JGI IMG/M metagenome (GOLD analysis project Ga0075432, IMG submission 72781) | Populus rhizosphere microbial communities from Tennessee, USA - Rhizosphere MetaG P. TD hybrid SRZTD1 | ecosystem: Host-associated > Plants > Roots > Rhizosphere > Soil | place: USA... | reverse complement strand
GTCGTGGGTGATGATGCCCTGGGACTGGATGGGCATGGTCACGATCCGCAGCGACACCCGCCGCAGCACCTCGACCACCGGGATGATCAGGGTCAGCCCGGGCTCCCGGACCCCGACCACCCGGCCCAGCCGGAACAGCACCCCCCGCTCGTACTGCTGGACCACCCGCACCGACAACGCCAACCCGACCACTGCCAACAGGGCCACGACAACCACGGTGATCTCCAACCCCGACATCTCATCCTCTCCTGTTCTGCGTCGCTCCCACAGGAACCAGCGGTTCCCTCCCGGGGTGCCTGCGGTGGGTCCACAGGCCCAGTCCCGCGAGCACCACGGCGGCGCCCTCGGCGTAGGCCGACAGCAGCTTGCCTGGCACCTGCCAGGTGTTCTCGTACATGTCTGGCAGCGGCCCGAGCGTCCCCAGATCGACATAGCGGTACAGCAGCACCGCAACCAGCCCGCTGGCCGCGACCAGCATCGCGGCCACCCAGCTGCTGGTCCGGGGCCGGAGCAGGACCAGCAGTCCTGCGGCGATCGCCACGGCGGCCTCGGCTCGGAACAGCATCCCCTGGGTGATGGTCGTCCCGACGGTGTCGTAGGCCGGTGCGTTCTGCCAGTGCACGACCGCGTCCACCCCTAGTGCGGCGGCCGTGGCAACCCGCAGGACCCACGACCCGGCCGCCGGTCGGGCCGGCGCCGCACGATGTTGGGGCACCGTGGCGGCGCCGGCCTGGCCGGTCCAGTCCCGATCAGGCACCGGTGACCGCTCCGCCGGCAGGGTTCACGACGAACCACTTGGCGCCGAAGGCGTCCAGGCCCTGGCCGTTCTGCTGACCGGCGCCGCTGTCGCCTTGGTAGTAGTACAGCGGGTGCTGGTTGTAGGTCACCTGGGTGGTGTTGTCGCCGCGCTTGATGGTCCCCAGCATCGATGCCTTGACGCCGTTGCCGGCCTTTGGGGTGCCGCTGGACTGGTCGACCGGCCAGGCGGCGGCGCAGGCGCCGGCGCAGGCCGACTGGTCCGACTGGTCCTTCTCGAACAAATACAGCGTCCGGCCGCTGCCGTCGACCAGGATCGTCCCCAGGCTGGTGCTGGCGGCCGAGACCGTCGCGACCGCCGACGGCGCGGTCGTGGGGGCGCTGCTGCCGCCGTACAGCCCTCCCCCCGAGCCCGATCCGCCCGAACCCGAGCTGCTGCTGCCGCAGCCGGCTGCCAGCACCCCGACCGTGGCGAGCGCGACCAGCGCCACCAGCGGGCGGCGCAGCAATCCCGACGTCGTGGCAGGCGTCCTCTTGGTGTCATGCCCAAAGCGCATGTGGGTTCCTTCCTTCGCTGGAGATCGGCATGTGCCGTGTGATGCCACCAGGTCGCGGTCACCATGCCGAACCGACCTTGCAGCCACCATGGCGCATCAGCGGCCCGCTGTCGTTGCCGCGAGCACCCAACCTCACCTGTGGCCAGCTGGCATCCGGGGCTACCGCTAGCGGGCAATGGCCTGGGACGCCAAGCAGGTGGCCGAAGTTCTGCACGTCGCCCCGGGGCCATGATGAGCTGAGGGCGATCGGTGGCGCTCGGCGCCCTCTGCTGGGTGCTGGTCTCGTGGTCGAGGGAGGCCCCGTGGATGACTGATCAATCAGACGGGCACCCGCCAGCCGCGCCCACGCGGCCGCGCACCACGGCATGGGCGGCGTACGGGGCGTGCGCGCTGGCGTGGCTCTATGCCGTACCCAGCGCCTACTGGGCCCTTGGTGGCACCGTCGGGCTCGACACCCTGGGCGGGGCGATCGAGCAGCTGGCGCGCACCCGTGACCCGGCCGGCATCGCCTTGGGCCTCGGCGCCGGCGTCCTCAAGGTCGCAGGCGGGCTGCTGGCGCTGGCCCTGGTCCGCCCGTGGGGCCGCGCCATCCCTCGCCGGCTGCTGGGCGGCGCCGCCTGGGCCACCAGTGTGGTGCTGACCTGCTATGGCGGCCTGCTGGTCGTGGTGGGGGCCTTGGTGTTGGGCGGGCTGATCAGCCCCTCCGGTCCGGTCGACCGCAGGGCGCTGCGGTGGCACGTTTTTCTGTGGGACCTGTGGTTCCTGGTCTGGGGTCTCCTGCTCGGCGTGGCTGCCTGGCAGTACGGTCGGGAATCCCGCCGTCGGAGGACACGATGAACCAGTCGGGCATGGCCTCCGGGCGACGTCATGGCCGGACCGCCGCGACCACGCCGGCGGCGAGCGGGGCCAGGAGGACCGCCGGCAGAAGGTTGGCCACGCGAATGCGGGCCAGGCCCAGCAGCCGCAGCCCGATGGCGATCACCAGCAGGCCGCCGACGGCGGTCATGGCGGCCACCACGGCCGGGGTCATGACCTGCTGCAGGACTTGGGCCAGGGCGGTCAGGCCTCCCTGGTAGACGAGCACGGCCAGGCCCGAGGCGGCTACGCCCCAGCCGAGGTAGGAGGCGAAGGCGAGCATCGCGAAGCCGTCCAGGAGCGACTTGACCGCCAGCAGGCTGAGATCGCCACGCAGGCCGTCGGCCCGTCACGGCCTGCGTGAGGGACGCCTCGACGTCGCCCTGGTCCGGATCGCGGCACCGGACGACCTGCCGCACCAGGTGCTCACGAAGGAACCGCTGCGCCTGGTGGTGCCCAGCCACCACCGGCTTGCGGGGGCAGACCGGGCGAGTATGGGGGACCTGGCTGGCGAGCGGGTGGTCTTCTACGGCCGCTCCGTTCAGCCGGTCGCGCACCACTGGCTCACCCAGCAGCTCCGGGCGGCCGGACTGTCGACGGTGCTGCAGGAGGCGACCCTGCCCAACATCCTGGCAACCGTCGCCGCCGGCCTGGCCGTCTCGGTGCTGGTGAGCGCCTACGAAGCCATCCTGCGGCCGCCCGGCATCAGGTTCATCCCTCTGGACGGCCTGACCGTCGACCTGATCATGGTCTGGGGGCCCGGTCCGGAATCCCCTGCACTGCGCGCGTTCCGCCGTGAGATCAAGCAGGCCATGCAGACGGGCACCGCGCCGGACAGCACTTGATTCCTTCGCTCCCGGCCGTGGGCGCAGTCGTGGCCGCCTGCGTGTGCGGGGGCAGCGGCGGCGACGTTGTACCCTGCTCTGGTGGCCGTCGAGTTGACGCTGCTGGCGCGGGTGGCCTACCGCGATCAGGAGGTCACCGGCCCCCGGCTGCGCGGACTGCTCGCGCTGCTTGCCAGCGATCTGCGCACCGGCTGTAGCACCGCCCGGCTGGTGGAGGGGCTCTGGCCGGACGAGCAGTCCGAGAACCCGACCAAGGCGCTCCAGGTTCTGGTCTCCCGGGCCCGAGCGCAGCTGGGCGCCGACGTCATCGCCACCACCCCGACCGGCTACCGGCTTGCCCTGGGTGAGGACCAGGTCGACGCCTCCGCGGTGCTACTGAGCGCATCAGCGAGCGCGCGGCAGGCTCGCGCGGGTGACCATGAGGCAGCGCTGGCGCACGCCGATGCGGGCCTCGCGCTGTACGAAGCGGCCGAGCGTGCCGACACCGGGTTCGACGACCCGGTGTCGGCGCTGCGTGCGGAACGAGCATCGACCCATCGGTCACTGGTGCGTGCCCGCGCGCTGGCGCTATCGCGGCTGGGTCGCCACGCCGAGGCGGCCGAGGAGCTTGCCGAGCTGGTCGCCGAGCGACCCCGTGACGAGGAGGTGCTGCTGGAGCTGCTGCGCGGCGAGGCAGCAACACTGGGACCATCGGCGGCGCTGGCCAGGTACGAGGCGTACCGCCGCTCGCTGCGCGACGAGCTGGGCAGCGACCCCGGCCCGGCACTGCAGGCCGTGCACCGGCGGCTGCTGCAGGGTGAGGCGCCCGCGGTCCGGTACGGTGTGCCGCACGAGCCCAACCCGCTGCTCGGCCGCGACGACGACATCGCCGCAGTGGCGAACCTGCTGCGCATCTCCCGCGTCACGTCGATCGTGGGGTCCGGCGGCCTGGGCAAGACCCGTCTCGCCCAGGCCGTGAGCCGTCAAGCCGAGCAGCGCGTCGTGCATCTCGTCGCGCTGGCCGGCGTGGCCACCGACGACGACGTGGCCAGCGAGGTCGCGTCGGTCCTCGGGGTGGGTAACACCCGGCCCCCCTCGGCCGGTCATCGTGCCATCTCGCCGGAGGTCCTGGCTGGCATCGTCGGCGCGCTCGGTCCCGGCCCTGCCCTGCTGGTGCTGGACAACTGCGAGCACGTCCTCGGCGGCGCCGCCGACCTGGTGGGTGCCGTGGTGTCGATGACCCAGGACCTGCGGGTGCTCACCACCAGCCGCGCGCCGTTGGGCCTGTTGTCGGAGGCGGTGTACCTGCTGCCGGAGCTATCGCTGGCGACCTCTATGGAGCTGTTCGAGCAGCGCGCGCGGGCGGTGCGCCCTGGGGTCGACCTGCCCGCGAAGGTCGTGGAGGAGGTGTGCGGCCACCTGGACGGGCTGCCGCTGGCGGTGGAGCTGGCGGCGGCGCGGGTCCGGGTGCTGTCGGTGGCCGAGATCGCCCGTCGCCTGGAGGACCGGTTCGGCCTGCTGCGGGGCGGCGCGCGCGACGCGCCGGAGCGGCACCAGACCCTGCAGGCCGTGGTCGACTGGAGCTGGAACCTCCTCGACTCGGCCGGGCAGGCGGCGATGCGGGCCTTGTCGGTCTTCCCCGGCGGCTTCACCGCGGAGGCTGCGGGGCACCTGCTCGGCGACGACGAGGTGCTGGGGGTCCTGGAGCATCTGGTCGACCAGTCGCTGCTACAGGTGGCCGACACCCCATCGGGCGCACGCTTCCGGATGTTGGAGACCGTGCGGGAGTTCAGCACGGCGCAACGGGAGGCGGCCGGCGAGACGAGCCGTGTGCTCGCTGGGTTCCTGGCATGGGCCCGCGACTTCGGCGTGGCGCATCACGAGTCGATCTTCGGTGCCGATCCCTTCTCGTCGGTGGAGCTGATCCGGGCCGAGCAGGACAACCTCGTGCAGGCGCTCCGCCAGGGGCTCGCACAGGCGGACGGCACCACGGTGGCCGCGGCGGCCGCCGTGCTCGGCGGGGTGTGGGTCGTCGACTCCAGCAGCACACGCATGGCGACGCTGATCCAGGACACCGCCTGGATCCTGTCGCACTACCGACCGGACCCCGATCTCGTCGATCTCACCCGGACAGCCGTGACGCTGTCGGCCGCCTACACGTTCGTCACCCAGGGCCCCCGCACGCTGCGCCCGCTGGTCACCCTGCGCCGCCTCCCGCCCGGGCCCCCCGACACGGTGATCGGGGCCCTCGCGAACGTGCTGGACACCGCGCCCGAGTTCCTCGCGTCGGAGCGCTCCGCACTGGACGCTCTGTGCCAGAGCGACGAGCCGGTGCTGGCCGGGATCGCCAACGGCTTCGCCAGCTATCTGTGGGAGACCGAGGGCGACCTGGATGGCGCGCTGAAGGCCGCCCGGCGGATGCTGGAACCGTTCGAGAACCAGCAGCCACCGGTACCGTGGATGCAGTCCCTGGCCCATTCCCGGATCAGCGAGATATGCATGCAGGTCGACCAGGGCGATGAGGCACAGCGGCACCTCAAGGCCGCGCTCGCCATCCAGGAGGAGTTCGGGGAACGGTCCGACGCGCTCGGGACCCGGTGGGGGCTGGTGCTCAGCAACCTGCAGCTCGGCGCCATCGACGAGGCCGAACACTGGCTGGAGCTGGCGGTGCTGCATCAGGTGGACGACCCGGGCGGCACGTTCGCGTACGAGCTGAGCGTGCGAGCCGAGATCCTGCTCGCGCGAGGTGAGGTCGATGCGGGACTGCGCCTGTGGCGGCGAGTCGTCGACCAGCTCAACAGCCCCGAAAGCGCGACCTACCACATCCAGCCAGCCGGCCTGGATCCGTGGACCCTGGAGGTCCAGGCGGTCACCGTGGTCGCCCACGCCCACCACGGCCGGCTCGACCTGGTCCAGCAGCTCACCGGCGAACTGCCGCACAAGCTGTCAGTGATCCTCACCAGCCCCGCCGGCACGCCGTTGCCATCCGTCTTCGAGCTCCCCGTCTGCGGGGCGCTCCTGCTGGCGCTGGGCATGGTGGACCTGGGCCGCGGACAACGCAGCGGCGACGTGCAAGCCACCAGGTCGGGGGTGCGGCTGGTCGCCCTGGCGGAGCGCTTCCGTTTCCCTCGAACCTTCCAGCCGACCATGTCCGCCGCGCGCGCCCGCCACGCGGCCGAGCGCGCCGACAGGCCGGCATACGCCGAGGCGGTGTCGAGGTATGCCGACCTGGGTCGCGCGGAGCTGCGAGCCGCAGCCCAGACGGCGCTGGCTGCCCGTGCTGAGCGCTCACACCCGGGCTAACGTGCGCGGTCGCGAGGGTGCGGGGTCACGGTTGAACGCCGCCCGCGCCCAGAGATAGCCGGCCGGGGAGAGGGCGAGGCACCACGCCAGCGCGACGACCGCGTCGTTGCCGATCGGGGTGCCCGTCAGCAGCCCCCGTAGCGTCTCGATGATCGGGGTGAAGGGCTGGTGCTCGGCGAACCAGGCCACCCCGGCCGGCATCGACTCGGTCGGGACGAACCCACTGGAGATCAACGGCAGCAGGACCACGGGCGTCGGCAGGTTGCTCGCGGCCTCGACGCTCTTGGCCGCCAGCCCGGCACCGGCCGACAGCCAGGTGAGCGCGAAGGTAACCAGCGCCAGCAGGCCGATCGCCGCCACCCACTCGACGGCATCGGCGGTGGGCCGGAATCCCATGAGCAGCGCGACCCCGATGAGCAGCCCGATGCTGATCAACGTCTGGATCACGCTTCCCACGACGTGCCCGGTCAGCACCGACGCTCGGGCGATCGGCATGGTGCGGAACCGGTTGATGATGCCCTCGCTCATGTCGAGGGCCACGCTCACCGCCGTGGAAACGCTTCCGGAGGTCGCGGCCATCAGGATGATCGCGGGCGCCACGAAGGCGATGTAGCTGGCCCCGCCGATACCAGCCCCCAGCGCTTCGCCGTAGACCCCGACGAACAGCAGCAGGATCAGCACCGGGATCAGCAGACTCGTCAGGGTCAGCGTCGGGTAACGCAGCGCGTGCCGGAGATTGCGCCGCAGCATCGTCACCGAATCGCGCACGGCATAGGAACGAGCACTCATCGGGCTTCCTCCTTCTTGGGCTGGCCGGTGAGGGCCAGGAAGACGTCGTCGAGGTCGGGGGTGTGCACCGACAGGCTGTCGACCTTGATATGTGCCTCATCGAGCCGGTCGATGAGGGCTCGCAGTGATTCGACGCTGCCGTCGCTGCTGATATCGAGCGTGAGCGCCTCGTCGTCGCGCACCACCTCCCCGAAGGTGCGGGCGGCTGCGTCGAGCCCGTTGGCGTCGGTGAACTGCAGGCGGATGTGGCCGCCGGGGATCAGGCGCTTGAGCTGGTCCGCGGTGCCCTCGGCGACCAGCTTCCCCTGGTCGAGCAGCGCGATCCGGTCGGCGAGCTCGTCGGCCTCCTCCAGGTACTGGGTGGTCAGGAAGATGGTGGCCCCGCCGGCCACCAGGCCGCGGACGATCTCCCAGGTGGTGCGGCGGCTGCGCGGGTCCAGACCGGCGGTGGGCTCGTCCAGGAAGATGATGCTCGGATCGCCGACCAGGGTCATCGCCAGGTCGAGCCGGCGCAGCATGCCGCCGGAGTAGGTGGCGGGCGTCTTGGTGGCGGCCTCGGTCAGGTCGAACCGCTCCAGCAGCTCGGCCGCCCGCCGCCGGCCTTCGCGGCGGTCCAGGTGGTACAGGTCCGCCATCAGCAGCAGGTTCTCCTCGCCGGTGAGCAGGTTGTCCACCGCCGAGAACTGGCCGGTGACGCCGATCGCCGAGCGGACCGCGTCGGGCTCCCGGGCCAGCTCGTGGCCGGCGACCCGCACCTCGCCGGCGTCGGGGCTGATCAGCGAGGACAGGATCTGCACCGCGGTGGTCTTGCCGGCCCCGTTGGGACCGAGCAGCGCGAAGATGGTTCCCTCGGCGACCTGCAGGTCGATGCCGTCCAGCGCCAGCGTGTCACCGTACGACTTGCGCAGGCCGGTCGCCGTGATCGCCGCTTGGGATGGGACGGTGGTCATACTCGCTCCTCCCTCCTCTCGTCGCCGTGGCCCGGTGGCCACGGCCCTGCCGAGGATGCGGGACGCGAGTCTTACCGCGGCTACGTAGCGGTTACAGACGCCGGTTCGACGGTGAAGCCGCCGCAGCAGCGCACCCGGGCCAGAGCTCGTCGACGGTCATGTCTGGCCCGGACCTACGGCCGCCTGGCCACCAACGGCCGGCGGCCGAGCAGGACCAGACCGGCCGCGATCAGCCAACCGCCGCTGGCGGTCAGGTCGCGGCGGCCGCGCACGGTGCCCAGCAGCCACCGCCCGGCCCCACCACCGACCAGCAGCACCAGGGTCCAGGCATAGGCCCAGGTCTCGAACCGGTCGGTGGCGTTCTGGACCCCCAGCACCAGCCCGGCCATGGTGACCACGCCGCCGGCCATGGCCAGCACCTCGCCTGGCCGGCCGGCTGCGGACAGGCCGAGCCCCAGCAAGCCAAGGCCGGGGACGATCACAAAGACCGGCCAGCCGACCCGTCCCAGCTCCAGGTCGATGACCTGACCGAGCAGGACCAGGATCCCGAGCAGCAACAGCACCCCGCCGAGCGCTGTCTCACCGCCAAGCCACCGCCGTCCACCGCCGCCGTCGTCCACGATCGCCTCCCACCTGGTCTCAGCACCGCTGGCCTGATGCTGGCAGCGGACCGGGACCGCGGCATCGCCCGCGTTGGGGAGATCGGCGCGCGTGGCCCTCCCCCTGGCGGGGGAGCACCAGCCGGCCCGCGAGGTTGCTGAGCAGCTGCGAGCAAGGCCGGCCGGTCATCTCCCTCACCGCCACCGACGGTGCAGCCTATGAATGAGAACGGGTGTCAACCGCTAGAGGTTCTGCGCTGCGGCATCGAGAAGCCAGGCGTCGGTCTCAGCCAGGAGCGGTCGGGCCCCAAGGGCGGCGAAACTCGTCCGGGCGTCCTGGAGCTTCGGCGCTGCTTGCGGTCGATTGAGGCGGACCAGGCACCGCCCTGCGCCGAGCAGCCCCTGCCCACGCTCAAGGACGTGCCCGTACCGGGTCCACCGCTCGGCCACCTGCGCATACAGCCCCGCAGCCTTGTGCAGGTCACCCCCTGCCTCGGCAAGCACCGCCTGGGCGGTGAGCCGAGCATGCTGATGCCGTGCCGCCCGGGTCGGCGCGTGGTCGATGAGCTGGGAGGCCAGGGCGTGCTGGTGCGTCGCCATGCAGGTTCTGACCAGCCCCGCGAGGTAGAGCCCGAGGTACCACTGGCCTCCAGCGCGCGCATGGGCGAGCCGGCTCAGTTCCTCGACCAGGCGGGCCGCGAGTGGCGGGTCGCCTGCGGCCTCGACGGCGGCCCCAGCGACCAGGGCGGGGAGGAGGATTTGCACGTCATCGATGTCCCGGGCCTGGGAGAGGAGCTCCCGCACCAGCGGCTGCGCCGCCGCTGTCTCGCCTCGCCACAGCAAGATCTGCGCCTTGTGCGTCGCGGCGCCGACACTCTGGTAGCCGCCGCGGGTACGCTCCTGCGCGATCACCTCGTCGGCCAGGGCAAGCACCTCGTCCCAGCGGCCGAGGTCAGCGAGCGGCCCGAGGCTCGCACTACGGATCCACATCGCCGTCCGGGCGAGGCCGCGCCGTTCGGCGAAGTCGATCCCCGTCCGGCAGGTTTCCAGGGCGGTCGCGGGGCCGTCCGCCACCCACAGCGGTTCGGCCAGGCTGTTGTAGAGCACGGCCGCGTCGTTCCCCGCCCCGACCTCCTGGGCGAGCTGCAGGGCCTGCCGGAGGTCGTCGAGGCCGCCGAAGTCGCTGAGGTCGCACCGGGCCATCCCGCGATAGTCGAGCGCCTGTACCCTCACCTCAGGCAGACCACCGAACTGCTCCGCGAGGGTCAGCGCCTTGTCCGCCCACGCCGGCGCCTCCTCCGAGTGTCCTGACAGCACCCGGTCGGCCGCCATCTGGGTGTAGGAGGAGCACAGCTCCGGGCTGGGTCCCTCGGACTCCAGCAGCTCGATGGCCTGGAACAGGACGGCCCGCGCGCGACCGGTCTCGCCCTGATCCCAGAACACCGAGCACAGCCGGTTCAGGGCCTGCCCCTGGCCGCGGACGTCGCCGTGCCGTGCGAACCCGGCGATCGCCTCCTGGTAGGCCGTGGCCGCGTCCTCGACCCTGCCGGACTGAAAGGCCGCCCTCGCCGTGCCCGCCACGATCCGCGGACGATCGGGGTGGTCGGGAGGGCACAGTTCGAGGGCGCGCTGGTAGTACGCCTGCGCCTGGGATACGTCGAGGCCGATGGCCCGGTCTCCGGCCAGGAGCAGGAAGCGGCGGGCGCGTTCCTTGAGCACGGCAAGGCGTGCCTCCTGCTGGTCGGTCGCCTGGGCCAGGGCAACGGCCTGGCTGTAGTGGTGGGCGATGATCTCGGCACGATCAGCCAGCCGCTCCCCGGCCAGCCGCTCCAGCCACTCGGCAGCTGCCTGGTGGCGGCGCATCCGTCCAGCCCTGGGGATCTGGACGTAGGCGACGTCCCTGACGACCGCGTGCCAGAACGCGTACTCGATCTGGCCCGCGACCGAGGACACGGTGGCCGGACGGATCAGCTCCTTGCGTTCCAGCTCCTCAAGCTCGACCTGCAGCGCTGGCTCGTCACGGCCGCTGATCGCGGCCAGGGCCCCGGACCAGAAGACCTTGCCCACCACGGCGGCGTCCTGGACGAGCGCCTTGCGCTCCGGCGGCAGGGCATCGAGCCGGGCCGCGACGAGCGCCTGGATGGTCTCGGGGAACGGGATCTCCTGGCCGGGGGAGAGCCGGAGCGTACGGCCATGCCGCACGAGCAGCCCCCGGTCGCTGAGCAGGCGTGCGAACTCCTCGGCGTACAAGGGGTTCCCTCCGGCCTGCTCCAACAGAAGCGTCTGCACCTCGAGCGGCAGCACCGGCTGACCGAGCAGGGCGGCGATGAGCGCGGCGGTGTCGGTGTCACTGAGCGGTGACAGGGCGACCGAACTGGCGTTGGGCTTCCATTTGCCCCACTCGGGCTGCCGGTCGAGCAGCTCTGGCCGTGCCGCGGCGATCACCAGCAGGGCGATGTCGGCCGACGAGTCGAGCAGGTAGTCGAGGAACTGAAGCAGCCCAGCGTCCGCCCAGTGCAGGTCCTCGACCATCAGGACGAGGGGCCCGTGGGCGGCCATCGCCTCGATGACGCGTCGCCAGGCGGCGAAGTACTCGGCCTGGTCGGCGCCTGGGCCCTCGGCATTGCCCAGCCCGAGCAGCGGCGCCAGCCGCGTCCTGAGCCACTCGCGCTCCGAGGCCTGGCCCACGAGTGCCTGCAGCGCGGCGTCCAGCTTGGTCACTACGTGCGCAGGAGGGTCGGACTCGAGGATGCCGGCCTGGGCCTTGACGATCTCCCCCAGGGCCCAGAACGCGATGCCGTCCCCGTAGGCCAGGCAGCGACCCTGACGCCAAGACACCAACTCCTGGCGGTCGTCGACGAAGCGCCCGAACTCGTGGATCAGCCGGCTCTTGCCGACTCCGGGCTCACCGAGCAGGGTGACCAGCCGCACCGAGCGTTCCCGCAAGGTACGGGTGTAGCAGCGCTTGAGCCGGTCCAACTCGGCGTCACGGCCGATGAACGGGGCGACCGGCCGCTGATCCACGTCCACGCCGAACCGGCTGCGCGCCCCGACCAGTCGCCACACCGGCACGGGCCGCGCCTTGCCCTTGACCCGGACCGGTGCCAGCTCCTCGTACGCAAACAACGCATGGGTCGCCCGCCAGGTGCCCTCGCCGACCAGGATGCCGTTCACCGGCGCCACCCCCTGCAGGCGAGAGGCGGTATTGACGATGTCGCCAACCACCCCCTCGGTCTCCCCGCCGGGCTGGAGGACCACGAGCGCTTCGCCGGTGGTGATGCCGATCCGTACCGACAGGGCAAGGGCGGGCTGCGTCGCGTTCAGCTCGACGATGGCCTCGAGCAGGCGTGCCGCGCAGCGGACGGCCCGCTCGGGGTCGTCCTCGTGGGCCAGGGGTGCACCGAAGACCGCCATGACCGCATCGCCGATGAACTTGTCGAGGGTGCCCCCGAACCGCTCGATCTCCCGACGCAGCCGAACATGGTAGGGGCGCAACATGGCCCCGACGTCCTCGGGGTCGGCCTGGTCAGAACGTGCCGTGAAGCCCACAAGGTCGCAGAACAACACGGTGACGACCTTGCGCTCCTCGTCGGCCGGTCGGGGTGCAGCCGCCAGCGGCGCGCCGCACGCCCCGCAGAACCGGAAACCCTGGGGATTGTCCTGCCCGCACCTGGAACAGCTCGCCATCCCGGCAGTCTACGGTGAGGCACCCGAGCCGCGGGGCGTATGGACCTGCCGCAGCATGCGGCGCTCAACGCCGACCCCGAAGTGGCGCTATCTCGTGGGCTCGAGCGGGGCTGGGGCCGGGTGCGGGGTGGGGGCGTGCCCCGGGTCGCCCCGCATCTGCGCGGCGACGCCGAGCACGTGCAGGGCGTTGGCCCGTCC
>Ga0075432_10000407_pt1 | contig 12595 bp, 9 predicted proteins | sample RhiMethybrSRZTD1_FD_72781 | JGI IMG/M metagenome (GOLD analysis project Ga0075432, IMG submission 72781) | Populus rhizosphere microbial communities from Tennessee, USA - Rhizosphere MetaG P. TD hybrid SRZTD1 | ecosystem: Host-associated > Plants > Roots > Rhizosphere > Soil | place: USA... | reverse complement strand
GCGGTTGGCGCGGGCTTGAGCATGGCCGGCAGGAACAGGTCCAGCGCGCCGATCCGCACCCCCAGCTTGCGCAGCGCCCCGCGCTGGTCGGCGTTCAGGGCGTCCAGCCCCGAACCCGCCCGCTCGATCACCCCGCCGCCTTCGACCAGCCGGATCAACAGCGCGCGCAGTTCCGGCCCGCCGGCCAGGTCGCGGCTCGCCTCGTCCAACGCAGCCAGCGGCGCGAGCGCGGCGAGTTGCGCGGTGAGCCAGCCGTCCAGCGCCTCGCGCAGCGCCTTGCGCTCGGCGGGGGGAATGACCTCGAGCGCCGGCTCAAGCCGCAACTGCGGCGTCAACAGCGCCTTGCCCGGGCTGAGCCGCGCCAGCACCTCGCCCTCGCGCCGGATGGCCCCGCCGGAAAGTTCCGGCCTGTCGTTGCCATCGGCAATCGCGGCCGCCAACGCAACGGCGCGTTTGGCCAGAAGCTGCGGCAGATGCCGTTCGGCAGCAGCGAACAGGAGCTTGTGGTCGCTCGAATGGGCGTCCGCGTCCACCTTGAACCGGAACCCGTCAAGCGTGCCCAGCTTCTCTCCATCGACCAAGATTTCATCCCCCTCCAAAGTCACCGGCAACAGCGCTGCATCCGCGCCGGTCCTGCGCATCAATACCGATGTCCGGCGATTGACGAAACGTTCTGTCAGCCGGGCGTGCAGCGCGTCGGACAAGCGGACTTCGACTGCCCGCGCCCGCGCCGCCATTTCCTCGCGCGCCAGCACCCAGTCGGGCCGCTGTGCGATATAGGCCCAACTGCGAATGGCCGCGATCCGGCCCTGCAGCGTATCGATATCGCCCGACGGATTGTCGAGTTCGGCAATGCGCGCCGCCACGAAATCGCTGCCCAAATAGCCTCGGCGCAAATCTTCCCACAGCCGGGCGACAAACCGCGCATGGGTTTCCGCGCCTTGCTGACGAAAGTCGGGCAGGGTGCAGGCATCGCGGAACCGCGCCACCGAAGCGCGCCCGCGCACCGTCCCGGCAATCTCGGGATCGTCCGCCAGCCGCCGCATCACCGCCAGGTCGATCGCCTCGGGCGCGGGGGCCAGCGCGGGATGGTCGGGCGCGCGGCCGAGGTCTTCGATCAGATGCTCCAGCCGGTCCATCCGCGGCTCCGCCTCGCGCCAGAACACCCTGTCGAGCGGGGCGAAGCGGTGCTCTTCGATTGCCCAGACTTCCTCGTCGGTGAAGGCCGCATCGTGCCCGCCCATGCCGGAAACCGTGCCGAAGGTCCCGTCGCGCTGGTGCCGCCCGGCGCGCCCGGCGATCTGCGCCATTTCCGCCGGGGTCAGGCGCCGGTGGCGAACGCCGTCAAACTTGGAGAGGCCGGCAAAGGCGACATGGCCGACGTCAAGGTTCAGCCCCATCCCGATGGCGTCGGTCGCGACGAGGTAATCCACCTCGCCCGACTGGAACAGCGCGACCTGGCGGTTGCGCGTTTCCGGGCTCAGCGCCCCCATCACCACCGCCGCCCCGCCGCGAAAGCGCCGCAGCATCTCGGCCACGGCATAGACCTGCTCGGCCGAAAACGCGACAATCGCGCTGCGCGGCGGGATGCGCGAAAGCTTCTTGGGCGCGGTATGGCTGAGCGTGGAAAAGCGCGGCCGGCTGACGATTTCCGCCCCCGGCACCAGCGCCTTGACCATCGGCTCCATCGTGGCCGATCCAAGGATCATCGTCTCCTCGCGCCCCCGCGCATGGAGCAATCGGTCGGTGAAGATGTGCCCCCGCTCGCGGTCGGCGCAAAGCTGCGCCTCGTCCAGCGCCATGAAGGCCAGGTCCGCCCGCGCCGGCATCGCCTCCACCGTGCAGAGCAGCCAGCGGGCATGGACCGGCTCGATCCGCTCCTCCCCCGTGATCAGCGCCACCCGCTCGCGGCCCTTGATCGCCACGACCCGCTCATAAACCTCGCGCGCCAGGAGCCGCAGCGGAAAGCCGATCGCGCCCGATGAATGCCCGCAGAGCCGCTCGATCGCGAGGTGGGTCTTGCCGGTATTGGTCGGGCCGAGCACGGCACGCACCCGGCTATCGCTAACCCGGCCCGGGCTGGCATGGCCGCGCACGGCAGGATCGGGCAATCGGTAAGCCATCGGCCCTGCCAATCTGGCATCGCACCCCCCGCCCTGCAAGGTGCCCAAGGGGATATCGACAGCGGCGCAAAGGCGATTTTAGCCCGGTGTTAACCGCTTTGCGCGCAGGGTCGCTCCGGATTTGCCGCGCTTTTCTCCAACAGGCGCGCCGGAGGGACCGTGTACAGGGCGATTGAAGTCGATACTGCGGGCCATGCCCCGGCCTTCGCGCGCCCCGCGCTGGCTGGGGCCGCGCCCGTGCTCGACCTGACCCAGCTCGCCCCGCAAACGTGGCGTGAACGGCTCGCCGCGCATGACTGGACGCCCGACCTTGCCGAAGACATCGGCTCGCGGCGCTGGCTGCGCGGGATGGCGACCATGCTGGTCCTGATCGGAACGGCCACCGCCTTCTGGCCCGGTTTCGCCCGGCTCGATGCCGCGCCCGCCGTTCATATTGACAGCGCGGCGGCCGACGAATTCAACGCCCAGGCGATTATGCCGCAGGGCTTCGGCGCGGCCGCCGGTCGCCGCATGGGACCGGGCTATGCCTTGCGCGCCGTGCCCTTCGTTCCCGAACGGGCCGAAGTAGCCCTGACCGCCACGCTCTCCCCCGGGGATAGCCTCGTGCGACTGTTCCAGCGCGCTGGCGCCGCCGCCGACGACGCCGCCCACGCGGCCCAACTCGTCGCCGCCGCCGTTCCGGACGGGCAGATCGCACCCGGCACGAAAGTCTCGTTCGTGCTCGGTCCGCGCCCCGCGCCCGGCCAGCCCCGCCCGCTCGCCCACGCCGAACTGCGTGCCCGGTTCGACCTGGCGCTTGCCATCAACCGCGCCGGCCCCGGCCTCGCGCTCGAAAAACGCGCCATTGCGGTCGACAGCAGCCCGGTCCGCATCCGCGGCGTAGTGGGCGAAAGCCTTTACCGCTCGGCCCGCGCGGCCGGCGCCCCGCCGCAGACCATCCAGCAATACCTCCAGGCGCTCGACGCCCACCTCAGCCTCGAAGGCGACGTCCAGGCGGGTGATACCTTCGACCTCGTCTTCGCGATGAAACGCGCCGCCACCGGCGAGACCGAAGTGGGCGACCTCACCTATGCCGCGCTTGATCGCGGCGCGACGCCGGTCGCCGAACTGCTCCGCTGGGGCAGCGGCGATGCGTTCTATTCGGCCGATTCGTTTTCCTCCCAGTCCATCGTCCAGACCGGCGGCCTTGGTTCAGGGGGCATGATGATGCCGGTAAACGGCCGCGTGACCTCGCTCTATGGCCAGCGCTTCCATCCGATCCTCGGCTATGCCCGGATGCACGCCGGGGTTGATTTCGGCGCCAGTTGGGGCTCGCCGATCATCGCCGCCGCGCCGGGCATGGTCTCGTTCGCCGGCTACCACGGCGGCCACGGCAACTACGTCCGGCTGGAACACGGCGGCGGCCTCGGCACCGGCTACGGCCACATGAGCCGCATCGCCGTCGCGCCCGGCGAACGGGTCCACGCGGGCGAAATCATCGGCTACGTCGGCTCGACCGGCCTCTCCACCGGGCCGCACCTCCATTACGAGATGTACCAGAACGGCCGCACGGTGAACCCGCTGTCCGGCGGCTTCGCCCAGGTCACCCGCACCGTCGACACCAAGGATCTCGACGCCTTTCGCGCCAAGCTCGCCCAGATGAAGTCCCTGCGGGTAGGTACCCGCTTCGCCGCAAGGGCCGCCGTTCAACACATCGCGATGCGCTGAGATCCTTGAACCGCTCTGTCCGATCGGGCAGGACGCTTTCCATGACCCACGCCGCCTACCCCGCCCTGCGGCTGCGCCGCACCCGCGTCACCCCGTGGAGCCGCGCGCTTCACCGCGAGATCCTCGTCAGCCCTGCCGACCTGATCTGGCCGTTGTTCGTCACGGACGGCGACGGCGTGGAAGAACCCATCGCCTCGCTCCCCGGCGTCTCGCGCTGGTGCGTTCAGGGCATCGTCGATCGCGCCCGCGAAGCCGTGGCGCTCGGCATTCCCTGCATCGCACTTTTCCCCAACACCCAGGCTGATCGCCGCGATCCCATGGGCAAGGAAGCGCTCAATCCCGACAACCTGATGTGCCGCGCCATCCGCGCGGTGCGCGATGCCGTGGGAGACAGCATCGGCATCCTCACCGATGTCGCGCTTGATCCCTATACCAGCCACGGCCAGGACGGCCTGATCGACGATGCCGGCTACGTTCTCAACGATGCCACCGCCGACATCCTTGTCGCGCAAAGCCTCAACCAGGCCGCCGCCGGAGCCGACATCATCGCCCCGTCAGACATGATGGACGGCCGCGTCGGCCTGATTCGCGCCGCGCTGGAAGGCGCCGGCCACTCCAATATCCAGATCATGGCCTATGCCGCCAAATATGCCTCGGCCTTCTACGGCCCGTTCCGCGACGCGGTTGGCTCCAGCGGGCTCTTGAAGGGTGACAAGAAGACCTACCAGATGGACCCGGCCAATGCCGAGGAAGCCCTGCGCGAAGTGGCGCTCGATCTGGCCGAAGGCGCCGACAGCGTGATGGTCAAGCCCGGCCTGCCCTATCTCGATGTCGCCTTCCGGGTGAAGCAGCGCTTCGAAGTGCCGGTCTTCGCCTATCAGGTCTCCGGCGAATACGCGCTCATCGAACACGGCGTCGCCGCCGGCGCGGCAGACCGCGACGCGATGGTGCTGGAAACCCTCACCGCGTTCAAACGCGCCGGCTGCTCGGGCGTCCTCACTTATCACGCCGCCCACGCGGCCCGCCTGCTCGGCGCCTGACAGGAACCCCGATGGCCGTTCACCGCCCCGACGTCACCCTATTGCCCTTCATGGGCAAGGCTCCGCGCATCCATGACAGCGCCTTCATCGCGCCCGGCTGCCGGATCGTCGGCGATGTCGAGATCGGCCCCGAAGCCAGCATCTGGTACAACTGCGTCATCCGCGGCGACGTGAACCGGGTGGTGATCGGCGCGCGCTCCAACATCCAGGACGGCAGCGTCATCCACTGCGACAGCCCCGATCCCCGCCGGCCCGAAGGCTGGCCCACGCTGATCGGCGATGACGTGCTGGTGGGCCACATGGCCATGCTCCACGGCTGCACGCTCGAATCGCGCGCTTTCGTCGGCATGGGCGCCATCCTGCTCAACGGCGCGGTGGTCGAAGGCAATGGAATGCTCGCCGCCGGGGCCATGCTCGCCCCGGGCAAACGCGTCCCTGCGCGCCAGCTCTGGGCCGGCCGCCCCGCCGTGTTCATGCGCGAACTCACCGACGCGGCGCTGGCGGAAATGGCCCTTGGTGTCGCGCACTATGTCGAAAACGGCAAACACCATGCCGCCACGCTGAATCCAGACTTTGGCCCGGCCGAAGACTGACCTTCCCTCCGCCGCCGCCCTCGCCGCACTGGTGGATGGCGATGGCCGGCTGGCAGTTCGGGTCACCCCCGGCGCTAAAACCGAATCGCTCGAAATCGAAGGGGGCCGGCTCCTCGCCAAGGTCCGCGCCAAGCCCGAGGACGGCAAGGCCAACGATGCGGTTCGCGCATTGCTTGCGGCTGGTCTGGATCTAGCCCCGTCCCGCGTGGAATTGCTACGCGGAGCAACCTCACGCGAAAAGCAGTTCCACGTGAAACTTTAGCGCGCCCTGCTCTCCCCTCCCCAGGCGGGGACCGGGGGCGGGCAGCCTCAGCAGCACAACGCCCTCAAGCCGGCAACCGCCCCGCCGCCGCAGTCATCGCAATCGCCCATCCGCCCGCCAGCCACAGCGCCGCGCCCGCCAGATGGGTAAAGGCGAGCGCGCCCAGCACCGCCCCGCCCGCCAGCCCGCACCACAGCAGCATCCATGCCCCCGCGCCCTCGCGCCGCTCGCCCAGCAGCCGCGCGCCGATGGCCTGCCCGAGCTTGACCAGCGCGCCGGTCATGTATGTCAGCCCGACTGTCACCTCGCCGCCGCGCTGGAAGGTATTGTTGATCGCGCCCATCGCCAGCACCAGCAGCGCCAGAACGGCCGCATGCACGCCCATCCCGCGCGCCAGCGCCGCGCCGATCAGCAGCACGCTCACCAGCGCCAGCACCGCAGGCTTGCGCCAAACACCAGACTTGCCCGAAACCACCGCGCCCAGCGTCACTCCGCAAACAAAACTGCCCAAGAGCAAGGCCGGAAACAGCGCCAGCCCCGGCGTTCGGGCGATGTTGACGCCAAGCCGCGTGGTATTGCCCGACATGAACGAGACGAAATAGCCATCGGCGGACAGATACCCCACCGCATCGACAAACCCCGCCAGCGCGGCCAACCCGATAGCCAGCGCCTGCCGTTTGCGGTCCAGACTTTTCATGCGGCGAAGGTCATGCAGGTGGTCTCAGCGGGTCATCCCTTGCGCCATCTGTTCCAGCACGGTCAGCATGGCCTTGGCAATCTCGGGATCGGAACCGCCCACCGTTTCCTCCACCGCGCGCCTCATCGCGCCGATCCACTGCGCCGAAACGCCCGCATCAATCCCCATCGGCCGGTGGAGCGACATCACGCACTTGCCGCTGGCGAACCAGTCGCGCGGGCCGCCGGTGAACCCTGCCAGAAACGCGGTCAGGCTGGTCCGCATCGCCGCAAGGTCCGCTCCGTGCATCGCCCGCAGTTGCGCATAGGCCGGATCGCCGTCCATCAGGTCATAGAACCGGTCGACCATCGCGCGCAGCACCGGCTCGCCGCCGATCCGTTCATAGGGCGTGGTCGCAGGCGCTGTTGGCGCTGTGGCAGTATCGGTGGTCAAGGTCTTCTCCGGCGGGATCTATCCGACGCTCGCTCTAGCGCCGCCGCGCGCCAGCGCCTTGATTCCGGTCAATCCCGGATCAGCGCCTTCAGCGCGTCGATCCGGTCTGCCTCGTGCGCCGGCTTGTCCTGCCGGATCCGGTGAATGCGCGGAAACCGCATGGCCAGGCCCGACTTGTGGCGTTTGCTGAGGTGAACCGAATCGAACGCGACCTCCAGCACCAGCGACTTGTCCGTCTCGCGCACGGGGCCAAACCGGTTCACCGTGTGCTGACGGACATGATGGTCGAGCCACTTCAACTCATCGTCGGTGAACCCGAAATAGGCCTTGCCCACCGGCAGCAGTTCCGCCCCCTCGTCCGGATCGCCGTCCCAGCATCCGAACGTGAAGTCCGAATAGAACGAGGACCGCTTCCCGCTCCCGCGCTGGGCATACATCAGCACGCAGTCGATCAGTAGCGGATCGCGCTTCCACTTGAACCACAGCCCGGTTTTCCGCCCGGTCACATAAGGGCTGTCCCGCCGCTTGAGCATCACCCCCTCGATCGCCGCATCCCGAGCGCCCTCTCGGATCTGGGCGAGGTGCTCGAACGAGCTGGCCGCGATCACCGGCGAAAGATCGAACCGCTCCGGATCGAGCCGCCCTGCCAATTCCTCCAGCACCGCGCGCCGCTGTTCCCATGCCAGCGCGCGCACGTCCTCCCCCTCGGCGATCAGCACGTCATACAGCCGGACGAAAGCCGGATAGTCGGCCAGCATGGCCTTGGACACCGCCTTGCGCCCCAGCCGCTGCTGCAGTGCGTTGAAGCTCGCCGCCCCGCCCTCTTCACCGCCCTGGTGCGAGCCGCGCACCAGCAGTTCCCCGTCGAGCACGGCAGGGATCGTCAGGCCGGCAGACACGTCGGGGAAGGAAGCGGAGATATCGTCACCCGAACGCGAATACAGCCGCGTTGCAGTGCCGTTGCAGACCAGTTGCACGCGAATCCCGTCCCACTTCCATTCTGCAGCGAAGTCCTTGAAATCAAGCGATCTTCCTTCTTCAAGCGGATGGGCCAGCATAAAGGGGCGAAACAGCGGTACATCCCCTTCGGCGGGCGGCGGCGCCCCGTTCGCGGCCCAGTCGAACAGGGCCGCATAGGGCGGAAATTGCCCATGCCAGTACTCCTCAACGTCCTCGATCGAGACGTCAAATGCCTGAGAAAAGGCGATTTTTGCCAGCCGTGCGGAAATTCCGATGCGCATCGCCCCGGTCGCCAGCTTGAGCAGGGCATAGCGCCCCCCGACATCGAGCCGGTCCAGCAATCCCGCCAGCCCCCGCGCCGCCGAAGCCCGCGTCAGTCCGGCCAGCAAAGCCACCGCTTCCGCCACGGAAGGCGCTGATTCTACTGGATAATCAGGCTCCGGCCAGAGCAGGCTGGCGGTCTCGGCCGTATCCCCCACATAGTCGCGCGACAGCTGGAACAGCACCGGATCAACCCGCTCCATCAGCAGGTTCCGGACGGTCGACGCCTTGACCGCCGGGAAATCCAATCCGCCCGTCAACGCGGCCAGCGCCCAGCCCCGGTCGGGGTCTGGCGTCAGGGTCAAGTACTTGGCAATCAAGGCCAATTTCGCGCTGCGCGAACGGGTATAGACCAGCGCGTCGACCAGGACGGCAAAGCGCTCCATCAGTCGTCCTCGTCCTCATACCCGACCAGCGCCAGCGCCCGCGCGCGCCGCTGGTTCAGCGCACACCAGCGCAGCAGCGCCTCCTCGCGGCCGTGGGTGATCCAGGTTTCGCCGGGGTCAACTTCGGTAATGGTTTCAGTAAGTTCGCTCCAGTCGGCATGGTCGGAAATGACCAGCGGAAGCTCGACATTGCGCTGCCGCGCGCGCTGGCGGATGCGCATCCAGCCCGAGGCCATCGCGGTAATCGGATCGGGCAGTCGCCGGCTCCAACGGTCAGTCAGCGCCGACGGCGGGCAGACCACCACCTGCCCCTCCAGCGCCGCCTTCGGCATCCCGGCAGCAAGCCGCAAGTCCCCGAGATCTATGCCGAATTCCGCGTAAAGGCGGCACATCCGCTCCATCGCGCCGTGGAGATAGATCGGCTCACGATAGCCCGCGAGGCGCAATTCGGCGATCACCCGCTGCGCCTTGCCTAGCGCATAGGCCCCGACGAGCACGCAGCGGCCGGGATTATTTTCCCGCGCCGCCAACAACTTGGCCATTTCGTCCGCAATCGGTGGATGGCGGAATACCGGCAGGCCAAAGGTCGCTTCGGTCACCAGCACGTCGCAGGCGACCGGCTGGAACGGCGCGCAGGTCGGGTCGGCGCGGCGCTTGTAGTCGCCCGTGACAACCACCCGCTCACCGGCATGTTCAAGCAGGATCTGGGCCGAACCGAGCACGTGTCCTGCGGGGAAAAATGTCGCCTTTACAGCACCCTGCAATGACGCCGTTTCACCGTAGGCAAGCGGCGTCATCCCCGGCGCCGCGCCGTAACGCAGCGCCATGATCGCCAGCGTCGGCGCGGTCGCAACGGTGTGGCCGTGCCCGCCGCGCGCATGATCGGCGTGTCCGTGGGTGACCAGCGCGGTGCCCACCGGCATGGCTGGATCGATCCAGCAATCCGCCGGCACGACAAAAAGCCCGCGCGGTTCGGGGCGTAGCCAGGAAAAGGGCGGAGCCATCACCGGCACAATGGGCGAGGGCGCGCCTGTGTTCCAGATGCCCGGATGGCCAAGCCGCCGGCCACCCATGAAAAACGGCCCCCGGTTCGCACCAGAGGCCGTGTTTTCAATGGCTTGGAAGGATCAATCGGCGCCTTCGTCCCCGCTGGGTTCGGGTGCCGTGCTCGTCTTCTTGGCCTTCGCACCGCGCTTGACCAGCTTGGGCGGGGCCGGGGTCAGCTCGAAGCTCAGCGCATCGTCCTTCACCGAAACATGGACCTCGCCGCCATGCGCCAGCTTGCCGAACAGCAGTTCTTCGGCAAGCGGTTGCTTGACCTTGTCCTGGATCAGCCGCGACATCGGCCGTGCGCCATAGAGCTTGTCGTAGCCGCGCTCACCCAGCCAGCCGCGGGCTTCGCTGTCGAACTGGATGTGGACGTTCTGTTCGGCCAGCTGCAGTTCGAGCTGGAGGATGAACTTGTCCACCACCCGGCTGATCACCTGGGTCGGCAGGTAGGCGAAGGGCACGATGGCATCGAGCCGGTTGCGGAATTCCGGGCTGAACATCCGCTTCACCGCCTCGTCGCCGGCGTCTTCCTTTGAAACGTCGCCGAACCCGATACCCTGGCGCGCCATGTCGGACGCGCCGGCATTGGTGGTCATGATCAGGACGACATTGCGGAAATCCACCGTCTTGCCGTGGTGATCGGTGAGCCGCCCGTTGTCCATCACCTGGAGCAGGATGTTGAACAGGTCCGGGTGGGCCTTCTCGATCTCGTCAAGCAGGAGGACGCAGTGCGGCTGCTGGTCGATCGCATCGGTGAGCAGGCCGCCCTGATCGAACCCGACATAGCCCGGAGGCGCGCCGATCAGGCGGGAAACCGAGTGGCGCTCCATGTATTCGGACATGTCGAAGCGCTGCATCGGGATGCCCATGATGCTGGCAAGCTGCTTTGCGACTTCGGTCTTGCCGACGCCGGTGGGGCCGGAAAACAGGAACGAACCGATCGGCTTGTCCGGATCGCGCAGGCCCGCACGGCTCAGCTTCATCGCGGTGGAGAGCACCTCGATCGCCGTGTCCTGCCCGAACACAACGCGCTTCAGGTCGCGGCCGAGATGTTCGAGCACCTTCTTGTCGTCGGAAGAGACCGACTTGGGCGGGATGCGCGCCATCGTGGCGATGACTTGCTCGATCTCGCGCGCGGTGATGGTCTTCTTCCGCTTCGAAGGCGGCAGAAGCATCTGCATCGCGCCAACCTCGTCGATCACGTCGATCGCCTTGTCCGGCAGCTTGCGGTCGTTGATGTAGCGCGCCGACAGTTCCACCGCGGTCTTGATCGCCTCGGGGGTGTAGCGGACCTTGTGGTGCTCCTCGAATGCGGTGCGCAGGCCCTTGAGGATCTTGATCGTGTCCTCGATGGTCGGCTCGTTCACGTCGATCTTCTGGAACCGGCGCAGCAAGGCGCGGTCCTTTTCGAAGTGGTTGCGGAACTCCTTGTAGGTGGTTGACCCGATGCAGCGGATCGTCCCGCCCGACAGCGCGGGCTTCAGGAGGTTCGAGGCATCCATCGCCCCGCCGCTGGTTGCCCCCGCGCCGATCACGGTGTGGATCTCGTCGATGAACAGCACCGCGTGCGGCATTTTCTCAAGTTCGTTCACGACCTGCTTGAGGCGTTCCTCGAAATCGCCGCGATAGCGCGTGCCAGCCAACAGCGCGCCCATGTCGAGCGAATAGATCACCGCTTCGGTCAGAACTTCGGGGACATCGCCCTCGACGATCTTGCGCGCCAGGCCTTCGGCAATCGCCGTCTTGCCGACGCCGGGATCGCCGACATAGAGCGGGTTGTTCTTCGAGCGGCGGCAGAGGATCTGGATGGTCCGGTCAACCTCCGGCCCGCGCCCGATCAGCGGATCGACCTTGCCGGCCAGCGCCTTCTCGTTGAGGTTGACGCAGAACTGGTCGAGCGCTGAATCCTTCTTCGCGCCGTTCTTGGCGTCGGACTTTTCTTCAGGCGCCGGGGCCGCGTCCTCGCTGCCCTTGCTGGCGGGGCGGTCCTCGATCCGCTTGCCGCCCTTGCCGATGCCGTGGCTGATGAAGCTCACCGCGTCGAGCCGGCTCATGTCCTGTTGCTGCAGGAAATAGACCGCGTAGGAATCGCGCTCGGAGAACAGCGCGACCAGCACGTTGGCGCCCGTCACCGTGTCCTTGCCCGAGGACTGAACGTGAAGGATGGCGCGCTGGATCACCCGCTGGAAGCCGGCGGTGGGGGCTGGATCGCCCTTTTCCGCGGTCTTGAGCGACTGGTATTCCTGGTCAAGGTACTGCTTCACCACCTCGGACAGGTCAGCAAGGTCCACCCCGCAGGCGATCATCACCTGCGCCGCGTCGGGATCTTCGATCAGCGCCAGCAGCAGATGCTCGAGCGTGGCATATTCGTGGCTGCGCTCGGCGGCATTGGCGAGCGCCGTGTGCAGCGTCTTTTCAAGGCTCTGGGCGAAACTGGGCATCTGCATGACTTTCGCTTGGGTGTACCGTCCCGGTTGTAGCGGGCGTGCGGGTTTCAGGAAGGTAGGACGTCAGGATAAACGGGGATTGAACGGCGGACATGCCGAACGATGGATTTGAGGGCCGATGGACACCGATATAGGAAGCGGCCGCGCGATTGGGAGGGGCGGCCGGCACGATCACGAAACGGGTTTCCCGCCAGAGTCGGGTCGCGGTTTGAAGAAGGCCTCCGCCGCCTGCCGATGGGCTGCCACCTTGTCCCGGTGCGCCTTCACGCGGACAATCTCGGATTCCAGCTGCGCGATGCGCAACGCCAGCTCTTCCTGCGAATAGCGCTCAAGGCTTTCGCCGGACAGGAGGCTCGCGGCATCGCCGCGGCGAATGGGCGTTTCATCTTCCACCGCATTGCAACATTGAACTCGTTGCGCTTCGTGTCAACGCCCTGCATAGAAAAGAGCAGGGTCGCGTTACGGGTTTGCATCGACAGGCGGAGCGGCAGCACTCATGAGCGGAACAATGTTGGCAATGGGCCTTGCCGGTGCAGGCGGCCCCGAAGTGCTGCGCCTTGAAGAGGTGCCGGTGCCG
>Ga0075432_10000406_pt1 | contig 12619 bp, 12 predicted proteins | sample RhiMethybrSRZTD1_FD_72781 | JGI IMG/M metagenome (GOLD analysis project Ga0075432, IMG submission 72781) | Populus rhizosphere microbial communities from Tennessee, USA - Rhizosphere MetaG P. TD hybrid SRZTD1 | ecosystem: Host-associated > Plants > Roots > Rhizosphere > Soil | place: USA... | reverse complement strand
TTCAAGGCTATTCCCGCGGAATTTGATTGTCGATGAGTCAGGTGTCGAGCTCCCAGTGCAGGCGGATCGCTTCGGCGATGGGACCGGCCGCCACGTCCACGGTGAAGGCCACCGGCGCGGTTCCGGTCTCTTCAATGACGGTGTCGTGGTAGACCCGGCCGCAGGCAGGGCACAGCGTGTAAAGGTCCTCGTCCCCGGGCCACGCCGCGAGTCCCTCCGGCACGGGAGTGCCCTCGCCAAGGTGGACGGGCATGCCTTCGGAGTTGGCCTGGATCAGCCCCTCGTCGCTGACGGTGTTTCCGCAGACACAGGTGATGGTGGTGACATCATGGCCGGCGACTGTGGCGAATTCGGTTTCCATGGCGCGCTCCGGGGTAGTAGGAACCTGATCAGGACTGGCGGACGCGCAACAGCACCGGCGCCTGCTCGCGCACGGTGATGGCTTCAGCCTGGCGCATGCTGACGTCAACGGCATGGGCCACCACCGCGGCCAGACCGGCGGCGACGTCCGAGCTGGCCGCCAGGCCCTCCTGCATGGCACGGCGCTGCTGTTCCGAGCCGGTGCCCCGGTCGATGATCCTGCGGGCACCTTCCCGGGCCAATTCCAGCTCGCCCTGTTCGGCCAGGACCGGCGCCACGTAGTCCACCAGCGCCTCCACCACTTCCTCGGCGGGAGCGGGACGGAAGGTGCCAAAATCGAGCAGGTCTCCCCGGAGCCCGCAATTGCTGGCCTGCCACGCCGCCATCTTCAGGAGCACTGTGGGTACGGGGGCCGGGTCCACACCGGCCCGCCATTCCCTGCTGGCCGATTCCACCAGGCCGCGCACCAGGACGGCGATCAGGGCCGCGTCCTCGGCATGCAGGCAGACGTCCGCCACCCGGACTTCCACGGTGGGGTGGTTCCGGGAGAGCCTCGCGTCGAAATAGATCATGCCTTCATCCAGCAGCACGCCGCTGTCCAGCAGCCGGGTGACCACGCGGCGGTACATGGAGTGGGTCCCGAAGATCTGGGACGGGCCCGACGTCGGCCAGCGGTTCCAGGCCTGGGTGCGGTAGCTTTCGAAACCGGTCTCCACACCGTTCCAATACGGCGAATTCGCGCTGAGTGCCGTGAGAACCGCCAGCTTGTCCCGGATCCGGTCGATGACGGCGACGCCTTCCTCCGGCGATTCGACGAACGTGTGGACGTGGAAACCGCAGGTCAGCTGCTCATGGACGGTGAGTCCGAAGCGCTCCTGCATGGTGGCGTAGCGGGGATTCGGCGTGGTGTGCGTCGTGGAGGCAATCGGCGATGTTGCCAGAGCGGCCACGCGCGCATGGTGTTTCTTCGCGGCGCTGTCCGCCAGGGCACGCCCCTGGCGGATCTGCAGCAGCAGCTCCTCATAGTCCAGGCACGGGCGCGTCTGTGTCTCGATCTGCTCAAGTTTCAGCTCGGCAGTCAGCCCGGTGTCGCCGTCGTTACGGGCTGGATCGTGCGGATCCGGAATCCGCGGTTTGTCCGGAGCGTCGTCGGCAGCGAGCTTCCGCCCTGTCAGGAGGGCGTCCGCCAGCGCCAGCGGCTCCCCGGTCACGGGGTCCACAATCAGCAGCTCTTCCTCAACCCCGAAAGTTCGCATGCATACATTGTGCCCCCGTGACGCGCGGTTAGACAGGCACCGTCAGAGAGCCCTTATTGGGCATGGAACCGCTCAGTCCTGGAAGTACTCGATCTTGGCGCCGATGGTGTTGAGCCGCTCGGCCAGGTCCTCGTACCCGCGCTCAATCACGTAGATGTTTCGCAGCTCCGAAACCCCGCGGGCGGCCAGCATGGCCAGCAGGATGCACGCGGCCGGGCGGAGGGCCGGCGGGCAGCCCACTTCGGCTGCGCGCCACCGTGTGGGTCCGTTGACGTAGATCCGGTGCGGATCCAGCAGCTGGACGCGGGCTCCGAGCTTGTTCAGCTCGGTCAGGTAGATGGCGCGGTTCTCGTAGACCCAGTCGTGGATCATGGTCTGGCCTTCCGCGTTGCCGGCAATGACGGCGAAGAAGGGAAGGTTGTCGATGTTCAGGCCGGGGAACGGCATGGGGTGGATCTTGTCCGTGGGTGCATGCAGCGCGGAAGGTTTCGTGGTGACGTCCACCAGCCGGGTGCGGCCGTTGCGGGCAAAGTATTCCCCGGAGATCTCCAGTTCCTGGCCCATCTGCTCCAGGGTGGCGAGTTCGATCTCCATGAATTCGATGGGAACCCGGCGGATGGTTACCTCGGAGTTGGTCACGATGCCGGCGGTAATCAGGCTCATCGCCTCGATGGGGTCCTCGGAGGGGAAGTATTCGATGTCGACGTCGATGGACGGCTGCCCCGTGATCTTGAGGGTGGTGGTCCCAACGCCGTCGATCTCCACTCCCAGGCCCTGCAGGTAGAAGCAGAGGTCCTGGACCATGTAGTTGGGGCTGGCATTGCGGATCACCGTGGTGCCGCGGCGGTGGGCGGCCGCCATGATGGCGTTTTCGGTAACCGTGTCACCGCGTTCGCTCAGCACAAAGGTGCGGTTGTCGCCGTCGGCCGGGGGTGCCTGCACGGAATAGAAGCCGGACGTGGCTTCCACCGACAGGCCGAACTGGCGCAGGGCCTGCATGTGGGGCTCCACGGTGCGGGTGCCCAGGTCGCAGCCGCCCGCATACGGGAGCCGGTACTCGGCGGATTCGTCCAGGAGCGGCCCCAGCAGCATGATCACGCTGCGGGTGCGGCGGGCCGCCTCCACGTCCATGGAGTCGAGGTCCAAAACGGCGGGGCGGCGGATCTGCAGATCGTTGGCATTGAGCCAGGTGCATTCGACGCCGATGCTGGTGAGGACCTCCACGATCCGGTTCACTTCCTCGATCCGGGCCAGCCGGCGCAGCGTGGTGGTGCCGCGGTTGATGAGGCTCGCGCAGAGGAGGGCCACGCCGGCGTTCTTGCTGCTGTTGACGTCCACCGAACCGGACAACGTGCGGCCGCCTTCCACCCGGAGGTGCGTCATCTGCGGCCGGCCCACCTTGACGATGCTGCGTCCCACAATCGCCTCGAGCCGCTGGATCATCTTGAGGCTGAGGTTCTGCTTGCCCTGCTCCATCCGGGCGATGGCGCTCTGGCTGGTGCCCAGCTCGCCGGCAAGCTGCCCCTGGGTCCAGCCCTTCTCGGTGCGGGCATCGCGGAGCAGCAGGCCTACGTGTTCAGCAGTCTCTTGAGTCATAGGACGAAAATATCACCCATGAGCTATTAGTCGACGCGAAACGCCGGAAACTGCAGTTGAAGTCACAGATTATCCACTTCGTGCGATATATCGGTGACGTGCGGCCTATTTCTGCTCGAGGAACACCATGTTCCACGTCCCGGCGCTGACCGCCGCCCATACAGCCGCGACCGCAATCAACAGCCCGCCGAGGACCACCCAGACGTCCAGGATGCTGTACGTGGACTCCCGCGCCCACGTCCGCTGCGCACCGCCAAAGCCCCGCGCCTCCATGGTGACCGCCAGCCGTGAAGCCCTGCGGATGGCCTGCACCAGGAGCCCGAAGCTCTGTCCGAGCGTTGCCCGGAGTCGCTGTGCAGGCGTTCCGTGCGAACCGACGCCGCGGGCACGCCGGGCCATGCCGATGGTCTGCCACTCCTCCGCCATCAGCCCCACGAGCCGCATGGCGGCCAGCGTGCCGAGGACAAAGCGGTGCGGCAGCTTTGCCTTCTGGGCCAGTGCGTCCGCCAGGTCCGTGGGATCCGTGCAGCTCATCAGCAGCACCGCAGGGAGGGCGATCGCCAGTCCCCGCAGCAGGAATCCCAGCCCCAGCTCCAGCGAGCCTTCGCTGATGGACCAGATGCCGACGTCGAGCAGGACCGTTCCGGTGTCCGGCGCCAGGATCGAGGTGCTCCAGCCGCCCAGTGCCGCCGCCAGGATCAGCGGCCAGCCACGCTGCCAGAGCAACGCGACGGTCAGTCCGGCCAGCGGAAAGAGCAGCAGTTCGAAGGCCAGGGCCACCGAGGCGGACACCCAGTCGATGGACAGCGCCAGCACCACGGTCATCAGCATCACGACCGCGAACTTGGCCAGCGGATTGGCCCGGGTGAGCAGGGCGTGGTTCGCGTTCAGGGTCAAGGCTTCCCTCATGGTGCTGCCACCTCCGGGTTGCGCAGGCCGGGTTCCTGCCCGGCGAGTTTGAGTTCGGGCGCACCAAGTTTCAGCTCGGTGCCGCCCAGGACGTCGCTGAATTCCTGGTCGTGGGTCACGGACACCACGGCGGTGCCGGCGTCGAGCAGTTCCGACAGGAAGGAGGCCAACTCCGCCCAGGTGTTTGCGTCCTGGCCGAAGGTGGGCTCGTCCAGGATCAGCACCCGGGGGTGGGCGGCCAGCACGGTGGCGACGGACAGCCGGCGCTTCTCCCCGCCCGAGAGAGTGTAGGGGTTGGCGTCCACGAGTTTAGTCAGCCGGAGGCGCTCCAGGAGCTCGTCCACGCGTTCCTCACCATGGCCAAGATGCCGCGGACCGAACATCAGCTCATCCAGCACCCGGCCGGTGACGAACTGGTGCTCCGGCTCCTGGAACACGGTGCCGATCCTCGCGATCAGCTGCTCCGCTTTCCACTTGTACGGGTCAATGCCGGCGCCTTCGCTGAGGTCCACCGTGGCGGAAACCGTGCCGGCCACCGGGCGCAGCAGCCCGGCGAGGGTCAGGGCAAACGTGGACTTGCCGGAACCGTTGGGGCCTGTGATGGTCAGCGCCTGCCCGGCCCGGACCTGCGCAGTAATGTCCGACTGCACCGGGACAGGCGGGATGGATTTGAAGCGGCGCCGGCGGGGACGGTCGCGGGAAACGGCGAGGTGCTCCGCAGCCAGCAGGAGGTTCCCGTTACCGGGCCCGCCCGCACCGGGCAGCCCCGCACCGGGCAGCCCCGCGGCACCCGGCAGCGCGGCACCGGAACGTGCGCGGGTGGCGGGCACATACCCGGGCACCCAGACGCCGGCGGCCACGAGCATGTCCCGGGCCTGGTCCAGGACCTGGTCCGGCGGCCCGTCCAGGAGCACGGCGGAATCCGTGGCCGATCCAGGCTGCAGCACCACGATCCGGTCCACCAGGTCTTTCCACACGCCCACGCGGTGTTCCACCACCACCAGCGTTGCCCCGGTTTTGTCCAGGCATCGGCCCACGGCGTCCCTGACCTCCAGGACCCCCAGGGGGTCAAGGTTGGCCGTGGGCTCGTCGAGGAGCAGCAGTCCCGGGCGCATGGCAAGGATGCCGGCAAGCGCAAGGCGCTGCTTCTGCCCGCCGGAGAGGGCCGACGTCGGGTGGTCCAGCGGCAGGTGGGCCAGCCCGACGTCGTCGAGCGCTTCTCCCACGCGCGTCCAGATGTCCGCGCGGGGCACGGCCAGATTCTCGGCGCCGAAGGCGACGTCGTCCCCCACGCGGGACAGGACCACCTGCGTCTCGGGGTCCTGCTGCATCAGGCCGGCGCGGCCGCGCTGTGCCCGCGGCGCGGCGCCGTCGATCAGGAGGGTGCCCGTCTCGTCCGAGTCGTCGGCGTCCGGCGTGCCTTCATGGTGGGCGCCGGCGTCGCTGTCGCCGAGTACCCCGGCCAGGGCGTGCAGCAGTGTTGATTTGCCCGCGCCGGAGGGGCCCAGCAGCAGCACGCGTTCGCCAGGCTGGATGTCCAGGTCCAGGCCGTGGACGGCGGGCTGGGACCGGCCGGCGTGCCGCCAGCCCCAGCCGCGTGCCGTGACCGCAGCCGGGCGGACGTTGTCCGAAGATGTCATGAGCGGGGTGCGTTCGTCAGGAAAAGACGGGCTCCGTTGCTGCCTTGCGGGAGGCAAAGGAGCTGAGCACACCGGTCCGGGCCAGGCCGCGGGTTGCGATCCAGGACAGCGCACCGGCAATAATGGCGCCGGAAATGGCGGTGAAAATGATGTAGGCCAGCTTGTCACCGGCCGCGTAGGCGACGTTCCAGCCCCACGGAGCGAACGAGTCGTTCAGGCCGCAGAAGAGGCCTGCGCCGGCACCGGCCAGCAGCGAAACGGGCAGGTTGAACTTCTTGTACACGAACACCGCGAAGATGATTTCGGCGCCGAGCCCCTGCACGAAGCCGGAGAACAGCACGGAGGCACCGTACTGCGAGCCCATGATCAGCTCACCGGTGGCAGCCACTGTTTCGCAGAACAGTGCGGCTCCGGGCTTGCGGATGATTAGCATGCCCAGGACGGCGGGAATCATCCAGCCGCCGGCGATGAGGCCGGTCAGGGGCGGGTAAACGGCGTTCATGGCCGGGGTAACGGCGGCGGCGCCCTGGGACCAGGCCCAGAAAATGACGCCGCCGGCCACTGCGATCAACGCGGCAACCACAATGTCCACCACGCGCCAGCTGTACTTGCTGTGCGGCAACGCCTGCTTTGCAGAAATATCAGTCATGTCTTCCTCCTGAGGTACAGGAGGGGAGAGTGTTTCCCGGCAAGGGCCGCGGCTTCCGCCGCCTGCTGCCGGACACTCTGAGAACTCGACTCCCTTGCGCCGGTACTAACCGGATCAGGTTCGAGGGTCTGCGGCTGTCCGCACTCTCAGCGCCCGCCTCCGGTTCCCTGGACTGTTCCAGTGATGCCCGACGGCGACGCTCCCCTGTCGTATCAATTCGCCCTTGTGGGCGTGGACCAGTTTACACCCGCAGGCCCGCGAAATCCCGGGGCGGCTGTCACAATGCGCGGTGATGGGGGCGGCCTGATGCGGCTAGGCTAGGGGAAGCCCTGTTTCCGCCGTCTCCCACCTGTTAGGGGTACTGGAATGAGTTTTTTCATCAAGCTGCTTGGAACCGGAGTGAGCCTGCTGGCCGGATTTGCCGGCACGAAGGCCGTTGACGTCGTCTGGGAAAAGGTCACCGGACGCAAGCCCCCCAAGGGCGACAAGAACGACGTCCCCACCACCCTGCGCAGCGCCCTGACCTTTGCGCTGGTCTCGGCCGCTGTCAGCGCCATCATCCAGGTCCTGGCCAACCGCGGCACGCAGCGTGCCATCACCCGCTTCGCCAAGACCCAGGACATCGTCTAGGCCCAACCGTCCTGCGGGCCCCCCGCTAGGCTGACGCGCCGTCGTCGGCCGGACCGTCGTGCGCTGCGCGCTCGTCTGCTTCCTGGCCGCCGGCGGCCCGCCCGTCGGCGGTCTTCTTGTCCGCCGCCTTCTGCACCACGGCCTCCAGTTCGTCCGTCGTCAGCAGCTCCCTGTGCAGGTGCTTGGTGCGGTAGCCGGCCCGGCCCACCATGTGCGCGGATACGGGAACGGTGAGGACCTGGAAGATCCACGCCACGAACAGTGCGGGCCACACCCACCAGGTCCGCAGCTGCAGGCCCACCGAGGCCAGCAGCAGGAAAAGGCCCAGCACCTGCGGCTTGGTGGCAGCGTGCATCCTGCTCATCAGGTCGGGGAAGCGCAACAGGCCGATGGCCGCGCCAAGGGACATCACGGCGCCCACCACCATAAAAACGGCAGACACGGCGTCGATGACGGTGTCCACGGCGGATGGTTCAGGATTCATTGGGGTGCTCCCGCCGGTCGGCCACGAAGCGCGCCACAGTCACGGACCCGATGAACCCGATGATGGACAGCGCCACCAGCAGCATCAGGTTGTTCTGGTGCCGGTTCACGGCCATGTCGATGCAGAGCGTGGCCCCGATGATGGCCAGGAGCACGTCCGAGGCCAGCACCCGGTCCAGCAGCGACGGGCCGATGGCGATCCGGACAATGGCCCCGGCTGCCGCCAGCGACAGGATCACGGCCGTTACGGTCAGGACGACTTCCATCATGCGCCCACCTCCTGTTTCAGTGCGGCCAGTTCTTCACGCGTGCCCATGATCCGGATCAGTGCCGCCTCGGCATCCCGGACTTCCTTGCGCAGGTTCACGATGTCCTCCCCGCTCCGCACGTTCAGCCCGTGGATGTAGAGCGTGGACGTGGAGCGGTCCACCTCTACCACCAGTGAGCCTGGAATCAGCGAGATGACGTGGCCGGTGGCAGTGACCATCAGGTCCGAATGGCTGCGGAGCTGGACGGCGACGACGGCGTTGGTCACCTTGGGCCCGCGGGCCACCGCCAGGTACAGCACCTGGAAACTGGCGGCCACTACTTTGCCCAGGAAAACGATGGCGAACGGGACGGCCCGCACGATGCTGAACCGGCCGCCCAGTTCCACCGGCGGCAGGTAGAACAAGCGCGCCACCACCACGGCGATGAGGGCTCCGAACAGGAGGTTCCCGGGGCTGAAGTCCTGCCAGAGCGCACCCCAGACAAACACCAGCCAGACGAGGAGGGGCAGTTCCTGCCGGATTGAGATCCGTCGGCGGTTCACTTCTGGACCTCCGGCTGCTGGCCCTCAGGCTGCGGGCTTTCCGGCTGCGGTTCCGCAGGTTCAGGCTGCGCGACCGGGGGCACCGGAGCGTTTTCGCCCAGCACCGCCTGGATGTAGGAACTCCTGTCCAGCATCTCCACGGCCGACTGGTCCGCCACCCGGAAGAGCGGCCCGGCGAAGACGGTGAGCGCCACGCCGAAGGCGACAAGCCCCAGGGTGGATCCCACCATGGTCCGCGGCAGCAGCGTGACGTTGCGCTTGCCCGCGCGGTCGCCGGTGTCGGAGTCCTCGGGGGCGGCCAGCAGCACGGGGTCGGGGTTCTCGGCGTCCTCGGGCTTGCGCCAGAACGCGCGGTTCCACACCCGGGCGATGGCCAGGAGCGTCAGCAGGCTGGTCAGGACGCCGCCGATCACCAGCGCGTAGGCCAGCGGGGTGCCGAGCTGCACACCGGCCTGCAGCAGCCCGAGCTTGCCCAGGAAGCCGGAGAACGGCGGGATTCCGGCCAGGTTCATGGCGGGAATGAAGAACAGCAGGGCCAGGATCGGGGACAGCTTGGCCAGGCCGGCCACACGGTCGATCGAGGAGCTTCCGCCGCGGCGTTCGATCAGGCCCGTGACCAGGAACAGGCTGGTCTGGATGGTGATGTGGTGGGCCACGTAGAACACCGCCGCGCCAAGCCCTGCCACGGAGGACATGGCCAGCCCGAACACCATGTAGCCGATGTGGCTCACCAGGGTGAATGAGAGCAGACGTTTGATGTCGCTCTGGGCCAGGGCACCCAGGATTCCCACCACCATGGTCAGCAGGGCGGCCACCATCAGCGGGGTGTTCAGCGAGTCCCCGGGGAAGAGGAGCGTCTCGGTGCGCACCATCGCGTAGACGCCCACCTTGGTCAGCAGGCCGGCGAACACGGCCGTGACGGGGGCCGGCGCGGTGGGGTACGAGTCAGGCAGCCAGAAGGACAGCGGGAAGACAGCCGCCTTGATGCCGAAGGCCACCAGCAGCATCACGTGCAGCAGCATCCGCGTCCCGGAGTCCAGGTCTGCGAGCTTGATCGCAAGGTCCGCCATGTTGATGGTTCCGGTGGCCCCGTAGATCATGGCGATGGCGATCAGGAACAGGACGGACGACACCACGGAGACCACCACATAGGTCACGCCGGCGCGGATGCGCGGGCCCGTTCCGCCGAGCGTCATCAGCACGTAGCTTGCCGTCAGCAGGATCTCGAAACCCACATAGAGGTTGAAGAGGTCCCCTGACAGGAAGGCGTTGGACACCCCGGCCACCAGGATCAGGTAGGTGGGGTGGAAGATCGACAGCGGGGCGTCCTGGTCGCCGTCGGCCATGCCCTGGCCGGTGGCGTACACCAGCACGGCGAGGCTGACGGTGGAGGAGACCACCAGCATCAGCGACGAGAACTGGTCCACCACCATCACAATGCCCCACGGCGGCAGCCAGCCGCCGATGTTGACGGCAGCCGTTCCGCCGTCCCAGACGGAGGCCAGCAGCACACACTCCAGCAGCAGGGTCAGCGAAAGCAGCGTGATGCTGACGGCCCGCTGGGCCCGCGAGTGCCGGATCAGCACGAAGGTCAGGGCGGCGCCGAGGATGGGAAGTACGACGGCGAGCGGGGCAAAGCTTGCGATGTTCACTTCACGCCTCCTTCCGGGCCGGGGGTCACGTTTTGGGAGCCGGGCTGTTCTTCCGCGGCGGCGTCCTTGGCCCGGATCCGGTGGTCGCCCGCCTTCACGGTCGCGCCACCGTCCTCGGAGCCGGAAACGCCCGAGTCGGAAATCCCCCGGCCGTCGGAGCCGATCATGGTCAGCGGAAACTCGGAAGTCTCGACCGGAATCTCGGAGTCGTCCTCGGCATCGAAGCTGGGGGTTTCGGCGACGCGGATGTCTTCGACGTCGTCCTGGATCTCATCGCGGCGGGCCAGCACCCAGGTCCGGTAGATGATGCCCAGCATGAACGCGGTCACGGCGAAGGAGATCACGATCGAGGTCAGGATCAGTGCCTGCGGGAGGGGGTCGTTGTAGTCGCGGGGGTCCGTGTCCTTGCTGAACATGGGCGCCAGGCCGGCGTAGCCGCCGGTGGCGAGGATCAGCAGGTTGGTGGCGTTGGCCAAAAGCATCAGGCCCAGCAGCACCCTGGTGAGGCTTCGTTCCATGATCAGGTAGATGCCGCAGGCATAGAGCGCGCCCATGACCGTCAGCAGTGTCAGGTTGACGCTCATGCCTTCCCCCTCCCGGTGGTTTCGGCGGGAACGCCTTCGGGTTCCTGCCCTTCGGTCTCGCCGGCCGGGTTTTCTTCAAAATGTTCATCGATTTCGGCGCCCAGGCTGCGCAGCACGTCCAGCACCAGTCCCACCACCACGATGTAGACGCCGATGTCGAAAATAGTGGAGGTGACGAACTTGATGTCGCCGAACACCGGCAGCCACAGTTCGATGATGGCGCTCTGGAACACCTGCCCGCCCAGCAGCAGCGGCACCACCCCGGAGGCCGCGGCCGTGGCCAGACCGATGCCCAGGAGCGTCCCCGCGCCCACCGGGGTGGCCTCGCGCAGTTCGAAGCGGCCGCCGGCAAGGTACCGGATGGTCAGGGCTAGTCCGGCCGTCAGCCCGCCGGCGAAGCCGCCGCCGGGCAGGTTGTGGCCGGCCAGCAGCAGGTAGATGGAGAAGACGATCATCGAGTGGAACACCAGGCGCGTCACCACTTCGAAGATGATGGAGCGGCGCTCGGGAGCCATGGTGCGCCCGGCCACCAGCCAGGCGTCCCGGGTGGATGCGGCGAATTTGCGGCTCAGCGCCAGTGCCGCGCTGTCCCGGGAACTTTGCCCTGCGTGGGACCGGCGGCCCACTGTCCCCTCGGCCACCGAGGACGAGGCGCGGAGTCCGTCGCCGCGTCCCTTCACGAAGATGAGGCTGGCCACGCCGGTGGCGGCCAGCGCCAGCACGGAGATCTCCCCGAAGGTGTCCCACGCCCGGATGTCCACCAGGGTGACGTTGACGATGTTCAGTCCGCCGCCGCCCTCATAGGCCAGCCGCGGGAACTCCAGCGCGACGGGCGTCGCAACCCGGGCACCCATGGCGTAGATGGCCACGAAGATCATGGTGATTCCGAACGCCACCCCGATGATCACGCGGATCACCCGGTACTTGCCGCCGGTGCGGTCGCGGAGTTCGGCCGGCAGGCTGCGCATGGCCAGGACGAACGCCACCAGGATGATGGTTTCCACCAGCATCTGGGTCAGGGCGAGGTCCGGCGCCCCCTGCAGTGCGAACATCAGGGCGATGCCGTAGCCAGTCACGGAGACCATCAGCACCGCGAGGAACCGCTTGTTGGCGCGGACAGCCGCCAGCGCCCCGATCACGATGCCGGCGCCGGCCACCAGCTGCAGCGGCGAATTGGGATCGATAAAGTACAGTCCCTGCGGCAGCGGCTTGCCGGCAATGAGCAGCGCGGTCAGCGGAAGTGCGAAGGCCACGGTGAGGATGACGGAGAGGTAGAAGAACAGCGAACCACGCTGCGTGCGTCCCGTGACCCAGACGGCAACGTCGTCCAGGGCGCCGATCGTCATCTGGTAGGCCCGGTCGCCGTCCACCCACGCCGGCACCCGGCCCTGGGCGCGGGCAACGATGCCGCGGCCGTAGAACATGGCGATGCCGAACGCGAACGTGAGGGCCGTCAGGCCCAGCGCTGGAGTAAGTCCGTGCCACAGTGCAAGGTGACCGGCGGCGCTTGCCGGGTCGCCGCCGTCGTGCACGAACTCCGCAGCGTACGGCTGGATCCACCCGTCCACCGGCGCCGGCCACAGGCCGTAAACGATGGTGAGCAGGCTCAGCAGGGCCGGGGCGGCGAGGAAGGACGGCTTGATGGCCTTGAACGGTGTGGGCTCGATGCCCGGCTTCGAGGCGAAGGCACCCCACATGAACCGCGCGCTGTAGGCGAAGGTGAGGATGGAGCCCAGGACCAGCCCTGCCAGGACCACCGGCCCCCAGGCGCCGGGCCCGGCGGGATCCGTTGAGGTGCCGTAGTGCACGAAGGCCTCGAACACCGATTCCTTCGCCACGAACCCTGCCAGCGGCGGGATGCCTGCCATTGAGGCGGCACCGATGGCTGCGACAACGGCCAGTGCACGGGATGACTTGTAGACGCCGGACAGCTTGCGGAGGTCACGGGTTCCGGACTGGTGGTCGATGATGCCCACCACCAGGAACAGGGTGGCTTTGAAAAGTCCGTGGGCCAGGAGCAGGGCCAGCCCGGCCAGCGCGGCGTCCGGC
>Ga0075432_10000405_pt1 | contig 12622 bp, 10 predicted proteins | sample RhiMethybrSRZTD1_FD_72781 | JGI IMG/M metagenome (GOLD analysis project Ga0075432, IMG submission 72781) | Populus rhizosphere microbial communities from Tennessee, USA - Rhizosphere MetaG P. TD hybrid SRZTD1 | ecosystem: Host-associated > Plants > Roots > Rhizosphere > Soil | place: USA... | reverse complement strand
GCCGCCAGCAGTGCCGGGAAGCTCCAGTAGAGGCTGCCCCACATCAGGAAAAACGCGGTCATGGCCAACAGCGCCACGGCCGCAAAAGGATTGCTCAGGGTCGGCAGCAGCAGGAATGCGCCGAGGGCCACCAGCCCGGAAAACGCCAGCAGGCTCTTGACTGCCACACCGCGGCTGACGCCCTTGCGAATCAAGCCGTCGCAGAGGAAACCACCGGTCAAGGAACCCAAGGCGCCGCAGACGAAAATCACGAAGGTCGCCGCGCCAATGCCCTTGATATCAAAGCCCCGGGCTTGTGCCAGGTAGCTCGGGCCCCAGGTCAGCAGGCCGAAATACACCATGGCCCAACTGGCACGACCGATCAGCAAACCGCTCAGGGAACGGGCAGCGATGCCCAGGCCCTTGACCGGTGCACGCGCGGCTTCGGCGGCCGGCGTGGCGCGCCCGGCATTGATCTTCGCAAGCTCCAGGGCATTGACCTGCGGGTGACTGGCCGGGTCATCACGCAGATAACGCCACGCCACCCAGGCCAGTACCAGGGTCGCGATGCCGGCGATCACGAACGCCAGGCGCCACGAATCCAGCGAGGCAATCAGATAGGCAATGATCAATCCGCCCAGCGCCACGCCCAATGGGCTGCCGCTGTCCATCAGCACCGCCCCGCGACTGCGTTCGCCGGGCGCCAGCCACAGGGAAATCAGCTTGCCGCCTGACGGGAACAAGGGCGCTTCCGAAGCCCCCAGCGCCACGCGGGCAAACAACAATGACAAGCCGCCAGTGGCGAACGCCGCCAGCACCTGGAACGTACCCCACAAGCCGGTGGACCACGTGATGACCCGATGCGGCCCGAAGCGATCGATCATCCAGCCGCCGGGAATCTGCAACAGCGCATAGGCCCAGAAGAAGCTGCTGAGAATCAGCCCCTGGATGCTTGGAGAAAGGGAAAACTCATGGGCGATGGTCGGCATGGCAATGGACAGCGACACCCGATCGATCAGGTTGACCATGGTCAGTGCAAAGATGATCGCGAAGATCCGCCAGCGCACGTTGCTGGCTTTTAAAGCAGTCACTTGCGGTATTGCCGCGACTGCGGGTGCGGCATCTGCGCCGGGCAGATGCAGGGAAGCACTGGAACGAGCCATGGTGCGTACCTCGATTTATTATTCTTGTGCGATGTTGTGAGCACTATCGAAGGCCCGGTGATAACCGTCTAATCAAAACTTGAAATCAGGCGATAGCCTCGGGTTATGGCATGCGCTGCTTTCAACCACCTTTCAATGTTGAACGCATTCTTTTCTGTAGGAGCCGGCTTGCCGGCTAGGGCGGTCTTGAATCTTGAATCGGGATGGCGGGGCCCTTCGCTGGCGAGCCAGCTCCTACAGAAGATCGGCTTGATTGGGTTAGCTATAACCCCAGGCTATCGGTGTATGTATTGTTTTGACTAGACGCGGCGACGGCGTCTTCCCACACTCGACCCAGGCTTGCAGCTTTCGAACGCAAACAAGTCACTCATAACAACTACAAAAACGAGGCTCTTCCATCATGCGAAATGCATTCGTCCGTCGCACTTCCCGTCTGTTTCTTGGCTGCACCCTGATCGCCGCTGGCGCCCTTCCCGCTCTCGCCAATGCCGCCTGGCAACCGGACAAGAACGTCGAAATCGTCGTCGCCGGTGGCCCTGGTGGCGGTACCGACCAACTCGGTCGCCTGATCCAGTCGATCATCACCACACACAAGTTTCTCGACGTTAATACCATCGTCCTGAACAAGGGTGGCGGCAATGGCGCCGAAGCGTTTCTCGACATGAAAATGAACAAGGGCGATGCCGAGAAACTGGTGATCGGCACCAACAACATCTATCTGTTGCCGCTGGTGTCCAAGCTCGGCTACCAGTGGCAGGAACTGACACCGATTGCCGCCGTGGCCGAGGATGACTTCATTCTCTGGAGCTACAAAGACGCGCCGTGGAAGGACGCCAAAGGTTTCTATGAAGCGGTCAAGGCCGACCCGTCGAACCTGCGCATGGGGGGCAGCCAGTCCAAGGATGTCGACCAGACCCTGACCCTGCTGTTGAACCAGACCACCGACAGCAAGCTGGTGTACATCCCGTTCAAGAGCGGCAGCGAAGCCGCGACCCAACTGGCGGGCAAGCACATCGCCGCCAACGTCAACAACCCCAGCGAAAGCATCAGTCAATGGCGCGGCGATCAGGTCGAACCGCTCTGCGTGTTCAGTAAAGAGCGCATGGCCTATACCGAAAAAGTCGCCGGCGACAAATCCTGGGCCGATGTGCCGACCTGCCACGAACAAGGCCTGGGCATCGATCAATACCGCTTCCCGCGAACCGTGTTCATGCCCGGCGACATTTCCTCCGAACAGCGGGCGTTCTACGTCGAGTTGATGCGCAAGGTCACTGAAACGCCGGAGTTCAAGGCCTACGTCAAGCAGAACGCGCTGGTGCCAACCTTCCTCGAGGGCGAGCCATTGACCGCCTACATCGAAAAAGACACCGCCCGCGTCACCCCGGTCTTCAAGGAAGCCGGCTGGCTGAAAAACTGACGTTGTCACGGCCGCTCGCCTGCGGGCGGCCGTTATCTGCTGGAGGTGTCTTCATGTCCCATTCTTCGGATTCACCCGCGCTGGTCGGTACCCGTTGGGTCGAACTCGGCCTGACCGTCTTCACCGCGCTGATTGGCGTGGTGGTGATGTACGGCAGTGTCGAACAGGGTATCGGCTGGGGCGATGCCGGCCCCGAGCCGGGTTATTTCCCTTTCTACATCGGCCTGATGTTGAGCGCCGCGAGCGTGGCCAACGGCGTGTTGACCCTGGTGCGCTGGCAAGCGCTGAGCATTGCATTCGTCAGTCGCAGTGCGTTCAGGCAAGTGCTGTCGGTGTTCATCCCGATCGCGCTGTTCGTCGCGGCCATGCCACTGACCGGCATCTACGTCGCCTCGGCGTGCTTCATCGCCTGGTTCATGTGGCGTGACAAGGTTCGCGCAAAACCCTACGGCAAATTGATGATCGGCACGGTATCCCTCGGCGCGGTACTCGCCAGCTACCTGATTTTCGCACTGTGGTTCAAGGTCCCGCTGGATGCCGGCCCGATGGGCGACTGGATTGCCCTGGCCGGGAGAAACTTCAAATGAGCGAATTCGATTCCCTGTTGCAAGGCATGAACCTGATCCTGACCCCGGGCCACATCGGCCTGATGGTGATCGGCGTGCTGCTGGGCATCCTGGTCGGCGTCTTGCCCGGCCTTGGCGCTCCCAATGGCGTGGCACTGTTGCTGCCGCTGACCTTCACCATGTCGCCGGTGTCGGCGATCATCCTGCTGTCGTGCATGTATTGGGGGGCGCTGTTTGGCGGCTCGATCACCTCGATCCTGTTCAACATCCCCGGTGAGCCCTCATCGGTGGCGACGACGTTCGACGGCTACCCGATGGCCCGCGAAGGTCGTGCCGCCGAAGCCCTGACTGCGGCGTTCAGTTCCGCACTGATTGGCGCATTGGCCGGCGTGCTGCTGCTGACCTTCCTGTCGACAAAAATCGCCGCGTTCGCCATGTCGTTCAGCTCGCCGGAGTTCTTCGCGGTGTACCTGTTGGCCTTCTGTACCTTCATCGGCATGAGCAAGAACCCTCCGCTGAAAACCGTGGTCGCGATGATGATCGGTTTTGCCATGGCGGCCGTCGGCATGGACACCGTGTCCGGCAACCTGCGGTTGACGTTCGATCAGCCGATTTTGATGACCGGTATCAGTTTCGAAGTGGCGGTGATCGGTCTGTTCGGTATCGGCGAAATCCTCTGCACCGTGGAGGAAGGCCTGGTGTTCCGTGGCGAACATGCGCGCATCACACCGATGGTGATCCTGCGCACCTGGGCCAAGCTGCCGCGCTACTGGTGGACCATTGTGCGCAGCACCCTGGTCGGTTGCTGGATGGGCATCACACCGGGCGGGCCGACCGCCGCATCGTTCATGAGCTATAGCCTGGCGCGGCGTTTCTCGAAGAACCGCGACAACTTCGGCAAGGGTGAACTCGAAGGCGTGATCGCCCCGGAAACCGCGGACCACGCGGCCGGCACCAGCGCCTTGCTGCCGATGCTGACACTGGGCATTCCCGGTTCGGCCACAGCAGCAGTGATGCTCGGCGGCCTGATGATCTGGGGCCTGCACCCGGGGCCAACGCTGTTCGTCGAGCAGCATGACTTTGTCTGGGGCCTGATCGCCAGCATGTACCTGGGCAACGTGGTGAGCCTGATCGTGGTGCTGGCCACCGTGCCGCTGTTCGCCTCGATCCTGCGCATTCCGTTCTCGATCATCGCGCCGATCATCATCATGGTCTGCGCCATCGGTGCCTACTCGGTGCACAACTCGTTCTTCGACGTGGTGCTGATGCTCGGATTCGGCGCGTTGGGTTATCTGTTCAAGAAACTCGGCTACCCGATCGCGCCACTGGTACTGGCGGCAGTATTGGGCGACAAGGCCGAAGATGCGTTCCGTCAGTCGATGCTGTTCTCTGACGGGCACCTGGGGATCTTCTGGTCCAACCCATTGGTGGGCAGCCTGACCACGGCGGCGCTGCTGATGCTGTTCTGGCCGTTGATTTCCAAGGCGCTGCAAACGCTGATGGGCCTGCGCAAACCCCAGGTCGTCAAACCAAAATCGGTGCTGTGACACAGCAATGCTGGCAACGCCTGACATTTGTTGTCAGGCTTGCCGCAGTCTTTATTGCGAGTACGGCCCATGTCGCGAATCCCTGATGCCAATGTAATCCACAGTCGACTGCGTCTGCGCCAGCTGCGGCTGATGCTGGCGCTGGAGGAATTCGGCTCGCTGCGCCGCGCCGCCGACCACATCGGCATGACTCAACCGGCGGCGACCAAGATGCTGCACGAGGCCGAGGATCTGCTCGGCGTCGAGCTGTTTGAACGCCTGCCCCGGGGCATGCGCTCGACCCCGTTCGGGGAAACCGTCATCTACTACGCACGCATGGTCTTCGCCGAACTCAGCGGTATGCGCGAAGAACTGGTGGCGCTGCAATCGGGTAACCTGGGGCGGGTCGCCGTTGGGGCGATTCCGGCGCTGGCCTCGGGACTGTTGACCCGCACCATCGCGACCTTGAAGCAAAGCCATCCACGCTTGTCCATGAGCATCCAGGTCGACACCAGCGACGTGCTGGTGCAGGCGCTGTTGCAGGATCAACTGGACATCGTCCTGGGCAGGATTCCGCCCGGCGCACGGGCCGAAGAACTGCTGTTCGACAGCCTGGGTGAAGAAGCCCTCTGTGTGATTGCCGGTGCGCAAAATCCGCTGGCGCAGGAGAAGCAACTGGGGTGGGCAGAATTGCAGAACATGACCTGGGTGCTGCAACAGCAGCCCAGCCCGATGCGCGCGATCATCAATCAGGTGTTCCACAATGCGCGGGTCGATATTCCCAGCAGCATCGTCGAAACCACCTCGATCATGACCCTGCTCTCGTTGATCCAGCAGACCGACATGCTCGGGGTCACACCGGTGTCGGTGGTCGAGGATTATCCCGGTCGTGACCTGCTGGCGGTGTTGCCGATCAAATTCGAAGCACGACTGCCGCCCTACGGGCTGATCACCCGTCGCCATCGCATTCAATCCTCGGCGATGCAGGCGTTCATGAACTCGGTGCGGGCCGAACATGCGCTGAGCACATGAAAAGGCCCGAGGCGTTTGCCTCGGGCCTTGTCTTGCTTCACGCGGTTTTACGGAACACGAACACCAACCCGACGATAATCAGCAACATGCCGAGGATGCTCAACAGCGCCAGGCGATTGCCGAAAATCAGGTAATCCATCACGGCTGTCACGGCCGGCACCAGATAGAACAGGCTGGTGACATTCACCAGGTTGCCCCGGGCGATCAAGCGGTACAGCAACAAGGTCGCCAGCACCGACACCACCAGCCCCATCCACAACACCGGCACGATGAAACCGCTGCCGAGTTCGAAATGAAACGGCTGGAACGGCACGAAAATACCGCAGAGCAACAACCCGGCCAGGTACTGCACCGGCAGCGTGCCAAGGGGATTGTCGGTGATGCGTTTCTGCATGATCGAACCGAAGGTCATGCTGGCCAGCGCCAGCAGGCCGAAGAGCATCCCGGCCAGCGACATGCCGGCCAGGCCGATGCCCTGATAGACCACCATGATCAACCCGGCCAGGCCCAGCGACAGGCCGAACAGGCGGCTGGCCGAGCGCTGACGCTCCATCAGCACCACAGTGAGAATCGGTTGCACACCCATGATGGTCGCCATCACACCGGGCGTAACCTTGAGGTCGAGCGCCAGCAGATAAAAAATCTGATACGCCCCCAGCAACACCACACCGGTGGCCATCGCATACAGCATCGGCCTGCCGCCCTTGGGCAATTTCAACTTCAGCAATGGCATCAGCAGCACCAGGCCGCACAACGCGATAACGAAACGAATCAACAGAAAGGCAAAGGGTGATGCGTGGGCCAGCCCCCACTTGGAGAAGATCGCCCCGCTGCTCCACAGCAGAACGAACAGGCTCGTGGAAGCCGCCGCGAGCGCGGATTTTTTCGAAAGGACAAACATGAATACCACCTGTAGTCAGGCAAGAAGCCAACTCAGCCGAAGCTGAAATCCAGTAGTTTTTTCAAGCGGGTGCTTTTTTCAGACAGGAACAGCAGAACAGCGCTGATCAGCCCGAAATGCCAACACCCGGCGGTGATACAACTGCGTACACCGACGTGCTACTGACAGGTGGAGGGTAATGACTGATCTGCACAGGCTGCTGGTTCCCGCACGGCACGACGCCAGCGTTGACCGCTGAATCGACTACCGCGTTGATGAGGGATGCAGGCATTGGGCTGATCTTTTTCGAGAGGTTGAAAAAGCAGGTCCTTCAGACCTGCTTGTGCTGACTATAACCACAGGTGTGGCAGGCATCAACCCTCTTGCAAAAGACGGTTGAGGTACTGGCCATACCCGTTTTTTGCCAAGGGCGCCGCCAGTTTCTGCAATTGATCGGCATCGATCCATTTCTGCCGGAAGGCAATCTCTTCGGGACAGGCGACCTTAAGGCCCTGGCGCCGCTCGAGCGTGGCAATGAACTGACTGGCATCGAGCAATGAGTCGTGGGTCCCGGTATCCAGCCAGGCGTAGCCGCGGCCCATGATTTCTACCGCCAGTCTTCCCTGTTCCAGGTAGAGACTGTTGATATCGGTAATCTCCAGCTCGCCCCGCGCCGATGGCTTGATGCTCTTGGCCATCTCGACAACGTCCTGGTCATAGAAATACAGGCCGGTGACCGCAAAGTTGGACTTGGGCTTGAGTGGCTTTTCTTCGAGACTGATCGCCTTGCCCAGGTTGTCGAACTCGACCACGCCGTAACGCTCCGGGTCATTGACGTGATAGGCAAATACACTCGCCCCGGCCTGACGGGCCATGGCACTTTGCAGAATATTGATGAAGTCGTGGCCGTGATAGATGTTGTCACCCAGGACCAGGGCGCTGGGGTCGTTGCCGATGAAGTCTTCGCCAATGATGAAGGCTTGCGCCAGGCCATCGGGCGAAGGCTGCACGGCATAGGAAATGTTCAGGCCCCAACGGGCGCCATCCCCCAGGAGCTGCTCGAAACGCGGCGTGTCCTGAGGCGTGGAGATGATCAGGATATCGCGGATACCCGCCAGCATCAGGGTGCTCAATGGGTAGTAGATCATCGGTTTGTCGTAAACCGGCAGCAGTTGCTTGGAAATGGACAATGTCGCCGGATGCAGTCGAGTACCAGAGCCGCCGGCAAGGATGATTCCTTTACGATTGAGCATAGTTATTTCTCCAGTATTTCTGCGAGCATCCGTGTCACGCCAACTTTCCAGTCAGGCAAGCTCAGCGCAAAGGCCTTTTGCAGTTTGCGAGTATCGAGTCGGGAATTGTTTGGGCGTCGGGCTGGCGTCGGGTACGCCTGGGTGCCGATCGCGTCGACCATTGCCGGGGAAACCTTGAGGTTCATACCTGACCGCTCGGCATGTTCGAGTACAAAACGGGCATAGCGACACCAGGTGGTTTCGCCCGCAGCTGCAAGGTGGTAGATCCCGCCCAATTGCGGGTCGGTCATTAGACTACGGATGGCATGGGCGGTCACATCCGCCAGCAGTTCGGCGCCGGTTGGTGCACCGAACTGATCATCGATCACGGCCAGGCTTTCACGTTCCCGGGCCAGGCGCAGCATGGTCCTGGCAAAGTTGTTGCCACGTGCGGCATACACCCAGCTTGTTCGGAAGATCAGATGCGCACAGCCGCTGGCGACAATCGCCTGCTCACCGGCCAGCTTACTGGCCCCATAGACACTCAATGGCGCTACCGGATCGTTTTCCTGCCAGGGTGTATCGCCTTGCCCGGCGAACACATAGTCGGTGGAGTAATGCACCAGCAGAGCCTTCAGCCGTAATGCCTCTCGAGCCAGCACCGCTGGCGCATCGGCATTGACCCGATGAGCCAGCTGCGACTCGCTTTCGGCCTTGTCGACTGCGGTGTAGGCCGCTGCGTTAACGATAACGTCAGGCGCAAAGCGCTGCACGGTGGCGGCCAGGCCTGGCAAATCGTTCAGATCGCCGCAGTACGCCTGGCTTGCGCAATCCAGCGCCAACAACTCGCCAAGCGGAGCAAGACTGCGTTGCAGCTCCCAACCCACCTGGCCGTTCTTGCCGAGCAATAGCAGCTTCATGCACTGCGCCCGGCATAATTTTTCTCGACCCATTCGCGGTAGGCGCCGGATTGGATATTGCGAACCCAATCCTGGTTATCCAGGTACCACTGGACGGTTTTGCGGATGCCGGTCTCGAAGGTTTCTGCCGGCCTCCAGCCCAGTTCACGTTCAAGCTTGCGGGCATCGATGGCATAACGTCGGTCGTGGCCGGGCCGATCGGTGACGTAGCTGATTTGTGCATGGTAGGGCTGGCCGTCGGCACGCGGACGCAGCTCATCGAGCAGCGCACAGACGGTGTGCACGATCTCGAGATTGGTTTTTTCGTTCCAACCACCGACGTTGTAGACCTCACCCACGCTACCGGCCTCCAATACGCGGCGGATGGCGCTGCAGTGGTCCTTGACATACAACCAGTCGCGAATCTGCTGGCCATCGCCATAGACCGGCAATGCCTGGCCGGACAGCGCGTTGACGATCATCAACGGAATGAGCTTTTCCGGAAAGTGATACGGCCCGTAGTTGTTCGAGCAGTTGGTGGTCAGTACGGGCAGGCCATAGGTGTGATGATAGGCGCGCACCAGGTGGTCGCTGGCAGCTTTGCTCGCCGAGTATGGGCTGTTGGGCTCATACGGGTGGCTTTCATCGAACGCCGCTTCGTCTTTGGCCAGCGAACCATAGACCTCGTCAGTGGACACATGCAAAAAGCGCAAGGCCTGCAGTGCATCGGGCGCCAGCGCTTTGGCGTAGGCGCGCACGGCTTCGAGCAAGTGGAAAGTGCCAACGATATTGGTGTCGATGAATGGTTGCGGGCCGTGGATGGAGCGATCGACATGGGACTCGGCGGCAAAATTGAGAATGGCGCGGGGTTGGTGCTCTTCGAGCAAGTGCTTGACCAAGGCACTGTCACCGATATCGCCCTGCACGAATACATGCTGCGAATTGCCCGTCAGGCTGCTGAGGTTATTCAGGTTGCCGGCATAGGTCAGCTTGTCCAGATTGACTACGGTTTCATCGGAATGAGCGAGCCATTCCAATACGAAATTCGCCCCGATGAAGCCTGCACCGCCAGTTACCAGGATGGTCATTGATTCAGACCTTTTTTTCAGTAAGGTTGCGAGGATCGGCCCCCCAATGGCGTTACTGCCAAGGATGCTCTGCTGTCGCAAGGATTTGGATAAGGTTTTGAACATTCAACAATGCACGCCAGCTCTGCGACCGGCTCTGTATAGACTCCCCTGACGCCCTGAACGGCATTTACAGGCGACATTCGTAATATAGCTTAGCTCCCAAAAATAAAAAAAAGATCGCCTGATGGCGATCTTTTTCCCGGGCGTTGCCCGCCATGGTGTTCAGCCCAACAGCCAATGGCCCAGCAACCCCAGCACGCCAATCGCCAAGACCGGCCTCATTACCCGATATGCCTTGGGATGACGGCGCTTGCACTGCTTGATCGCTCCACTGAACCTGTCGCTGAACTGCTTGCTCCAGGCATAGGCCTGGTTGATCCCGCCCACCCGCTCGTGCGCAAGATTCTGCGGCGCGGTGGCGTGCCCCAGCAGCCCGCTGATCCAGCGGTTGATGCGGGTGATCATACGGTTACTGAGCGGTCGCTCGATGTCGCAAAAGAGGATGACCCGGGTCTTGTCGGTTTCGTTCTTGACCCAGTGCACATAGGTTTCGTCGAACATCACGTCTTCACCATCACGCCAGGCGTAGCCCTGACCGTCGACGAAGATGCGGCAAGCGTCGGAATTGGGCGTCGACAATCCCAGGTGGTAACGCAACGAGCCGGCGAATGGATCGCGGTGCGGATTGAGATGACTGCCACCCGGCAGCAAGGCAAACATCGCCCCCTTGACATTGGGAATGGCGCTGAGCAGCGCCACGGTCTTCGGGCACAGCAATTCGGCCGAGGGCAAGGGTTCGTCGTACCACTTGAGGTAGAAGCGCTTCCAGCCTTTCTTGAAAAAGGAACCGAATCCGGCATCGTTGTTTTTTTCCGCAGCGCGGATGTAACCCTCGTCAAACAGGTGCATCGCTTCGTCGCGGATAACTTGCCAATTGTCCTTGAGCACGTCCAGTTCGGGAAACCGGGTGCGGTCCAGATAGGGTTTTGAAGGCACGCTGGAAAACAGATACATCAAGGCGTTATAGGGCGCGAACAGGGCTGAATGGTTGACGAACTGACGCAAGACCGGCAAACGCGCCTTCCCCCGCAAATGCACATAGAGGGTACTGCCCAGAAACAGCAGCAACAACGACGCTTTCGCGGCAACCGAAACGCTCATCAACAACTCCTTGATCGATAGACATCTACGCTACGCCATTCCCCGACGCAGCCATTGGCATGATAAACACTACCAACCACGGGAAAAACCCGTGTTGTCCGACATAGAGTATTAAGGAATGCGTAACAAAGCATTTCTTAACATAAGGTGGCTGAACGCTTGCTGATGCGCGTCAGTTACACCCGGTGGAGAAGGGGCTCCCCTTCTCCATCACTCAGCCTTCCCCGCCTGTTACTGCTGGTTCTCCTGCTCGGTAAACAGATCGCTGAACAGCATGCTCGACAAATAACGTTCACCGGAATCCGGAAGGATCACCACAATGGTCTTGCCCTGCATTTCCGGGGTCTCCGCCAGGCGTACCGCCACGGCCATCGCGGCGCCGCAGGAGATGCCGCACAGGATGCCTTCTTCCTGCATCAAGCGCAGGGCCATGGCCTTGGACTCCTCGTCGGTGACCAGCTCCACCCGGTCGACGATCGACAGGTCGAGGTTTTTCGGCACGAAACCGGCGCCGATACCCTGGATCTTGTGCGGGCTCGGCTTGATTTCTTCACCGGCCAACGCCTGGGAAATCACCGGTGATACGGCGGGCTCCACCGCCACCGAGACGATAGGTTTGCCCTGGGTATTCTTGATATACCGCGAAACGCCGGTAATGGTTCCGCCTGTTCCGACACCGGCCACCAGGACATCCACGGCACCGTCGGTATCGTTCCAGATTTCCGGCCCTGTGGTTTTTTCGTGAATGGCCGGGTTGGCCGGATTGTCGAACTGCGCCGGCATGAAATAGCGCGCCGGATCACTGGCCACTATTTCACCGGCCTTCTCGATCGCGCCTTTCATGCCCTTGGCCGGCTCGGTCAGCACCAGTTCCGCCCCCAGTGCCTTGAGTACCTTGCGGCGTTCGATGCTCATGGATGCCGGCATGGTCAGCATCAATTTGTAACCACGGGCGGCGGCAACGAAGGCCAGGCCGATACCGGTGTTGCCGGAAGTCGGCTCGACGATGGTCATGCCCGGCTTGAGTTTGCCTGTGCTTTCGGCGTCCCAGATCATGTTGGCGCCAATTCGGCACTTGACCGAATAACCAGGGTTGCGCCCCTCTATCTTGGCCAGGATGGTGACGCCGCGCGGCGCGATACGGTTGATCTGCACCAACGGCGTGTTGCCGATGGAATGGGCATTGTCAGCGTAGATACGGCTCATGGCTGGGTCCTTAACGACAGCATTGAAATAGGGCATCAAGGTAAGCCTCTTGCCCTTGGGCGTCCAGTCAGGTCGAACGTCCGGGCAGCAGCGCAGTCAATGGCTTTAGAACGCCAGAGAATTACCACCATGAAACGTCGATACCGCTGGCCGTTGTGGAGCTTCGCCGGCCTCCTTGTGCTGTTGATTGCCCTGCACTTCGCCCTGCCCTACCTGGTGCGCGACTACCTCAATGACAGGTTGGCGAACATGGGTGATTACCGCGGCCAGATCACCGACGTGGACCTGGCGCTGTGGCGCGGAGCCTACAAGATCAACGGCCTGAAAATCGTCAAGGTCGAGGGCAAGGTGCCTGTGCCCTTCGTCAACGCGCCACTGATCGACCTTTCGGTCAGCTGGCATTCCCTGTGGTACGACCACGCGGTGGTTGC
>Ga0075432_10000402_pt1 | contig 12646 bp, 13 predicted proteins | sample RhiMethybrSRZTD1_FD_72781 | JGI IMG/M metagenome (GOLD analysis project Ga0075432, IMG submission 72781) | Populus rhizosphere microbial communities from Tennessee, USA - Rhizosphere MetaG P. TD hybrid SRZTD1 | ecosystem: Host-associated > Plants > Roots > Rhizosphere > Soil | place: USA... | reverse complement strand
GAATCCCGGAGAAATGCTGGCCATGCCATTTCGAATGAAGAATCGCTGAATCGATGTTCGAAGCGCCCTTGTCCGAGCTTGGCAAAATGCGGGGATCATCGGGTGCAAATGGCACACCCGTGATCCGAGGCTCATTATTCTGTATTCTCCTCGTTTTCCTTAGTTCTTGCGGCGACAACGGCGTGGTCAAGCCGATAAATGAGCAGCCGGGGCAGGCATCAGCGGTATCATTCGATTTGTATTGGCCGGGACAAGCACCCTGGCAGAAGCGGTGCTTTAAGGACGGCGAGGCCGGAACAACCCAATATGTAATGAACCAAGCAAGACGATACCGGGGCGTGTGGAGTCCGGGGTACGAAGTTTCGTCTTTCGTGGAATCCAGTACGCCTACCGACACCCGCTCCGTTTGGCTTGATGTCGACGAAGTTAAGGGCCTCCCAAAGCCCGATCCAAGAAATGAGGCTTCGTATGAGCTTGTGTTTATGGGACGGGAGCCGATCTGCGATTCGAGCTCGGCAGGAGGCTTCGGACACATGAATGCGTCTGACAGGCTGATCGTCGTGGATCGGGTTTCTTCGGTTAAGCAGGTCGCGCCAAGGTAAGTTAGGCGCCTAAGCCCACTAACGCCGGTCGCTGGCGCTGCCAAAGTGGCTCTAGCAGCTTACGCATAGCAGCGTCGAAGATCGGTTGTCTGCGTAGTGATTGCGTTCTGTCGCGCTTGACCCCGCTTTCATGCCCGAACCTGCCGCTCTTCCACAGCCTCAGCGACGCCCACCATTGCACCGCATCGGGGTAGTTCCCATATCCCGGTTCAATACGGGTCAATCATTGCCCGGCAGGACGTGCGGATGGGGTAAGGCCTGCTGCACGCCACAGATGGATGGTTATGGAAAAGATCACGCTTCCCCTGCTTCCCTTGCGCGACATTGTCGTGTTTCCCGGCATGGTCGTGCCGTTGTTCGTTGGCCGCGAGAAGTCTGTCGCCGCGCTTGAGGCGGCGATGGCGGACGCGAAGGGCAGCAAGGATATCTTCCTGCTCGCCCAGCTTGATCCTGGTTGTGACGATCCGCAGGCGGACGACCTTTATGATGTGGGTGTCGTTGCCAGCGTTTTGCAGCTGCTGAAGCTGCCGGACGGCACGGTGCGCGTGCTGGTCGAAGGGCAGCAGCGCGGGAAGATCGCGCAGCTGATCGAAGCCGAGGAGATGCTCAGCGCCGAGATCGAGCCGATCGAGGCGGTGTCATCGGCGGGCAATGAAGTGTCCGCGATGATGCGGCAGGTGGTTGAGCAGTTCGGCGAATATGCCAAGCTCAACAAGAAGCTGTCGACCGAGGCGGGTGACCAGCTGGGCGACATTGATGATGCCTCGCGGCTGGCCGATGCCATCGCCGCGCAGCTGGGCGCGAAGGTGGCCGACAAGCAGGCGCTGCTGACCGAGAATGATCCGCTGCGCCGGCTGGAAATGGTCTATTCGTTCATGGAGGGCGAGCTTGGGGTGCTCCAGGTGGAGCGCAAGATCCGTGGCCGCGTGAAGCGGCAGATGGAGAAGACCCAGCGCGAATATTACCTCAACGAACAGTTGAAGGCGATCCAGTCGGAACTGGGCGGCTCGGACGGCGAGGAAGCCAACGAGATTGCCGAGCTGCAGGACAAGATCGACAAGCTCAAGCTGACCAAGGAGGCGCGGACCAAGGCCGTTGCCGAGCTGAAGAAGCTGAAATCGATGCAGCCGATGAGCGCCGAGGCGACCGTTGTGCGCAATTACCTCGACGTGCTGCTGGGCCTGCCGTGGGGCAAGCGGTCCAAACTCAAGAAGGACATCGGCCGCGCGCAGGATATCCTCGATGCGGACCACTATGCGCTGGAGAAGGTCAAGGACCGGATCGTCGAGTATCTGGCGGTGCAGGCGCGGACCAACAAGCTGAAGGGGCCGATCCTGTGCCTCGTCGGCCCTCCGGGCGTGGGCAAGACCAGCCTCGGCAAGTCAATCGCGCGGGCGACGGGGCGCGAGTTCATCCGCCAGTCGCTGGGCGGCGTGCGGGACGAGGCCGAGATTCGCGGCCACCGGCGGACCTATATCGGTTCATTGCCGGGCAAGATCATCTCGAACCTCAAGAAGGCCGGGACCAGCAATCCGCTGTTCCTGCTCGATGAGATCGACAAGCTGGGCCAGGACTTCCGGGGCGATCCGGCTTCTGCGCTGCTGGAGGTGCTTGATCCCGAACAGAACTCGAAGTTCCAGGACCATTATCTGGAGGTTGATTACGACCTTTCGGACGTGATGTTCGTCTGCACGGCCAACAGCCTCAACCTGCCGCAGCCGCTGCTGGACCGGATGGAGATCATCCGGCTTGAGGGTTATACCGAAGACGAGAAGGTCGAAATTGCCGAGCGGCACCTGATCGAAAAGCAGGTCGAGGCGCATGGGTTGAAGAAGGGCGAGTTCACGCTGGAGCACGAGGCTCTGCGCGATCTGATCCGTTATTACACCCGCGAGGCCGGCGTCCGTACGCTGGAGCGCGAGATTGCGCGCCTAGCGCGCAAGAGCCTGCGCCGCATCCTTGAACACAAGGACAAGACGGTCACAATCACGCCGGAAAACCTCTCGGACTTTGCCGGGGTGCGCAAATACAAGCACGGCGTTTCGGACACCGAATCGCAGGTGGGCGCGGTAACCGGCCTTGCCTGGACCGAGGTGGGCGGCGAACTCTTGACCATCGAGGGCGTGATGGTGCCCGGCAAGGGCGCAGTGCGGACCACCGGCAAGCTGGGCGACGTGATGAGCGAGGGGGTCCAGATGGCCTTCAGCTTCGTCAAGGCGCGCAGCCCGGCCTATGGCATCAAGCCGAGCCTGTTCCAGCGCAAGGACCTGCATATCCACCTGCCCGAAGGCGCGGTGCCGAAGGACGGGCCGAGCGCGGGCGTGGGCATGGTAACCGCGATGGTTTCCACGCTGACCGGGATCCCGGTGCGCGCCGACATCGCGATGACCGGCGAGGTTACGCTGCGCGGACGGGTACTGGCGATCGGCGGCTTGAAGGAAAAGCTGCTGGCCGCCTTGCGCGGCGGCATCAAGACCGTGCTGATCCCGGAAGAGAACCGCAAGGACCTCGCCGAGATTCCGGCGAACATCCTTGCCGGGCTGGAAATCGTGCCGGTGGCCCATGTCGACGAAGTGCTTGCCCGGGCCTTGACCGCACCGGTGGTGCCGATCGAATGGACCGAGGCCGACGACCTTGCCAGCCAGCCGGGCGCCCCCGCTGCGGGCTCCGTAGTTGCCCGTACAGCGCATTGATCCGAACCCATTTTGCGGGCGCCTGATTCTGCTGCAGTGCAGCGAAACGGGCGCCCGTGATGGCCCTTAGTTCCCGCGCAATCGTTTTGGCACACTATCCGAGCACCAGTAGTGCAAAAAGTGCCTAAAAATGGGGCTGTTGGAGCGGTTTGACAGCCATTTCGCTTTGACAGCCGGAACAAAACTCGCTCAATTCCCGCGCGCACCGAGGCGAGTCCACAAGACTAATCGGTTTTAACTCGAGGTAGGGGGTTCCCGGAATGAACAAGAACGAACTGATCGGCGCTGTAGCCGAAGCAAGCGGCCTGACCCGGACTGACGCGACCAAGGCGGTTGAAGGCGTTTTCGATGCCATCAGCGGCGCCCTGAAGAGCGGGGACGAAGTGCGCCTCGTGGGCTTTGGCACGTTCTCTGTCGCCAAGCGCAAGGCATCGACGGGCCGCAACCCGCGCACTGGTGAACCCATGAAGATCAAGGCGTCGAGCCAGCCCAAGTTCAAGGCCGGCAAGGGCCTCAAGGATTCGGTCAACTAAGACCCGCCACCGGCGAGCCGCTTCGCCTCAGGCTTACCGACATTGCGCCGCGCTCCTTGCAAGGAGCGCGGCGTCCTCGTTTCTGGCAGACTATCTGTCGAGCTTGAGCAGGGCGGTTGGCGCGGCGGACTGTCGCGCGTTGACGGCCCACGCCAGGCGCTGGCCGCTGGGATCGGACTGCGGGCCCTCGTCGGTGTTGTTGGCCAGCAGGGCGCCGTCGGTGGTCAGGGTGAAAGTGCCTTCGAACTGCGGCGGCTGGGGCGCCTCCTTGCTGCTTGCCCCGGCGCTGCTCATGCCGGCGAGCCCGGTCATCATCGCGGCAAAGGGATTGCCGGCGCCCGAACTGGCGCCGAAGCCAGGCGCGTCCACCCGCACGGTGCCATCGCTGCGGCGGTAGAGCTGGACGAAGGCGTTTGCCATCGGGAAGCGTTCGATCGTTGGGAAGGCAAAGTCGTGGTCGAGCCGTCCGGCGATCGCGAAATCGACCACGAACAACCCGTCGCCCTTGTAGACCACGCTGCGCCAGCCAGCCTGACGGCGCAGCCTTGCGGCCAGTTCCTCGGCGGCTTGCGGGCTGGACGGATCGATCCCGCCGAGGAGGGCCTTCATCTGTTCGGCCTCACGCGCCTTGCGCTCGGCGGTGGCCTTGCGGGAATCGGCCCAGGCCTGCTTTTGTTCGGCGCGCTCCTTGGCGGTGCAGGGGCGGTCCTTCATCGAATCGTCCATGCAGGGCGTTTCGACCATGCCCGGCGTTTCGCCCTTTTCCTTGTCGGCCATCTCGGCAAGCTTGCCCAGCGCCAGCATCCGGATTTCACCGGCATAGGTGAAGGAAAACCGACCGTCCTTGCGCAGATCAAGCGTGGAGGTGAACTTGCCCGGGGTGAGCAGGCAAGCCGAAACGAGGAGAGCAAGGACGGTGACCATTCCGGCCGCCGCGATGCGCAGTCTATTCGTGGTCATGCCCGTCCCCCCTGGTTGGCGCCGATATTACTCCGCGTCCGGCCTTGTGGCCACTGCATAGAGCGCGATGGCGGCGGCGTTCGAGACGTTGAGGCTTTCCATCGCCTCGCTGATCGGCAGGCGGGCGAGGGCGTCGCAGTGTTGTGCGACGTTGTGGCGCATGCCTTCGCCTTCCGCGCCAAGGACCAGTGCGACCGGCCCGGTGGGCAGTGCCTCGCCAAGAGTGGCTTCGGCTTCGCCGGCAAGGCCGATCCGCCAGTAGCCTGCCTCGCCGATTTCATCGAGCGCGCGGGCGAGGTTGACCACCCGCACCCACGGCACGACTTCGAGCGCGCCCGACGCGCTTTTGGCCAGCGTTCCGGATTCGCCGGGGGCGTGGCGGTCCTGCGTGACGATCGCGCAGGCGTTGAACGCCGCGGCCGAACGGAGGATGGCGCCGACATTGTGCGGGTCGGTCACCTGATCGAGCACGATCAGCGGGCGCGCCGGATCTCCGGCCAATACATCGTCGAGGAAAATGTCATCGAGCGGGATGCATTCGAGGACGAGCCCCTGATGCGGGGCATCGCGGGCCACCAGCCGGCCAAGATCGGCCACGTCGGCGTATTCGACCGGAAAATTCGCGGGCAGTTCCCCGTCGAGCCGGGCAATCGCCTCGCGCGTGGCCCACAACTTGCGGTGGCTGCGATCAGGATTCTTGAGCGCGGCTTCGACAGCGTGGTGGCCCCAAAGCCGCACGACGCCGGGCGTGGACTGGCCGGAACCTCGCCCGCCTTTCATCCGTCCGGCCTGGCCGCGCAGTGCCCGCGCTGGCTGCTCCGTTCCGCCCGCAGCGGTATGCGGAGAGGTATCGTGATCCCGGTCTGGGCGGCCGCCCCGGCGCTTCGCCATTTGAAACTTGTCCTTCCTCGTCGCATTCTTGTGGCGCTCATGCCCGCGAGGGCATTGACAGGCAAGTCTCCCTTCTCCAAAGGGACCGCCACTCGGCCGGATGGCTCCCCGAAACGGGGGCCGCAACAGCGGGGAAACCCGCCTACCGGCAAGCTGGTGTGGACAGGTGGCCGAGTGGTTAAAGGCAGCAGACTGTAAATCTGCCCGCGCAAGCGTACGCTAGTTCGAATCTAGCCCTGTCCACCACCAACTCTTACAGCTGGAAGCGGAAATGTGGCCCTATGGGGGCCGCGACATGCGCCGCGTCCGGTTCAGCCGATCGGCGAGGGCAGGCGCTGTCCAATCGTATGCTGGGGGTGAACCCACAGCGCCGCCACCGACTTGCCTTGTCGAGGCGGACGTTCCCCCCTAGATGGACAGTTATGGCAGGCGAAATAACAGATAATCGTGGGCGCGGCGAAGCTGGCTGGAACTGGCCCGGAATTCACCCTGAAGGGCGCAAGTACGGGTTGATCGTCGCGGCCACGGCGTTGGTCTTTGCGCTTTTGGCGTGGGAGACGGTGGCCTGGCCGCTCGGCTTCCTGACGCTGGGCGTGCTGGCGTTTTTCCGCGATCCCCGCCGCGTCACGCCGCAGGGCGAGCGTTTTGTCGTTGCGCCGGCAGACGGGCTGATCACGTTGATCCGCAAGGTCGATCCGCCGCGCGAACTGGTGCTGGACGATGGTTCGGGCATCCCCGGGCTGCCGGCCGCGCAGGTGACCCGCATTTCGATTTTCATGAGCGTGTTCGACGTTCACATCAACCGGTCGCCCATCGGCGGGACGGTGCGCCGGGTGGTCTATATTCCGGGCAAGTTCCTCAATGCCGATCTCGACAAGGCGAGCGAGGACAATGAACGCCAGCATATGCTGGTGGAGCGCAGCGATGGGGTGCGGATCGGGTTTACCCAGATTGCCGGACTGGTCGCGCGCCGGATCATCCCCTTCGTCAAGCCGGGCGATATTCTTGCTGCGGGCCAGCGCGTTGGGCTGATCCGCTTTGGCAGCCGGGTCGACGTCTATCTTCCCGAAGGCACCGAGCCGCGCGTCCTGCTGGGCCAGAAAGTGATTGCCGGCGAAACTGTGCTCGCCGAACTGGGCCAGCAGCCGCATATCGAGGGTGTAAGCCAGTGATCGCCTCTTTGGCGCAGGTTTGGCGTTGATGGCCGAAGCTGGAAACCATGGCCACTTGCCGGGCGGTTTGACCCTGCGGGCGCTCATCCCCAATGCGATCACCGTATCGGCCCTGGCCTTCGGGCTGACCGGCATCCGCTTCGCGATCACGGCGGCGACCAGTGATCCGGTTGCTCCTGCGCGTTCGGCCGGCCTTCCGCTGGACGATTGGCAGAAGGCCGTGCTGGCGGTTATCCTGGCAGGGATGCTGGACGGCATCGACGGGCGGATTGCCCGGCTGCTGAAGGCGCAGTCACGCTTCGGGGCAGAACTCGACAGCCTGGCCGATTCGATTTCCTTTGGCGTGGCGCCGGCACTGATACTGTTTCTCTGGTCGCTGCAGGACCTGCCGCGACTGGGCTGGTTTGCCAGCCTGGCTTTCGCGATCTGCTGCGTGCTGCGCCTTGCGCGGTTCAATGCGCGGATCGACATGGCCGAACAACCCCACAAATCTGCCGGGTTCCTGACTGGTGTACCGGCCCCGGTGGGGGCGGGCCTTGCTTTCCTGCCGCTTTACCTGTGGATTGCGACGGGCCGGGAAGAGTTTCGCGAACCCATCCTGGTGGGCGTTTGGCTGGCGGTAATCGCGTTCCTGATGATTTCCAACCTTGCGACGATATCCTGGGCATCGGTCCGGCCGCGCCGCTCGGTACGGTTGGAGCTGCTGGCCGGACTGGCGATCGTCGGGGCGGCGCTGCTTACCGAACCCTGGCTGACGCTGGTGGGCATCTGCCTGTTTTACCTGGCCCTGATTCCCTACGGGATCTGGAGCTACGCCCGGATCAGGCGGCAGCGCGCAGGGCGGGCTGCAAGCGCAGACGGCGCGCCGCCTTCGGCTTGATGGCCGACCGGCGCGGGGCGGCAATGAATTCGCGCGTTTCGGTCAGCGCGATGCGCACCGAGAAATCGCGTTCATCATCAAGGTTGGCCAACTGGCGGCGAATCGCCTGCAATTCCGCGCCGTAAGCCTTCCAGGTCAGCATCAGCACGGAAGCTGCGAACAGGCCGCTGGCAACGAAGAAAATGGGGAGCAGGGCGGAGAGGACATGCGAGGCGTTCATTCCGACGGTCCTTTTGCGTGCTTTCACAAGAGCTTGCGGCTCCGGTGGAAGTGAGCGGTTAACCATTGGCGGGGTGGGAATGTTCCCGTGTTCCGCCATGATCACTGTATGTTCCACCCATGTTCCTCTTGTCAACTCGTTATTCTGCATTTGTTCTCATTTTGTCGAACAAGGTGATTTCAGGCTGGAAATGCGGGAGGATCGGCGCTAAGGCCCGCCACGTCGCGGACGATGCCGGCCTTCGCCTGCAGCGGTTTCGCGGCAAATCCACACGGGAAGCACCCATCACCGGTGCCGCAGCGGGCCAAGGTCGTCAGACTATCCGCACGGTTCCAGCTTCCCGGAGGTTCAACCGGAAAGGAATTATCTTATGGCGGCTCCCGTCGTCACCATGCAGCAGCTCATCGAAGCCGGTGCCCACTTTGGCCACCAGACCCACCGCTGGAACCCGCGGATGAAGCCGTACATCTTCGGCGCCCGCAACGGGGTCCACATCCTCGACCTGTCGCAGACCGTGCCGCTCTTCGCCCGCGCGCTCGACTTCATTTCGTCGACCGTTGCCGCCGGCGGCAAGGTTCTGTTCGTGGGCACCAAGCGCCAGGCCCAGCAGCCGATCGCCGATGCCGCCCGCGCGGCCGGCCAGCACTTCGTCAACCACCGCTGGCTCGGCGGCATGCTGACCAACTGGAAGACCATTTCCGGTTCGATCAAACGCCTCAAGACCCTTGAAGAACAGCTTGGCGGCGACACCACCGGCCTCACCAAGAAGGAAGTTCTCCAGCTGACCCGCGAACGCGACAAGCTGGAAATGTCGCTTGGCGGCATCCGCGACATGGGCGGCATTCCCGACGTGATGTTCGTGATCGACGCCAACAAGGAAGAGCTGGCTATCAAGGAAGCCAACGTCCTGGGCATCCCGGTCGTCGCGATCCTCGATTCGAACGTTTCGCCCGACGGCATCGCCTTCCCGATCCCGGCGAACGACGACGCCAGCCGCGCGCTGCGCCTGTACTGCGAAACCGTTGCCGCCGCCGCGAAGAAGGGTGGCCGCACGGCCATCGTCGAATCGGGCGAAGACTTCGGCGCACTCGACAACCCGGTCGAAGAAGCGCTCGAAGCCTGATCGGCTGAACGGGCCGGTTCGCCGGCCTGTCACCAGAATGTAGCGCGCCGGGTCCAGGGACCCGGCGCCGTTTCCATAACAAGCCCATACCCAACCAAGGACAACCGCGATGGCTTACACCGCCGCTGACGTGAAGAACCTGCGCGAGCGCACTGGCGCCGGCATGATGGATTGCAAGAAGGCCCTCGACGAGGCCAATGGCGACTTCGAAGCCGCGGTCGACGCACTGCGCGCCAAGGGTCTCGCCGCCGCCGCCAAGAAGTCGAGCCGCACGGCTGCTGAAGGCCTGGTTGGCGTGGCCGTTTCGGGCACCAAGGGCGTTGCGCTCGAAGTGAACTCTGAAACCGACTTCGTCGCCAAGAACGACCAGTTCCAGGACTTCGTCCGCAAGTCGACCGAAGTTGCGCTGAACGCTGCGGCTGACGATGTTACCGCGCTGCGCGATGCGGCCTATCCGGATGGCGGCACCGTGGGCGAAAAGCTCACCAACAATGTCGCGACGATCGGCGAGAACCAGCAGCTGCGCCGGATGAAGACCGTTGCGGTCTCGAGCGGCATCGTCGTGCCCTACATGCACAACGCCGCCGCGCCGAACCTCGGCAAGATCGGCGTGCTGGTTGCGCTCGAATCCGAGGCCGGTGCCGACGTGCTCGAGCCGCTGGGCAAGCAGATCGCCATGCACATCGCCGCGGCGTTCCCGCAGGCGCTGTCGGTTGACGACCTCGACCCCGAGGTGCTGGCGCGCGAGCGCAAGATCGCCCTTGAAAAGGCCATCGAAGAAGCGGCCAAGAGCGGCAAGCAGATCCCCGAGGACATCCTCGCCAAGCGCGCCGACGGCGCTGCTGCGAAGTATGCCAAGGAAAACGCCCTGCTCAGCCAGGTCTTCGTGATGGACAACAAGACCCCCATCGCGCAGGTCGTCGAGCAGGCTGGCAAGGCCGCCGGGACCAAGATCGTGCTGACGGACTATGTCCGCTTCCAGCTTGGCGAAGGCATCGAGAAGGCCGAGACCGACTTCGCTGCCGAAGTCGCTGCTGCCGCCGGCCTCAAGTAAGCCGCATTAATTATAGTCCCCGCGTGGGCGGTCCGGATTTTCCGGGTCGCCGGCGCGGGGATTATGGTGTCTGGACCCCGTGCGGCGTCCGGCGCCCTTGGCACGCGGCGCGTGCCGGGTATAAGAGCCGCCACCTCCCGATTGCGAGTTTCCTGTCCGATGACCGCCCCCCGCTACAAACGCATCCTGCTCAAGCTTTCGGGCGAGGTGCTGATGGGAGGCCAGCAGTTCGGGATCGACCCTGAATTTGTTGGCGAACTGGCCAAGGAAGTGAAGGCGGCGAAGGATACCGGGCTGGAATTGTGCCTTGTCATCGGCGGGGGCAACATCTTTCGCGGGATGGCCGGCGCGGCCAAGGGCATGGACCGGGCCCAGGCCGATTACATGGGCATGCTGGCCACCGTGATGAACGCGCTCGCCATGCAGAATGCGCTGGAGCGGCTCGGCGTGGATACCCGAGTCCAGTCAGCGGTGCAGATGGACCAGGTTTGCGAACCGGTGATCCGCCGCCGGGCCGAACGGCATCTTGAAAAGGGCCGGGTGGTGATCTTTGCCGCAGGCGTTGGCGCGCCCTATTTCACGACCGATTCCGGCGCGGCGCTGCGGGCCGCTGAAATGCAGTGCGATGCGCTGCTCAAGGGCACCAGCGTTGACGGTATCTACGATTCCGACCCCAAAACAAATCCCGGGGCAAAGCGTTACGATTCAGTCGATTACGACACTGTTCTAGGCCAGAACCTGAAGGTGATGGACGCATCCGCCGTCGCGCTGTGCCGCGACAACAACATTCCGATCGTCGTGTTCTCGATCCGCGAGAAGGGCAATCTTGCCCGTGTCCTGCGCGGTGAGAGCGTCCAGACCATCGTGCAGAAGGGAGCCTGAACCATGGCCAAGTACGACAAGGCCGATCTTGATCGCCGCATGCAGGGCGCTGTCGAGGCGCTGAAGCACGACCTTTCGGGCCTGCGCACCGGCCGCGCCAACACTGCGCTGCTCGATACGGTGACGGTCGAGGTTTATGGCAGCCACATGCCGCTCAACCAGGTGGCGACGGTCTCGGTCCCCGAACCGCGCCTGCTTTCGGTGCAGGTGTGGGACAAGTCGAACGTCGGTCCGGTGGAAAAGGCGATCCGTTCGGCCGGGCTGGGGCTCAACCCGATCAACGATGGCAATACCCTGCGCCTGCCGATCCCCGACCTGACCGAGGAGCGCCGCAAGGAACTGGCCAAGCTGGCTGGCAAATATGCCGAAAATGCCCGCATCGCGATCCGCAACGTGCGCCGCGACGGGATGGAAAACCTGAAGGCCGACGAGAACAAGAAGGAAATCTCGGAAGACGAGCGCAAGCGGCTCGAAACCGAGGTCCAGAAGCTTACCGACGACATGATCAAGCTGGTCGACGAAGCTGCGACGTCGAAGGAAAAGGAAATCCTCGGCAAGTGAGCCTGCGCCGCGCTCTGGATGAACGGCCTGGGGCATGACCAAGGCGAAGCATGTCGCCATCATCATGGATGGCAACGGGCGCTGGGCCAAGCAGCGGCTGATGCCGCGCGCGTTGGGCCACCAGCGCGGGGTTGAAGCGGTTCGCCGCGCGGTTCGCGCCGCGGGCGAACTGGGGCTGGAAGTGCTGACGCTTTATGCCTTCTCGACCGAAAACTGGCGGCGGCCGGAGGACGAGATTTCCGCGCTGATGGGGCTGCTCAAGCGCTTCATCCTGTCCGACCTCGAAGAGATTGCCGGAAACGGCGTCCGGCTGAAAATAATCGGTGATTACAAGGCTTTCCCGTCCGATATTGTCGAACTGATCGAAGGCGCGCTGGAGCGGACGTCGGGCAATGCCGGACTGACCCTGGTCATCGCCCTGAACTACGGTTCGCAGGACGAAATCGCCCGCGCCGCCGCCAAGGCCGCTGCCGCCGGGCCGGTCACGGTGAAGAGCATTGCCGCCCATCTCGATACGGCGGACCTGCCGCCGCTTGACCTGTTGATCCGCACTTCGGGTGAGGTGCGGCTGTCCAACTTCCTGCTTTGGCAGGCAGCCTATGCCGAGATGGCGTTTCTCGACGTTCTCTGGCCCGATTTCACGCGCGATCACCTGGAGGCGGCACTGGCCGACTTCGCCAACCGGGAGCGGCGCTATGGCGGACGTTGATACACCCAGGAAGAACGCCGACCTTCCGGTGCGCATTGTCTCCGCCGTAGTGATGGTGCTCATCGCCGGCGCGGCCTTGTGGCTGGGCGGCGGGGTCTGGGCCTTGTTTGTCGGTCTGGTGGCGGCGGGCGTGCTGGTTGAATGGTCGAAGCTGGTAATGGCCTTTACCGAAAAGCCGGGCGCGCGACTGGCGTGGCATCTGGGCGGGCTGGTCTATGTCGGGCTTGCTGCATTCACTTTGTTGATCCTGCGCAGTCCGTTTTTCGGGCCGCTACCGGTGGTGCTGATCGCCGGGACGGTGATAGCTATCGATGTCTGGGCCTATTTCGTCGGGCGCAAGTTTGGCGGCAAGAAGATTGCGCCGGC
>Ga0075432_10000397_pt1 | contig 12681 bp, 17 predicted proteins | sample RhiMethybrSRZTD1_FD_72781 | JGI IMG/M metagenome (GOLD analysis project Ga0075432, IMG submission 72781) | Populus rhizosphere microbial communities from Tennessee, USA - Rhizosphere MetaG P. TD hybrid SRZTD1 | ecosystem: Host-associated > Plants > Roots > Rhizosphere > Soil | place: USA... | reverse complement strand
GCGGCCGATCGCGGGTCAGCCGTGGAGGGTTTAGTCCTGGATGGGTTAGTCGTGGAGGGGTTCGCCCGTGGTCCGGTGGTCCGCGTGGTTAATGGTCTCCCGGATCAGCCGGACGAGGTGTCCGTCGTGCAGCGAGTAGATGACATGCCGGCCGTCCTTCCGCGCGTTCACCATCCCGCTGAGCCTCAGCTTGGCCAGGTGCTGGCTGACCACCGTCCGCGGAACAGCGGCCGCATCCGTGAGTTCGGTGACGCTCCGGGGGCCTTGCGCAAGCTGCCACAGCAGATGCAGGCGTGTGGGTTCGGCCAGCATCCGCAGCGTGGCGGCGGCATTTTCCAGCAGCTCCGTGCCGGGTGTCACGGGGTGGACGAGCGAGGGCCCATCAGTGCCGGCGCTGAACGGACTGCTCGGCTGGCTGCTCAATGGCCTGCTCCTCGGTGACGGCGTCGCCCGGCCCGGAAACGGTCTTCCGGGGCCAGGACAGGAAGGCTCCTGCACTGCCAAGTATCGCAAGGATTGTCAGCGCCGCGGCAGCCCAGCCCAACCCGGCGGCAGCGCCGATCCAGCCCGCCACCGGATAGCTGAGGAGGTAGCAGGCGTGGGAGAGCGAGAACTGGGCCGTGAAAACGTACGGGAGCGTGTTCTCCGTGGCAGCTTCCCGTAGCAAGCGGGAGGACGGGGTGGTGACGGCGGACGTGGCGGCTCCGAGCACAACCCATAGCCCCAGCAGCGGCCACCAGGCCGCGCCCTCCGATGCCAGGAACATCACCGCGGCGGCGCCGGCCAGCGCCGGCGGAATCAGGGCGGCGCCGGTCAGCATGACGGCACGATCGCCGAAGCGGTCCAGGATCCTCGGGACGGTCAGGGCGACAGCCATGGACCCGGCACCGAAGCAGGCAAGGGCGACGGCGAGATCGGATCCGGGACGGTGCAGGACGTCCCGGACGTAGACCACGGTATTGACCAGCACGAGGGCTGTCGGCGCGGCCACCGCCAGGTTCAGTGCCAGCAGGGACCTCAGCCTCCGGTGGCGCCAAAAGATCCGCGTTCCCAGGGTGGTCCGGTGCCACAAGGACGGCCGGGGTTCACCGGGCGCCCCGGGCCGGGGTACGGCCGTAACGGCAACCAGGGTCGCGGAGATCAGGAACCCGGCCACAGTGCCGATGAACAGCTCGTGGTAACTCATCACGGTCAGCAGCATCGCGGCCGCGGCCGGGCTGACCAGGGCTTCCATGTCGTAGGCGAGCCGGGACAGCGAAAGGGCGTAGGTGTAGTCCCGGGGATCCTTCAGGATGAGCGGGATCAACGACTGGAACGCCGGGGTGAATGTTGCGGACGCGGACTGAAGCAGGAAGATCACCGCATAGATCTGCCACGTTTCCGTGATGAACGGCAGGCACAGGGCCATGGCCGCCCGGACCAGGTCAGCCCCGATCAGCACCGGCTTCTTCGGCAGGCGGGCCACGAGGGCGGTGATCACCGGGGCGAGGCCAACATAGGCCAGCATTTTGATGGTGAGGGCAGTTCCCAGGACGGCCCCGGCATGGCTACCGGCAAGATCATAGGCGAGTAGCCCCAGGGCGATGGTCAGCAGGCCCGTCCCCGCCAGGGCTACGATCTGGGCGCCGAACATCCGCGCAAAGACTCTGTTCCGAAGGACCGTCAGCATTTCACATTCCTCAAGTGCACACGTGCACCAGTGTGCACACTTGAAGTCTAGCCCTGCGGCCGCGGGAACACCCGCCTCAAGAACCGGCCTAGCGGGACACGGGCTTGTGATCGCCGCCGCGCATCCGGACAGCGACCACAATCCCGGAAACCCCGGTCAGGACGGCGACGACGGCGACCGCCGCGGGAATGCCAAAGGCATCGGCGATGATGCCGGACAACAGGGCACCGACGGCGAAGCCGCCGTCGCGCCACAGCCGGTAGATCCCCACCGACCTGGCCCGCCATTCGGGGTGGGCAACGTCGCCGATTGCGGCCAGCAATGTCGGGTAGACCATGGCAGTGCCTGCGCCAAGCAACACTGCCGCGGCCAGCCAGGTTTCGAAGCCTGCGCCGAAGGCCACCATGCCTAGGGCGATTGCCTGCACCAGCATGCCGCCGACGATCAGGGGCTTGCGTCCGATCCGGTCCGACAGCGCGCCAGTCACCAGCTGGCCGGCACCCCATACGGCCGGGTACACGGCCGCGAGGATGCCGATGCGTTCAATCGTCAATCCGGCGGCCGCAAAGAGGACGGGGAACAGGCCCCAGGCCAGGCCGTCATTGAGGTTGTTGACCATGCCCGCCTGGCTCACGGACGATAGCGACCTGTCGCGGAAGCTTGTCAGCGTGAACACTTCACGGTTGCCCAGCTGCGCGTGCGCCCCCTCATGGACTGCCACGTGGCCGACGGCCTCGGCCCTGGCGTGGTGATGGGTCTCCCGCACGGAGAACACGGAAAGGCCCAGGCCGACGGCGATGAACGCAGCGCCCAGCAGGAAGGGGCCCGGACGCAGCCCGTAGGTGGAGGCGATGTAGCCGGTGGCCAGTGCGGTCCCGGCGACGCCGAGGTAGCCGGCCGCCTCGTTGAGGCCCATCGCCAGGCCGCGGCGAGAGGGGCCCACGAGGTCCATCTTCATCATCACCGTGGTGGACCAGGTCAGTCCCTGGCTGATGCCGAGGACGACGTTGGCCGCCACGATCCACCCCCACGACGGCCCGAAGATCAGCATCAGCGGCACGGGCAGCGCGATCAGCCAGCCTGCCACGAGGACCGGCTTGCGGCCGTAACGGTCTGACAAGGTGCCGGCGAAGTAGTTGGTGGCGGCTTTGGCCACGCCGAACGCCAGGATGTAAGTCAAGGCACTGGTGTACAGGTCCTGCTTGAAGACTTCTCCTGCAAGCAGGGGCAGCACGGTCCTCTCCTGCCCCAGCGTTCCGCCAACCAGGGCATTGACTGCCACCAGCATCATGAACTGGGCAAGGTTCTGCCGCAGGCCCAGGGTTATCGCATCACTGGTGCGGGGGCGCCGCTGCGGGAAGGGACTTCCGGATGTCATGGTTTGGTTCCTGGGGATGGGGCAGCCCACTGACTGGGCGCGCAGCGGAGGTGGGCAGCGAAGGAGAATTGGCGCCGCGCGACCGCCGGGCATCCCGCCCCACAGCGTAATCACGCCGTTCGAAAGGGCCGACGGCGACTGGGGACAGCCCGGGTCTCAGCGGGCTTTTCGCCGCCGGCCCCATAACAATTTTAGGAGATTACGCCCCGCCGCGTGCGAGTGGACGCTACCCGTTTTCCCTCGGTTCCGTCAGGCAGACTTGGTCCCGGCCACGCGGCCGGCTGCACGGGCGGAGCGGTTCCGCCACCAGCGGCGGACGAGGTCAACCATGGCCAGGAGTCCCGCGAGCGGCGACAGGACGGCGGCGGCGTAGACGAAGAGCAGCCACGTGAGTGTTGCAATGGGCGGCTGGTTCGTGCTGAGAAGTGACAGGCCGCCGAAGAAGGCGACCGTCCAGAAAAGCACTACACCAAAGAGCACCGCCGCAGCAGGGAAATACTCGTTTGTCACTACGGTCATCACAGTGTTCAATGCTCTTCCTCCTGACTCGTTTGGCGCCGGACATCACCGCGTCAATCTCAGTATGAAGGCAGCGAATGCAGGATCCCGGCAGGACGCAGAAAGCGTGACCAAAATAACCTCGGCCCACGCCCTGGCCCGCCGTTCCCGAGCCTTTTCGCCGCCGCCTACACTGCCCTTTGCGCCTCCAGGGCGGCCAGCGCGGCGCGCAGCCGGGCGTCGGCGTCGTTTGCCACGTCCTGCACCTCCGGACTGCCGCTGAGTTGCACCATGGTCTGCGGATCTATGGCCTGGATGGTGGTCACCTCAGCATCCTTGCCGCGGCGCACCACCACATTGCACGGCAGCAGCGCGCCAAGGTCCGGCTCGGCGGCAAGCGCACGGCTGGCCAGGGCAGGGTTGCAGGCACCCAGGATGACGTAGTCGCCAAGCGCGTCGGCGGCTTCGGCGCCGAGCTTGGCCTCGAAGGTCGCACGGACATTGATCTCGGACAGAATGCCGAAACCTTGTCCGGCGAGCGCTTCTCGCGTCCGTTCAACGGCGTCGCTCCAGGACAGCGGGACGGTGACAGTGTGGGTGTAGGTCATGGGGTCTCCTATTTTTTTGACGAATGGCTTTGCATCGGCGGCTGGCGGCTTGAATGCGGGTCAGGCCAGGGACAGGAAGAGCTTTTCCAGGTCCTTGGTGTTCATGCTTGCGTCCTTGCGGACGATGCATTGCTCAAGGCCGCTGGCAATGATGGCAAATCCCGCACGGTCCAGCGCCTTCGAGACGGCAGCGAGTTGAGTGACGATGTCCTTGCAGTCGCGCCCTTCTTCCAGCATTCGGGTCACCGCGGACAGCTGCCCCTGGGCTCGCTTGAGCCGGTTGATGACCGGGATGAGGTCGGTTGAATCGAGTTCCATGATGCCTCCGATAAGGGGTTGCTTGAGTCCAAGACTATACCCCCGGGGGTGTTTTTGACTACCCCTGGGGGTATCTGTAATACTCGGTGGGGTATCCAGCTTTCGGCTGATTCGCTTTGAAAGGACATCCATGACACGCCCCTCCGCCTCCGCTTCACCAGCCGCCCCCTCAGTCACCGCCCTGGACCCGCAAACGCTGCAGAGCTGGTTTCAGGAACACAAGGACCTCGTGGTGATCGACGTACGCTCGGCCGCAGAATTCGAGTCCCTGCACATCCGCGGTTCGTACAACGTTCCGCTTCCGTTGCTTTCCGAGCACACCGACGAACTTGCCGCCCGTCTCGGAAGCCGCGTTGTTCTCGTCTGCCAGTCAGGCGCACGGGCAGAGCAGGCACGGCAGCGACTCGGCGGAGCAGGCATCGGCACCGCCTATGTCCTGACCGGCGGCGTGCCGGGCTTCGCGGCCGCCGGCGGCGATGTTGTCCGCGGCAAGGCCCGCTGGGACCTGGAGCGCCAGGTCCGCCTCGCTGCCGGGTCCCTGGTGGTGCTGGGACTGGCCGGGGGGAAATTCGTCTCGCCCAAGATCCGACTGCTCGCGGGCGCCATCGGCACGGGCCTGACCTTCTCGGCCGCGACCAATACCTGCGCCATGGGCCAGGCGATCTCGGCTATGCCATGGAACAGGGCGGCGAAGGAGCCCACCCGCGAATCCGCCATCCTGCAGCTGCCCGCCGCGGTGAAGCAGACCGATCAGGGCCGGACCCAGGCGGCATGATTCCAGCCTTGGCACTGGGGCTGCTCGTCGGGATTGTGCTCGGGGTGGTCGGGGGCGGCGGGTCCATCATCGCCGTCCCTGCCCTGGTCTACGGAGTGGGCCTGAGCCCCGCGGAGGCCATCCCTACCTCCCTGCTGGTAGTCGGCCTCTCTTCGCTGGCGGCACTCCTGCCCCGGTTCCGCGAAGGCATCAACTGGCCCGTTGTCCTACTGGTCGGCGCCGCCGGCATTCCGGCGGCGTGGGGAGGCGCGGCCGTGGGTCGCCTCCTGGATCCGAACGTATTGATGCTCGCATTCGCGGGCATCATGGTGGTTGCCGGCATCCGCATGCTGATGCGCACCAGCGAAGTAGAGGGAACTTGCAGCACCGGACCCGCCCGGGCCTTCCGCTCCTGCGCCCCCAAGGCGGTCGGAGTCGGACTGCTGGTCGGCTTCCTCACCGGATTGTTGGGAGTCGGCGGCGGATTTCTCATCACGCCGGCCCTCACCCTCTTCCTGGGGCTGCGCATGAAGCAGGCCGTCGCATCGTCCCTGGCCATCATTGTCATCAACTCCGCGGCAGGCTTCGGGGCCCACGCCGCCGGCTTCACCATCGAGTGGTCAACGGTCCTGGCCTTCACGGTCCCCGCAATCCTGGGCTCACTCGCCGCAGCGCGTCTGGCCCGTTTCCTCAAGGACAGGCACGTCCGCGTCTCGTTTGCTGTTCTGATTTTCGCCGTCGCCGCCTGGGTTACGGCAAGCACCGTCACAGCCTGACCGGCATCCGCCGATCCGGCCCCCCGTCCCGCAAAAGGAGTACCCGAATGGGCTTCATCGACTCGCTGAAGAAGGCTTTCAGCAAACCCTATAAAACCGTCTCAGTGGCCGAAGCCAAGGAGCTCCTCGCATCCCGGGCGGTACTGATTGACGTCCGTTCCGCGCAGGAATGGCGGAGCGGACACGCACCTCAGGCCAAGCACCTGCCCCTGGACAGGCTGCAGACCGGCGCAGCCGGCTTGCAGAAGGGCCGGCCAGTCGTCGCGATGTGCCAGTCGGGAGTCCGTTCGGCGTCAGCCGCGCGGCTGCTCGCCAGCCAGGGCTACGAAGCGTATTCGCTCCGCGGCGGCATCGGGGCCTGGCGCCAGGCCGGCGAACCGGTCCGCTAAACACTCAACCCACACTCCGGAAAGGAACCCCGCCATGGCAGGTATCACCGTCACCGAAACCGAGCTGCAGCGCGCCAGCGCCCAAATCCTCGACGTCCGCGAAGACTTCGAAGTCATCGAAGGCATGATCCCTGGCGCCCTGCACATCCCCATGGGGCAGCTGCAGGCCCGCCTGTCCGAGCTGGACCCCAATGTTCAGGTCATTGTGGTCTGCCGCAGCGGCAACCGCAGCGCCCGGGTGGCAGATGCCCTCAATGCCGCCGGATTCAGCGCGGACACGATGACCGGCGGCATGATCGCATGGAGCCGCGCAGGACTCCCCACCCGCTCCACCAGCCACAAGTAAGGAATTCAGCCATGGCAACCATCGACATCACGGAAGAATCGCTTGCCCGGACGCTTGAGGACAACGACATTGTCTTCATTGATTTCTGGGCCGCCTGGTGCGGTCCCTGCCGCATGTTCGCCCCCACCTACGATGCCGCCTCCCGGAAGCACCCGGACGTCACCTTTGCCAAGGTGGACACGGAAGCGCAGCAAGGCCTCGCGGCCGCTGCCGGCATCACGTCCATCCCCACGCTGATGGCTTTCCGGGACAGGACGCTGGTTTTCTCCCAGCCGGGCGCCCTCAACGCGGCAGGGCTGGAACAGGTGATCCAAGGCATCAAGAACCTGGACATGGCCGCAGTCCGTGCGCAGGCGGCGCAGCAGCAGTCCTGACGAATAGCCGTCAGCCGATGCGCAGTATTTCACGTACCCGCGCAACCCGCTGGGGGTCAAGGAACCACGGCGGCAGACCGTTTTGCATATACCCCCAGGGGTATTATGATTTTGAGTAGACCAACGGGGAACCAGCCAGGAACCCCTCAAACTTTCACGAAGGAGAACCCCATGCTTCTCGAGCGCATCTACGATGAAGACCTCGCCCAGGCCAGCTACCTCATCGGTTGCCAGCGGAAGGGTGAGGCAGTTGTTGTCGACGCCCGCCGCGACATCGACACCTACCGCTCCCTCGCCGCGGCCAACGGCATGAAGATTGTGGCTGTCACGGAGACCCACATCCACGCCGACTACCTCTCAGGCACCCGCGAACTGGCTGCCGCAACGGGCGCCAAAATTTACGTCTCCGGCGAAGGCGGCCCGGACTGGCAGTACGGATTTGACGGCGAGCGCCTGTTCGACGGGAGCAAGATCACCATCGGCAACATCACCGTCCAGGCGCTCCACACCCCGGGGCACACGCCGGAACACCTGTCTTTCCTGATCACGGACGGCGCGTTCAGCTCCGAACCCGGCTACCTGCTTTCCGGGGACTTCGTATTCTCCGGTGACCTTGGCCGTCCCGATCTCCTGGACGAGGCCGCAGGTGGCGTGGACACCCGCTTCGAAGGCGCCAGGCAGCTGTTTACCAGTCTGCGTGACAAGTTCCTCACGCTGCCGGACTTCGTCCAGGTCTACCCGGGGCACGGCGCCGGCAGCGCCTGCGGCAAGGCCCTCGGCGCCATCCCGTCGTCGACGGTCGGCTACGAGCGGCTGTACGCGTGGTGGGGCCCTTACCTGGCCGCCAACGACGAGCAGGGCTTCATCGACGAACTGCTCGACGGACAGCCCGACGCGCACGCCTACTTCGGCCGCATGAAGCGCCAAAACCGCCAGGGCCCTGCCGTAATGGGCGAACGCGCCCCGCTCACGGAACTGGACACGGCCGCCGTCGTCCGCGACCTGGCGGCGAACAAGGTGACCTTCGTGGACACCCGCCCCAACACCGAGGTGCACCAGGGCACCGTAGCGGGCGCCCTGAACATCCCCGCCGGCAAGTCCGTTGCGAGTTTCGGAGCATGGGCCGTTGACCCTGAACGGGACAGCCGCCCGCTGGTGCTGCTGGCGTCGGGACAAGAGCAGGCGCAGGCGATGTGGGACCACCTGGTCCGCGTCGGTATCGACAACGTGGGGGGCTACGTGACCAGCATCGACGGCCTGCCCGCAGCCACACCGCGCCTGATCCAGCCCGAGGAACTCGAAGGCTTCGACGCCGCGGTTGTCCTCGACGTCCGCAACCGCACCGAACACACGGCCGGGCACATCCCCGGATCCAAACAGCTCAGCGGGGGCCGGGTCCTGTGGAACCTGGACCAGCTCCCCACCGGCGGCACCGTCGTGACCTACTGCCAGAGCGGCGTCCGCAGCTCGGTGGCGGCCAGCACGCTGCGCCACGCCGGGTACGACGTCGTGGAGCTCGACGGCAGCTACGCCGCCTGGGCCGCCCGGGAAGCGTCGCTGCAGTCGGCTTCGGCCCGCTAAACCCGGCGCCCGGCCGGAACCGCCGAAGGCCCCCGCACGGATATTTTCCGGGCGGGGGCCTTTTCCGCGGGGACACCATCGCGTCTACTGGAACCCGCCAGTAGCATGGGCGAATGAGCCAAGTCACATGCGATCTGACCATCTCCCTTGACGGCTTCCTCGCCGGACCGAACCAAAGCCTGGCGGAACCGCTCGGCGAGGGCGGAGAGGTCCTGCACAGGTGGCAGTTCGAAGAGGCCGAGTCCAACGCAGCGGCGCGCGAAGGCATCCTCGCCGCGGGCGCCTTCATCATGGGACGGAACATGTTCGCAGGCCCCGGGCCCGGGGCCTGGAGTGAGGACTGGCGCGGATGGTGGGGCGAGCAGCCGCCCTATCACGCACCGGTATTCGTACTCACGCATCATCCACGCGAACCCCTGGAAATGCAGGGCGGCACCACGTTCAACTTCGTGACCGACGGGATCGAATCGGCCCTGGACCAGGCGCGGAAGGCCGCCGGTGGCAAGGACATCGCCATTGCCGGCGGAGCACAGACCGCCCGCCAGTACCTTTCAGCGGGACTGATCGACGAGCTGCGGCTCCACATCGCGCCGATCATCCTGGGAGCAGGCGAGCGGCTGCTGGACGGCGTCGGGAACCTCAAGCTGGAGCCGACCGAAGTGGGCGGGACCAGCCTCGTCACCCACGTGCGTTACCGGGTAAGCCACTGAAGCGCTGGCCCGCAATCGCCGGACGCCAGTTAGCGGACGTTGCGGTGCCCTTCGAATACGATCTTGTGATCCCTCTCCTTATCGCTCCGGACGTCAGTTACCAATCCTCCTGGCTGGAAGGATCCGCAGAATTCGGCGGCGCCCGCCGGGACGGCGGCGGCGCGGAGGGCTGGCCCCTGGAAGAACTCAGGGAGGCCGGGGTGTTCCGCCGCTTTGTCGACGCGCTCGTCAAGGATGCATTGCCGGAGACTCCGCGGAAGACCGGGCACACGCCCTGCACATACTTGTGGATCGTAGAGGGCGGCACGTTCCTTGGCTCGCTCGCCATCAGGCACGAACTGAACGATTTCCTCCTCAACGAGGGCGGGCACATCGGCTACAGCGTGCGGCCCTCCGCCAGGCGTCGCGGCCACGCAGCCAGTGCGCTGGCCGACGCCCTGCCGATCGCCCGGGAATTGGGAATCCCCCGGGTTCTTCTCACCTGCGATGTCAGTAACGCAGGTTCCCGGGCGACCATCGAAAAGAGCGGCGGCGCCTACGAAGACACGCGTAACGGTAAGCGCCGCTACTGGATCGACACCGCCTAACCGGACGCACCTGGAGTGAACCGGAGGGGCCTGTGATCCAAGCAGGCTTCAGCTTCAACGTGTGGAACCGCGTCGGAGGAACGGCACCTGGCGCAGAGGGCGGAAATATCCATTGTCAGGGCCAGGGTCTACACTGAATCTATCGAACATATATTCGAATAAAGGTGTGTTGTGGGCATAGTTATCGGTCCCCGTGTGATAGATGCGGGCACGTCCCTGCTGTCAGTGCTGATCTCTCCAGTGCCGGTCGCAGCGGGCTATCCCTCGCCGGCGCAGGACTACTTTGACGGCAGGATCGACCTCAATGAACACCTCATCAAGGACATCACCAGCACCTATATCGTTCGGGTGTCCGGGGATTCGATGGAAGGGGCCGGGATCAGCGACGGCGACGAACTGATCGTCAACCGCGCCCTCCGCCCCAAGGACGGTTCAGTGGTCATCGCCGTCCTGGACGGCGAGCTGACCATCAAACGGCTCAGGATCACAGCCTCCGGAGTGCTGCTTCAGGCGGACAACCCCCGCTATCCGGACCTCCGCGTTCCAGCGCTGTCTGACCTGGTCATCTGGGGCGTGGCCACGCGGTGCCTGCACCATGTCTAGTGCGCGGGACATGCAGGCAACGGACGCGATCAGGCAGATCGCCTTGGTGGACGTCAACTGCTTCTACGCATCGGCGGAACGGGCATTCGACCCGTCGCTGGAAGGCCGCCCGCTGGTTGTCCTGTCCAACAACGACGGCTGCGCGGTCACCCGGTCCCCGGAAGCCAAGGCACTTGGAATCAGCGTGGGGGAACCATGGTTCAAGATCGCTCCGCGTGCCAAGGAATGGGGGCTGGTGGCAAAATCCAGTAATTATGAGCTCTACGGGGACATCAGCGCCCGGGTCATGGAGCTTCTGGGCCGCTATTCGGCCTGGCTTGAGGTCTACAGCATCGATGAAGCCTTCCTGGGCGTCAAAGGCACTCCGGACGAACTCCTGCGGCTCGGCCAGACCATCAAGGCCGTTGTCCGGCGCAACGTGGGGGTCCCGGTCTGCGTGGGGATTGCCGGCACCAAAACCCTCGCGAAGCTGGCCAACAAATGGGCCAAGAACAACCCCGGCCTCAGCGGCGTATGCCATTGGGACGCCATGCCGGCACCTGCCCGCGAAGCGCTGATGGCCCGGCTGTCCGTCATTGAGCTCTGGGGCGTGGCCGGCCGGCTCACCAAACGCCTGAACGGCATGGGCATCCATTCCATCCTGGACCTCGCCCGCGCCGATCCCGTAAAGATCCGGGACCGCTTCTCAGTGGTGCTGATGCGCACTGTCCTGGAACTGCAGGGCACCGCGTGCATCCCCTTGGAGGAAGAGCGGATCGGACGTGACCAGCTCATCTTCAGCCGGTCGTTCTCCACGCCCCTCACCACCGCGGCGGACCTTCGGCAGGTCATGAGCGTCTATGCCCAGCAGGCCAGCGCCCGCCTGGCCAAGCACGGCCTGCAGGCCAAGGTCCTCACGGCCTTCGCCGGCACGTCGCACTACAACCCCCAGGACACGTCCTACCCCACCGTCTGCGTTACGCTGCCCATGCCCACCGCGGATCCCGTGCTGCTGACCCGTGCCTCGCACACCCTGCTGCCCCGGATCCAGGAAGGCACCAAGTACGTCCGTGCGGGCATCATGGTCACCGACCTGAGGCCCACGGGTCAGCAGGCGCCGCTGCCGGCATTTGCGAACCCCCACGAGGAACGCGGCATCGGAACGCTGCTGGAAGAGGTCAGCCGCCGGTACGGCAGGGGTTCCGTGGGGCTGGGCCACGCCGGCATCCGCGGAGGCCCGGACTGGTCCATGCAGCGCACCATGCTCTCACCCAGATACACGACTCACTGGGATGAACTTCCCGTCGTCAAAGCAGCCTGAGTACCCGCTGTTACACTCTGCTCATGATCGGGCTTCCCTTCGCGGGAGATGGGCTTGTGCACGGCGTTCTGACAGGGCTGGGAATTGTCGCAGCCCTGTTGTTTTATGCCTATGAGAAGCGCCGCCGCGGACTTACCGATCCGCGCCTCTGGCCCATCGCGGGCTTCGCCGTCGCCTTCGGAGCCATCGGCTCCCGCGTCCTCACGTGGGATGTTTCCACGCAGGTTTCCCTGGCGGACTGGTGGGGCAACGGCGACCGCAGCATCCTTGCAGGCCTGGTGGGTGCATGGTTTGGCGTCCATCTGGGCAAACGGCTCACAGGCTACCGCGAGTCCACCGGTGACCTGCTCGCACCCGCCGTCGCACTGGCGATGGTCCTCGGACGGGTCGGCTGCCTCCTCACGGAGCTGCCGGGTACTCCGACCGGGGGCGCCTGGGGAATCGCGCTCACCCCGGCGCAGGCTGCGCTGCTCGGCGGACCCTCCGGGGCCGGGCTCCATCCGTCCTTTGCCTACGAAATCGTCTTCCATGCTGCCGCGTTCGCCGTCATGTGGCGCTTTCGCGATCGCCTCGCACACCGCGGTGACCTCTTCATCTGTTACGTGACCGCTTACGCGCTCTTCAGGTTCGGCGTGGAGTTTGTCCGCGGCAACGAGGTGCTCTGGCTGGGAATGAGCCGCCCGCAATGGTTCCTGCTGGCGGTCCTGCCCCTGTTGATCTGGCGCATGCGGCGGGTGTTCGGGAAACCGGTCCGTCCTGAGTTGAAAGGAAGAGTGGCATGAGCGAGGAC
>Ga0075432_10000396_pt1 | contig 12682 bp, 10 predicted proteins | sample RhiMethybrSRZTD1_FD_72781 | JGI IMG/M metagenome (GOLD analysis project Ga0075432, IMG submission 72781) | Populus rhizosphere microbial communities from Tennessee, USA - Rhizosphere MetaG P. TD hybrid SRZTD1 | ecosystem: Host-associated > Plants > Roots > Rhizosphere > Soil | place: USA... | reverse complement strand
GAGCGCATCTTCCTTGACCTGCTCGGGTGCTTGAGCTTCCGCAGCGCCTTGGCCTCGATCTGGCGAATACGTTCGCGCGTCACCGAGAACTGCTGGCCGACTTCCTCCAGCGTGTGATCGGTGTTCATGCCGATGCCAAAGCGCATCCGCAGCACGCGCTCTTCACGCGGCGTCAGCGATGCCAGAACCCGCGTCACGGTTTCCTTGAGGTTCGCCTGAATGGCGGCATCCACCGGGATGATGGCGTTCTTGTCCTCGATGAAATCGCCGAGGTGCGAATCTTCCTCGTCGCCGATCGGCGTTTCGAGGGAGATCGGCTCCTTGGCGATCTTCATCACCTTGCGAACCTTTTCGAGCGGCATGGAAAGGCGCTCGGCCATTTCCTCCGGCGTCGGTTCGCGGCCCTGTTCATGGAGGAACTGGCGGCTGGTGCGGACCAGCTTGTTGATCGTCTCGATCATATGGACCGGGATGCGGATGGTCCGCGCCTGGTCTGCAATCGAACGGGTGATCGCCTGACGGATCCACCACGTCGCGTAAGTGCTGAACTTGTAGCCGCGGCGGTATTCGAACTTGTCGACCGCCTTCATCAGGCCGATGTTGCCCTCCTGGATAAGGTCCAGAAACTGCAAGCCGCGGTTGGTGTACTTCTTGGCGATCGAAATCACGAGCCGCAGGTTGGCCTCGACCATTTCCTTCTTGGCGATGCGCGCCTCGCGCTCACCCTTCTGGACCATGTTCACGATCCGGCGGAATTCCGGCAGGGCCATGCCCGTTGCAGCGGCAATATCGGCCACTTCGGCACGGATGCGTTCAACGCCTACCGCTTCGACTTCGGCAAAGGCGCCCCACTTCTTGTCGCGCTTGGCGTTGTCCTGCAGCCAGGTCTCGTCCAGCTCCTTGCCGACATAGGCGTCAAGGAAGTCCTTGCGGTTGACCTTGTGGCGCTCGGCCAGCCGCAGCATCTGCCCGCCCAGCGTGGTCAGCCGGCGGTTGAAGGCATAAAGGTTGTCGACCAGGTATTCGATCTTGGTCGCGTGAAACTGCACGCTTTCAACCTGCGCTGTAAGGTCTTCGCGCAGCTGCTGATAGGCGCGCTCCTTGGCCGGGGTAAATGCCCCGGTGCCGCCCATGGCCTCAAGCCGCTGGGCCTGGATGCGTTCGAACTGGCGGAAAAGCTCGGTAATCTGGGCAAACCGCTCAAGCGCTTCGGGCTTGAGCTGGGCTTCCATCTGGGCCAGCGAAAGAGTGTTGTCCTCTTCCTCTTCCTCTACCGGGCGGCGGGCGCGGCGTTCAACGCCGTCCTCGTCCTCATCGGCGTCAACCGCTTCTTCCTCGGGCTCGTCTTCTTCCTTGAAGGTCGGCCCGGCAGTCGCTTCGGTGATCTCGCCGTCGGCGGAATCCTCGCCGTCCTCGGTGAGATTCTCTGGCTGCGGTTCCTTGGAAAGCATCGCGTCGAGATCGAGAATCTCGCGCAGCTGCATTTCGCCGGCATTGAGCGCTTCGGACCACTGGATGATCGCGTGGAAGGTGATAGGGCTTTCGCACAGCCCCAGGATCATGGTGTCCCGGCCGGCCTCGATCCGCTTGGCGATGGCGATTTCGCCCTCGCGGCTGAGCAGTTCGACCGCGCCCATTTCGCGCAGGTACATCCGGACCGGATCGTCGGTCCGCTCGATGATTTCCTTCTTCTTGACGAGGTCGGGACGTTCGTCGACCGCATCCTCGTCTTCGGCGTCTTCGGCCTTGCGCTCTTCCGGATCGACCGCGTCCTCGTCGCTCTCGACGATGTTAACGCCCATTTCCGAGATCGCGGCCATGATGTCCTCGATCTGGTCGGCAGACATCTGGTCCTGGGGCAGCGCTTCGTTCAGCTCATCGACGGTGATCACGCCGCGACGCTTGGCGCGGGCGATCAACTTCTTGATCGAAGCCTCGTTGAGGTCGATCAGGGGGGCGTCACCGCCCTCGTTGCCGCCGCCGATGTTGTCTTCTTCTTCCATCATTCCGCCGTATGCCTGTACGCCGCCGAGGTGCCCGGCAGCGTCCCTGAGGGTGTATGCTCTTATGCCGGATTATACCGCGAAGGGGTCCATTGCCCCAGACGCGACACAATTTCCAGCGCTCATTCAGCTTCTATCAAAGAAGCGGGAATCAGTCCCGCATCTGCGCCTTCAGCCGTGCCTCCAGTTCTGCCTTGCGAGTCCTGAGCCGGCCCAGTTCCTCGATATCGAACCGGCCCGCTGCTGCCTCGATCGCCGCTTCCAGTTCTGGCCCGTCCACCAGCATCGCTACTGCCGTATCGAGCGCGCCCACCGCAATGTCGCGCGCCGTCCCCGGCTTGATGAACGGAAACCGGATGCCGCCGTAGGATTCCGGACCAGGAGCCGATAGGCCCTGAGCCACCAATGTGGCGTTGAGCGTCTCTTTTTCAAGCACCCGGCCGCTATCCGCCGCATCGAGCAGGGCATCAAGCAGCCGTGCCTGTGCCCCATCCGCCAACCGCGCCCGCGACAATGCCTCGACATGGCGCGCGATCGCTTCGGGATAGTTGCATAGCCCCGCCAGCACCGCCGCGCCCAGCGCCTGACGTGTGCCCCCGGTTGCCTTGCGCAGCCGCGCCGCCGTTTCGGGCGAGGGCGGGGGAGGGGTCGCCTCGCGCCAGTTTCCTTTTGCGCCGGCTTTGCGCGCCTGCGGCTTCCACTCCGGCCGGCCGCCGCCCCGCGCCTCGCCACTGTCGCGCCGGGGAAAGGCAAACTCCGAAAACCGCTCGGTCAACTCGCGCTTGTACAGCGCCTTGATATCGGGATCGCCGATCAACTCGACATGGCCCATCAGCCGCGCCTTCAGCCCGGCCTTGTCTTCCGGCGTCACCAGCGGGGCGGCATCGCGCTCATGCTCCCACAGCGTATCGATCAGGCTTTTTGCCCCCACCAGCAGCGCTTCCATCGCCGCTGCGCCGCGCTGCTTGATGAGGTCATCGGGATCAAGCTTGTCCGGCAGCACGGCGATGCGCAGCGAATGGGCCGGCTTGAGCATCGGCAGCGCCCGCGCAATCGCTCGCATCGCCGCCCGCTGCCCGGCCGCGTCTCCGTCGAAACACAGCACCGGGCATTCGACCACCCGCCACAGCAAGGCCAACTGATGCTCGGTCAGCGCGGTCCCCAGCGGCGCGACAGCCTCGGCAAACCCCGCTGCCGCCAGCGCGATGACGTCCATATAGCCTTCGACGACGATCATCCGCCCCGATTGCCGCGCCGCCGGCCCTGCGCGGTGCAGGTTGTAAAGCGTCCGCCCCTTGTCGAACAAAGGCGTGTCGGGCGAATTGAGATACTTCGGCGCATCGGTCTTGGCCGCGTCCAGAATGCGCCCGCCAAAGGCGATCACCCGCCCGCGCGCATCCTCGATCGGCAGCATCAGCCGCCCGCGAAACCGGTCGTAAGGCTCCTTGCCCTCAACCGAAATCCTGAGGCCCGCCTCGATCAGCTTGTCCTCGGGAAACCGGCCGAGGGCGGTCTTCAGCGCCTGCCGCCCTTCCGGCGCAAAGCCGAACCCGAACCGGGTCACCGTATGCGCATCGAACCCGCGCGTCGCGAGATAGCCCCGGGCCTTGACCCCGTCCGCGCCCTTGAGCTGGTCCACGAACCAGTCCTGCGCGGCCTTCATCACGTCATGCAGCCCGTCGCGCACCTCGGCCGCCTGCGCCGCGCGCGGGTCCGGCGCCGGAACCTCAATCCCCGCCTCGCTCGCCAGCTCCTTCACCGCATCCATGAACGAAAGCCCGCGCTGGTCCGTCATCCACCGGATCGCGTCGCCATGGGCCCCGCAACCAAAGCAGTGATAAAACCCCTTCTCGTCATTGACGGTAAAGCTGGGCGATTTCTCGTTGTGAAACGGGCAGCACGCCTTGAACTCATGCCCAGCCTTGGTCAGCCGCGTCGTCCGGCCAATCACGCTGGAAAGCGTCAGCCGCGAACGCAGTTCATCAAGCCACTGGGGACTAAGCATCTACGTAAAGCCGGCGCGCATCTGCACTCCCCTCCCGCAGGCGGGAGGGGCTGGGAGCGGGCAAAGCGCGGCCCGCGGATCTCAACCCAAAGCCGCCTTCACCAGCCCGCTCGCCTTGCCCATGTCCAGCTGGCTCCCGTGCCGCGCCTTGAGTTCGGCCACGACGCGCCCCATGTCCTTCATCCCGCTCGCGCCCAGTTCCGCCTTGATCGCCTCGATCGCGGCCTTCGTCTCGTCCTCGCCCATCTGCTGGGGCATGAACTCCTCGATCACCGCCAGTTCGGCCTTTTCCACGTCGGCCAGTTCCTGCCGTCCGCCTTGTTCATACAGCGTGATCGATTCCCGCCGCTGCTTGGCCATCTTCTGCAGCACGTCGACCACGAGCGTATTGTCTTCCGGCACCTTTGTTGCAGTGCGCAGTTCGATGTCCTTGTCCTTCAGCTTGGCGAGGATGAGCCTCACCGCCGCCAGCCTCGGCTTGTCGCCAGCCTTCATTGCCGCCACTTGCGCGGCCTTGATCGAGTCGCGGAGCATTTGTCCCCCAAATCCGTGGATAATCGTGCAGTTGCACAACAAGGCGGTCATCCTAGCCCGTTCGAAGCGCTTTTCATAGGTTGACGGAAGGCCCCGCGAGGTCTAGCCGCCGCCCCTTAGCACCATCGCCAGAACCACTGTACCGGAGCGCCCTTCCATGGCCGACGCCGCCCCTTCGCACGCGCAACAACCAAACGGCGCGACAGGCGTACTCGTTCTGGCCGATGGCACGGTTATCTGGGGCCGTGGTTTCGGCGCCGTGGGCGAGGCCGTGGGCGAGGTCTGCTTCAACACCGCGATGACCGGCTATCAGGAAGTGATGACCGATCCGTCCTACGCAGCGCAGATCGTCACCTTCACTTTTCCCCACATCGGCAACGTCGGCACCAACGACGAAGACCTCGAATCGAACGTAGATGGCGCAGTCGGCTGCATCGTCCGCGAAGACGTCACCGCGCCCTCCAACTTCCGCTCGCGCGGTGATTTTCCCGCCTGGCTCAAGGCCAAGGGCAAGATCGGCCTCGCCGGCGTCGATACCCGCGCGCTGACCCGGCTGATCCGCCTGTCCGGCGCCCCCAACGCGGTCATCGCCCACCACCCCGATGGCAAGTTCGACCTCGCCGCCCTGATCAAGCGCGCGCAGGCATGGCCGGGCCTCGAAGGCATGGACCTCGCCCGCGTGGTCAGCCGCACCGCCAATGAAAACTGGGAAGGCGGCATCTGGACGCTGGGCAAGGGCTTCGCCCGCAGCCCGCGCGACAAGCGCCCCCACGTCGTCGCGATCGACTACGGCGCGAAGGACAACATCTTCCGCAACCTCGTGAAGGCCGGCGCGCAGGTCACCGTGGTCCCTGCGCAAACCCCGCTGGAAACCATCCTGGGCCTGAACCCCGACGGCGTTTTCCTGTCGAACGGCCCCGGAGACCCGGCCGCGACCGGCGCCTACGCCGTCCCCACGATCAAGGCGCTGCTGGACCGTGACGTGCCGATCTTCGGCATCTGCCTCGGCCACCAGATGCTCGGCCTCGCCGCCGGCGCCCGCACCACCAAGATGCACCAGGGTCACCGCGGCGCCAACCACCCGGTCCAGCGCAAGTCGGACGGCGTGGTCGAAATCACCTCGATGAACCACGGCTTCGCGGTCGATAATTCTGCCCTCCCGGACACGGTCGAGGAAACCCACGTCAGCCTGTTCGACGGCTCCAACTGCGGCATCGCGGTCAAGGGCAAGCGCGCGTTCGGCGTGCAATACCACCCTGAAGCCAGCCCCGGCCCGCAGGACAGCTTCTACCTGTTCGAGAAGTTCGTCGGGATGTTGGCGCGTGGCTGAAATACCGCCCACCACGTCTGGCGATGATGACAAGTGGCTCCTGCTTGAGAGGCGCTCGTCATCTGACCTGCCATTGGTGGTTCGAGTGCGCGACAATTCTCAGGTGACGGAATTTTCAAGGCGGCATTCTGTCGCTGCGATAATTTGCGATGTGCGGCCCGATCTCGTGAACGAGAACGGGATGCCGATATGCATGGATGAACTGTACCAGATCGAAGATGTTCTGGTGGCCGAAGCCGATAGACTTGCTCAACAGGCATTGCACACCGCCAGCGTTACGGGAGACGGACGACGAGTGATATACTTTGCGCTGGAGACCAGTTTTCCAGCTGACAATCTGATCTGTGAAACCAATACCTCATGCTGTGTCGTGTCGCTTACCAGCGACTTTGACTTCGACACTTACCTAGCATTCGTGACACCAACACTTCTTGATCGCCAGTGGGACGGCGACCGGCAGGTGATTAGTGTCCTGCAGGAGCAGGGTGACGACGGCGACCAACTTCGTAACATCGATTTTTGGTTCTATGGGAGCAAGCCCAAACTTGAGAAATTGGTATCTCACCTGTCGTCAGCAGGCTTTCGTCTCAATCAGTGGCTGGATGAAGCCGGCGGCGTCATCCTGTCGCAGGATTGCGCTGCCCACATGCAAGCCTTCGCAGACATCACTCCGTTTCTAATCGCGACGGCGGAAGAACTTGGCGTCACCTACGACGGTTGGGAAACTTTCGTAGTCCCACCGCAAGCACCGCCTCCCTCGGCGAAGCCGTCTATGTTCGGCAAGCTCTTTGGTCAGAGAAAGCACTAATGCCCAAACGCACTGACATCTCCTCGATCCTCGTCATCGGCGCCGGCCCGATCATCATCGGCCAGGCCTGCGAGTTCGACTATTCCGGCACCCAGGCGATCAAGGCGCTGAAGGAAGAGGGCTACCGGGTCATCCTGGTGAACTCCAACCCCGCCACGATCATGACCGATCCGGAATTTGCGGATGCGACCTATATCGAGCCGATCACGCCCGAGATCGTCGCCAAGATCATCGAGAAGGAACGCCCCGACGCGGTGCTCCCCACGATGGGCGGGCAGACCGCGCTCAACACCGCGCTTGCCCTGTTCAATGACGGCACGCTCGAAAAGTACGGCGTCAAGATGATCGGCGCCGATGCCGACGCGATCGACAAGGCCGAAGACCGCCAGCGCTTCCGCGAGGCGATGGACAAGATCGGCCTCGAAAGCGCCCGTTCGGGCGTGGCCCACAACCTTGAAGAAGCGCTCGCCGTGCTCGAACGCACCGGCCTGCCGTCCATCATCCGCCCCAGCTTCACGCTCGGCGGCACCGGCGGCGGCGTCGCCTACAACAAGGCCGAATTCGAACACATCGTCCGCACCGGCCTTGATGCCAGCCCCACCACCGAAGTCCTCATCGAGGAATCGCTGCTCGGCTGGAAGGAATACGAGATGGAAGTCGTCCGGGACCGGAACGACAACGCCATCATCATCTGCTCGATCGAAAACGTCGATCCGATGGGTGTCCACACCGGCGATTCCATCACCGTCGCCCCGGCGCTGACCCTGACCGACAAGGAATACCAGATCATGCGTTCCGCATCGATCGCGGTATTGCGCGAGATCGGCGTCGAAACCGGCGGCTCGAACGTCCAGTTCGCGGTCAATCCGGCGGACGGCCGCCTGATCGTTATCGAGATGAACCCCCGCGTCAGCCGCTCCTCGGCGCTGGCGTCCAAGGCCACCGGCTTCCCCATCGCCCGCGTCGCGGCAAAGCTGGCGGTCGGCTACACCCTCGATGAACTGACCAACGAGATCACCGGCGCCACGCCCGCCTCGTTCGAACCCAGCATCGACTATGTCGTCACCAAGATCCCCCGCTTCGCCTTTGAAAAGTTCAAGGGCTCCGAGCCGCTCCTTTCCACCGCGATGAAGTCGGTTGGCGAAGTCATGGCCATCGGCCGCAACTTCAAGGAATCGATGCAGAAGGCCCTGCGCGGCCTCGAAACCGGGCTCGACGGCTTCAACCGCGTTCCCGAACTCGAAGGCGCCAGCCGCGACGTCATCACCGCCGCCCTCGCGCGCCAGACGCCGGACCGACTGCTGATCGCCGCCCAGGCCATGCGCGAAGGCTTCACGGTCGAGGACGTTCACGCGGTCACCTCGTTCGATCCGTGGTTCCTGCGCCAGATTGCCGAAATCATCGCCGAAGAAGCCAGCATCCTCGAAAACGGTATCCCGCTCGAGACCGAAGGCCTGCGCCGCCTCAAGGCGATGGGCTTCTCCGACAAGCGCCTCGCCACCCTCGCGGTGCGTTCGGTCGGCGTCGCGGGCGGCCTTGGCGAAACCCAGGCCCGCCGCTCGGGCCTGTTGCACGACGCGCTCAAGGGCCTCGCCGGGGCAACTTCGGAAAAGGAAGTCCGCGAACTGCGCAGCCGCCTCGGCGTCCACCCGGTGTTCAAGCGGATCGACAGCTGCGCGGCCGAATTCGAAGCCGTCACCCCCTACATGTACTCGACCTACGAGGCGCCCACTTTCGGCAAGCCCGAATGCGAAGCGCGCCCCTCCGGCCGCCGCAAGATCGTCATCCTCGGCGGCGGACCCAACCGCATCGGGCAGGGCATCGAGTTTGACTATTGCTGCGTCCACGCCTGCTTCGCGCTGGCCGAGGCGGGCTATGAAACGATCATGGTCAACTGCAACCCGGAAACGGTCAGCACCGACTATGACACCTCTGACCGACTCTACTTCGAACCGTTGACCGCCGAGGACGTCCTCGAGATCCTCCGGGTTGAACAGCAGAACGGCGAACTGGTCGGCGTCATCGTCCAGTTCGGCGGCCAAACCCCGCTGAAGCTCGCCCAGGCGCTCGAAGATGCCGGGATCCCGATCCTCGGCACCTCGCCCGATGCGATCGACCTTGCCGAAGACCGCGAACGCTTCGCCGCGCTGGTCGAAAAGCTCGGCCTGCTCCAGCCCGCCAACGGCATCGCCCGCAGCCGCGACGAGGCCGTTGCCGTCGCCCAGCGGATCGGCTTCCCGGTCCTGATGCGTCCCAGCTACGTCCTCGGCGGCCGCGCGATGGAAATCGTCGACAGCGTGGCCCAGCTCGATGACTACATCACCACCGCGGTGCAGGTATCGGGCTCCAGCCCGGTCCTCATCGACCAGTACCTGCGTGATGCCATCGAATGCGACGTCGATGCCCTGTGCGACGGGGAGAAGGTCGTCGTCGCGGGTGTCCTCCAGCACATCGAGGAAGCAGGAATCCACTCGGGCGACAGCGCCTGCACCCTGCCGCCCTACAGCCTGCCGCCCGAAATCATCGCCGAAATGGAGCGTCAGGCCGAACTGCTCGCCCTCGCGCTCGGCGTCGTGGGCCTCATGAACATCCAGTTCGCGGTCAAGGATGGGCTGGTTTACCTGATCGAGGTCAATCCCCGCGCCAGCCGCACCGTGCCGTTCGTCGCCAAGGCCATCGGCCAACCGGTCGCCAAGATCGCCGCCCGCGTCATGGCCGGCGAAAAGCTCGATACCTTCCCGCCGTTCAAGCGCGAATTTGATTACATGGCCGTCAAGGAGGCCGTGTTCCCCTTTGCCCGCTTCCCCGGCGTCGATCCGGTGCTCTCGCCCGAAATGAAGTCGACCGGCGAGGTCATGGGCCTCGACCGCGATTTCGCCACCGCCTTTGCCAAGTCCCAGCTCGGCGCGGGCACAATGCTTCCAAACAGCGGCGTGGTGTTCGTATCTGTCAAGGACAGCGACAAGTCCGTCGTCCTTCCTGCGGCGAAGAAGCTGGTCAGCCTCGGCTTTACCCTGATCGCCACCGGCGGCACCCAGCGCTTCCTTGCCGAAGCCGGCGTGCCGGTGGAACGCGTCAACAAGGTGGCCGAAGGGCGCCCGCACATCGTCGACAAGATCGTCGACGGCGCCGTGGCGATGATCTTCAATACCACCGAAGGTTGGCAGAGCCTCAAGGATTCGCAATCGATCCGCATGGCTGCGCTCAACGCCAAGGTGCCCTACTTCACCACCGCCGCCGCTTCGGTTGCCGTGGTCGAGGCGATTGCTGCCCTGCGCGGCGCGAAACTTGAAGTACGCTCGCTTCAAGACTACTATGGCTGAACCAACCGCGTCCAAATCCCACCGCGTCAGGTAACTCTTTGCCGTATCGGGCGTTCATCCGCCCATCCGGTAGGGGAAAGCTGTCGCTGCAAAAGGCCGCCTTTGGCCACCGCCACCCAGGCGAGCCAGGAGAAAGAACAGGATATGGCGAGTGTCGAAAAGCTGCCGATGCTGGCGGGGGGCTATGAACGCCTGATCGCCGAGCTGAAGGCGCTGCGGGAAGAACGTCCGCGCATCGTTGACGCGATCGAGGAAGCCCGCGCCCACGGCGATCTCTCCGAGAACGCCGAATATCACGCCGCCAAGGAACGCCAGGGCCAGGTCGAAGCTTCGATCTCGGATCTTGAGGACCGGGTCAGCCGCGCCCAGATCATCGATCCGGCCACGCTCTCGGGTGACCGGATCGTGTTCGGCGCCACCGTCACCCTGCTGGATGATGATGACAAGCCGGTGCGCTATCAGATCGTAGGTACCTACGAAGCCGATGCCCGGATTGGCCGCATCAGCTACAATTCGCCACTCGGCCGCGCCCTGATCGGCCGCCGCGTGGGGGACGAAATCGAAGTGACCGTCCCTTCGGGTGACCGGTTTTACGTGGTCAAGCAGATCGAATTCATCTGACGCGCCCGAACAGGCCATGAAAAAACGGCGCCGGGTTCGTCCCTGGCGCCGTTTTTTGTTTCTCGCCGCCGGCGTTACGCCTCGTCAGGCTGAAGCAGGCGGTGCAGGTGAACGATCACGTACTTCATTTCGGCGTCGTCGACCGTGCGCTGCGCACGCCCCCGCCACGCTTCCTCGGCCTCGGCATAGGACCCGTAAACGCCGACCAGATCGAGCGCGTCCAGATCGACGAAATCAAGGGTTTGCGGATCGGCGACCCGGCCGCCCATGACAAGATGAAGCTTCTGCATTTGCTGTGGTTTCCCGGAGAGTGGAAATTTCCCCTAGCCGCGCATTACCCATCTTGCCAAGAGCCCAGACGCCGGCGTCCGGAACCGCAGATCAATGCCGCAGATGAGACCGCAGCCGAATGGCCTGCCGTCCGATCGTGCTCGCCGCCTCGCGCGCGGCACCGGCAACCCGCTGCGAATAGCCTGAAGCGCTGTCGCCCACGGTCTCGCCAATCTCGCCGGCCTTCTCCCGCGCGTCGCCCGCCGTTTCGGCCGCAGCTTCCAGCGCCCGTTTGCCGTATGCAAGGCCAAGCTCAGCCGCGATCCCCGCCGCAGCCGCAGCCTTGCGCGAAAATCTGCTTCCCGCCGCCAACCTTGCGCCGCGCGGCATCCATATCCCGGCGAGGACGCCCAGCGCCGCGCCGCCCAACAGCAGCGCAAACGGATAGTCCGCCGCAAGCGCGCGAATGCCTTCGGGCGGCTGCTTGTCAGACGAAGCCCGCCGGGCAAGGTCGGTCTTCGAGGCATCAACCTTGCGGCGGATGGCCTCGCGCTTGGTCGCGGCCTTGCTGCCGCTATTCTCGCTCTTGCTGCCGCTGTCAGCGGTACTTTTTCCGGTCTCGCTCACGATTTCACCTTTTTCAGCGTCAACTTTCGTAAACGCTGCCACAGGGCAGGGGGTTCCCCCTCGCGGAGCCGGTGGAGGGCAAACCGTGCGCCTTCAAGGATCGGTGCCTGCAGCATCCACGCCGCAACCGCCACCCCGGTCCCGGCCACGACCCACTTGTATTCGCGCGCCACGTCGAGCGCAGAATCGCCAGCCTTGCGCGCCCGCCCCAAGGCTTCGCTGCCAAGCCGGGCGCCCACGCTCTTTTCTTCAAGATCCCCGCGTATTCGCGCCATCCGGGCGGCAACCACGGCGCGCGCGGAATCCCGCACCGCCCGGTCCTCGATCAGCTGGCGTTCGGCGTCGGTCACGACCCGTCCCCGCCGGCGGCTTCAGGAAAAACCAGCGCCATCATCCGCCGCCACCGCGCCCGCGCGGCAAGGGCCAGCACCAGCACCACGAGCCCGACCACGCCCACCACGATGGCCGTCGCGAGCCACGGCCCGACTAGCGTCGCCAGCCCGAGCAGCAAGCCCATGACCAGCGCGAACAGGGCAAACACCGCCAGCACGGCCGCCACCCCGACAAAACCGGCAATCTTGCCCACCGAGCCGGCCACCACTTTTGCCCGGCTTGCCTGATATGCAGCTTCCGCTTCGGCAAAGGTCCGGGCTTCACCGGCCAGCCGGCGCAGGTCGCCGATCACGCCGGAAATGCCGCCATCGGCGGTTCCGGCGCCATCGTCCGGCGCTGTACCGGGGCTATCGTCGCGTGTTTCCATAGCCGCAGACAAACCGCCTGCGCGGCCTCAAGTCAATCGTCCGCGCCCGGTTCTGCCGCCTTGCTCGACCCGGTGAACAACCGCGACAGCAGGAATCCCGCCGCTGCAGCAATGCCGATGGCGAGGCCCGGGCTCTTGCGCACCAGCGCCTTGGCATCCTCGCCCAGCTCGCTTAGATCCTTGGCGTCCAGCCGCGCGGCCGCATCGTCCATCGTCTTGGCGGCGCCGCGGGCATAATCGCCAAATTTGGCGCCCAGCTTGTCGTCGATTACCGCCGCGTTTTCGGCCACGATCTTCGACACTGCCGAAATCCCGTCAACCGTCCGTGCCTTGCCGTCCGCAGCCAGCGCCGCAGCCTTCTCCTTCGCCTGTTCGGTCATCGCCTTGGCGTCTTCCAGCAG
>Ga0075432_10000394_pt1 | contig 12698 bp, 11 predicted proteins | sample RhiMethybrSRZTD1_FD_72781 | JGI IMG/M metagenome (GOLD analysis project Ga0075432, IMG submission 72781) | Populus rhizosphere microbial communities from Tennessee, USA - Rhizosphere MetaG P. TD hybrid SRZTD1 | ecosystem: Host-associated > Plants > Roots > Rhizosphere > Soil | place: USA... | reverse complement strand
AGGTTGCCGCAAGCTCGATGCCGGCGTCCGTCACCGTGACGGCGGGCCAGCCGGCGTCGCCAAGGTCCAGCAGCCGCCGGAGCGGCTCCTTGCCGAAGGCGAGGCTCCCGTAGGAGAAGAGGACTGTCCCGCCGGCGAGCCAGGCATCGCCGTCGCGCCATTCTGCCGGGTCCTGGGTGCGGACCACGGCCTCGATGGTGTTCATGTCCATGGGGTCTCCTGGTGTTGCGGGGTGTTGAGGTTCTGAGTTGTGACGGCCTGAAGGGGTCCGGTGTGATGAGACCCGGCGTGGATCGGGCCGGTGCCGTCCTTCAGCGATGAAGCCTGGACGGATGCACCGGCGGAGCGGCTGCGGCTGGCCACGAGTTCGGCGGTGATGGACACCGCCACTTCGGCCGGGGTGACCGCGCCGAGGTCCAGTCCGATGGGCGAATGCAGCCGGGAGAGGTCTTCGGTGCTGACTCCGGCGGCAAGCAGTGAGTCGACGCGCTGGCGGTGGCTGCGGCGCGATCCCATGGCGCCCACGTAGGCCAGGTCCAGGCCCAGCGCTGTGTGGAGCAGCGGAATGTCGAACTTGGGATCATGGGTCAGGACGCACGCCACGGTCCGGGCGTCGATCCGTCCGGCCGCTGCTTCCTCGGCCAGGTACCGGTGCGGCCAGGCGGTGACCACCTGCTCCGCACCGGCGAACCGTGCCTGGCTTGCGAAAGCCGGCCGGGCGTCGCACAGGGTCACGTGGTAGCCGAGCAACTGTGCGGCGGGCAGCAGGGCGGCACCGAAGTCGTTGGCGCCGAAGATCAGCAGCCGGGCGGGTGGCAGCCGGCTCTCCACCAGCAGGGTGATCGGTTCCGGGCCGGTGGCCGGGCCGGTCCCTGCTTTTTGTGGCACGGTTGTGCCGGAAAGGCACCCCTCCGGCGGGGCAAGCCGCACCAGGCCGGTCCGGCCGCCGCGCAGCAGCGGTTCCAGCTGGGCAGCAGCAGCCCGTGCCAGGCGTCCGGCCTCCGGCGCACCGGTGGAGGCCAGCCCCAGCAACGCTGCAAGTTCGGCCGAAGAATCCGCCCGGAAGCTTGCCGGATCCGGGATCACGACGGCGCCGCCCCCGTTGGCGTCCACCCGCCGGATCAGCGCGAGGGCGCTCGCGGGTCCGGGACCGGCCAGGGTCCGCAGGTTCTCCAGCCGGAGCCCGCCGGGCGCCGAGCCCAGCGGCTCGATATGGATCTCCAGCTCACCGCCGCAGGTCAGCCCGACGGCGAACGCGTCCTCGGCGCTGTAGCCGAAAAACTCACGGCGCGTGCCGCCGTCGTGCATTGCCTGCAAAGCCGCCTCCACCACGGCGCCTTCAACGCAGCCGCCGGACAGGCTGCCCAGCACGTCGCCGGCCTCGGACACGAGCATGGACGTGCCCAGCGGCCTCGGCACGGATCCGCCGGCGCCCACCACGGTGGCCACTGCGCAGCGCTGGCCGGTAACGGCCGGCTGCCACTCCCTGAGTGAGGGCATCAGATCCAACATTGCTGCACTCCCTTTTCCTGTGCGGCGATGGTGTCCATATTCTCGTTCCTATCCTGCGCCGGGGGAAGCACCGGCAGTTGTGGCGCCTGCGTCAGTTTCGTTGCAGTTTTCGCTGCGGTTTGGTGGACCGGCATTTTGGTGGACCGGGGCCGGCCCCATCTGCCTGCCCCGGTCCGGTCTAAGGGTGTTCCTACGCGCGGGTTCCTGCGCCCGAAGTGCTACGCACCCAGCAGGGCGTTGATGGGACCGCGGGCGAAGTACACCAGGAAGCCGGCGGTGACCACCCACATCAGCGGGTGCACCTTCCGGATCTTCCCCGAGCAGGCGCTGATGACCGCCCAGGAGATGAAGCCGACGCCGATGCCGTTCGCGATGGAGTAGCTCAGCGGCATCGTGACAATGGTCAGGAACGCCGGCAGCGCCACGGAGAACTTGCTGAACTTGATCTCGCGGATCTGGGCCATCATCATCGCGCCCACCACCACCAGGGCGGCGGCAGCAACTTCCAGCGGCACCACGGAGGTGAGCGGGGTCAGGAACATCGAGCCCAGGAACAGCACGCCCGTCACCACGGAGGCCAGCCCGGTGCGGGCGCCCTCCCCGATGCCCGCCGCGGAATCGATGTACACGGTGTTGGACGAACCGGACGTCGCGCCGCCGGCGACGGCTCCCAGGCCTTCGACAATGAAGGCCGACTTCAGCCGCGGGAACGTGCCGTCCTTGTGCGCCACGCCGGCGCTCTTGGCCAGGCCGGTCATGGTGCCCATGGCGTCGAAGAAGTTGGTGAACACCAGCGTGAACACCAGCATGGTCGCGGCGAGCCCGCCGATCCGGCCGAAGGCGCCGAACAGGTCGAACTGGCCCACCAGGGACAGGTCCGGGGCGGACACCAGGTGGCCGGAGAGGACAGGGGTGTTCAGGTGCCAGCCGCCGGGGTTGCCCGCGCTGCCGGGGCCGATCTTCATCACGGCCTCAACCACGGCAGCCAGTGCGGTGGTGGCCACGATGCCGATCAGCAGGCCGCCCTGCACCTTCCGGGCCACGAGGACTCCCATGACCAGCAGGCCCACAATGAACACCAGGGTGGGAACCGAGGTGATGGATCCGTTGTCGCCCAGCTGGACCGGAGGACCCGCCGTGGTGGCCCGGACAAAGCCGGAATCCACGAATCCGATGAAGGCGATGAACAGGCCGATGCCCACCGTGATGGCGGCCTTCAGTTCCTTGGGGACCGCCCGGAAGATGGCCGTCCGGGCGCCGGTGACACCGAAAAGGACGATCAGGATGCCGTTGATGACCACCAGGCCCATGGCCTCGGCCCAGGTAACCTCCTGGATCACGGCCACGGCCAGGAAGGAGTTGATGCCCAGCCCGGCCGCGAGCCCGAAGGGCAGGTTGGCGATCAGCCCGAACAGGATGGTCATAACGCCGGCGGTGAGGCCGGTGACGGCACCCACCTGTGCTGCGGACAGCCAGCCGCCGGCAACATCGGTGGGGGCGTTGTCCGCGCTGAAGCCGCCAAGGATCAGCGGGTTCAGGATGACGATGTAGGCCATGGTGAAGAACGTGACCAGGCCGCCGCGCACCTCGCGGGCCACAGTGGAACCGCGCTTGGTGATGTCGAAGAAACGGTCCAGGAAAGCGTTCGTCGGCTGCGGGCGCTTGGGGGCGGCAGGCTGCTGCCCGTTGCCTTGCGGATGCCCACCCGTGGTGGTGTCCAGGATTGTCATCTCAGCCACCGGCCCTAGTAGTCAATCCTGGAGTCGAGCGTATTCCAGGTGTTGAAGGGTTCGAGGATCGGCGGTGCCTGCGGGTCGTCGAGTTCCAGCTTGGCCACCGGCATGAGCGCGTCGCGCCCGCCGTTTTCGAAGTACTCGTAGAACACGGCGTCGTCGAAACCCACCGAGGCGGCGTCGTGCCGGTCCGCCGCAAACACCACCCGCTCCACCCTGGCCCACAGCGCTGACGCCAGGCACATGGGGCACGGCTCGCAGCTGGTGTAGAGGGTTGCGCCGGTGAGGTCGAACGTGCCCAGCTCGCTGCAGGCGCGGCGGATGGCCGTGACTTCAGCGTGGGCTGTGGGGTCATTCGTGGCGGTGACGCGGTTGACGCCGCCGAACGTTTTTCCGTCTGCCGTGACGATGACGGCGCCGAACGGGCCGCCGCTGTTCAGGACGTTGGCCGTGGCCAACCTGATTGATTTGGCCAGGTAATCCTGGGCCGTGACGGTGGTACTCATGATGCGACTCCCTTTGCTGGGAAGCCGGTACGCCGAGGTGGGACGAAATGGCCAGATGCGACGGTTACCAGGCTTCAGCATGTGCTTTTGAAGGTTAAGTTGCGCCTGGTAGATAGCTTCCCCGGAGTCCGGGGGCCCGCCTTTGGCAAAATCGAGATTAGCACCGGAACGTGAGCTGCGCCATAGGTTTTGGAAAGTTAATTTCGTGATGTGAAATTGCGTCGGCCTGGCGGGGCCCCGGAAGGGGGCCGCAGGCTGTCACAATCCAGTGCGTTGACGCGGCGCTTCCCGCCGTCCTACGCTGATGCCCAACCGGCGCCCGCTTTAGCCTGCGCCGGGAGCCTGGATCAGCAGACAGGCCCTCACTGAGCTGGCATTTCATCCGCACGCTCAGACAGGAATCCCGTTTATGGCTACCCAACCCTCCGCACACCGGCTCTGGATCCGGAATCCGCTCGCGGCCTTTACCGCCAACACCCTGGACGCCTCCGGCGGCATCGTGGTGAGCGGCGGAGTCATCACGGAAGTGCTTGCCGCCGGCCAGCTGCCGTCCGCGCCCTGCCAGGAAACGTTCGACGCCGGCAGCCACGTCCTGCTGCCCGGCCTGATCAACACGCACCACCACTTTTACCAAACGCTTACGCGCGCCTGGGGTCCGGTGGCCAACGCCCCGCTGTTCCCGTGGTTGCAGAACCTGTACCCGGTCTGGGCGCGGCTGACGCCGCGGGACCTGGAACTGGCCACCACTGTTGCGCTCGCGGAGCTGCTGCTCTCCGGCTGCACCACCGCAGCGGATCACCACTACCTTTTCCCGGACGGCATGGAGGACGCCATCGACATCGAGGTCCGCGCGGTGCGGGAGCTGGGCATGCGGGCCACGCTCACCCGCGGCTCCATGACGCTCGGGGAGGACGACGGCGGGCTGCCGCCGCAGTCCACCGTCCAGGCGCCGGAGGTCATCCTGGCCGACAGCGAGCGGCTGATCCGCGAGTACCACGAGCGCGGCGACGGCGCCGTGATCCAGATTGCCCTGGCCCCGTGTTCACCGTTTTCCGTGACGAAAGAGATCATGGCCGAGAGCGCCTCGCTCGCCGAGCGGCACGACGTCCGGCTGCACACGCACCTGGCCGAAACCCTGGACGAGGAGGACTTCTGCCGGGAGATGTTCGGCCTGCGCACGGTGGAGTACCTGGAGAGCGTGGGCTGGCTGACGGACCGGACCTGGCTGGGCCACGGCATTCATTTCAGCGACGCGGAAATCGCCGCGCTGGGAGCCGCGGGCACCGCCGTCGCGCATTGCCCCACCTCCAACATGCGGCTGGCCTCAGGCACGGCGCGTGTGCTGGAACTGGAGGACGCTGGAGTCCCGGTGGGGCTGGGAGTGGACGGATCGGCGTCGAACGATGCCTCCAACATGATCCTGGAGGCGCGGCAGGCGCTGTACCTGCAGCGGCTGCGCTACGGCGCGCAGGTGCCGGTGGAGCGTGCGCTGGGCTGGGCGACGCGGGGCTCGGCGGCGGTACTGGGCCGCGGTGATCTGGGGCAGCTGGCGCCGGGGATGCAGGCGGACCTGGCCCTGTTCAAACTCGACGAACTGCGGTTCTCCGGCAGCCACGATCCGGTGGCCGCGCTCCTGCTGTGCGCGGCAGACCGGGCAGACCGGGTGATGGTGGGCGGCCAGTGGCGGGTGGTGGACGGGCAGATTCCGGGACTGGATCTTTCTTCGTTGATTGCGAAGCACTCGGCTGCGGCGCGGAAGCTGGTGAACGGGTAGGGGCCCTATGCCCCGGCATCCGTTCGTTGCTAGCGTGACGGAATGAACCCGTCGAAGACTCCGGCCGAGATCCTGGCGATTGACGGCACCGAGGTTCGCATCTCGAGCCCCGACAAGGTGGTGTTCCCCGAGCCGGGGCTGACGAAGCTCGACCTGGTGCGCTACTACCTCGCGGTCGCGGATGGTGCACTGCGCGGCGCGGGCGGCCGGCCCATGGTGCTCAAGCGCTTCCCGAAGGGCATCGACGCCGAGCCGTTCTTCCAGAAGCGCGTGCCGGAAAACCACCCCGTTTTCATCGAGACGGCAACACTGCACTATGCGTCCGGGACATCGGCCGAAGAGGCCGTCATCCGGGATGCTGCGGGCCTTGCGTGGGTGGTGAACCTTGGCTGCCTCGACCTGAATCCGCATCCCGTGCGCGCCGAGGACCTCGAACATCCCGACGAGCTCCGGGTGGACCTCGATCCGATGCCCGGGGTCGGCTGGTCGCAACTGGTCGACGTCGCCTATGTGGCGCGTGAGGTGCTCGACGACGCGGGGCTGGTCGGGTGGCCGAAGACGAGCGGGTCGCGCGGGCTCCACATCCTGGTGCGCATCGCACCGCAGTGGTCATACCGCGACGTGCGGCTCGCCGCAGAGACGCTCGCCCGCGAGGTGGAGAACCGCGCTCCCGGACTCGCCACCGCGCGGTGGTGGAAGGAGGAGCGCGGCGAGAGCGTGTTTGTCGATTTCAACCAGAACGCCAAGGACCGCACAGTGGCATCGGCGTACTCGGTCCGGCCGCTGCCCGATGCCCGGGTTTCGACGCCGCTCACCTGGGACGAGGTCCGCACCACGCGGCCGGAACAGTTCACGGTGCTCACCGTGCCGGAGCGGTTCGCAGCGGTGGGCGACCCGCACGCCGGGATCGACGACGCGGCGGGTTCACTCGACGGGCTTCTGGCGCTGGCAGCACAGCTCGGCCCGGCCGAGAAAGCGCCGCGCAGCGGAGACGCCGCAGGCCGCCGGCAGTCGGTGATGCCGCTGATCGAGGTGGCCCGGACCAGGACCAAGTCCGAGGCGCTTGCCGCGCTGGACGAGTGGAAGGCCCGGCATGCGGACGTTGTCCCGGACTTGCATCCGGCCGACGTACTGGTCGATGGAATGCGCGGCTCAAGCTCGCTCTGGTACCGGGTGCGGGTGAATCTGCAGCACGTTCCGGAGGCGGAGCGTCCGCCGCAGGAGGAACTCATGGCCGACTACGACCCCTGGGCGGGCAAGGTGTGGCCGGGGCGTACCGAGTCCTGAGGTCCGCCGCTAAGGCCGGCGACGCGGGCCGCCGAAGCCCGGCAGGCCGTGGACCCAGCGCGAGAACCGGCCCGGGACGTGCTCCCGGTCTGCGGGCAGGTAGAAGTCCGGATCCGTTCCGCCTCCGAGGGGGAGGTAGAACTCCTGGACTGAGGGTGCCGCCGTCTGTGCCGGTGCAACCGGCGTCGTGTCCTGCTGGTACATCTGATCCTCCTCCAAGGTGGTTGATAGCGTTCTTCGAATTTCCACAAAATGGAAAATAACTTTTGCTATGTGAAATAGCGTAGAACGCCCCCTTGCCGTTCGTCAATGGTTCCGGGCGCCGTCGGTCACAATCGGATTTTTCAAGGAGTGATGTACACCACGGCAAAGCTCGGCTACGCTTTAAGTCAACTCGTGGCGTAGGTCACGTAACCTGGGAGCAGCAGGCAGGGTCGTAATGAGCTGGCGTCATTGGATGCCGGCTCTTTTTTGTTGGGTCGGCTCCATCAGAAACGCGTGCGAAACACGCGCTTAATTTCAATGATGGAACCTAGGTTCCACATCACGGAAGTTGGGAACAGACCATGAGCAGCAAAATCATCCTCGGCCAGAACCAGTACGGCAAGGCCGAAGTCCGGGTTGTAAAAATCACTCGCGACACCGACCGCCACGAGATCGAAGACCTGAACGTCACCTCGCAGCTGCGCGGGGACTTCGCCGCCGCCCACCTCGAAGGCGACAACAGCCACGTCGTTGCCACGGACACGCAGAAGAACACCATCTACGCGTTTGCCCGTGAAGGCGTCGGCTCACCGGAGGCCTTCCTCCTGCGGCTGGGCGAGCACTTCACGTCCAGCTTCGACTGGGTCACCGGCGGCCGCTGGGAAGCCGAGTCCTACAGCTGGGAGCGGATCCAGGCCCACGGTGCCGAGCACGACCACTCCTTCGTGCGGAAGGGCCAGGAAGTCCGCACGGCCGTCCTGGTCCGCGACGGCGCGGCAGCACACCTCATCTCGGGCCTGAAGGACCTCACCGTCCTCAAATCCACCCAGTCCGGCTTCGTCGGCTACCCGCGGGACAAGTACACCACCCTGCCGGAAACCACGGACCGCATCCTGGCCACGGATGTTTCCGCCCGCTGGCGCTTCAACGCCAACACCGACTACAGCTCGCTCGACTTCAACAAGAGCTACGAAGACGTCAAGAGCCTGCTGCTGGAAGGCTTCACCGAGAAGTACTCCCACGCCCTTCAGCAGACCCTGTTCGATATGGGCGCCAAGGTCCTGGAAGCACACAGCGAGATCGACGAAATCAAGTTCTCGATGCCCAACAAGCACCACTTCCTGGTGGACCTCTCGCCGTTCGGCCTCGACAACCCCAACGAGGTCTTCTTTGCCGCCGACCGCCCGTACGGCCTGATCGAGGCCACCGTCCAGCGCGAGGACGCCGCCCCGGCGGACATCGCCTGGTCCGGTATCGCCGGCTTCTGCTAAGCCGCACCTCGGTGGTTGAGCCTGTCGGGACCCCCGGTTTCGACAGGCTCAACCACCGGGCATTCGTTGAGTGAGCCCGTCGAAACCCACCAACGATCCACAACTGTTAGCCAGACACCGTTAGCCAGACAAAGACGTCTGCCATGAACCAAGAAAGTCTGCCATGAACACCAAGAAGAAATCCGGCGCTGCAACGGCCGCCACCGGCCGCAAGCAGTCCGACCGCCCCGAAGACCAGCGGCTGCCCCTCGGAAGCACGTTCGCCTACGGCTTCCAGCACGTGCTCACCATGTACGGCGGCATCATCGCCCCGCCGCTGATCATCGGCGCAGCCGCCGGCATGTCGTCCCAGGACATCGGCCTGCTGATCGCCGCCTGCCTTTTCGTCGGCGGCCTGGCCACCATTCTCCAGACGGTCGGCATCAGGTTCTTCGGATCCCAGCTGCCCCTGGTCCAGGGCGTGTCCTTCGCCGGTGTTTCCACGATGGTGGCGATCGTCCACGGCGGCGGCGGGATCCAGGCGGTGTTTGGCTCGGTGATTGCGGCTTCGCTGATCGGCCTGCTCATCACCCCCCTGTTTTCGAAGATCATCCGCTTCTTCCCGCCGGTGGTCACGGGCACCGTCATCACCACCATCGGCCTGACGCTGATGCCGGTCGCGGCCAACTGGGCCATGGGCGGCAACAACAAGGCGCCGAACTACGGCAGCATGGCCAACATCGGCCTTGCCGCAGCCACCATGGCGATTGTGCTGCTGCTGAGCAAAGTGGGCAACGCCGCCATCTCCCGGCTTTCCATCCTGCTGGCCATGGTGCTCGGCACGGGGATTGCGTTCGTCTTTGGCATGGCCGATTTCTCCAAGGTGGGCCAGGGCGAAATCGTCGCGTTCCCCACCCCGTTCGCGTTCGGCCCGCCCACGTTCGAAATCGCCGCGATCATCTCCATGCTGATCGTCATCCTGGTGACGCTCACCGAGACCTCTGCGGACATCATCGCCGTGGGCGAGATCGTGGGCACCAAGGTTGACTCCAAGCGCATCGGCGACGGCCTGCGGGCGGACATGCTCTCCAGCGCCATCTCCCCGCTGTTCAACTCCTTCACCCAGAGCGCCTTCGCCCAGAACGTGGGCCTCGTTGCCATCACGGGCGTCAAGAGCCGCTTCGTGGTCAGCGCCGGCGGCCTGATCCTGGTGATCCTGGGCCTCCTGCCGGTTCTTGGCCGGGTGGTCGCAGCGGTGCCGACGCCCGTCCTGGGCGGCGCCGGCGTCGTACTCTTTGGAACTGTTGCCGCCAGCGGCATCCGGACCCTTGCCAAAGTGGAGTACCGGAACAACATGAACCTGATCATCGTGGCGGCGTCCGTGGGCTTCGGCATGATCCCGATCGCTGCGCCGGCGTTCTACGACAAGTTCCCGTCCTGGTTCGGCACCATCTTCCACTCGGGCATCAGCTCGGCCGCGGTCATGGCCATCCTGCTGAACCTGCTCTTCAACCACCTCAAGGCCGGCAATTCCGAGAACCAGTCCGTCTTCGTGGCCGGCACCGGCCGCGTGGTCCGCGAAGAGGACCTCAAGTGCCTGGCCGACGGCGACCGTTACGAGGGCGGCAAGCTGATCGACTGCGACGGCAAGGAAGTCCCGGTGGAGTCGGCGTCGAAATCTGACCACTAAGCCCGCAGGCGACCCAAGAAGCGCGAGCGGACAGTTGCGGCCCCTTTCCGAAGGGCCGCAACTGTCCGTTCGCGCTTTGGCTGTCCTGTGAGACGGTTGTTTCATGAGGATCGATGAACGGATCGAACGGCACTATGCAGAGCTGAGCCCCCAGGAGCAGAAGGCGGCGGACACGCTCCTGGACCGCCTCGGCGACCTCGCCGTCTACAACGCCGCGGAACTTGCACGCCTCAGCGGAGTCTCCAAGGCAACCATGAGCCGGCTGTTCCGGCGGCTCGGCTTTGAGGATTTCAACGAGGTCAAGGAACACACCCGGTCCATCCGTTCCAGCGGCATGCCGTTGGGTCCGCAGTCGTCCGACGGCGGCCTGGCCGCCCATTTCGGGCAGGAACAGGAAAACCTGCGCCGCCTGGCCGAATCACTTGACGAGGACAAACTCTCGGAGGCCAGCGGCAAGCTCGCCGGCGCCGGAACCGTGCTGCTGCTCGGCTTCCGCAACAGTTTTCCCGTGGCGCTGCACTTCCGGCAGCAGCTCCTCCAGTGCCGCCCGGCCGTGGCCGTGGCGCCGCAGCCCGGGCAGAGCATCGGCGAAGAGCTCGCCGGCCTGGGCGCGGGGGACGCGGTGGTGCTGTTCGGCTTCCGACGGCGGCCTGCCGGGTTCCGTAAAGTCCTCCAGGCAGCGTCCGCCACCGGGGCGACCACGGTTCTGATCGGGGACCCGAGCGCGCGCCGGCTGGCCGCGGACGCCACGCTGTGGCTCGAGTGCCCGGTGGACGGCGCGCAGGCCTTTGACAGCTACGCCGCTGCCATGAGCCTGGTCAGCGTCCTTGCGAACGGCGTCCTCATAGCCTCGGGACGTCCCGGCCGCGAGCGCGTCCGCGAGGTCACGGCCCAGTTCGACGCCCTGGGCGAGATCGAAGCGAAGTAGGTCGAGGCCTCGTAAGAGGCGACGTAAACAGGAATTGTTGCACCAGAAACAGCACTGAAACATTGGTTCCATCTAATTGAAAGTGTGAAACGGCCGGATCGGCGGCTGTCCCAATCTTTCAGAGGAAACCATGACAGACTCCGCGATGGCCGCACCCCGGGTTGAAGCGCCCGCCCGCACCGGCCAGCTCCCCGACTACGATCCCCGGCTCAGCAACGAGGACCTGGTCCCGCTGAAGAACCAGCGCTGGACCAGCTACAACCTGTTCGCGTTCTGGATGTCAGACGTCCACAGCATCGGCGGCTACGTCACGGCAGGCAGCCTCTTCGCCCTGGGCCTGGCCAGCTGGCAGGTCCTCGTGGCACTGCTGGCGGGCATTGTGATCGTCAACATCTTCTGCAACCTCGTGGCCAAGCCCAGCCAGCTGACCGGCGTCCCGTACCCGGTCATCAACCGGGCCGTCTTCGGCGTCAAGGGCGCCAACATCCCGGCCATCATCCGGGGACTGATCGCGGTTGCCTGGTACGGCGTCCAGACGTTCCTTGCCTCCGAGGCCCTGGTGATCGTCTTCCTCAAGTTCTTCCCCGGCATGGCACCGCTGTACGACGTCGAACAGAACGGCTTCCTGGGACTCTCCGCCCTGGGCTGGATCTGCTACGGCATCCTCTGGGTGGCCCAGGCTGCGCTGTTCTGGAACGGCATGGAAAGCATCCGCAAATTCATCGACTTCGCCGGTCCCGCCGTCTACGTGGTGATGCTGGTCCTGGCCATCTACCTGGTGTCCAAGGCCGGCATCGGCAACATCAGCCTGAATCTTTCCAGCGGCCCGCCCCTGGACTTCGCCGCCTCCATCCCCGTGATGATCTCCGCGATCGCCCTGGTGGTCTCCTACTTCTCCGGCCCGATGCTCAACTTCGGCGACTTCGCCCGCTACGGCAAGAGCTACAAGGCGGTCAAAAAGGGCAACCTCCTGGGGCTGCCGGTGAACTTCCTGTTCTTCTCGCTCCTGACCGTCATCACGGCGTCGGCCACCATCCCGGTGTTCGGGCGCCTCATCACGGACCCGGTCAAGACGGTCCAGGAAATCGACACCGTCTTCGCGGTGCTGCTGGGCGGACTGACCTTCGTCATCGCCACCGTGGGCATCAACATCGTGGCCAACTTCATCTCGCCCGCGTTCGACTTCTCCAACGTCAGCCCGCAGAAAATCAGCTGGCGCGCAGGCGGCATGATTGCCGCCGTCGGCTCCGTCATCCTGACCCCGTGGAACTGGTACTCCAACAACGACGCCATCCACTACACCCTCGGCGTCCTGGGCGCCCTGATCGGCCCGCTCTTCGGCATCCTGATCGCCGGGTACTACGTGGTGAGCCGGCAGAAGGTCTGGGTGGACGACATGTATACGCTGAAGACCACCGGCCGGTACTGGTTCCGGAACGGCTACAACCCGAACGCGGTCAAGGCGGTGGCCATCAGCGGCGCCATCTCCATCGCGTCCGTGGTGATCCCCAAGATCCTGCTCGACACCGGCGCCACCGCCGTGAACGCGACCTGGATCGGCAACTACAGCTGGTTCCTCGGCTGCGCGCTCGGCTTCGTCGTCTTCAGGGCGCTGGAGCGCAAGTCCCCGATGATCTCGCTCGAGCCCGCCGGCGGGGACAGCGGCGCGGTCAGCGACGGCACGCTGGCTTAGCACCCGCCGTCGTCGAACCCCGGACCCTGAACCCTCACGTTGTCCAAGCGCGAACGGACACTTGCGGCCCCCTTCCGTCAGGAAGACGGGCCGCAAGTGTCCGTTCGCGCTGGGAGGAGGG
>Ga0075432_10000393_pt1 | contig 12704 bp, 12 predicted proteins | sample RhiMethybrSRZTD1_FD_72781 | JGI IMG/M metagenome (GOLD analysis project Ga0075432, IMG submission 72781) | Populus rhizosphere microbial communities from Tennessee, USA - Rhizosphere MetaG P. TD hybrid SRZTD1 | ecosystem: Host-associated > Plants > Roots > Rhizosphere > Soil | place: USA... | reverse complement strand
GTGATGTAGTCGGGGTTGCCGGCGCCGACACCGATGACCAGAAGTTTTTTCATCACAGCGCTCCTTCAGGGTCCATGCCCGTCAAGCGAAACCGCCAGCGACCGTTGAACCGCAATTCGATGGCCGACAACGGTTCGACGTCGATCTGGTTGAACGCCGCGCCCTGCAACACCTGCATCAGCGCGGCGCGAATGACAAACGGATGGGTGATGGCAACGACATGCTCCGGTGTTGCCTCAAGGGTCTTCAGCCACGCGGCCACCCGCTCACCGAGCTGCGCCACCGATTCTCCACCGTGGGGCGCCGACGTCGGGTCACTGAGCCAGGTCTGAAGCGTCTCGGGTTCGGATGTTTGTAAGTCGTCGATCGACGTGCCTTGCCAGCGTCCGAAATCGCAATCCCCCAGTGCCGTGACAATCTCCACGTTGTCGCCAAACAGCTCAGCGGTTTGCCGGGTCCGCAGTTCAGGGCCGCAGAGTAAACGGGGGGCTCGCTTGAACTGACGACTGCGCGAGCCCTTCGCCGATTGCCAATCCATTTCCACTGGTTCATTCGTAGGAAAACGCGCCAGTTTCTGTGCAACGGTTCGAGCGTGGCAAATCAGGGTCAAGCGGGTCGCCTGCACGGAGGTTCTCTCTGTCAGTGGAATGAAAGACGGCACGATGCCGTGCATTGTGCCGCAAGAAACGCAATCTGAATGCCTTCCTTGTAGCAGCTGCCGAGCCTGCGAGGCTGCGTTCGGCCGCGTAGCGGTCGTAAACCCTGAGAGCACAGTGTGCCTGACGGACCGCAGTGCCCGATTTTACGACTGCTACGCAGCCGAACGCAGCCTCGCAAGCTCGGCAGCTGCTACGGCATCGGGCTCGCAGCCCATTTTATTCCTGGGCAGGGTCGATATCTCACACCTCTATGGGCGATGTCCTACAAAACCTGTCGACATCCACGCAGCCCCGCACGCACGGGGGTTTCGCCCCATTTTAGTGCTTTTAAAATCCGCACAAAAATTCACTAGACATGTAGCGCACGTTACATAAATACTAATTTAGCGATTTATGAAATGAAACCGACATACCCATCCAGCAGGAGCCCGGATGCCCCCTCTCAGAGACCTGATCACCGAGCCCGGCCTGGACTTCACGCCGTCGGAACGCAAAGTCATACGTGCCTTGCTGGACCAGTACCCGCGTAACGGACTGGGCCCGATGTCACGCTTGGCCGAACATGCCGGTGTCAGCGATCCGACCATCGTGCGGCTGGTAAAAAAACTTGGTTTCAGCGGTTACGCCGATTTTCAGGAAGCCTTGCTCAGTGACATGGATCACCGCCTGCGCTCCCCCAGCACCCTGTTGCAGCCCCGCGCCCAACTCAAAAAAGATGACCCCTGGAGCCATTATCTGGCAGACAGTCATCGGGCACTGGTAGAAACCCAGGCGCTGACCCAGCCTGAAGATGTGCGGATTCTGGTGGAGTGGCTGCTCGACACCCGCCACCAGGTCCACTGCTTTGGCGGTCGCTTCAGCAGTTTCCTCGCCAACTATTTGCTCAATCACCTGCGCCTGTTGCGGCCCGGCTGTTTCGCCCTGGAAGACAACGCCCAGTTACCGGACCGGTTGTTTGACGTGCAGCGTCAGGACGTATTGCTGGTGTTCGACTATCGCCGCTATCAGTCTCAGGCCCTGCGGGTCGCCAATGCCGCTAAGAGCCGACATGCGCGCGTCGTGCTGTTCACCGACATCTACGCATCACCGCTGCGAGAAATAGCCGACCTGATCATCAGCGCACCGGTGGAATCGGCGTCGGCCTTCGACTCGATAGTGCCGGCGCTGGCCCAGGTTGAAGCACTGATTGCCTGCCTGACCCTGCGCAGCCCCGATCTGGCCGATCGCCTGGAAGGCATCGATGCCCTGCGAGCCGACTTCGACACTCACCTGCTGGAGGATAAATAAGGATGTTCATGCTCCCCCACCATTCGCCCCGGGACTTGCCGTTTGCCGCCGACCACACCGCGCTGTTGCTGGTGGACATGCAACGTGCCTGGCTCGAACCGCAGTTCGACCCACACCTCAACGAACCGGATGCCGACTACTTCCTGACCCGCGCCCGCACGCAGGTGGTGCCCAATCAACGCAGGCTGCTCAATGCCTTTCGCAGCGCCCGGCAAAACGTGTTGCACACACTCATCGAAAGCCTCACCGCCGATGGCCGCGACCGTTCGCTGGATCACAAACTCTCGGAGATGCACCTGCCCAAGGGCAGCCCGCAAGCGCAAATCATCGAAGAGCTGACGCCGACCGAAAACGAAATCGTGCTGCCCAAGACCTCTTCCGGGGTGTTCAACTCCACCAGCATCGACTACGTGCTGCGCAACCTGGAGACCCGCCACCTGATCATCGCCGGCATCGTCACCGACCAATGCGTCGACATGGCCGTGCGCGACGCCGCCGACCGTGGCTACCTGGTAACGCTGGTCGAAGATGCCTGCGCCACCTACACCGAACAACGGCATCACGCCTGCCTGAACGCCATCAAGGGCTACTGCTGGATCACCGACACCCAGACTGTGCTTGGCCGGTTGCAGGAGATCCAGCCATGAGCGGACGCCTGTCACCACTGCCCATGACCACCATTGTCACCACCGACCTGATCGGCGTGACACGCGGCCGTTCCTTCCCCACCGACGAACTCGATGCCTATCAAGTGGCCGGTTGCGGCTGGGTGCCGGCCAACAGCGCCCTGACCCCGCAAGACATCATCGCCTCCAGCAACCCTTGGGGTGCTTATGGGGATTTACGGCTGGTTCCCGACTTGAGCAGCCGCGTGACTGTCAACAACGGCCCGGATGCCGACGCCCCGGCGCTCGACTTCATTCACGGCGACATTCGCGAAACCGATGGCCGTCCGTGGGGTGCTTGCCCTCGTACGCTGTTGCGCAACGAGGTGGAGCGCTATCGCGATGAGTTGGGGTTGCAGATCAATGCCGCGTTCGAACATGAATTCAACCTCGACAGCGGCGCGGCGGAACACCTGGCGTTCTCTCTGGAAGCCCAGCGCCAGGGCGCCGGGTTCGGCGGCTGGCTGCTCAGTGCACTGCGAGCCGGCGGCGTCGAACCGGAAATGTTCCTGCCGGAGTACGGCAAGCACCAATACGAAATCACCTGCCGCCCGGCCCTTGGTGTCGCTGCCGCCGACCGCGCGGTGAACGTGCGCGAGATCACCCGTGAGATCGCCCGGCAAATGGGCCTCAACCTGAGTTTCGCCCCCAAGACGGCCGAGCATGCCGTGTGCAACGGCGTGCATTTGCACGTGAGCCTGCAAGACATGGCCGGCCAACCGGTGATGTATGACGCTGGCACCGCCAACGGCCTGTCGACCCTCGGCCAGCATTGGGCCGCCGGCGTTCTGCATTACTTGCCGGCGCTCTGTGCGTTCACCGCCCCAACGCCGGTTTCCTATGAACGCTTGCAGCCCCACCACTGGAGCGCTTCCTACGCCTGCCTCGGCCAACGCAACCGCGAAGCGGCGCTGCGGATTTGCCCGACCGTCAGCCTGGGCGGCAAATCCGTGGCGATGCAGTACAACCTGGAATTTCGCGCCATGGACGCCACCGCCTCACCGCACCTGGCCATGGCTGCATTGCTGATCGCCGGGCGCCTGGGTATCGAGCAGCGCCTGGCGTTGAACGCCATCACCGATGAAATCCCTGACTCCCTGAACGAAGAGCAACGCCAGGCCCGCGGCATCGTCGCCCTGCCCGCGTCGCTGTCCCGGGCACTGGATTGCCTGCGCAACAGCGAGGCGCTGATCGAAGCCCTGCCGAGCGCGTTACTGGATACCTACTTCGCCCTGAAAACCGAGGAACTGACGCTGACGGAACAGCTCTCGCCCGCCGACCTCTGTGAGCACTATGCGCGCCTGTACTGAATCCGCCGAACTGGGCCTCTACACCCGGCCTGCCTACACCCTGAGCCGGGAAGCTTCCGAGCACCCGCTGATTCTGGTGTGTGAACACGCCAGTCGTTTTATCCCGGACGGGTTAAACGACCTGGGCCTGAGCGAGGAGGCCGCCCGCGAACACATCGCCTGGGACATCGGCGCCCTGGCGCTGGCCGAGGGTTTGGCCGAAGCGCTGGGCGCGACCCTGTTGGCGGCCAACTATTCGCGGCTGTTGATCGACCTCAACCGCCCGCGCCACGCGCCGGACAGCATTCCGTTGCAGAGCGAGATTTATCAGGTGCCGGGCAATCGCGATCTGGACGAGGCCACCCGTGAATACCGCCGGCACTGCCTGTTCAAGCCGTTTCATGCACGCCTGCAAACCTTGATCGACGCCCGTGTGGAGCAAAATAAACCGGTTCGAGTGGTGGGGATTCACAGTTTCACGCCGATGTATTACGGCCAGTCACGATCGCTGGAAGTCGGCGTGTTGTACGGCCAGGCCACGGAATACGCCCAGCGAATGATCGACGGCCTGAGCCGGCACCCATTGAAAGTCGCCGGTAATCAGCCATACAAAGTCAATCCGCTGGGTGACATGACCGTACCGGTTCACGGCGACGCACGCGGGCTGGACTCGGTGCTGATCGAGGTGCGCAACGACCTGCTGCGCACCCCCGAGGACGTCAGTCGCTGGACCGACTATCTGGCGCCGCTGCTATAGCAACAGCTTCAAACTCGCAGCGTGTAGCTGCTTATATCAAGGAGAACGGCTTCATGGACATTGAAGAATTCGGCTACAGGCAAGAGTTGAAACGTAGCCTGTCACTGACCGACCTGGTGGTGTACGGGATGATCTTCATGATCCCCATCGCTCCGTTCGGCGTGTATGGTTACGTCAACGCCGAAGCACCCGGCATGGTGCCGCTGGCCTACATCATCGGCATGGTAGCGATGCTGTTCACCGCCCTCAGTTACGGCAGCATGGCCCGGGCCTTTCCGGTGGCAGGTTCGGTGTATTCCTACGCACAACGCGGGCTCAACCAACATGTCGGGTTTATCGCCGGCTGGCTGATGCTGCTCGATTACCTGCTGATTCCGCCGCTGCTCTACGTATACGCGGCGATGGCGCTGAATCATTTGTACCCGGACATCCCGAAAGTCGGCTTCATCCTGGCTTTTCTGGTCAGCGCCACTTTCGTCAACCTGCGGGGCATCACCTTCACCGCACGCATGAACATCATCTTCCTGCTGGCGCAACTGGTGGTGCTGGGGATCTTCCTGTTCTACGCCTGGACTGCCTTGCACAGTGGCGGCGGTAACGGTCAGCTGACCCTGGCGCCGCTGTACAACCCCGAAACCTTCAACTTCGCCCTGCTGATGCAAGCGGTGTCGATTGCGGTGCTGTCGTTCCTCGGTTTCGATGCCATTTCCACCCTCGCCGAAGAGATCAAGGGTGATCCGGGCCGCAGCGTCGGCAAGGCTGCGCTGATCACTCTGCTGGTGATGGGCGTGATCTTCGTCGTGCAGACCTGGATCGCCACCGACCTGGCCGCCGGCCTGGGCTTCAAGTCCGCCGACACCGCGTTCTATGAAATCGCCGAAATCGCTGCCGGTAGCTGGCTGGCCACCCTGACCGCCGTGGCCACCGCGCTGGCCTGGGGTGTGGCGGTCGCAATTACCTCCCAAGCGGCGGTTTCGCGACTGCTGTTCGGCATGGCCCGGGACGGCAAACTGCCAAAAGTGCTGGCCAAGGTGCACCCGAAATACAACACGCCGTACTTGAGCATTTATCTGGTGGCAGTGTTGTCGCTGGTGATCTGCTACCTGTTCATCAACTCGGTGGACACCCTCACTTCCCTGGTGAACTTCGGCGCCCTGAGCGGCTTCATGCTGCTGCACCTGACCGTGATCAACTACTACTGGCGCCGGCAGCAATCCGGCCAGGTGATCCGTCACCTGATCTGCCCGGTCATCGGCTTCATCATCGTCGCGGCCATCATGTACAACATGGGCGTCGATGCACAGAAACTCGGCCTGATCTGGATTGCCCTGGGCCTAGTCTATCTGTTCTTCCTCAACAAACTGGGTACCAGCACGGCACTGCCCGACCCAAGCAATGGCTGACAAGAAAAAGAGCAGCGTCTGACACGATTTCAGGCGTGCGCCGATTTAACGCGTGGAAACCGACAGTGATAGTCAGGTTCGGTGCAAGCCGCCGAACCTTTTGATACAGGAGTATGTCCATGCTGGTCTTACGTCCAGTCGAGTTAACCGACCTGCCCCAGTTGCAGCAGCTGGCGCGCGACAGTCTGGTGGGGGTCACGTCCTTGCCGGACGACACCGAACGCCTGAGGGAGAAAATTCTCGATTCCTGTGCTTCGTTCGAAAAAGACGTCCAGGGCCAAGGCCCGGAGAACTATTTCTTCGTGCTGGAAAACCTGACGACTCGCCGTCTGGTCGGCTGCTCCGAAGTGCTCGCCACCGCCGGGTTCGGAGAGCCGTTCTACAGTTTGCGCAACCGCCATTTCACCAGCGCCTCACGGGAGCTGAACATCGAGCATGGGGTGCCGGCGTTGTCATTGTGCCAAGACCTCAGCGGTCACTCTTTGCTGCGCGGTTTCCATATCGACTCGGCACTGGAGCGCACGCCATTTTCCGAGTTGCTGTCCCGGGCGCGGCTGCTGTTCATCGCCGCCCACCCGGAACGTTTTGCCGAAGCGGTGATCACCGAGATCGTCGGTTACAGCGACGAACAGGGGCAATCGCCGTTCTGGGATGCGCTGGGCAAGCATTTCTTCGATTTGCCTTATGTCGAGGCCGAGCGGCTTTGCGGCCTGCAGAGCCGGACATTCCTCGCCGAATTGATGCCGCAATACCCGATCTACGTGCCGATGCTGTCGCAGGCTGCGCAAGATTGCATCGGCCGGATCCACCCCGATGGCCAGGAGGCCTTCGACATTCTGGAGCGCGAAGGCTTCGAGACCAACAGCTACATCGACCTGTTCGACGGCGGCCCGACGCTGTACGCCCGCACCTCAAGCATTCGTTCCATCGCCCAGAGCCAGGCCGGCACAGTGCAAACGGGCTCGCCCATCGACGCCCGCGGCAGTTACCTGGTGAGCAACGATTCTTTGAAGGGCTACCGCGCCATCGTCGCCGAGCTGGACTACAGCGCCCGGCAACCTATCGCCTTGAGCGCCGAGATGTGCGCGGCCTTGAACGTGACCGACGCCAGTGCGATCCGGCTGATCGCCCTGTGAGCGGCAACCGGCCCCAAGCCCAACGACAGCGCCCGAGCAGGCGCGAAGAAGGAGCTGCATCATGATTTTGCGCCCGGTTCAAATGACCGACCTGCCCGCTTTGCTGGAATTGGTACAACGGGCCGGCCCCGGGTTCACCACCCTGCCGGCCAACGAGGAGCGCCTGACCCACCGGGTGCGCTGGGCCCAGCGGACTTTCGCCGGACAGGTCGAGCGCGCGGATGCCGACTACCTGTTTGTGCTCGAAGACGATGATCAGCAAGTGGTCGGCGTCAGTGCCTTGGTCGGGGCCGTCGGTCTGCGGGAGCCCTGGTACAACTATCGGGTCGGGCTCACGGTCAGTTCATCGCCGGACCTGGGTATTCAGCGCCAGATCCCCACGTTGTTCCTCAACAACGAAATGACCGGGCAATCGGAAATCTGCTCGCTGTTTCTGCGACACGATCAACGCTATGGCAGTAACGGTCGATTGCTGTCGCTGGGGCGTCTGCTGTTTGTTGCCGAATTCCCCCAGCTATTCGGCGACAAGCTCATCGCCGAACTGCGCGGCAGTGCCGACGAACATGGCTGCTCACCGTTCTGGGACAGCCTGGGCCGGCACTTTTTCAAGATGGATTTCAGCCATGCCGATCACTTGTCGGGGCTGGGCAGCAAAGCGTTCATCGCCGAACTGATGCCGCGCCAGCCGCTCTACACCTGCCTGCTTACCGAACAGGCCCAGGCGGTGATCGGCAAGCCCCACCCCAACACCGAACCGGCGCTGAAGATCCTCACCGCCGAGGGGTTTGCCCATAAGGGTTACATCGACATCTTCGACGCAGGCCCGGTGATCGAAGCCCCGGTGTCGAGAATCCGCGCGGTGCGCGACAGCCAATCATTGATGCTGGCCATCGGCACGCCCGACGACCAGGCCCCGGTATGGCTGATCCACAACCGTCGCCTGGAAAGCTGCCGCATCACCACCGCCCGGGCGCGGCTGGTGGGCAATAGCCTGGTGGTCGACCGCCTCACCGCCAAACGCCTGCAATTGCAGCCCGGCAGCTCGATACGTGCGGTGCCGCTGCGCAACCAACAGCAGCAAGCGGTAGCGGCGTGAGCTGTAGTCGCTGGCGAAGCCTGCGTTCGGCTCGGGCCGCGTTCGGACGTAGCAGTCGTAAAACCTGCCATTTCGGTCTTTCAGACTGATCGTCGATTAAACATGACTTCCGATCAAACGTGCCTATCGGATGGCGATCGCTTCGCACTCGAACGCAGCCTTCGGCAGCTTCTACGCAGGATCGTATGAAGGTCAGGATTGATATCAATCCTGATTAACGGCCCCCGATCGCTGTTGACCAGGCGATTCGTTTCGTTGGTCAGAAATCGCTACCTCCCCCCCCGGCCTGTCGCGAACAACCTGACATTGCCAAAAAATTGCACCACCCACCGAAACGTTCAACCTCGACAAACACATCAAACAACAACTAACAATACCAACTTACAACTACAAAATTGCCTTTACCAAAAGACATCCCCATACTCAAAAAACACCAACAAACCCCACAACAAAAAAACTTATGATTAGAACTTTAATTTCCAAGAAGCTGACACCAACCGAAATAACCACTCTCATTAAAACTTCAAACATGACAGCGGAAATCAAAGACCTGATCAGCAACTTTAATATTCAACCAACACTCACCAAAACTATTGCGCGACGTGCAGCGATCATGAACATCACCAACCCGCACACAGGAAACATTACACTGCACTGCACCGACATCGGCAATATCAGCGTCAAGGTACCGCACGTCCAATCAGTACCGTCACCGCTGTACTCGGTTCCTGGACAATCCATTTTGTTTGCGATTAACAAACAGTCTTTCATCGTCCACCGATATACCGTTGAAAATGATCGACTAACAGTGAAGGACGCCGTCATCGTTGATGAAAGCAACCCACTGCCCATCGATGGTGCACAGACGCTGTACGATTGCGACCCAACGGGCCAAGGGCACAATGCATTTATCGGCAGCATCAACCTGCCGGACAGAAGTGCAGACATCAGTGTGTTTGACCGTACCTCATTGCGCAAAATCGCCTGGTTCCCGCATGACGATAGCGCCGCACGTTATCTGGTGAGTCTTGAGCTACTGGAAGCCGCCGAGGATCCCGGGGCAGGGAAAGTGGCAGAAGAATTGATTTATCACTACCACCCCGCTATTGCGTGGAAGGCGTTTCAGGTGCTTTACCAAGCCGATCAGGAGGCCGCACTAAATTACATACCGCTATTAAGAAACCTGCAAAACCGTCGCCTTGACCATTTACTCGATCAGTTCAAGGAATCGGCATGAAACTGAAGACATTTATTGAGCGTATGTCGGCTTACGATCTGCAGCGAGACAAACCAGAAATCATTAGCGATCTACGTCGACTGGCGACAAACCGCACGTTGCTGAGCGAACACCTTTACACCACCATTCAGCGTGAAGGTTTCAGTACCCGCAACAGTCTTTACAGCGCTTATGCATTTGTACTGCACTACAATGAATTATTTACTGTCCGCTTGGGGTTCTGGTCGCCAGTTACGTCACAAGACGAAAACGAAACATTCATCTACAACCTGAACCACACCCACGATTTTGAACTTTATGCGGTGGGCTATAGCGGTGACGGCTATACAACCGTCACACGAAAAATACTTGATGACGCACCGCTGCGAGTTGGGACAAGACCCGCACTGGGTGAAAAGCGATTACTTAAACTTTCGCCCGGCGAAGTCCTGCACATGCTTCCACTGCAAGAGATACACAAGCAACTTCCGCCCCAAACAATGTCTGCATCGCTGAGTTTGCTTATCCACCCTCAGCGTTCGGTTAAAAACCAAGAAGCCTGGTGCTTCGACGAAAACCACGTGCCGACTTACCCCGGCATTGCTACGCAGGAAACAGCACTCTTTGAAAATGCGCTGTCACTCCTTAACGATGGGTAGTCATTCACTGCCCCAAAACACCAAAGGAAAAACATATGAACAAGCCAATGAACAACTGGAACGAAACCCCACTGCTGCGCGCAGCTACCAACGTGATCAACACTCCGGTCAAGACCACGATGGAAGCGCCATGTGCCTCTTTCATGCCTCGATATAACGTGGGCAATATCCACGAAATCAAGCAAATCTGGAGCGTGCCAGCCAAAGACTGAAGACACTCGTAGTAACGCACTACCTGGCTGCAGACCGACAAGGTCTGCAGCTTTTTTTTATTCCAGAAATGGCATTTACGAAAATACCGCTTCCCTCCGGCAAATTCGTCATCATCCTTTACCTGCCCGCGTGATAGCCTTTTGTTCCTTCGGCGTTGACACTTTTGCTCAAGCCCTTCCATTCCTTTATATGGTGGAACTCGTATGTCCAGGCTTTCTCATCAAGATTTGCGCCGTAATTTCCGCCAACTGCTCGCATCCAACACCTGCTACCACACGGCCTCTGTCTTCGATCCGATGTCGGCACGCATCGCCGCCGACCTGGGTTTTGAGGTGGGAATCCTGGGTGGTTCGGTGGCGTCGTTGCAGGTATTGGGCGCCCCCGATTTTGCGTTGATCACCCTCAGTGAGTTCGCCGAACAGGCCACCCGCATCGGACGAGTGGCGCAATTGCCGGTCATCGCCGACGCCGACCACGGCTACGGCAACGCGCTCAATGTCATGCGCACCATCGTCGAACTCGAACGCGCCGGCGTGGCCGCCCTGACCATCGAAGACACCCTGCTGCCGGCACAATTCGGTCGCAAGTCCACCGACCTGATCACGGTCGCCGAAGGTGTCGGCAAGATCCGCGCGGCGCTGGAAGCCCGGGTCGACTCGGAAATGGCGATCATCGCCCGCACCAACGCAGGGATCCTGCCGGTCCAGGAAATCATCAGCCGCACCCAGCATTACCAACAGGCCGGGGCCGACGGGATTTGCATGGTGGGCGTGCAGGATTTCGATCATCTGGAACAGATCGCCGAACACCTGAGCGTACCGCTGATGCTGGTCACCTACGGCAACCCGTTGCTGCGCGACGACAAACGCCTGGCCGAATTGGGTGTGCGAGTCACCATCGACGGCCATGGCGCCTACTTCGCAGCGATCAAAGCCACTTACGACAGCCTGCGCGAACAACGCCAGATCTTCACCCAGGCCTCCGACCTGAACGCCACCGAACTGACGCATACCTATACGCAGCCGGAGGACTACATTCGTTGGGCGGAAGAGTTCATGCGCGTTAAAGAATGACTGCACAAGCGCCCTCACCACAGCGCTCGCGCGTCTGTAGTGAGGGTGCAGTCAAACCATGTGCACTGCTTTCGATTCGGCCTTCGGCGCCACCTCAAACCGATCCGCCAGAAACGGCGTGATATCCAGCGGCAACGGCTCGTTATTCACCAGTTTGTCCAGCAACACGCCGGTAATCGCCGAGGTCAGGATGCCGGTGCGGAAATGTCCGCAGGCATTGAGGTAACCCTGCACGCCTTTCATCGGCCCGAGAATCGGCAGTTCGTCCGGCGAACCAGGACGTAACCCGGCCCAGCAACGTTTCAGGTTGATGTCGGCGAGCGCCGGAATGCAGCGCACTGCGCCTTGCACCAGACCGCGGATTTCCGGGTAGGTGGTGGTCACGTCGAAACCTTTGTCTTCGGTGGTGCTGCCGATCAGGATTTCGCCGTTGTCTTTCTGCGCCACGTAACAGTCGCTGGTGGTCAGGCAACCGCGCAGGATCTTCGGCATACGCTCGGTCAGCAGGATCTGGCCCTTCACCGGTTTCACCGGAATGCGAATGCCGGTGGCCTGCTCGCTGAGGTCGGCGGCCCAGGCACCAGCAGCGTTGATCAGCGTATCGCAACGGAACACGCCGGCCTCGGAGGTCTGCACGCCAGTGACCTGCGAGCCGTGGTGCAGCACCCCGGTGACGTTGGTGTTGAAATACAGGTCCACACCGTTTTGCCGCGCGCCTTCGGTGTAGGCATCGGCCAGGCGGAACGGGCTGACCTGATGGTCGCAGAGAAACTCCAGCGCCCCCCTCGCCTCATGGCTGACGCTTGGCTCGACTTCGCGCAGTGCCGCTTGATCAAGCCAGCGCACCTGATCCGCCAGGTGCGGAATGCACGCCACGATGTGCTCGGCGTAGAGCCGGTCTTCATCGTCGTAGATCACGAATTTCAAGCCGGTCTTCTCGAACTTGAAATCCATCCCGTGATTGTCCTGCAGCTCCCGGTGCAAATCCGGGTACATCGCGTTGGACTGCAAGGCGAAATCGAAGAACGACTGCGGCAGGATATGCGGCGTGCTGGAGTCCACCGCCACCGCCGCGCCCTGGGCTTCGCGCTTGCGATTGGCCGACATCATGCGGAAGAAAATCACCCCGCAGCCCAGGCCTACCGACTCACCGATCGCCCACAAGCCACCGGCCGAAGCGCGGGTCGCGTTACCGGGCCGCTTGGCGTCGATCAGCGCGACTTTCAGGTGTTTGCGCTTGGATAACTGATA
>Ga0075432_10000392_pt1 | contig 12706 bp, 11 predicted proteins | sample RhiMethybrSRZTD1_FD_72781 | JGI IMG/M metagenome (GOLD analysis project Ga0075432, IMG submission 72781) | Populus rhizosphere microbial communities from Tennessee, USA - Rhizosphere MetaG P. TD hybrid SRZTD1 | ecosystem: Host-associated > Plants > Roots > Rhizosphere > Soil | place: USA... | reverse complement strand
GCGGCCGGGGTGAACCTCAACCGCGAATGGCACGAGCCGAGCGCTGAGCGCTCACCCGAGGTGCTGGCGATCCGCAATGCGATGGACGCGACCGGAGTGCAGTTCGCCATCGACGTCCACGGCGACGAGGCGATCCCGGCGGTGTTCCTGGCGGGGTTCGAAGGCATTCCCGCATGGACCGAGGCACAGGGCGAAGGCTATCGCCGCTACCGCGCGATCCTGGAACGGCGCACGCCGGACTTCCAGACTAGGCTGGGCTATCCGGCGGCGCGGCCGGGGCGGGCGAACCTTTCGATGAGCACCAACCAACTGGCCGAGCGGTTCGGCTGCGTGGCGATGACGCTGGAAATGCCCTTCAAGGACAACAACGACCTGCCCTGCGAAGCGCAGGGGTGGAGCCCCGAGCGGAGCAAACTGCTGGCGCGCGATTGCATGGCGGCGCTGGGGGAATGGCTGGAGACGGGGCGGGGATAGGCACTGGTCAATAAGGAAGACCGCCTATCCCCGGACAAAATTTTTCGCACACTCATTTTTGACTCTTGTGCACGTCGAGATTGCCGCTTCCCCATAGCTTTCCAGCTGATTGTTCCGCTGCCGCAACAGGCATGCAACCACCTGTGGGGAAAAGTGCGCTTTTACCCTCTTGCGCGCGACTTCGTATGCGCCACTATCAAGTTGTGGTTCGGCGCAAGGGGGCTACTTCTCGAGCGCGAACTACATCGAAGTGAGTCAGGTTCTCGCTTCGTTCAAAATGGTGCAGATGCATCGAGATGACAGCGGCAGCGGCCGATCCAAGGTCTATGCCGAATGGAACGGTGAGCCCTAATGAGGCCTACCAACCCAATGCACCCCTTCCACAAGGGTGCGCATCGCCCCTTCCATAAGGGCGCATGTTTCCGGGCTCACCGTTTCAACGTCATGGTAACAAAGACAAGGGCCTTGGCAATGACCTTGTTGATTACCGAAGGGTACCAGTTGCTACGGTCTGGCCAGCCTCCCCTTCAGCTTTGCAGCAGCAGCGAGAAATCCTTCAGCACGTTAAGGCAGGTGCCTTCGGACACCAGCATCCGTTCGTCGCGCTCGTTGCCGGTCTTGCGCTTGAGCAGGCGCATCGCGGCGGCCTGATTGGGCGCGGCCATGCCCGATAGCGACAAGACGAGTTCGGGATTGTGCGACAGGCTGGCATCGACCAGCAGTTCGAGCGACTGCGGCGAGAAATCGCAGCCGAGGAACACCAGCCGCTGCGAACGGGCAATCGCGGCGCGCAGGTCGGCAAGGCCCATCTTGTCCGCCACGGCCTGATCGAAGGTTTTGATCCCGGCGGACAGCGCCGCCATGTTCCAGGCGTTTTCATCACCCCAGGCCACGTCAGGCGCATCGCCGCCCTGCCAGGGCAGGCGGCCGACCCAGCCGAGCGGGTGATAGACCTTGAGCCGCGACGAGACGATGCGCTGCGCTTCCTGCAGGGTCATCCCGTAGGCCGTGGTCAGGACGTAGGGCATGAACTGTTCGACCGCGCGGTCATAGCCGAACGAGACGATCACGACATCGTGCAGCGCGGCCTCGAGCCGGCTGCGGGGGAGGCCGCTGCAGATCAGCTTGCCGAGTTCAAGCAGCCAGTATTCGCCGGTCTGAAGCGGGAGCGGGCTGCGCGCTTGCGGTTCGGCCCGAACCGATGAGCGCTGCTCGGATTGGAGCGTGAAAATCGCCAGCGCCAGCTTGCCGAAGGCCTCGACCAGCGGATCGTCGTTGTTCTGCTCGATCACCCCCTCGATCGTGGTGGCGACATTGGCGGCCTGGTGGATGCGCTGGGCCGCGCGGTAGAGCTGTTCCTCGGTCCGGCCGGTCCGCTCAACGAGCTTGCCGACGTGACGCAGGATCGCCGCGGTGTCGCGGGTCAGCTGGTTGGCGGAGGCACGCCTGAAATCGAGCGCCTGGGCGATGCGTTCGAGCATTTCGGTGGACCCCGGCATGTGCAATTCCGCAGCAGCGCCGGGGCCGAGGATGAAGGCGGTCTTGGTACGGATCATGGAAGGCTTTGTAGAAGCGATTCCTTAACCGAGTCTGGTCGCACCGCAGAAAGCACGAATGGGCGGCAGCTCAGCGCAGGTTGGCGGGGCCGAAGGCATGGGGCAGCAGGGCAGAAAGGCGCAGTTCGAGCACCTCTTCGGCCGAGACGCACCAGATGACCGGATCGGTCCCGCCCAGCTGGGCGAGTTCATTAAGCACCTGGCGGCAGCGGCCGCAGGGGGTGACCGGATCAGGGCCGGGCGCGGCTTCGCCGTCAACATCACCCGGTCCGCCGATGACTGCAACGGCGAGGAGGCCGCCGCGCTGGCCGGCGTTCATCGCGGCAGAGGCGGCCACGGTCTCGGCGCAGAGCGACAGGCCGTAGGAGGCGTTTTCGACATTGGCACCGGCCACGATGCTGCCATCGGCAAAGGCCAGCGCGGCGCCAACGTGGAAGCCCGAATAGGGGGCATAGGCCTGCGCCGAGGCGGTGCGGGCTGCGGTGATGAGGGCGGCGCGGGTTGCGGTCATGGCGCGAGGGTACGCGGGTTTGCTGCCCCGCTCAACGCCGACGACTCAACGCTGGACCACGACCCAGCGCAGCGGTTCATCGCCGGCATCGGTGACGAGGTGGGTATTGGCGGTCCACATCGTCCAGGGGCGGCCAGCATAGTCGGGCTGAAAGCGTTCGCCGGTCAGCCACAGGTTGCGGTCGATCGTCGCGGCAAGGTGATAGCGGCGTTCAAACCGGCGCGAGAGTTTGAGGATCACCGCCTTGCCGGTGTGGGTCTCGATCTGGTTGAGGAACGTGGTCAGTTCGGACTGGACCGCAGCATCGGAAACCTTGAGCGGGCAATCATCGGCCAGCCGGTCAAGCTCCACCGCCGGGGGCAGCAGCTTGGTGTCACGCGGAATGACGGTGACGAAGTTTGCGGCCTGCTTTTCCGCTGGCTGGCACGGATCGTAGAGGTGGACCGCGCCGATCTGCAGCCCGGCAGCGCGGGCGTCTTCCAGGTTCTTCACGAACGAAGGATCGCGGGCGAACGCGCTGGCCGACGCATCGAGATAGGCGAAATCGGCGCCGATGGCTTTGAGCGCAGCCCAGTCTACCGGGCCTTCAAGCGTGCCCGCCTCCACCCCCTGCATCGGGAAATCGGCGCGCGGCGGGGTCCAGTGGCGCAGGTGCCACCAGCCCGCGACGACGCCGACCAGCCCGGCCAGTAGCACCAGCGCGCCCAGCCGCAATCGCCAGCGCAAACCAATCCTTCGTGCCATTCCGCCCCGTCCGTCCTGTCTGTTCTTCGCCCGGCCAGCTGGTAGCTCAACCGCGGATGTGGAGCACGCAAATCAAGGTGAACAAGCGCCTCGCCGTGATGAAGTCGGTCTCCACCTTACCCTCCAGCCGTTCGAGCAGGAGATTGGCAGCCTGATCGTGCACGCCGCGCCGGGCCATGTCGATGGTCTCGATCTCGCGCGTCGTGGCCTTGCGGACGGCCATGTAATAGGATTCGCAAATCGCGAAGTAATCACGGATGTCGCGCCGAAACCGGCCGAGGCCAAGGATCTGGGTTTCGAGCGGGGCGCCGTCCGCGTCCGCAATGTCGAACAGGAGCCGCCCGTCCTGGACCGAGAGGCGCAGCCGATAGGGCCCTTCGTGCCCGGCCGCGAATGACCGCAGTGGTTTAAAGGTGTTGTCCTCGATCAGATCGAACATCGCGACCTGACGATCCTTCTCGATATCGGCGTTGCGCCAAAGTATCGTCGCCTCGTCGAGCTCGATATGCGAGATGCGCGGGTCCGCCATGAAGGCGGCCAGCTTTCGCAAAAGGGCGGCGCCGGGGCAAGCACCTTCTCGCACCCCGCGCTTGGCCCTTGAGGTTATTCACAGGGTTGCCCGCATCGGATCACCGCGCCGCACCTTGCCAGCCGCGCGGACCGGGAGCATTGAACGGCGCTTCATGGCCGACGATTTCCCCATCACCGCGCTCGACGCGCCGCACGCCCCCGCCGGGCGCCAGCTCCCCGCCAACATCGAGGCGGAGGCGGCCTTCCTCGGCGCCATCCTGATCGACAACCGGGTGATCGAGGAGCTGAACACCCCGCTGAAACCGGCGCATTTCTTCGAGCCGGTCCACGCCCGCATCTACGAGCGGGTGACCCAGCTGCTCGACCGCAAGGCGGTGGTCACCCCGGTCACGCTCAAGCCCTATTTCGAGGCCGATGAAGCGCTGCGCGAGCTTGGCGGGGTAACCTACCTCGCCCGGCTGACCGCGGATGGCCAGGGCCTGCTTGCCCCGCGCGAACTGGCCGAGCAGATCTATGATCTCGCGATGCTGCGCGAGCTGATCACGGTTGGCCGCAACCTCGTCGAATCGGCACTGGATACCTCGCAGTCGGTCGAACCGCTCCAGCAGATCGAACAGGCCGAGGCCGCGCTTTATGCCGTGGCCGACGGCGCGGCGACCAACAGCGAGGCCAAGGATTTCTCCGCCGCAACCAAGACCGCGCTGGGGATGATCGAGCTGGCGCTGCTTTCGGGCGGGCACGTTTCGGGCAAGACCACCGGGCTCAACTCGATCAACGAAAAGGTCGGCGGGCTGCACGACAGCGACCTTATCATCCTTGCCGGACGCCCGGGCATGGGCAAGACCTCGCTCGCCACCAACATCGCCTTCAACGCCGCCGAACGCCTGCGCCGCGACCGCGCGGACGGGATCCCGGACGAGAAATCCATCGGGGCGGCCACCGCGTTCTTCAGCCTTGAAATGAGCGCGGACCAGCTGGCGACGCGTATCCTGGCCGAACAATCGGGCATCAGTTCCGAAGCGCTGCGCATGGGCAAGATCAGCCGCGACGATTTCCAGCAGCTCTCCTACGCGAGCCAGCGGCTGGCCGAACTGCCGCTCTATATCGACGATACCCCGGCGCTCACCATCGCCGGCCTGCGCGCCCGCGCGCGGCGGTTGAAGCGGCGGCATGGGCTGGGGCTGGTGGTGGTCGACTATCTCCAGCTGTTGCAGGGCACGGGCCGCGCGAACGACAACCGCGTGAACGAAATCTCGGAAATTTCGCGCGGGCTCAAGACGCTGGCGAAGGAACTCGCCGTCCCGGTGATCGCGCTGTCGCAGCTTTCCCGCGCAGTCGAACAGCGCGAGGACAAGCGCCCGATGCTATCGGACCTGCGCGAATCGGGCTCGATCGAGCAGGACGCCGACATGGTCTGGTTCGTTTACCGCGAGGACTATTACGTCGCCTCGCGCGAACCCAAGCAGCCGGTGGACGGCGACGACGGCAAGATCCACGACGCCCACAATGCCTGGCAGGCCGAAATGGAGCGGGTCTACGGCCTCGCCGAACTGATCGTGGCCAAACAGCGCCACGGTTCGACCGGCAAGGTGCGGATGCGGTTCGAGCCGCGCATCACCCGGTTCAGCGATCTGGCCGACGATGCGCTGGCGAATGCTTATGGCGACGATTGAGCCGGTCGCAGGCGCGCGCCCTTTACCTTGACTTTCCGCCCCCCCTTCCTTACCTGCCGGGCTTTCCAGCAGATTCTGCTTACCTGAGGTGCCCTATGGCGCGCGTTACCGTTGAAGATTGCGTCGACAAGATTCCCAACCGCTTTGACCTTGTGCTCCTCGCCGCCCAGCGCGCGCGGGAGATTTCGGGCGGCGCCGAACTGACGATCGACCGGGACCGGGACAAGAACCCGGTTGTTGCCCTGCGCGAAATCGCCGAGGAAACGGTCTATCCCAAGATCCTCAAGGAAAGCGTGATTTCCTCGCTCCAGCGCGTCCAGCCGGAAGACGATGACGAAGTCGATGAAATCGGCTCGCTCAGCCAGCAGGCCGAAGCCCTGCGCATCACGGCGGCAGCGCCGGTGCGCAACACTTCGCTCGGCGGCGACTACGAAGGCTGAATGGGGGGCTGAACCAGCCTTCCCGACCAGATTGCGAAAGGCCCCGGGAAACCGGGGCCTTTTTCTTTGTCAGGCACCCGGCTCCGGGTAATGGCGGCGACTGTGGAAGACGCTGACGATTTCCACCGCCTCGGCGGTAACCGGGTAGATCAGCATTTAGTCGCGAGAGCGTGTTGATGACCGCATCCCGACCCGTTTTCCCGCGCTGACAGGCAGCCGCTCAGGCCCCCTGCGGCGCGGTATCTTCGGCAAACCTCCGGCCGGCCTTGGGAATCGCGGAGCCTTGCACCGAGGCGGGGCGCAGCGGCCCCGTCGGCTTTTCAGGCCGGTCGATCTTGCCGTCCTTGAGCAGCTGCTTGATCTCGTCGCCAGTCAGCGTCTCAAATTCGAGCATGGCCTGGGCGAGCAGGTGAAGCTTGTCCTCGTTCTCGCCAAGGATCTGCTTGGCGCGGGCGTGGGCATTGTCGACGAGGCCGCGGATCTCGCTGTCGATCAGCTTGTTGGTCTCGTCCGAAGCGAACAGGCGCGCAGTGCCGCCCATGCCGAGATAGCCTTCCTGCTGCTCTTCGTACTGGAGCGGGCCGAGCTTGTCCGACATGCCCCACTTGGTGACCATGTTGCGGGCAAGGCCGGTGGCGTACTGAATGTCGGACGATGCGCCCGAGCTGACCTTGTCGTGGCCGAAGATAAGCTCTTCCGCGACCCGGCCGCCCATCGAGACCGACAGGTTCGCGTGCATCTTGTCACGGTGATAAGAGTAGCTGTCTCGCTCCGGCAGGCGCATGACCATGCCCAGCGCGCGGCCGCGCGGGATGATCGTGGCCTTGTGGATCGGATCGGACGCGGGTTCGAATTCGGAGACGATGGCGTGGCCGGCCTCGTGATAGGCGGTCATCTTCTTCTCGTCCTCGGTCATCACCATCGAGCGCCGTTCGGCGCCCATCATGACCTTGTCCTTGGCGTCCTCGAACTCCTGCATGGCAACCAGCCGCTTGTTGCGGCGCGCGGCCAGCAGCGCGGCCTCGTTCACAAGGTTGGCAAGATCCGCGCCGGAAAAGCCCGGCGTGCCGCGCGCAATGGTGCGGGGGTTGACGTCGGGGGCCAGCGGCACTTTCTTCATGTGGACGGCAAGGATCTTCTCGCGGCCTTCGATATCGGGGATCGGCACGACCACCTGGCGGTCGAACCGGCCCGGACGCAGCAGCGCGGGATCGAGCACGTCGGGGCGGTTGGTTGCCGCGATGATGATGATGCCCTCGTTCGCCTCGAACCCGTCCATCTCGACCAGCAGCTGGTTGAGGGTCTGTTCGCGTTCGTCGTTCGAATTGCCGAGGCCGTGGCCACGATGACGGCCGACCGCGTCGATTTCGTCGATGAAGACGATGCACGGCGCGTTCTTCTTGGCCTGTTCGAACATGTCGCGCACGCGGCTGGCGCCGACGCCGACGAACATTTCGACGAAGTCCGAGCCGGAGATGGTGAAGAACGGCACGCCCGCCTCCCCCGCGATGGCGCGGGCGAGCAGGGTCTTGCCGGTGCCGGGCGAACCGACCAGCAGCGCGCCCTTGGGGATTTGACCGCCAAGCTTGGCGAAGCGCGAGGGATCGCGCAGGAATTCGACGATTTCCTCCAGCTCCTCGCGCGCTTCGTCGATGCCAGCAACGTCGTTGAACGTCACCCGGCCCTGCCGCTCGGTCAGCATCTTGGCCTTGGACTTGCCAAAGCCCATCGCGCCCGAACCGCCGCCCTTCTGAACCTGACGCAACGCGAAGAACGCCACGCCCAGGATCAGCATGAACGGCAGCGCCTGAACGAGGATGACCATCAGGATGCTCATCTCTTCCGGCGCCTTGCCCGCATAGCGCACGCTATTGTCCTGGAGCAGCTGCAGCAGGCTGGTGTCGTTGGGGATCGGCACGGTCGAGAAGCTGTCGCCGCTCTTGAAGTGGCCGGTGATCCGCTCGGCCCCGACCTGGACGTCGGCAACCGACCCGGCGACCACCTTGGCGCGGAAATCCGAATAGGGCAGCGCAGTCCCGGCGGTTTCGCTGCGGGCGCCGAACATCGACACGACGAGCAACAGCGCCATGAAAATGCCGCCCCAGACCAGCAGGCTCTTGAGCCAGGGATTTCCGTTGGGCTGTTCTTCGTTCATGATCGGGCGGATCCTTTCACCGGCCAATGTAGGATCGCAGTGCTGAATGGCAAGCTAACGACGTCCTTCAGCCATGCCGTTTCTCGTTCAGCGCGCCTCAGATCGACAGCTTCTTGAATATGCTTTCCGGAATATGGCGGATGATCAGCATGACCAGCCGCCAGATCGGCCGCACGTAGATCACGTTCCTCCCGCTTTCCACCGCCTTCCAGATCGCCGCGCCAAGCTCGGCCGGCTCCGCCGTCAGCTTGGCGGGCAGGTCCATCCCTGCGGTCATCGCGGTGTTGACGAAACCGGGCAGGACGGTGACGACATGGACACCGGTCCTGCCCCTGGCGAGCCGGTTGCGCAGGCCAGAGAGGAACGCGGTGAACCCCGCCTTGGCCGAACCGTAGACATAGTTCGCCGCACGCCCGCGCTCCCCCGCGACCGAACTGATGCCCACAAGCGTGCCAGACCCGCGCGCCGCCATCCGGTTGGCGAGGATGGTGAACAGGCTGACCGGCCCTTCGAAGTTGCTGCGCAGGACCATGACCGACTTTTCGGCCGACTGTTCGTTCTCGGCCTGCTCGCCCATCGTCCCGATCGCGCAGACGGCGACATCGGGCAGGACCGGCAAGCCGCTGACGAAGGCCTCGTGGCTGGCCAGGTCGAGCGCGTCGCATTCGTGGAGGCTGACCGGAACGGCGAAGCGCACTTCGATGTCGGCCTTCTGCGCGGCAAGCTCGGCGGCGCGGCGGGCAGCCAACTGGACGCCGTAGCCCTTGGCGGCAAAAGCGTGGGCGGCAGCCAGCCCGATGTCGGAGCGCGCACCGAGGATGAGGATCGTCTTGGTCAAAGTTTCAGTCTTTCTGAAAGCGCCGAGACGAACCGCCCGTCCGCGCCGGACGCGCCGCGCATCGCGGTGAAGGCCGGGGTACGGGGATCGGAAGCGCGGAGGATTTCGGGCGAGAGGAAGGCGTCCTTGGCGAGGTAGAAGCGGCCGCCATGATCCACCACGATCCGTTCCAATTCGGTAAAGAGCCGCGCCGTTCCCTCGCGCACCGGGAAATCGAGCGCGAGGGTATAGCCCTCCATCGGGAAGGAAAACCGGCTTTCCTGTGCTCCCATCCGCTTGAGCACGGCCAGGAACGAGCCCTGCCCCGAACGCGCGATGGCCTTGAGCAGAACCGCAAGACCTTCGGGCGAGGCGGCCAGCGGCAGGACGCACTGGAACTGCGCAAATCCCCGCCGCCCGTAGATCCGGTTCCATTCGAGCAGCGCATCGAGCGGGTAGAAGTAGCTATCGAAATCGATCAGGCTCTCGCCGGCATTCCACGCCCCGATCCCGTAATAGAGCTGATTGAAGGCCCGCACGCTCAGCGAATTGAGCGCAAAGCCGGGCAGGTCGAACGGCACCGTCTTGGCCCGGCGGCGCGCGGCCACGAACGGATCGGCCCCTTCGCGTGGACCAAGCTCCGCGCGGGCAGCATGTTCGCCCAGCATCACGATCGACCGGCCGAGCGCCCTGCCCCCGGCCATGCAATCAATCCACGCGACCGAATAGGTGCTGTCTTGCGCCCCTTCGAACAGGTCCATCGCCGTGGCAAGGCCGGGCGCGGGGATGGCGCGCTGGCGGATCCAGCCGGTTTCGACCGGGCGCAGCTTCACCGCCGCGCGCAGGATCACCCCGGTGAGGCCCATTCCGCCGCAGGTCCAGGCAAACAGCTCGGCGTTTTCAGAAGGGCCGGCGCGCCGCACCACGCCGTCCGCGCCGATGATATCAATCCATTGGATGCAGCCGGAAAAAGCGCCGTCCTTGTGGTGGTTCTTGCCGTGGACATCGGCCGCGATCGCGCCGCCCAGCGTGACGAACTTGGTCCCCGGGGTGACCGCCGGAAACCATCCGCGCGGCAGGAACGTGTCAATGATTTCGGCCAGCGTAACCCCGGCCTCCGCCACCAGTACGCCCGTTGCAGGATCGAACGCCAGCATCCGATTGCGGGCCCGCATGTCGAGCGTGCAGTCGCGGTTCAGCGCCGCATCGCCGTAAGCCCGGCCCCGCCCCCGCGCGATCAGCGGGCCAGAGGCAGACAGTGCGGCAACGGCGCCGTCCCCTTCTCCCGGGCGGACCAGTCGGCATTCCAGCGCTGGATAGCGACCCCAGCCTGAAAGCAGCATCTGCGCGTTACCCCTCCAGCGCGACCGGCAGTTCCAGTCCGTGCTTGCGGAGTAGCGCATGGCGGCGGGCGGTTTTCAAGTCCTCCGCGACCATTTCGGCGCACATTTCCTGCGCGGTGATTTCGGGCACCCAGCCCAGCTTTTCCTTGGCCTTGGTCGGATCGCCCAGCAGGGTTTCAACTTCGGCGGGGCGGAAGTAGCGCGGATCGATCCGGACGATCACGTCGCCCGGCCTGACCACGACGAGCGCGGGATCGGCCACGGCCTCGACCACGCCGATCTCGTCCACGCCCTCGCCCTTGAAGCGCAACGTGATCCCCAGTTCCGCCGCCGACCAGGTGATGAATTCGCGCACCGAATACTGGACACCGGTGGCGATCACGAAATCGTCGGGCTGCTCCTGCTGGAGCATCATCCACTGCATCCGGACATAGTCCTTGGCATGGCCCCAGTCGCGCAGCGAATCGATGTTGCCCATGAACAGGCAAGGCTCCAGCCCCTGGCTGATATTGGCGAGCCCGCGGGTCACCTTGCGGGTCACGAAAGTCTCACCCCGGCGCGGGCTCTCGTGGTTGAAGAGAATCCCGTTGCAGGCGTACATTCCGTAGGATTCCCGGTAGTTGACCGTGATCCAGTAGGCATAGAGCTTGGCCACGCCATAGGGCGATCGGGGGTAGAACGGCGTCGTCTCGCGCTGGGGCGTTTCCTGCACCAGCCCGTACAGTTCCGAGGTCGACGCCTGGTAGAAACGGGTCTTCTTTTCCGCGCCGAGGAAGCGGATCGCTTCAAGGAGGCGCAGGGCGCCCAGTGCGTCGACGTCGGCGGTATATTCCGGGGCCTCGAAGCTTACGGCCACGTGGCTCTGCGCGCCAAGGTTATAGACCTCGTCCGGCTTCACCTCACTCAGGATCCGGGTCAGGTTCGACGTATCGCTCAGGTCGCCATAGTGCAGCCGCATATTTGGCGTGGGCGTATGCGGATCCTGATAGATGTGATCGATCCGTTGGGTGTTGAACGAAGATGCGCGCCGCTTGATGCCGTGAACTTCATACCCTTTTTCAAGCAGCAATTCGGCCAGATAGGACCCGTCCTGCCCGGTAATACCGGTAATCAGTGCAACCTTGCCGGCGGTGTCTTTGGTCATGTTGATCGGCACTTTCGACATCGGTGGAACTTCAGCAATTTGCGCGCCCGGCGCACGTGGGCCGGCGGACGGCCCAAGGCTTAATCGCGCGGTTCCGCCCGGTCAACGGGCCGTTCGCAGATGCAGCAGACGCGATCAGGGCGCCCGCCGACGCCTGGCCGCTCCTGCCATGTTGCCCCATCGGCATGGCTGTGCCAATGCGGCAGCACCGCACAGCAACCGATCAAGCCGGAACCCAGCGATGTCCACCACCCAGACCCTGTCCAGCAAACTCATCGTCCTGTTCGGCGGCGATGGCTATATCGGCGCCCACGTCGCGCAGGAATTGCTCGCGCGGGGCGCGCGGCTGCGCATCGTCAGCCGCCATCCCGAACGCGCCTTCCGGCTGAAGCCGCTCGCCGGGCTCGGCCAGGTACAGTTCGTCCGCGCCGACATCACGCGGACCGAGGCAGCCATGCTGGTGGCCGGGGCAGACGCTGTGGTGAACCTCGTCGGAGCATTTACCGGCGATCTGGATGTGCTCCACGTCCGCGCGCCGGCCTCGCTTGCCGCCGCAGCCCAGGCCGCCGGGGTTGGCGCCTTCATCCACGTTTCAGCCAACGGCGCCAATATCGATTCGAAGGTCGATTACGCCCGGACCAAGGCCGAGGGCGAGGCCGCCGTGCTGGCCGCCTTCCCCAAGGCGACGATCCTGCGCCCCTCGGTCGTATTCGGGCCGGATGATAATTTCGTCAACCTGTTCGCCGGCCTGATCGCCGCTGCGCCGGTCATCCCGGTGTTCTGCGGCGATGCCAGGCTTCAGCCGGTGTTCGTCGACGACGTGGCACAGGCCATTGCCAATGCTGCGGCCGATCCTGCCCGGCTGGGCGGCAAGACCTACGAACTGGTCGGCCCCGAAGTCCTCACCATGCTGGAACTGAACCAGCGCATTGCCGATGCACAAGGCCGCAAGCGCAGCTTCGCCGTCCTGCCCGATTTCGTCTCCGGCATCATTGCCGCCCTGCCCGGAACGCCGGTCAGCAGCGACCAGATTGCCCTGCTCAAGGCGGGCAATGTCGGCACGGGGCTGCCGGGCCTCAAGGCGCTGGGCGTCACCGCGCGGCCGCTCGGGCTGTTCCTCGATCGCTGGCTGGTTCGCTTCCGCAAGCACGGCCGCTTCGGCGACAAGCGCGGGCTGGCTTAATCTGGGCGTGCGCCCTTCACGTCCGTGAAGGGCTTGCGGATGCGGAAGGCGTACCCGACCAAAACCCTACCAGTTCACATCCGCATAGTGGCTCGGCGGCTGGATCACTTCCATCCGTTCGGCCAAGAGCGGGCG
>Ga0075432_10000390_pt1 | contig 12727 bp, 10 predicted proteins | sample RhiMethybrSRZTD1_FD_72781 | JGI IMG/M metagenome (GOLD analysis project Ga0075432, IMG submission 72781) | Populus rhizosphere microbial communities from Tennessee, USA - Rhizosphere MetaG P. TD hybrid SRZTD1 | ecosystem: Host-associated > Plants > Roots > Rhizosphere > Soil | place: USA... | reverse complement strand
TCCTTGAGGGTCTGCTCGTCGACCTCGCTGCCGTAGTTGTCCTGCCAGGCGCGGCTGAACAGTTCATGAGGCGTGAGCTGGTCCAGCTCGATCAACGCGCCAGACTCGTCGGCGCCTTCGCGGTTGCCGTTTCCCGCATATTCGGCGGCGATGCGCACCAGGCGCACGGCCTTGCCCAGCAGGGCGCTTTCCACTTGATGGCGCAAGTCCGGTTGCGGCTCGTCGAGGCGCACCCGCACTTCCAGCCAGGGCTGGCGCTGGTAGTCGGCCAACAGGTCGATGATCGGCAGGTCGGCCAGTTGCACGAGGATATCGGCCAAGGGCGCAGGGCCGATACGTTGCAGGTTCACTGAGCGGGGGATCAGTTTCGCTTCGACGCGGACCAGGGTTTCGCCGTCGAGCGTGACATCGAGAATCTGATGCTGGTAGCCGATCTCGGAAAATGACAACGGAATGGGCGAGCCGCTATAGCGAATGCGCTCCTCGCCATTGACCTTCTGTGGCTTGTGCAAATGTCCCAGGGCGACGTAGCTGATGGAGGCGCCGAACAGGCTGGCGGGCAGTGCTTCGGCGTTGCCGATGATCAGGCTGCGTTCGGAGTCTTCCGACACCGAACCGCCGGCCATGTGCGCGTGGCTGATGGCGATCAGCGCCTGACCGGGTTGACGCTTGGCATTGGCCGCTGCGATCAGCCATTCGTGAACCTGGCCGATGCCGCGCAGATAGTTATCGCCCAGATGCGCACCGGTGACTTCGGCCGGGCGCAGGAACGGCAGCGCCAGGCACCAGGCGGCAATTTCGCCTCGGGCATCGGGCAGCGGCAGCAACAGGCGCTCGGCATCCAGTTGCCCGTCATCGAGCCACAGCACGCGGCCCAGGGCGTGGGTGCGCAAGCGGCGCATCAAGGGGGCGGGCAGTTCGATCCGCGAACCGGAATCATGGTTGCCGGCAATCATGACGATGGTCAGCAGTGGTTGTTGCTCATGGGCGCTGACGATGAAGTCGTAAAGGCGTTCCTGGGCTTTGACCGGCGGGTTGACCGTGTCGAAGATGTCGCCGGCGATCAGCAGCACATCCGGCTGATCCAGTTTGAGCTGGCGCAGCAGCCACTCGAGAAAACAGCCGTGCTCGAAATCGCGATCCTGGCCGTGCAGGTTCTGCCCGAGGTGCCAGTCGGAGGTGTGGAACAGACGCAAGGCGAACTCCGCTACAAAAAAGGTGATGGCCGCCAAAAGACACATGACAGCGGCTAAAGGGCTGAGAGTTTACTGGCAAAAGACTGTTGTTGCTGAACACCTTTAAAGGCGAGACGTCGACACCCGGGGAAGAACACCGACGACCGTCTGTCCCCACTGTCACATCTGTCAGTAGCCTCTATCCACGAGCCAGGTATCCAATGGGTTGGAGCATGGAGCCTAATAGTTCAACCGACAGGGTGTGCCTTTCAATAGATAAAGAGATGAGGTGGGTCGAGCTGAAACTGAAGTGGTTGGGGCGTTACATGCGATCCGAAAAATCGAAGCATGAACGGTCGTCAATGGAGAAATACTATGTCACAGGATCGTCCGAACACTATCAGTAGAAGTAACAATCCGCGTCATGGCCACGTTTTTTCACCCTCTTCACGGGCACATTTTGAGTGGTTGGCGGGGAGACTCGACGAAGGAGCGCTTAATCAACGCGAGTCCGGCAAGTTTTTTCCTCTGACTGCCGGCGGACTCCGAGATGTGTTTGCAAAGGATGACGACGCCAACGTCCCGCCGCCACCGGATGGAAAAATTGCCAGTGCCAATCAACTGACCGGCGCAGTACTGGATGAACCCGGGAGTCACTGGCAAAAGCATGACGTGCGAAGTGGCGAAATACTGGACATTTCCTGGAATTTCAGCGCAAAGCACGCGACTCGGCGCTGGAACTATTTCATCACGAAGGCAGATTGGGATCCTGCCAAGGTCCTGTCGCGGGATCAGTTTGAGGTAGAGCCGTTCTACACAGTGCAAATCAACCTGCAGCCGCATTGGGCTCATGGCGAGCAAATGTTGCCCGCTTCACCCACTACCCATGGCGTCCCGCTACCAAAACGGCTCGGGTACAACGTGTGTCTGGCGGTGTGGGAAGTTGCCAATACTTCGATGGCTTTTTACCAAGTGATTGACCTGAATTTTCTGCCTCCGGAAGGCGGCGGTGAATTGCCTGAGCCACCGACCGGGCTGGCTGCTGTCAGGGTCACTGACAAGCAGGTATTGTTGAATTGGAATGCAGGAACCGGCTCCATTCCGATCGCCTCCTACCGCATTTCGCGTAACGGAAGCTTCCTGGTTGGTGTAGACGCTCCGAATCTTGCTTTTGCCGATAACAGCGTGGCACCTGAAACCCTGTACAACTATGCCATCAGCGCAGTCGATGATCACGGCAATGTTTCCGCACCGAGCCGGCCGATTCAAGTGCACACCTTGCCAGAAGGCGGAGAGGGGCCTACCGCACCGACGAACCTGCACAGCATGGGTCAGACCGCACAAAGCGTCACCCTGATGTGGGGGGCAGCTACCGGCACGGCGCCGATAGTCGACTACCTGATCTATCGGGACGACATTCACGTCAAAACCGTGAGCGCGGTCCAGACCTCTTTTGACGACTCTGGCCTCACACCAGATACCCAGTATCGTTACGCTGTGAAAGCGCGCGACCTCAACAACAAGCTTTCGTTATCCAGTAACGTCCTGAGCGTCAGGACCCTGAGTGATGGCGGTGAGTATCCATCGTGGAAACTGGGTACTCAGTACGCAAAGAATGACGTGGTGAGCCACGCTGGACAGAACTGGTCGTGCATTCAGGCCCATACGGCACACGTAGAGGAGTGGGCGCCTGGGGCGGGGGACAATGTGCTTTGGAGGGCACAATCCTGACCTGTTGAAAGGGTCGTCTTGAATCGCTGAAAGGCGTTAAAGATCGCAGCCTGCGGCAGCGCCTTGCACGGCGGATAACCTGCAGGAGCTACCGCAGGTTGCGATCTTTTGATCTTATTTCGGATACAGCGGCGGCAACCCACTGTCGCCAACCGGGTCCTGAACCCGTTCGGCGATCGGGATCGTCCGGATAGCCCGCCACAAATCTTCCCCTTGCCAATGCTGGCCGGTTTCGCTGTACAGCGCGCCGTTCAAACCGTCGAGGGCGTCGGACAGGGGGACGAAGCGGGCGGCCATGTCGGCCAGGGTCTCCGGCTGCTGGCGGGCCCAGGCGTCGAGCGCCTGGCGGGTGGCGTGGGAATCGTTGGCCTGGCAGGCACGCTTGAGGTCATCGAGCACCGTGCGGGGGCTGGGGCCGGTTTGCGCTGCACGCAGGATCGCCGGTTGCCAGCGTGCCCGCCACCACAGGCCGAATCCCAACAGGGTGGTGCAGGCCAGGATCAGGGTGCTGAGTTTCCAGCGCCAGAGGGTTTCGCTGCTCGTATTGCTCTCGAGCGCCGAGGTACTGGCCGGTGTGTCGACCATCAGGCTTGGATTGGTCGCCACCTGCAGGGTCCGGGCGGGCAGGCTGCTGTGCTCCAGATGGTCTTCGAAGGTGTTCCACCAGACCACCTCGACCGAAGGCAACTCAATGGCGCCGCTGCGCGAAGGCACCAGGGCTTCGCGATCCTCGCGACTGCCTACCAGGCCTCGCTCGCTGTTCTGGTTGCCCAGCACCGGTTGATCGGGATAGCGCCGCAGGCCACTGACCTCGGTACCGGGCAGAGGGGGCAGTTGCGAACTGGCCAGGCCCTCGGCCTTGATTGTCAGGCTACGGGTGAGCGAATCACCGACCTGGACGTGCTCCGGCTCCGGATTCCAGCTTTCGCTCAGCGTCAGGTCGCGCGCCGGTAGCCAGGGCAGGTCGGCAGGATAGGTGACGGGCTTGGCTTTGACCGGTAGGAGGATTTCACTGGAGCTGACGCGCATCAATTTGCCGGATTTCGGCGTCTGGGAGCTGGCGTCCTGGACGGGTTGCGCGTCCACCAGCGCGGCATTGAATATTTGCCCTGGAATGATCAATTCACCGCTGTGTTGCGGGTAGATCGCGTAGCGCATTTCGATGACACCGTGGCGTATGCCGTTGATGTCTTTCTCGTAGGTGCGTGACTCGCCCAGCTGTTCGATGCGGGCGTCGGGAATCTGCAAGGGCGGCAGGCTGCTGTCGTCGTACAGCGACACCGAATGGTAGATGCGCAAGGTCAGGATCGCCTGGGCCTGCACATACACACTCGTTTGATCGAGGCTGGCTTCGATGAACACCGGTGCCTGCTTGACAGGGCTGGCCTGGGTGTCGCTTTCGACCACCTGCACGGTGATCGGCTGGCTCTGGACGTCGCCCAGCTTGAGCGGGGGGATTTCCACGGTGCCGTTGTGCAATGGCAGCAGCGTGACGATCCAGCGGGTCGTGGCCTGGTTGTCGCCATTGAGCGTGTTCAACTGGTTGACCTGGCGGGTGCCACGCACTTCGAACAGTGGCTCCAGTGGCGTCAGGTCCGGCTTGCCGAATTGAGTCACATCGTTCGATTCCAGGGTCAGTTCGATCGTCTCGCCGGAGTTCAGGCGAGCCCGGTCGACACTGGCGACCAGCTCGGCTGCCTGGGCCTGGGCGGCACAAAGTAGCAAGGCGGGCAGCGGGGCAAGCAGGAAGGCGGTGAAGCGGGTCATCGAGTTTTTCCCTGATCCTGATGTTGTTGCTGTTCGTACCAGAATTTGCGTCTGAGCAATTCACCCGGATCATCCGGGATCTGCCTTAGCCATTGCTCCAGCGCCTGTTGCTGCTCGGCGTCGAGACTGGCACTGGCCGGGGGCATGGGGGCAATGGTGTGCTGTTCGTCGCCCAGTTCGCTGCCCGGGACCTCGTTGGTGCCGGGACGAGGCGGCGTCGTGGCGGGTGGCTCGGTGGCGGCTTGCGTCTGTTCGCCAGCGGCTTCAGGTTCTGCGGATGTCGACGGCTGCGCAGCGGCACTCGGTGGTGATGGCTGCTCCGAATCGCTGCTTGCCTCCTCGGCGGCTTTCTCCGGCGCGGGCGGGCTGGCCTTCTGCTTGAGCAGGCTTTCCACCAAGGCCTTGTTGGTCAGTGCCGGACGCAGATCCGGTTGCCGTTCGAGGGCCTGCTCATAGGCATCCACTGCTGCCTCCAGTTCGCCGCTCTTGGCCAGGGCGTTGCCACGATTGTAGTGGGCATGGGCGTCGTTGCCCTCGGCGAACCGCTGGGCGGCGCCGCTGTAGTCGCCGGCTTCGTAGAGGGCCACGCCTTGCCACCGGTGATCTTCGAAGTGCCGGGCGGCCTCGGCCGGGCGTTTCTGCTTGAGTAATTGCAGGCCCTGCTGGTCGGGGCGTAGCCACAGGTCCTGGAAGTCGAAGGCATGGCTCGGTTGCGGCAGCATCAACAACAGCGGCAGGCAGAACAACCAGCCGCGACGACCGGCGCAGGCGGCCAGCAACAGCAGCGGCAACAGCAGCCAATAGCCCTGGTCGGCCCAGGTGTCGAGGCGCAGGGTCTGGCCGTCGTTACGCAGGTTGCGCGGACCGTCGAGCAGGCCGAGGGCGCGCAGATCGGCGTCGCTCAGGCGCGCGTGGCGGTAGTGTCCGTCCAGATCGTTGACGAAGGACTTCAGGCCGGGTTCATCCAGCCGGGACACCAGAATTGCCCCCTGTTCGTCCTTGAGGAAACTGCCATCTTCCTGGGTGATGGGGGCGCCTTCGGCGGTGCCGATACCGAGCATCAGAAATTGCGTCGACTTGCCGCTCAAGGCGCGGCTGATGCCCAGGCGCTCCGGCTCACTCAACGAGGAGCCGATCAACAGGATCCGGCCATCGCCCAGTGCGGCCTGTTCCAGCAAGGCCAGGGCCTTGACCACCGCCAGGTCGGCACGCTGGCCGACTTCGGGCATCAACGACGGCTTGAGTGCATCGAGCAGGTTGCGGCTGGTGGACAGGTCGTCCGATAGCGGCACCAGGGTGTGGGCGCTGCCGGCGTAGACGACGATTGCAGTCTGCGCGTCGTTGCGGCTTTGCAGCAGGTCGAAGAGTTTGCGCCGGGCCTGTTCAAGGCGGTTCGGCTGAACGTCGGTGGCGAGCATTTGCGGGGTCAGCTCAAGGATCACCACCAGCGGATCGGCGGGTTTCTGGCTGATCTGTTCGACGCGGGCAAAGCTCGGTCCCACCAAGGCGACCACGGCGATGAACCAGGCCGCGCCCAGGGCCACCCACGGCAATTTGCTTTCGCGCCCACTGCCGCCACTGAGCAATGCGGCGTGAAACGCCGGTGGCAGGATCATCTGCCAGCGCCCGGCGCGCTTCTGCCGATGCCACAGTTGCCAAAGCAACCAGCCTAGCAGCGGCAGCGACAGCAGCCACCACGGGCGGAAAAAATACGGCCAGAAGGCGCTCATCGGCGCCTCCGCAGGCGCAGGCGTTTGAGGCGCTGGCGCCAGTCAGGCAATGGCGATTGCAAGAACAGGTCCTTGTTGAAAATTCGTTGCAGCGGGTTATCCGGCCACAGCTCGCGCACCACCAGCAGCATGCTCAGCCACAACGCCAGCGCCAGCGGCCAGTGATACAACGCCTTGGCCGGACGGGCCTGGGTCGGTTGCTGGGTCACAGGCTCCAGTTGGTCGAGGGTGTCCTTGATCGATTGCAGTTCCTGGCCATCGCGAGCGCGAAAGTACTGGCCGCCGGTGGCGTCGGCGATCGCCTTCAGGGTGGGTTCGTCCAGATCCAGGCTCGGATTGATCCCCAGGAACCCCGGGGTGCCGCTTTGTTCCGGGTCGGCGCCGATGCCGATCGGGTAGATTTTCACCCCTTCCTTGGCTGCCAGGCGCGCGGCGGTAAGCGGATCGATTTCGCCACCGTTGTTGGCGCCATCGGTGACCAGGATCAGCACGCGACTTTGCGCCGGGCGTTGCCGCAGGCGCTTGAGGGCCAGGCCGATGGCGTCACCGATGGCCGTGTTCTTGCCGGCGATGCCGATTCGCGCTTCGTCGAGCCAGACGCGCACGGTATGGCGGTCGAACGTCAGGGGCGCCTGCACGTAGGCCCGGCTGCCGAACAGGATCAGCCCAACTCGGTCGCCGTCGCGACTTTCGAGGAAGTCGCCAAGCAAATGCTGAACCAGGGTGAGGCGGCTGACGTCATCGTCCTGCCACTGCATATCGGGAAAGTCCATCGAGCCGGACACGTCCACCGCCACCAGCAGATCGCGGCCACTGGCGGCAATCGGCAGCGGCTCACCGAGCCATTGCGGGCGCGCGGCGGCGCTCAACAACAGCAACCAGAGCAGCAGGAACGGCGCCTGTTGGCGCCAGGCCGGCAAGTTGGCCCGGGCGCGGCGCTTGGCCAGGCCTTCGAGGTCTGCGAGAAAACTGACCTTGAGTGCCGGTTCGCCACTGTCGGCCACCGGCAACAGCATACGCATCAGCCAGGGCAGCGGCAGCAGGGCGAAGATCCACGGCCAGGCGAACTCAAACATGTTTGCGAATCCATGTATCGACCGCCTGGGTCAGGCCGGCGATGGCCTTGTCGTCGAGCTTGCATTCGGGCTTGTAGGCGCCTTCGACCAGCACCATCCAGCGGGTCAGGCCGGCGGCGGGGCAACGGTTGTCGAGAAAGGCCAGCCATTTGCGGCCATTGAGGGTATGGCTCTGGCTGTAGGGGTAATGGTTGCGGCACAGTCGCTTGAGCAGGCCATTGAGCTGCTGCAGCCAGGCACCGGCGGGCGCGCCATCGTAAGGCTTGGGCAGGCGCGCCAGTTCCGCCAGCGCGGCCACACGCACCGGGTCCAGCGGTTGTTCGACAGGGGCGACCGGTTGTTTGCGGGCAAACAGGTGCCGCAGCTTCCATAGGCCAAAGCCGATGGCCGGCAGCAACAACAGCAGCAACCACCAACCCGGCGCCGGCGGCCAGAAATCCACCGGGGGCGGGGTAATCAGGGGTTGCAGTTGCTCGAGACCGCTCATCGACCTTTCCCCGGTTTCTGTGGGTTGAGGTACTCGCGCAGCTGCTCGACCATTTCACTTTGCGTGCTCAGCGGCATCAGCAACACCCGCAGCTTTTGCGCCAGCAACTCCCAGCGGGCGATGCGTGTTTCGGCCTGGGCGCGGTACGCCTGGCGCAGGTCAAAATTGAGGGTGTCGAGTTCCAGTTGCGCGCCACGTTCGGCGAAGCGCAACAGGCCAGCGGCGGGCAGGGCGTGATCCAAAGGGTCGGACAGCGGCAGCAACAACAGGTCGCAATGGCGCGACAACAGGCTCAGCTGTTGTTCGGCGCTTTCGGACAAGGCACGCTCGTCGCAGATCACGATCGCCAGGCTGCCGGGCCGCAATACCTCCCGCGCGCGACGCAAGGCAATGCCGAACGCATCGCGATCAGGCTCGCTTTCGGTGTGCAGCGACTGGTTGACCCGCACCAGGCGGTTGAGCAATTGCAGCAGGCTTTGTTTGCTGCGCCTCGGCTTGATTTCGTAATGCTCGTTGTCGCCGAACACCAGGCCGCCGACCCGGTCGTTATGCCCCAGCGCGGCCCAGCCGATCAGGCTTGCGGCCTGGGCGGCGAGCACCGACTTGAACATCAGGCCCGAGCCGAAAAACAGACGACGGCTCTGCTCGACCATGATGAAAATTGGCCGCTCACGTTCTTCGTGAAACAGCTTGGTGTGGGGTTCCTGGGTACGCGCGGTCACGCGCCAGTCGATGGTGCGCACATCGTCGCCGGCCTGGTAGACCCGCACCTGGTCGAAATCCACCCCACGGCCGCGCAGCTTGGAATGGTGCAGGCCGATCAGCGGGCTGCGCTGGCTCGGCGTGGAAAACAGCTGCACTTCGCGCACGCGGTGACGCATCTCGATCAGCTCGGCGAGCGTGACGCGGATGCCCGGTTGGGGCGGCAGGAGGGCGTTCATCGGGCTCAAGCGACAGCAACGACGTCGAGAATGCGCTGGACCACCCGGTCCTGGTCGATCCCGGCAGCCTCGGCTTCAAAGGACAGGATGATGCGGTGGCGCAACACGTCGAACAGTACCGCCTGGATGTCCTCGGGGCTGACAAAGTCGCGCCCGGCCAGCCAGGCGTGGGCCCGGGCGCAGCGATCGAGGGCGATCGAGCCACGGGGACTGGCGCCGTAGGCAATCCACTCGGCCATTTCCGGGTCGAACTTGCCCGGGGTGCGGGTGGCCATGACCAGTTGCACCAGGTATTCCTCCACGGCATCGGCCATGTACAGGCCGAGGATTTCCTTGCGCGCGGCGAAGATCGCCTGCTGGCTGACCCGGCGTTCAGGCTTGGTTTCGCCATTGAGGGCTTCACCGCGGGCTTGCTGCAGGATCCGCCGTTCGACGGCGGCATCGGGGAAGCCAATTTTCACGTGCATCAGGAAGCGGTCGAGCTGGGCTTCCGGCAGCGGGTAGGTGCCTTCCTGCTCGATGGGGTTCTGCGTGGCCATTACCAGGAACAGCGGCGACAGTTCATAGGTACTGCGCCCGACACTGACCTGGCGCTCGGCCATGGCTTCGAGCAATGCCGATTGAACCTTGGCCGGGGCGCGGTTGATTTCGTCCGCCAGCACCAGGTTATGGAAGATCGGGCCTTGCTGGAACACGAAGCTGCCGGTTTCCGGGCGATAGATCTCGGTACCGGTGATATCGGCAGGCAACAGGTCGGGGGTGAACTGGATGCGATGGAACTGTGCTTCGATGCCTTCTGCCAATTCCTTGATGGCCTTGGTCTTGGCCAGGCCAGGAGCGCCCTCGACCAGCATGTGGCCGTCGGCAAGCAGGGCGATGAGCAAGCGCTCGATGAGTTTTTCCTGGCCGAGAATCTGCGTTGAAAGAAAGGTTCGCAGCGCTAGCAGCGCTTCACGATGTTCCATCGATGACTGTTCCTGCAAAAGGGTGGCCGAGGACGTTCGGAAATACGCCAGGGCTGGGGGCGTTACTTTAATCCATCGCGGGGGGCGGCGACTAACGGCATTTTGTGCAAAGTGCGGGAAATGGTGGGGATTTGCGGGATTTTCGCAGGACGATGCTCTTGGGGGGACTGTCAGGGCCTCATCGCTGGCAAGCCAGCTCCTACAGCTATTGGTGGTGTGCAAGCAATCTGTGCAGTCCGAAAGCCAACCCATCTCTCGCGACCGAACGCGATCTACTGCAGGAGCTGGCTTGCCAGCGATAGGGCCGGTACAGGCACCCTCAAATCTGGCTGACGAACGTCCCGGTACCGTCAAGAATGTTCTTCAGGGTTTCCTGGACTTCCGCCAGATCCACCATGTCCGGGTTGAAGGTAATCTCCAGCACATCATCCCCATTCAACGCATCGGCATCCGCCGCGGCGATTTCGATCTTCAGCAGGGTAGGGCTGAGGGTCACCTTCACGCCATCGAGGGTCGAAGGCTCGCCATCGAGGGTGATTTCCAGCTCATCCTCATCCGGGTACCGGCTCATGAGGAACATCTCACCCTTTTCGCTATGGCAGCACAGCATCGCCATGTCGTCTTCTTCTTCATCGCAAGGGTTGACGATCAAGAGGGCGGTGGTCATTTGCATGGGGAATTCCTGGCTCGGCGAGCGTGATGAACGTTACGAAAAAGCAATTCTGCCAGCCCGCAGACATTTGTGCTGCCTCAGGTTGCTGGAGCGGCGGAAAAAGACCGATTTTCATTATTGACCTGATGTATGGAAAAGCATTTGAAGTTTGACTCTGTGAATGGTGAAAGGTGTTTCTCACAGACTTTTCCTCCCTTCCCATAGGAAATTTCCTTTGCCCTTGCAGGAGGTTTGTGAGGGCTAAAAATAACGGCCGGACGCAGGTTTTTTACTTGTATTGGCCCATTTCAATCCCTTAGCGTGAACGCCCAGACGCAAAGGAGTGCGCAGTCAATCACGAAAAAAGGACCTCTTTCGATGAGTCAGTATTTCGAACGGGCGGATGAGATCAAGCACCTGTCCGGGGAACAAATCGAGCAACTGTATCAGCGCTACCTGGACGGTGAAAAAAGTGCCGACCTGAAAATCGAGTTCAACATTGCGCCTGAAGTCCGCAGTTTGTTGAAAATATTGCCCCCCATCATCAGCAAGGACCTGACCTGCCCCTACTGCGACCTGCCCATGTGGGTGCGTCGGCACGCAAAGGGCACCCCAGTTTCAATTCGTAAGCCTTTCAAGTGCGTAGGTTGCGAGCACTATCACCATGAGCCCGGCCAGCAGGGGCGAATGAAGCGCTGTACCTGCCATGAGTGCTACAAGCTGCGCCAGCAGGAAATCGCCGACCAGGCGCAGCGCGATCGTCTCGAGCTGGCCAAACGCTACGCCATACCACGTCCGTCGGTGCCTTTTGCAGCGCTGGGCTTCGTACAGAAACTGGCTCTGCTCGCCTTGCTGGACGATGGCCAGGTTGACGGCGTCGAGCGCATTGCCTCGCTCGCCACCGGGCTCAGGAGCGAACCACTGGCACCCACTGACGAGGCCAGTGAAGCGCTGGTGAGGAACCTGTACGAGAGCGGCGCGTTGGAGGTCGATCTGGAGGGCGACATCAAGGCCTTCGATCGAGCGTCCGGCTACTTGATCAAAGACTTTTCTTCCGTGCGCTGGCTACCCAATATCGCGCTTGAGCCCGGCATACGCAGCACTCGCGACGCACTGTACCGGGCTTTGTATCAAGAGCTGTCCGGCAATGTTTTGCCCGCCTGGAAAAGCGAACTGTACGCGTTGATGTTGAGCCTGGCCCGGGACGAATCTATTCAGTACATCCAGGTATTGGCCAGTGAAGTGAGTTTCGTGTTCAGTGCCCAGGGGCGCGCCCAAACTGTCGTCGGCCAGCTTCTGCAGGACTTCTCGGTAAGCCATATCTACTACTTTGCCCGGTTGGCGGTGAAGAATGCCGCGCATTTTTACGCCACCGGCAATTCAAAAGGGCGCAACCACGCCTGCAACACCATCCCCGGCAGCATGTTGGGCACGGCGCAGGATGCCAAGGCGCGAAACTGGCGCAAAACCGCCTATCGCGATTCGCGGGTGCCGCAGTCGGCCTTACACCGAATCCTGTACGACGTGGTGCTCAAGGACAGCGGAGCCGGTTTCTCCAAGTCTCCGGGCCTCTACTGGCGTGACGAGCTGGTGCCGCGGTTTTTCTCCGGCAATGCCTGCGGGGCGGACCTGGCCGGGCACCTGCAGCTGTTCTGCCGCGAGTGTGAATCAACCAACGTCGATGCCAGCATGGACAGGATGACGGTTCAAATGCTCTGTTACGACTGCGCGACAGTGAGCAAATTTCAGGCGATTGAAGACTTGATCGACTGAATCGGTCGCGGTTTCTACAAACAGCCCCCATAGCGTCCATGCTCGGCCCAGCAATCATGGACGCTGTCAATTTTTGGTTGGGGCGGGGCAGACGCGTCCCGACCCTTGGTTTTGGTACGGATGTCCCGCAAAAACCGTGCAATCAGCCCCGAAATCTTCTTCGGCTGCTAGTGTTGATCAATGCGCGCCTGCACAGCAGCGTACCGTTGACCGAATATGTCGCAGCACCGCAAGCATGGGCCTTGCCGCACTCGTTAAGCTGCGCAACGGATGAGCACCCGTAAAGGCATTGCGCTGCACGCAGCCCAGTCGCTTTTGCAGATGCCCATTCACGGAAGGTGAATGTGACCCGAGTGTCTCGTTTAGCTTCACCCACCTGTCACCCTGTTTCCTCTGCCCGAGAATCAGGAGCAGGGTGACGGGTAGCCCC
>Ga0075432_10000388_pt1 | contig 12743 bp, 14 predicted proteins | sample RhiMethybrSRZTD1_FD_72781 | JGI IMG/M metagenome (GOLD analysis project Ga0075432, IMG submission 72781) | Populus rhizosphere microbial communities from Tennessee, USA - Rhizosphere MetaG P. TD hybrid SRZTD1 | ecosystem: Host-associated > Plants > Roots > Rhizosphere > Soil | place: USA... | reverse complement strand
CGCTCACCTGCGGCTGTGGCGAATCCGGACTGGGCCGACCCACACCCGTCGACGGCGACTGAGCACCCCTCACGACGGCTGACCGAAGGTCTGGAGCGAATGAAGGAGGTGCGTACCACATGAGTAGCGCCACAACCACGACGCCGGCGCACAAGATCGCCGCTGCGCCGATCTCATGGGGGGTTTGCGAGGTGCCGGGCTGGGGCTACCAATTGAGTCCCAGGCGAGTGCTGGTGGAGATACGAGAGATAGGCCTGCTCGCCACCGAGCTCGGCCCAGAGGGCTTCCTCCCGAGCGATCCGGCAGCAAGGGCAGTTGTCTTGTCGCAGCACGGACTGCAGGCCGTCGGCGGGTTCACACCCCTGTTGCTACACGTGCCGGATCACGACCCCATCCCGGCGGTTGACCTCATCCTGGACGACTACGCCGCATGCGGCGCCAAGGTCCTCGTGCTCGCAGCCGAGAGCGGCCGCACCGGCTATGACACTCGTCCTGAGCTGGACGGCGACGGCTGGGAGACTCTGCTGTCCAACCTGGATCGGGTGGCTGACCTCGCCGCAAGCCGGGGAATCAAGGCGGTCTTGCACCCGCACGTGGGCACGATGATCGAGAAGGGGCACGAGGTGCAACAAGTGCTTGACGGATCCTCGATCTCGCTGTGCCTGGACACCGGCCACCTGCTGATTGGCGGCACCGAACCCGCCGAGCTGGCACGTCAGGCTCCCGACCGGATCGCGCACCTGCACTTCAAGGACGTGGACTCGACGATTGCGGCAAAGGTCCGGTCCGGCCGACTTACCTACAGCGAGGCGGTCGGGAAGGGTATGTATCGCCCATTGGGAACCGGAGACGTCGATGTCCCCGCGATCGTCGGATACCTGCGAGCGCAAGGCTACGACGGCTGGTACACGCTTGAGCAGGACACCATACTCACCGAGGAACCCACGGACCACGGACCTGTCGAGGACGTCGCGTCCAGCGCCGATTACCTCAGATCGGTGCTCCGTCGTACCGGATGAGAGCTATGGCGTTACCGTCCAAGCCGCCGAAGATCTCCCTGACAGGAGAATCCCATGGAACCGCTGCGCATCGGCGTTCTCGGCGCAGCTCGCATCGCCGAAATCGGCATTGTCGCGCCCACTCGCGCTACGGGTGACCGTCTTGTCGCTGTCGCCGCGCGCGACCGGCGCCGCGCCGAGAGCTTCGCAGCGAAGTACGGAGTTGAGCGCGTGCATGACACCTACGCTGACGTCGTCTCCGACCCAGACGTCGAGGTGGTGTACAACCCACTGGCCAATGCTTTGCATGCCCCGTGGAACCTCGCCGCGATCGGCGCCGGGAAACACGTGCTCACAGAGAAGCCGTTCGCCAGCAATGCAGTGGAAGCGCGCGAAGTCTGCGACGCGGCTGTCCAGGCGGGGGTCACGGTCCTGGAGGGCTTCCACTACCTGCACCACCCGGTGACGCGCCGGCTTCACGCACTCCTGGAATCGGGCGACCTGGGCGAGCTAACGCGTGTCGAGGTCGACACAGTTATGCCTGCCCCGGCCGACGATGACCCCCGCTGGTCGCTTGATCTAGGCGGGGGCGCCTTGATGGATCTCGGCTGCTACAGCCTGCACGCTCATCGGGTACTCGCGCCCTACGCCGGCGGCCCCCCACGCCTCATCGCCGCCAGGGCCGGCGAAAGAGCCGGACACGCTGGGGTCGATGAATGGCTTACAGCGGACTTGGAGTTTCCCAACGGTGCAACAGGGCGGGCTCACTGCGACATGGCTGGTAGCGAGTGGCGCATGACCTATCGAATCGTCGGTACTCGCGGTGAGGCCACGGCCATGAACTATGTACTGCCGCATCTTGACGACCGAGTGATCGTACGAACCGGTGCCGAGGAGCGGGTCGAGGAGCTCGGAAAGCGGTCCAGTTACACCTATCAGCTCGAGGCCGTGGCCACGTGCCTTCGCCACGCGACCCCGTTTCCCATCACTATCGACCACACCGTGGACAACATGCAGCTGATCGATGACTGCTACGTCGCTGCCGGCTTCGCCACGCGACCCCGGAGACGCGCCGCGCTGCCTGCCTAACAGGTGCCGAACGCCAGCGCGTTGCTGTTCAGTGGGCGGCATGGGAGATGAAAAAATGCGGCCCATCGACGACAGACGGTTCAAGGGCCTGCCGGTGCCGGCTGGGATGCCCGTGACAAGCATCGGCGATCTAGGGTGGAATGCTCTGCTAGATCTGGAGTATCCGGCTCTCGTGCTTCACGAGGATCAGCTGGCCCACAACATCACCACGATGGCCGACTATTGCCGTGATCATCGGGTCGAGCTGGCTCCGCACGCCAAGACATCCCTGTCGCCGCAGCTGATCCGGCGCCAGATGGAAGCGGGAGCCTGGGGGGCGACAGCCGCGACTGCGGCGCAAGTCAGGGGTCTGCTGGCTATCGGAGTTCCGCGTATTCTGCTCGCGAATCTGCTCGTCGATACTGCGGCGATCCGCTGGATCGTGACGCATGTGCTCGGTGCGGAGGGCTTCCTCTGCTATGTCGACAGTGTGGCGTCGGTCGAGCTGCTGGATCGGGAGTGCGGCCAGGCCGGTCCCGTCGGGCCGATGGACGTGCTCTTGGAGGTGGGATACGTAGGCGGTCGCACCGGTGTGAGAAGCCTCGAGGAGGGCCTAGGCGTGGCGCGGGCGGTTGACCGGTCCGAGCACCTGTGCCTGGTCGGCGTAGCTGGCTTCGAAGGCCTGATGCCGGTGTCCGCGACTGGCGAACCTGCTGGCTTGGAGGCGTATCTCGAGTCGATCGCTGAGACCGCTCGCGACCTGAACGCGGCGGGCCTGCTCGCATCCGGCAGGGTGCCACTGGTCAGTGCCGGTGGCAGCTCCTACTTTGACCGGGTCGTCGCGCATCTCGGCCCTGACCGCTTCAACTTCCCGGTGCAGACTGTTCTGCGTAGCGGCTGTTACCTGACCCACGATCACGGCATCTATCGGCGTACGTCGCCCTTGGATGGGCGGGGGAGCCCGACCGGGCCACGGCTGCAGCCGGCGTTCGAGTTGTTAGCCACTGTGCTGTCGCGGCCAGAGCCGACCCTGGTGATCGTCGGTTTCGGTAGACGCGACGCCCCTTTCGATGATCAACTTCCGGTCGTCCTTGGAAGGTACGGTCGCGACGGTCGACGAAGCGACGCGCCTGATGCGCGGGTCACGAAGCTCAACGACCAGCACGCGTTTCTTCAAGTGCCTGATGAACTGCGGGTCGGCCTGGGCGAGATGTGGTCATTCGGCATCAGCCATCCCTGCGGCGCGTTCGACCGGTGGCCTGCGATACCGCTGGTCGACCACAGCTACCGGATAACTGGTGCGGTAACCACAGATCTCTGATCCACCGCAAGGGGTTGCTCGTCTTCGCATCGTTGGCGAGCAAGGCCGTGAGGGACCTGGGTCGGTCAGAACGGGTAGCGCTCGATCGATCCCTGTGCGGTGATCCAGCGGGTCTCGGTGAACGCCTCCGCGTTGGCCTCGAAGCCGCCGAACCGGGCGCCGGTGCCAGAGGCTGCGACACCGCCGAACGGAGCGACCGCCTCGTCGTCTACCGTCTGGTCGTTGATGTGCACAATGCCGCTCGGGAGCCGCTCGGCCAGCTTCAATCCCCGCATCACGTCCCGGGTGAGGATACCGAGGGACAATCCGTACTCACTGCGGTTCACGAGGTCGACGAGTTCGTCGTCTGACTCGAACGAGAGCACCGGCGCCACCGGGCCAAAGATCTCTTCCGCGAACGCCCGATGCTCCGGCCGGACCTCGGCGAGGACGGTCGGCCGATAGAAGAGGCGCTCGTACGTGCCACCCGCTGCGAGCCGCGCGCCCGCGTCGACGGATGCTGTGACCAGCTCATGCACGTGATCGAGCTGGTGCTCGTCGATGATCGGACCGAGTGCGACCTCGCTCACGCTCGGATCGCCCACGGGCAACCGGTCGGCTGTCACCGCCAAGCCGTCGACGTATCGGTCGTAGACGGAGCGGTGCACGATGTGGCGGCCCGCAGTCATGCAGATCTGCCCCTGGTGCAGGAACGCGCCCCAAGCCCCGGCGCTGACGGCCGCATCCACATCAACGTCGTCGAGTACGACGAGGGCGTTATTCCCGCTGAGCTCCAGGTGTGCGCGCTTGAGCAGCCGGCCTGCGGTTTCGCCGATCCGGCGACCAACGCGCGTGGAGCCGGTGAACGAGATGACATGGACGTCGGGGTGCTGACGAGGGCCATCCCGACGTCGGGCCCGCCAGGCAGTACCGAGAGCAGCCCTTTCGGTAGTCCAGCCTGCTCGAGCACCGAAGCGAGGAAGAGACCGCCAGCGATTGCCGTGCGAAGGTCCGGCTTGAGTACGACCGCGTTCCCGAGCGCGAGCGCAGGTGCCACCGACCGCATCGAGAGCACGCCAGGGAAGTTGAACGGTGAAATGACACCGACCACACCGACGGGAACCCGTTGCGCAAGGCTCAGTCGTGGCCTGGCGGTCCGCAGTATCTGGCCAGTCGGAGCAAGAGCGAGCGCTGCGGCGAAGTGCGCTTCGGCTGCGACTAGTCCAGCTTCGAAGCCGGCCTTGCCGCCGGCCGATCCTGCCTCGCGCATCAGCCAGCCGGCGCACTCAGCGGCGTTTTCCTCGAGAAGCTGACCCGCGTTCCGCAGCACCTTCGCACGGTCGTCGAAGGGTGCCTCCGCCCACGCCGGCTGCGCCGCCTTGCCAGCCCGTATCGCGTGATCGACATCCTCCAGATCGGCGATGCCCACCGAGCCCAGCGTGCCGCCATCCGAGGGGTTCACAACATCGCGGCTGCCGCCTCCACCCTTGGTCCACTCACCGTCAAGAAACAGCTTGCCGGCTGACGCATCGCTGTCGTACAGGGTCATCAAAAGCTCCTTCGCTCCTCAAAAAAATGATCCTAAGGCAGCTCATCGATCGGTTCGATGAACACCTGCTGCGCAATCCGAAAGGCGGTGTTGGCGTCGGGGACCCCGCAGTAAATCGCTGTCTGCAATAGCGCTTCGGCGATCTCGCCGTCTGTCAAACCGTTACGACGCGCCGCCCGAATGTGCATCGCCAGTTCCTCGTGATGACCGCGGGCGACCAGAGCCGCCAGGGTGACGAGTGACCGGCTTCGGCGGTCTAGACGCCCTCGGGTCCAGACGCCGCCCCAGGCGTACGTGGTGATGAAGTCCTGGAAGTCCCGCGTCAGATCGGTCGTCTGTTCGAGCGCCCGGTCGACATGGACGTCGCCCAGCACTTCTCGTCGGACCCGCATGCCTTCCGCGCGAACCTGGGCCGTCGTACGCGCGGAGCGTCGTGTGGTGGCCTGGCCGGCAATCAATGCGGCGAGTCGGTCGGGCGCTTCGGCGGGCGCCAGATGGGCCACCCCGTCGAGGACTGCCAGCCGTCCCTGCTGTACGCCCGCGGCGAGGTGCCGCAGTAATGGGGCAGGCGTCGTCGCGTCATGAGCGCCAGCTACGGCGAGCAACGGCGCGGCGATCTCCGGGAGTCGGGTGCGCACATCAAATTCGGCCAACGCCTCACAGGCGGCGGCGTAGCTCTCGTCATCGCAAGCCGCAAGGTCATTCAGCAGTGCGGCCGCGGTCTGTGGGTCGCGTTCCATGTAGCCGGGAGCGAACCAGCGTCCGGGTGCCGAGTCGAGGAGCGCGGCCGTACCGCCGGACCGGACCGCGGCAACCCGATCTCGCCATCCCTCCGGCTCGCCGATCCGCGGGCCGGTGCAGCACAGCACAGCCCATGCGACCCGCTCAGGGGTGTCCAGCATCAGCTGAAGGCCCACGGCGCCTCCGAGGGAATCGCCGGCATAGCCAAACATGGTCGGCTCACCTGCGTAGGCGTCGACTGCAGCGAGTACGGCGACAGCGATGTCACCCACCGTGAAGTTGCCAGCCGGCGCGCTGTTTCCGTGCCCCGGAAAATCCCAGCCAAGGACTCGGAATTGCTGTCCGAGGCGTTGCGCGGCCGCTCCCCAGAGGGTTGAGACCAAGGTGCCCAGCGATGGGCCGAGTACAAGCAGCGGGCGGTCCACCGGGCCGGGAACCAGCTCGACCGCGGCCAGCTGAGGCAACGACATCAGCCGAGCTCCTTCACGAACCGATCGGCCCGCTCAAGGGCTGCGTCGATCAGCAGGTCGGTGGCACCGAGATACCCCGTAAGTTCGAGAGATGGCGGCTCATCCGAGCGCAATTCTCGGATCGACCGCTGCTCGGCCAGCAGGTCTTCCGCGGCCCGTTGTGCCGTCTGCAACATACGGTCGGCGTGAACGACAAGAGTCGAGACGAGTTCGGTGGTTTCCCGCCCAGCGACCACCGTCTGCCTGGCGAGGGTGCGCAGCGGAGCCCATTCCGCGTGCCAGCCGCCGTCCGGCCGCTCGTCGACTGCGGCTGCCGCCGCCGCGTGCAGCTCGGCACCCAGCCCGGGCGCCGCCAGCGCGGCCCGGCGGACGAGGACAGAGAGCACCGGGTTCCGCTTCTGCGGCATGGTCGAGGACCCACCGCGGCCTGGCACGTTGCCCTCCGACAGCTCACCGATCTCAGGCCTGACTCGAATCAGTACGTCGTTGGCGATCCGCCCCCAGGCGTCGGTTACTGCCACCAGTACGTCTGCCGTACGGGTGAAAGTTCGCCGACTGGTGTGCCACGGGACCGACGATTGCAGCCGTAGCCGTCTGGCCAGGTCCTCGCCAAGCGCGACCGCGCGGGTGGCGGAACCGGCGAGTTCGGCAACCGCCGCGAGTGTGCCGGCGGCGCCTCCCACCTGGACCGGGAGCGAGCCACGTACCCGCACAAGGTCGTCCACCGCGTCCAGTACTGCCTGAAGCCAGCCGGCCGCCGTGAGTCCGAATGTGGTAGGCACGGCATGCTGCGTCAGCGTCCGGGCTGCCGCGAGAGTTCGCCGATGTCGGTCGGCGAGATCGCGAAGGGCCTGCGCCTGCGAGCTGATTTCGGCCAGCACCGCCGAGAGCGTGTCGCGCAGTTGCAGGACCAGCGCAGTGTCCAATGCGTCCTGGCTGGTGAGCCCCATGTGCAGCCATGGGCTTGCAACCGGCGTCACGTGATCGAGTCTTGCCCTGAGTAGCACCAGCAGCGGAATCACGGGATTGCCCCCGGACTCTGCCGACTCGGCCAGCTCGGCCAGCTCCTGATCGGAAACGGCGGAGAGGACGGACTCCGCGGGCAGTTGGACCTGGGGTGCGATCTCGGCGTCGGCCAAGACTGCGTACCAGGCGAGCTCGACCCGGACCAGGGCGGCCACCAGCGCGCGGCTGCTCATGAGCTCCCCGGCACGGGCGTCTCCGGGCCAGAACAGGTCGGTCACGGCGTGTCGCCGGGGAAGGCCAGGAAAACCGTCTCCTCCTCGCCCTGCAGCCGCACATCGAACCGGAGCTCATCACCGTCTTCGGTCACAATCAGGGTCCTCCGGCGGTCGGCTGGGAGCGATCCCAGAAGCGGGTCAGCCGCGATGGCATCCGGCGAAGCGAACAGGTAGGCGCGGGTGAAGAGCCGGTTGGTCAGGCCTCGGGCGAAGACCGCGATGGCGAAGAACGGTAGCTTGCCCTCGTTCGTTGGGGCGGGCCGCACGGTGGTGAAGGAGTACCGGCCTGTGTTGTCGGTCGCTGCCCGGCCCCAGCCCGTGAACGTATAACCATCGCGGTGGAGCGAGCCCGGGCACGGCTCGATGCGGCCGTCGGCATCGGCCTGCCAGATCTCGATCATGGCATCGGGGACCGGATCGCCGTGGCCATCAAGAACGAGACCGGTCAGGCGTACGGCGTTGAGATGGCCGGGTGGCACCAGCTGCTCGCTCCCTTCGTGGGGGAGCGCGAAGCCGAAGAAGGGACCGATGGTCTGCCCGGGCGTGGCGACCAGGGGTTCACCGCTCATTCGCGGTCCTCCGGCTCCATCCAGGTATTGCGACTGCCAGTGAGCACAATGTCCCAGCGGTAGCCGGTGTTCTCCTCGTGGGAGGTCACCTCATGATCGTAAGTGGCGAGAAGCCGGTCTCTGGCTCGCTGGTCTCGAATGGATTGGTAGATCGGGTCCAGGTCGAACAGTGGGTCGCCAGGGAAGTACATCTGCGTGATCAGCCGGGAGATGAACTGCCTGCCGAATACCGAGAAGTGGATGTGGGCCGGGCGCCAGGCGTTGTAGTGGTTGCGCCAGGGGTATGGGCCGGGCTTGATCGTGCGGAACCAGTAGCTCCCGTCGGAATCGGTGAGGCAGCGCCCGACGCCTGTGAAGTTAGGGTCGATCGGGGCGTGGTGTTGATCCCGCTTGTGGATGTAGCGGCCGGCGGCGTTGGCCTGCCAGATCTCGACAAGGTGGCCGGCCAAGGGCTTGCCGCCACCGTCCAGCACGCGACCGGTCACGATGATTCGCTCGCCGATCGGATCGCCGCTGGCCTGAATGGTCAGGTCGGCCTCGAGCACGTCGACGTCGCGTTGTCCGAAGGCCGGCGCGGTCAGCTCGATGGTTTCTGGGTCGATGTGGTGGAGGTCTTTCGTGGGATGTCGAAGAATCGTGCTGCGGTACGGCGGATAGTCTAAGCGGGGCTGAGTCTCCTCTGTGGCTGCTTCGGAGTACTGGCGCCGAATCTCCATGATCTCTGCAGAGATCGCCGCTTGGCTGTCGCTCGCGAGGTCCGAGCCCGCCAGTGGGCCAGGCTCAATCGCGTCGTCGACCGTCGACTCCTCCAGCATCGACCTTCCTCCCGCGTCGATCTGCCCCGACCTCTCACCGTACGGGTCCCAGGGCGCACGGGTTGACCCTCGTCTTCCGACCAGTGGAAGCTGGACTGCGTGGCGGGGAACGTGTCCCGATCGGGCACGAGCGTGACGAGCCGTGTGCTGGCAGTGCTGGCCACGTTCGACACCGAGCACCAAGCCCTGCGGCTGAGCGACATCGCCCGACGAGCGGACCTGCCATTGCCGACCGCGCACCGCCTAGTCGCCGAGCTCGCCACCTGGGGCGCCCTTACCAAGCAGGCGGACGGGTCATACGTCGTGGGCCAGCGACTCTGGGATCTCGGGCTGTTGGCTCCGGCCGCAACGGGGCTGCGCGAGGCCGCCTCGCCCTTCCTCCACGACATCCACGCCGCCACTCGGGCTACCGTGCACCTCGGGGTACGGGACGGGACTCAGGTGCTCTACCTCGACCGCATCGCGGGCAGCGCCTCGGTTCCCGTAGTGAGCCGGGTCGGCTCGCGGCTGCCGCTCTACGCCACCGGGGTTGGGAAGGTGCTGCTGGCTTACGCCCCACCCGAAGTACAGACCGTCGTGTTGTCCCGACTGGAACGGATCACGCCGTACACGATCACCCAACCCGGGCGGCTGCACGCTCAGTTGGTCCGGGTACGCGCGGAGGGATTCGCCCAGACGAACGAGGAGATGAGCCTCGGAGCCTGCTCCGTGGCAGTACCGGTCCGTAGCGGCGATGGCGAGGTCGTTGCCGCCGTGGGCATCGTGGTGGCCGACCTCCGACGTGATCGGATGCGCCTTGTTGCCGCGCTGCAGGTCGCCGCGTCCGGAATCAGCCGCAGCATCTCGGGCCGCGCCTTCCACTGAGCGGAATCAAACCGTCGCGGGGCCAGCCACTCATGCGCTGCCATGAGCCCATGCCAACGTTGCCCGTGCAGCGCACAACTACGACCGTCGGAATCGTCGGCGGTGGGCCCGCCGGTCTCATGCTCAGCCACCTCCTCGGCCGCAGCGGTATTGACTCCGTCGTCGTCGACGATCGCTCGCGTCTGGAGATCCAGCAGACCATCCGGGCAGGAATCCTGGAGCGGGATAGCGTACGGCTGCTCGTCGATTCCGGTGTCTCCAACCGGGTCCTGCATGAAGGCTACGAGCATGAAGGCATCGAATTGGCTTTCGGCGGGGAAGGTCACCGGATTGACTTCGCAGAGCTCGTCGGCGCCTCGGTTTGGCTGTATCCACAGACCGATGTCTTTGCCGATCTCGCGACCGCCCGGGACCGTGACGGAGGCGACGTTCGTTTCGGGGTGTCGGAGACCGCCATCGGCGACTTTGAGACAAGCCGGCCCCGCCTGACGTTCGTGGACACCGACGGCCGCCGGCAGGAGATCAGATGCGACTTCCTTGTCGGTGCCGACGGATCGCACAGCATGTGCCGCGGTCAGATTCCCCAGACGGCCAGCCGGGAGTATTCCAAGGTGTATCCGTTCGCCTGGTTCGGCATCATCTGCTCAGCGCCCAAGAGCGCACCCGAACTGATCTACAACCACTCCAAGCGTGGCTTCGCCCTTATCAGTCAGCGGACCGAGTCGATGCAACGGATGTATTTTCAGTGCGACCCCGACGAGGATGTCCAGGCCTGGTCGGAGGATCGCATCTGGACCGAGCTGCAGGCCCGGGTCGGCGCCAATGGACACAGGTTGAAGGAGGGGCCGATCACCGAGAAGTCGGTGCTGCGGTTCCGCAGCTTCGTGCACGAGCCGATGCAGTACGGCCGACTCCTGCTCGCGGGCGACGCCGCTCATACCGTCCCACCGACTGGTGCCAAAGGGCTCAACCTGGCCCTCGCCGACGTCCGCGTGCTCGCCGACGCCCTGGAGCGAGCCGCCCGCACAAAATCCGACGAGCCGCTGGCTCACTACACCGAGGTTGCCCTGGCGAGGGTTTGGAAGGCCCAGCACTTTTCGTACTGGATGACCACAATGCTGCACCGCCTGCCGGACGAGAGCGACTTCGATGTGCAGCGGCAGCGGGCCGAACTGGCCTCGGTTGTCGGATCCCGGGCTGCCTCGACCTTCTTGGCCGAGGGCTATACGGGCTGGCCAACGTGATCGCTCCAGCCGGCCCACGTCTCTCTGCGCCATCGTGATCTAGGCCCAGAATGCGCCTCGGTCATCGCCTTGGCGGGATCTAGTGCGGCCAGATCAGACTTTCACATTCACGGCGGGCTGTAGATCCACGACGCGAACACCACCTCTCGCCCGTCAGGGTCTTGGTAGGTAACGCCACCGTTGTCCTGCCAGTAATCGATCTGGGCGACCGGAAGCACGCCTTCGGCAGCCAGCCGGGCCATGATGCTCTCTTGAGCGGCGGCATCGGGCAGGTAGAACACAAGCTGATCAAGCCCGAGCGGCAGATCCGGCGCATCGCCCAGCTGGACGATCTCCAGGTGAACCGCGCCGCCGGGCAGGCCCAGGATCGTCCCGTCCAGGCCGTAGCTGTCGTGGAAGGTTTCCAGCACTGGCAGCCCGATCATGTCCCTGTAGAAGAGGACCGTCTGGTCATAGTTTGCGCTCCACCGCACGACCCGCAGCGCGCCGACCGGAAGGTGTCCGGGCCAGCGCACGCGCTCCGGCTCTTGGATACCCATGGCGGCAGTCTTCATCAGCAGGCCGCGCCGCGCCAGCCAATCGCGGCATCCTGGTCGCCATCACCGGCAGCGTCGAATACGAGGCCTGGCTCGGATCCTCATCCGGTCAATGGCTGTAGGCGGGTCTTGATGTGTTCATAGATCACCGAGGTCCGTACATCGGCAATGTCGGTTCTTGCGGTCAGCTTGTCGATGACGAACTCGTAGAGGCTGTTGTTGTCTGGTACCGCGACGTGCACGAGGAAGTCCTCGGTACCCGCAGTCACGAACACGCCAACGGTTTCCGGCAGCTGCCTGGCCCAGTCTCGGAAGGCCTCGATGTTGCGCCGGGTCGGGGGTCGGACCCGTACGGCGATGAGTGCCTGAACTGGTCGGCCGATCGCGGAGAGGTCCACGTCGAGCAGCGCGCCCTTGATCACCCCTCGCCGGCGAAGAGCACGCGTCCGTTCAAGAGCCGTGGATGGGGAGACGCCTACGGCGCTAGCGATGTCACGGTTCGTCCGCCGCGCATCGCGTTGCAGTTCACGCACAATCGCCGCATCAAGTTCGTCCAAACCACCCATTCGGCCACTTTAGCCGAACTATGTTCGCCGAAGTTCCCTATCGCCCGAGTTACTGGATAGAGTTCTGGCCTGTTCCCGTCATTCCGTCAGAGACCTGGATGTCACCTTGAACAACCAACCCAGCCGCATCGGCTTCCACCCGGAAGACATCCTGATCGACGAACCCACCCGAAACGCACCGCTCAAATGGGTCGTCATCGTCGACCAGGGCCTTCCACCCGGCCGCGCAATGAACGCAGCGGTCTGCGTGGCAGCGGCCACCTCAGCGGCGGTCACTGGACTGCTTGGACCAGACGCGCTGGACCGAGATCACTCCATCCATGCCGGCCTGCCGTGGGCAGGTTGCACCATTCTGATGGCGACCAGCGAGAAGATCTCAGCCATCCGTGCCAAAGCGGCAGCTGCAGACGACACCTTCATCGCTGACATGCCCGCCCAGGCTCAGGAGACTCGCATCTACGCCGAGTACCTGGCCAATATGTCCACCGCGGAGACCATCGACTACCGCGCCATCAGCCTGGTCGGACCGCGCAACCGGGTCAGCAAGCTCGTACACAGCCTTCCACTGCTGCCTTGAACCGAGCACACCCAAGTCCTGCCGCAACCGGAAGCCCTCAGAGCACGCGTCGGCGGTATGGACCCATTCACACCCATGGCCTTCGGCAGTTGCACAGGAGGGTGCGGGATTCGAACCGCGAGGGCGTTGACCCAACACGCTTTCAAAGTCTGACCAGCCAAGCGCGCTGCTGCTGGCCGGTCAAGTGCAGCTCGAATGGTGGCAG
>Ga0075432_10000382_pt1 | contig 12806 bp, 11 predicted proteins | sample RhiMethybrSRZTD1_FD_72781 | JGI IMG/M metagenome (GOLD analysis project Ga0075432, IMG submission 72781) | Populus rhizosphere microbial communities from Tennessee, USA - Rhizosphere MetaG P. TD hybrid SRZTD1 | ecosystem: Host-associated > Plants > Roots > Rhizosphere > Soil | place: USA... | reverse complement strand
GCTTCCGGACGGCATGGAAGTCTATGTGGACGGCGCGGCCGTGATGGTTCCGGCCGCGCCGTCCACATAGACTTCCATGCCGTCCGGAAGCTGGTCCACACCGACTGCCGCCACAACGGCCGGCAGGCCAAGGGAGCGGGCGATGATGGCCGTGTGGGACTGGGGTCCGCCGCCCGCCGTGACGAGAGCCAGGACCTTGTTCGGGTCCAGGGTGGCGGTGTCGGCCGGCGCCAGGTCTTCGGCCACCAGGACGAACGGCGTGTTGGAGGCGGGGATGCCGGGTGCGGGCACGCCGCGCAGCTCGGCGACGATCCGGGCGCGCACGTCCAGGACGTCCGTGGCGCGCTCGGCCATGTAGCCGCCCAGGTTGTGGAGCATTTCAGAAACGGAGGAGCCGGACTCCCAGATGGCGCGCTCACTCGAGACGCCGCGGGCAACCAGTTTGGCCGCGCCCTTGATCAGCATGGTGTCCTTGGCCATCAGTGCCGTGGCCTCCAGGACGGCCTTGCCGTCGCCCGTGGCGTGGGCGGCGCGTGCCTTCAGCTCGTCATGCACGGCCTGCGATGCCGTCTTGAGGGCGGCAGTGGCGTCCTCGGCCGTGACTCCGGCGGGCAGTTGCTCGCCCGCCGGCGGTTCACTGATGGGCTTGGGCATTTGGCGGATGGTGCCGATGATGCGGCCGGGGCTGACGCCTACTCCTGGGAAGTTCTGCACTGAAGGTCCTCATTCTCTGCCGGTAAGCAGGCCCCGCCGTTCGTCTGCCCGGGCGGTTGCCCGGACCGTCGCAACGGCTACGTCCGACGGCGTTTGCGGTGCCTGAAAAAATTGTATGTGATGCACTTCATATAGCGTTGCTATAGGTGCTAGGGTAGCGGTTATGAGTTTCGATGGCCAGCTTCCGCCCAAAGTTCGGCTGCTGCGTGCGGCCGCCGAGCTGCTGGCCAAATCGGCGGGCGCGGCCGTTTCAACCCGCCAGATCACGCAGCTGGCAGGAGTCTCGGCGCCGACGCTCTACCACCACTTCGGTGACAAGGAAGGGCTGTTCGACGCCGTCGTCGCGGCGGGGTTCGAAGAGTACGTGGCCGGTGAACGCGATTTCGCGCCGTCCGGCCAGCCGCTGGAAGATATCCGGCGGATGTGGGACAACCATGTCCAGTTCGGGCTGAACCAGCCGGAACTCTACCTGGTCATGTTTGGCAACATTCGCCCTGAGAGCCGTCCGGCCATCGTCGCCGATGCCGAGGCCCTCATGGAGGAAATGCTGAACAAGGCTGCGGTGGCGGGGCAGCTGAACGTCCAGCCGCGTGAGGCGGCCAGGAGCATCCTGGCGGCGAACGTGGGCGTGACGCTCATGCTGATCGCGGAGCCTGCCGCGGACCGGAACCTTGAACTATCCACCATGACCCGGGACGCCATGATTTTTGCGGTGTCCGCGGAACAGGCCAGCGGCACCCCGGAAGACTCCGGAAAGTCGTCGGTCGTGGTGGCAGCAATCGCCCTGAACGCCGCGCTCCAGGCGTCGCACTCGGACCAGCTCTCCAGCTCGGAACTCAAGCTCTTTCTCGAATGGCTCCACCGGATCTCCACCAGTTCCTCCAGCTAAGTCGTCGAAAATATCGGACCATCCTGCGGTGCAGCAGGAATCACGGTTAGGAAATCACATGGCAACAGAGACAGTTGCAAAACCCCGCACCAGCCTGCGGGTTGGCGTCCAGAAATTCGGGACGTTCCTGTCCGGAATGATCATGCCGAACATCGGCGCCTTCATCGCCTGGGGCATCGTCACGGCCTTCTTCATTCCGGCCGGCTTCACTCCCAATGAAGAACTGGCCAAGCTCGTCGGGCCAATGATCACCTTCCTCCTGCCGCTCCTGATCGGCTACACCGGCGGACGGATGGTCCACGGCGTGCGTGGCGGCGTCGTAGGCGCGGCCGCAACCATGGGCGTGATTGTCGGTACGGACATCCCCATGTTCATCGGCGCCATGATCATGGGACCGCTGACCGCCTGGATCATGAAGAAGCTGGACAAGGTCTGGGAAGGCCGGGTCAAGCCGGGCTTCGAGATGCTGATTGACAACTTCACTGCCGGCATCGTGGCCGCCCTCATGGCCATCTTCGGCATGCTGGTGATCGGCCCGGTGGTGAAGACTTTCAGCAACGGCGCCAGTGCCGTCGTCGAATGGCTCGTCACCAACGGCCTGTTGCCGTTCACCAGCATCTTCATCGAACCCGCCAAGGTGCTGTTCCTGAACAACGCCGTCAACCACGGGATCCTGACACCCCTCGGCACGGAACAGGCCCTGCAAAACGGCAAGTCCATCCTGTTCCTGCTCGAAGCCAACCCCGGCCCCGGCGTGGGCATCCTGCTGGCCTACATGATTTTCGGCAAGGGCCTGGCCAAGGCGTCAGCCCCCGGTGCTGCCCTGATCCAGTTCGTCGGCGGTATCCACGAAATCTACTTCCCGTTCGTGCTGATGAAGCCCATCATCATCCTCGCCGCAATCGGCGGCGGCATGACCGGCATTTTCACCCTGGTGCTCACCGGCGCCGGCCTGCGCTCCCCGGCAGCCCCGGGCAGCATCATCGCCGTCTTCGCCGCGACCGCCAGCGACAGCTACTTCGGGGTGGCACTGTCCGTGCTGCTCGCCGCCACGGTGTCCTTCCTGATCGCCTCCGTGATCCTGAAGTCCAGCAAGACTCCCGTCGGTGAAACCGAGGAGGACAGCCTCAGCGCCGCCACCTCCCGGATGGAAGCCATGAAGGGCAAGAAGAGCTCCGTCTCCTCCACCCTGACCGGCGCGGGAGCAACCACCGCCGTGATGGCAGGTCCCATCAAGAACATTGTGTTTGCCTGCGACGCCGGCATGGGCTCCAGTGCAATGGGCGCCTCGGTGCTGCGGAACAAGATCAAGGCGGCCGGCTTCCCCGACGTCAAGGTCACCAACTCCGCCATCGCCAACCTGAGCGACACCTACGATGTTGTGATCACGCACCAGGACCTGACCGAACGGGCCAAGCCCGCCACGGCCAGTGCCGTACACGTGTCCGTCGACAACTTCATGAACAGCCCGCGGTATGACGAGATCGTGGAGCTGGTCAAGAGCAGCAACACCGAAGGGTCGGCTGCCCCTGCCGCCGCTGCTGCCGTCCCGGCAACTGCTGAGGCCGCACCTGAGGCCGCACCGCCGTCGGACATCCTGGTGGCAGACAGTGTGATCCTCAACGGCACGGCCACCACCCGTGACGGCGCCATCGACGAAGCGGGCAGGCTCCTGCTGAACCGCGGCGCCGTGGACAGCGGCTACATCGATGCCATGCACGAACGCGAGGAATCCGTGTCCACCTACATGGGCAGCTTCCTGGCCATTCCGCACGGCACCAACGCCGCCAAGGACCACATCATGAAATCCGCGGTGTCCGTGATCCGTTACCCGAACGGCATCGACTGGAACGGCAAGGAGGTCAAGTTCGTAGTGGGCGTCGCCGGCATCAACAACGAGCACCTGCAGATCCTGTCCTCCATCGCCAAGGTCTTCACCAACAAGGCCCAGGTGGCCCAGCTTGAGGCGGCCACCACGGTGGACGAAGTGCTGGAACTCTTCGGAAAGGTCAACGCATAGTGAAGGCAGTTCATTTTGGGGCCGGGAACATCGGCCGGGGCTTCGTGGGGCTGCTGCTGCACCAGGCAGGCTACGAGCTCGTGTTCGCCGACGTCGCGGAGGAACTGATCTCGCAGCTCGCCGCCGCGGACAGCTATGACGTCCACGAAGTGGGGGAGAACCCCACGGTCCGTACCGTGGACAACTTCCGGGCGCTCAACTCCGGAACCCAGGAGGCGGACGTCGTGGCGGAAATCGCGACGGCGGACGTGGTCACCACCGCGGTGGGGCCGCACATCCTGAAGTTCGTGGCACCGGTGATCGCCAAGGGCATTGCTGCCAGGGCGGCGGGGCTGGCTCCGCTGCAGGTGATGGCGTGCGAGAACGCCATCAATGCCACCGACATCCTGCGGGACGAAGTGGCGGCTCAATGGGACGCCGCCGCGGGACCGCTCGAGGCTGCGGCCGTGTTTGCCAACACGGCCGTTGACCGGATCGTCCCCAACCAGGAGCCGGGCAAGGGCCTGGATGTCACGGTGGAGACGTTCTACGAGTGGGTCATCGACCGCACGCCTTTCGGGGACAATGCGCCGGTCATTCCGGGTGCCACGTTTGTGGACAACCTGGAGCCGTACATCGAGCGGAAGCTGTTCACCGTGAACACCGGCCACGCCTCGGCCGCCTACTTTGGGTTCGAGGCTGGGCTCGGCAAGATCTCCGAGGCCATGGCGGACCAGGACGTCGCCGCCGATGTGCGTGCCGTCCTGGACGAGACCAAGGAGCTGCTGATCCACAAGCACGGCTTCAACCGCGAGGAGCAGGAAGCCTACGTCGAGAAGATCCTGGGCCGCTTCACCAACCCGCACCTGCCGGATACCGTGAACCGGGTGGGGCGGGCGCCGTTGCGCAAGCTCAGCCGGCACGAGCGGTTCATCGGCCCGGCGGCGGAGCTGGCCGAGCGCGGAATCGTGCCCGAGGCGCTGCTGGGAGCCATTGCGGCGGCCCTGCGCTTCAACGACCCCGCGGACGCCGAAGCAGCCGAGCTGGCGCAGATCGTGGCATCGTCCACGGCTGCGGAGGCCACGGAAAAGGTGACCGGCCTGACCGCCGAGCACCCGCTCTTCGCGGCTGTGGAGGCACTGGTGGAAGAAGTCAAAGCGGAGGCCAAGGTCTAGCGCGCACTTCCCAGAGCCCGACGCTCTCTCACTTTCCGTCGGTTTTTCGGCGACCCTCTCTTAGATCCGGTCCGGTTTACGCAGGCGCTCTCTCACCGCAGTTCATCAGGTGAGAGAGCGTTTGTGGTTTGGGGGCAGGAAGTGAGAGAGCGTTGGCTGTGGCAGGCTGGGCTGGTGACTTCAGCGCAACATGACCCGTCCGCCCTGCTCACCCTCGACGTCGACGGCGGGACCTTCCGCCTCCGCCACGCCACCCGGGCAGACCTTCCCGACATCCTGGAACTCCTGGCCGACGACCAGCTGGGTGCAACGCGCGAGGACAGTTCGGAAATGGCGCCGTACGAGCGTGCCTTCGAGGCGATCGACGGCGATCCGGCCCACCTTCTCGTCGTCGGCGAGCTCCTGGAGACGGGGGAGCCGGGGGAACCGGCCGGGGCGGTTGTCGCCACGTTCCAGCTGAGCTTCATCCCGGGCCTCTCCCGCCGCGGCGCCTGGCGCAGCCAGCTCGAAGCCGTCCGGGTGTCTGCGCGGCTGCGTGGCCTCGGGATCGGAGCGGCCATGGTGCAGTGGGCCGCGGAGGAGTCCCGCCGCCGGGGTTGCGCCCTGATGCAGCTCACCACCGACAAGTCACGCAAGGACGCCCACCGCTTCTACGAACGCCTGGGCTTTGCGGCCAGCCACGAGGGCATGAAACTCACCCTCTAATCCCGTGAGCCCGACTTCTTGACTATTAGGTGCCCTAACTATTAGGCTACCTAACTATGAGTGATGTTGAACTACCGCCGGCCTCCCTGCAGAACCTCGCCCAGGACTTCCGCGAGGCCCTCAGGCACAGCGTCTACCTGGTCCGCCGCCTCGATAACGAGGGTGAACTCAGCGCCGCACAGCTCAGCACGCTGAAGATGCTGCTTCACGACGGCGTCCGCGTGGGTGAGATTGCCCGGAACCTTGGCGTCAAGGTGCCCAGCGCCACCGAGCAGATCATCAAGCTGGAAAAAGCAGACCTTGTGCGGCGCGATCCCGACCCCGACGACTCCCGCGCCGTGCGCGTTGTGCTGACGGCGGAAGGCCGGGCCGCCGTCGACTCCGCAAACGAGCGGCGCAATGCCGTGATGGCGAAAATCCTAGTGACCCTCAGCGACAGCGAACGTCAGGCACTGGCCGCGGCACTGCCGGTGATCGAAAAAATCAACAGCACCGTTCAGAACTAGAATCCCAGACTTAGGAGAACCCTTCATGGAAGGCCAGCTCGCCGCCACGCGGCCGGCAGTGGAAGAAACCCTCGAGGCTGAAAAGGCCTCCCTGATCAGGCAGCCAAAGGCGGTATGGGCCACGGCGCTCGCTGCCGTGTTCGCCTTCATGGGCATCGGCCTGGTGGATCCGATTCTCCCGGCGATCGCCAAGAACCTGGACGCCACGCCCAGCCAGGTCTCGCTCCTGTTCACGAGCTATTTCCTGGTTACTGCCGTGGCCATGCTGATCACCGGCTTTGTGTCCTCCCGGATCGGCGGCAAGAAGACCCTGCTCATCGGCCTCGCCGTGATCGTGGTCTTCGCCTCCCTGTCCGGACTGTCCGGCAGCGTGGGTGAACTGATCGGCTTCCGCGCTGGCTGGGGCCTGGGCAACGCGCTGTTCGTGGCCACAGCGCTCGCCGTCATTGTGGGCGTCGCGAGCGGCGGCGCGGGGACGGCCATCATCCTCTATGAGGCGGCGCTGGGGTTGGGCATCTCCCTCGGCCCGCTGCTCGGCGCCCTGTTGGGCGGCTGGCAATGGCGTGCCCCGTTCTTCGGGACCGCGGTGCTCATGGCCGCAGCCTTCATCGCGCTCATCGCCCTGCTGCCCAAAACCCCGCTCCCGGAGCGGAAGGTCCGGCTCCGCGACCCGCTGCTGGCCCTGGGCCACAAGGGACTGCGCACGACGGCGGCCAGCGGCCTGTTCTACAACTACGGCTTCTTCACCATCCTGGCTTTCACGCCGTTCATCCTCGGCATGGATGCCTACGGAATCGGCGGGGTGTTCTTCGGCTGGGGTGTGGCCGTCGCGGTGTTCTCCGTCTTTGTGGCTCCCGTCCTGCAGAACCGTTTCGGGGCCACAAAGGTGCTGATGGGCACCCTGGCCGTCCTCATGCTTGACCTGGCCGGGCTGGGGCTGGCAGCCGGGCACTCGGTGCCTGCCGTCGTCGTCCTGGTGGTTGTTTCCGGGGCGCTGCTGGGCATCAACAACACGGTCTACACGGAACTGGCCATGGGCGTTTCGGATTCACCGCGGCCGGTGGCGTCTGCCGGGTACAACTTCGTGCGCTGGATGGGCGGCGCCCTGGCACCCTTCGCCGCGGCCCAGCTGGGTGAGCACTTCGGCCCGCAGGTTCCCTTCTTCGCCGGGGCGCTGGCCATGGTGGCGGCCATCGCCGTTGCCTTCGGCGGGCGGCGATACCTGGCAGCCCACGAACCCCGCGTGGTCTAAGGCGGACCCCCGGAGACAGTCCCGGAGACGGTCCCGGCGATGAATAAGGCCCATGCTCGCGAAGAGCATGGGCCTTATCTGTCCGCTCGCGCGGGGTGCTGAGAGCGTCGGCTAGACCTTGACGGTCCCCTTCGGCACGAACAGCGTTTCCGCCTGTTCCAGGGACATGCCGTTGGTCTCCGGCACCTTGAACATCACAAAGAAGAACGACGCCGCCGCGAACAGCGCGTACATGGCGTACGTGAGCGGCAGCGAACCTGCCGCCATCACGGGGAAGCTCAGCGTGATGGCGAAGTTGGCGATCCACTGGGCAGCCGCGGCAAGGCCCAGGGCGCGGGCGCGGATCCGGGACGGGAAGATCTCGCCCAGCAGCACCCACACCAGCGGGCCCCAGGAAGCGCCGAAGCTGATCACAAAGACGTTCGCGGCCACCAGGGCAACCGGACCCCAGGCGCCGGGCAGCGAAATCTCCTCGCCAGAGCCGGTGGCCGAGGCGAAGGCCAGGGCCATGGCGCCCAGCGAAACCGCCATGCCCACGGAGCCGGCCAGCAGGATGGGGCGCCGGCCGATGCGGTCCACCAGTGCGATGGCCACCAGCGTGACCAGGATGTTGGTGACGGACGTGGCCACGGAGATGGTGAGCGAGTCCTTCTCCTGGAAGCCCACGGCCTTCCACAGCGTGGTGGAGTAGTAGAAGATCACGTTGATGCCGACGAACTGCTGGAGTACGGACAGCGTGATGCCGATCCACACCACGGCCTGCAGGCCGAACACCTTGCCGCGGAGCGAGCCCTTCTGGCCTGCGAGCTTGTCTTCCTCGATGGCGGACTGGATTTCGCGGATGTGGCGGTCGGTGTCCTCGGAGGGGGCAATGGTCTGGAACACCTTGCGGGCCTCGTCCTCCTTGCCCTTGAACACCAGGAAGCGCGGGGATTCCGGCAGGGTGTACGCGATCCAGCCGTACACGACGGCGGGCACGGCGCCGGCGAGGAACATCCACCGCCAGGCGTCGATGCCGAGCCACAGCGGCTGGTCCGCGCCGCCGGCCGTGTTGGCAAACAGGGCGTCGGAGAGCAGGGCGGCAAAAATACCCGTGGTGATGGCGAGCTGCTGGAGCGAGGCGAGCCGGCCGCGGACGTGCCGGGGCGAGATCTCGGAGATGTACGCCGGGGCAATGACCGAGGCCAGGCCGATGCCGAGCCCGCCCACCAGGCGCCAGAAGATGAGGTCCCAGACGCCGAAAGCGAAGCCGGTTCCGGCGGCGCTCATCAGGAACAGGACGGCGCCGAGCTTCATGGCGGGAATGCGGCCGTACTTGTCGGCCACCTTGCCCGCCAGGTAGGCGCCGGCGGCGCAGCCCAGGAGGGCGACGGCCACGGCGAAGCCGGTGACGGCCTCACTGAGGGCGAATTCGCCCTTGATGGCATCTACGGCGCCGTTGACGACGGAGGAATCGAAGCCGAAGAGGAACCCTCCCACTGCTCCCGCGATTGCGAGGCCGATCACCTTGCGGGGAACGCCAGGGCGGCCTTCAGTGCTGGATGTGGACATGGATCTCCCTTGGGCTTTTGACGCGTTGGGTTTTTGGCTGTGCGGACATCGTTGACCACGGAACCGGCCCTGTTGGCCGGCGCACACGCGCTAAACAGTGTGCCACTTCACGCTGTGAGGTTCCACTTAGGGAAGGAGGGACGACGACGGCGGCGCTCCCGCCGTCGTCGTCTCCGGCCGGGCTGGGGGCCTCATCCGCGGCGTCACGCTGTGCAGGTTTCTACCGGCCGTAGCCGACGGCCGTCCCGGACTTCCGCGGAAACGAAACGGCAGGCAGCCCGAAAGGCTGCCTGCCGTGACGTTCGCGCGAACGGGTGGCCTAGTGCGCCGGTACCGACTCCTTGGAGACGGCCTTCGGGTCCGTCAGCTTCTTGTTCGGCAGGGCGAAGCTGATCAGGAAGGCAATACCGGTGAGCACTGCGGCGGTGAGCATCACGGCGTCGATCGACTGCGCGAAGCCCTCGGTGATGGGGCGGGTGAGCACGGGATTGGCCGTGTGCAGCCAGCTGGTGTCGTTGAGGGAATCGTTGGTGGCGCCGTTCTGGAAGAACTCGTAGAGCTTGGCGTTGGCGGGGTCGGCGGCCACGGCGGGGTCCTTGAGGACCTTCAGGTAGTCGGCGTTCTGCATGGCGTCCTTCATGCCCGTGGCGATCTTGTCCGCGGCCAGGCTGAACAGCATGGAGATGAACACTGCGGTGCCCACTGCGCCGCCCATGGACCGGAAGAACGCGGCCGAGGAGGTGCCCACGCCCATGTCCTTCGCCGGGACGGAGACCTGCATGGCCAGCGTGAGCGGCTGCATGCAGAAGCCCAGGCCCAGGCCGAAGAACACCGCGATGACGCCCGGAACCCAGAGCCCGGTGTCCACGCCCAGCGAGAAGCCCATCACGACGGCGGCGGCGGTCAGGACGGCCGTGCCCATGATCGGGAAGATCCGGAAGGTGCCCGACGCCGAGATGGTCCGGCCGGCGGTGATGGAACCGGTGAGGATGCCCACCGTGAAGGTGATCATCATGAGGCCGGCCTCGGTGGGGGTGAGGCCCTTGACCAGCTGCAGGTACATCGGGAGCATCGCGATGGCGCCGAACATGCCGATGCCGATGATGAAGTTCAGCAGCGAAGACAGGCCGAATGTGAGGTTGCGGAACAGGCGGAGCGGGATCAGGGCGTAGTCGCCGGCGCGCTTCTCAGCCAGCAGGAACGCGATGATGCCGACGACGCCCAGCCCGATGCAGAGGAGGGAAGCCGCCGAGGTCCAGCCCCAGCTGCGGCCCTGCTCGGCCACCAGGAGCAGTGGAACGATGGCCAGCGTAATGGCGGCGGCGCCCCAGTAGTCGATCTTCTGCTTGACGTGCTTGGCGGGCAGGTGCAGGTAAAGGAAAACGACCGCCAGTGCGGCGAGGCCGATGGGCAGGTTGATGAAGAACACCCAGCGCCAGCCGTCGAAGCCCAGGATGGACTCCGAGCCGGCGAACGCGCCGCCCACCACGGGGCCGAGGACGGAGGAGATGCCGAAGACGGACATGAAGTAGCCTTGGAACTTGGCCCGGTCCTTCAGGGCCACGATGTCCCCGATGATGGTCAGTGCGAGGGCCAGCAGGCCGCCGGCGCCCATGCCCTGGATGCCGCGGGCGATGGCCAGTTCGGTCATGGAGTGCACGGAGCCCGCATACAGGGAGCCGGCCAGGAAGATCACGATCGCGGCGAGGTAGAGCGGCCTTCGTCCGAAGATGTCGCTGAGTTTGCCGTACAGCGGGGTGCTCACCGTGGAGGTGATGAGGTACGCGGTGGTGGCCCACGCCTGCAGGGAGAGCCCGTCGAGGTCGTTGGCGATGGTGTAGATCGACGTGGACACGATGGTCTGGTCCAGCGAGGAAAGGAACATGCCGAGCATGAGACCCACCATCACTGTGATGGTCTGACGCTTCGTCAGGACGTCCCCGGCTACGGGCCCGGCGGCGGTTTTGGACATGACTGCTCCATTACAAAGAAAAGGGAATCAAGCTTGATAGTTGCTTTCAGTAACTATCTTACTTTGAGATTTGTTCCCCTGCCCCGCCGAAATGAGGAATTAACTTAGCGTTCCACCAGGATTCCGTCCGGATCGCACCAGATCATGGCGCCGGGGCGCACCGTGACGCCGTCGATCTCCAGCTCCACATCCGTTTCGCCGGCGCCTTCCTTGGCACTCTTGCGCGGATTGCTGCCCAGCGCCTTGATGCCGAGCGGCAGGTCCGCCAGGACCTCACGGTCCCGGACGGCCCCGTTGATGACGACGCCGGCCCAGCCGTTTGCGACCGCGCTCGCCGCAATCATGTCCCCCATCAGGGCCGTTCGCAGGGATCCGGCGCCGTCCACTACCAGGACGGCACCCTCGCCGGGCGTTCCCAGGGTGGACTTCACGAGGGCGTTGTCCTCAAGGCATCGGATGGTGCGCACCGGCCCGCTGAAGTGGGAGAGTCCGCCCAGCGACTGGAACTGGAGCGCGATGGAATCGAGTTCCTCGCCCCGCTCGTCATAAAGGTCGGCGGTGTTGATGCTGCGGCTCTCGGGGGTGTCTGCGGGGGAAGCGGTCATTGGTCCTCCTCGGAACTGGCTGTGGACAACCCGCATGCAGGCTGTCATGCCCACGATAGTCTGATCGGACACCGATCATCTGTTCCCGGGGGAGCCGCAATGAGCCTGTCCGATCTGCCGGGGCACGTCCCGGACCCCTCCGTTGTTGCTGCGTCGCCGGGCGGAGGTTCGACGGCGGCGCTCGCCGAGCCCGAGCGGAAGGTCACCGCGCGGTGGGTGGCGGGGCTGGTGCTGGTCAATGTCGGGATCAACGCCGCCTTCTTCGGCCCCATCAACGTGTTCATCGGCCAGCAGGCCATCAGCATCGACGCGCCCAGCAAGGAAGCCATCCTGTCCCTCGTGACCAGCGCCGGCGCGGCAGTTTCGTTGGTCGCGAATCCGCTCTTCGGGGCGCTGTCCGACCGCACGGTCTCCGGCTTCGGCCGCCGCGCCCCATGGATCCTGGCGGGGGCCATCCTCGCGACGGCGGCTCTGCTCGCGATGTCCGGGGCCACGACAGTGGCATTGATTGTGCTGTTCTGGTGCCTGGTCCAGCTCGGAGCCAACGCGGCCTATGCGGCCATTACCGCGGCGGTCCCGGACCGGGTGCCGGTGCCGCAGCGGGCCACCGTGGGCGGCCTGGCGGCCATGGGCCAGACAGTGGGCATACTCGTCGGTGCCGTTTTCGGGGCCGTCGTCTCAGGAAACTACATGGTGGGGTACTGGCTGTGCGCCGCAGCTCTCCTGCTATCCGTGCTGCCCTACCTGTTTCACCGGAATGATCCCGTGTTGCCGCGGTCCGCCCGCCCGCCGTTCCACTGGAAGGCCTTCGCCAAGGGCTTCTGGATCAGCCCTGCCCGGCATTCTGATTTTGCCTGGGCCTGGCTCACCCGCTTCCTGATGAACGTCGGAAACCAGCTGACCATCGTGTACCTTCTTTTCTTCCTCCGGGACATCATCGGGTACGAGGAACCGGCGCTGGGAGTGCTGATCCTCACCGGGATCTATGCGGTCATGGTGATGATCACGGCGGTGCTGGCAGGGCCATGGAGCGACCGCGTGGGCAAACGCAAGCCGTTCGTCATCGGGTCTTCGGTCACCATCGCCATGGCGGCAATGATTCTGGCCTTCTTCCCGGTCTGGCCGGGTGCCCTGGCTGGTGCCGCCGTTCTGGGCATCGGCTTCGGGGCGTACTTGGCGGTGGACTTCGCACTGCTGACACAGGTGCTCCCCCAAGCGGCGGACCGGGGCAAGGACATGGGGGTCATCAACGTGGCCAGTTCCCTGCCGCAGGTGTTCGCGCCGGCGATCGCCTTCTTCTCCATCCACTACTTTGGCGGGTACGTCACATTGTTTTCCGCGGCCGCGGTGATCGGATTGCTGGGCGCCGTGTTCGTAGTGAAGATCAAGGGCGTGGACTGAAACCGGCCGCGGGGCGCCGCGGCAGAGCACACCGTTT
>Ga0075432_10000381_pt1 | contig 12812 bp, 6 predicted proteins | sample RhiMethybrSRZTD1_FD_72781 | JGI IMG/M metagenome (GOLD analysis project Ga0075432, IMG submission 72781) | Populus rhizosphere microbial communities from Tennessee, USA - Rhizosphere MetaG P. TD hybrid SRZTD1 | ecosystem: Host-associated > Plants > Roots > Rhizosphere > Soil | place: USA... | reverse complement strand
GGCCGGTCGTAGCCTATGGGGCTGCTTCCGACACCTACACCCTGTCCTTTCTGGGCAATGCTCCGGTTACATTCTTCCCAAGCGAACTGGTCGCCGCGCAAAGCGCACCCACCGTCCCCAACACGCTCTCCTACGCAAAGCCCACCGGGATCAACCAACTGCGGCTGATCGTGCCTTCGGTTGGCGGCGTCGCGCTCAGCTATACGTTGCTGGGCTCGTGGACGACCCAGTTGGCGGGTAGCTCGACGGCCACGACCTTCCTTGCCGTGGGCGGCTCCACCACCGTGGCCAGCGACATGCCCAAGACCGGCACGGCGAACTACACCATCGCCTTCGGCGGCACGGCCGTAACGCCCAATCCCACCGGACCTGGCACGGCGCAAAGTCTCGCTGGCGGCTCGACCGGCACCTTCTCCGCCAACTTCGGCACGAGCGCGATCAACACCTCGCTCCACCTGATCGGCTCGGGCGGGACCGATTTCGGCACTTTTGCCGGCACCGGTACCATCGCAGCGGGATCGCCGGGCTTCAGCGGCACCTTCGCCGGAACCACGTCCAGTGCCTTTGCCGGCAGCTTCTTCGGCCCGCAGGCCAGCGAGATGGGCATGGCCTATGCCATCACCACCAATACATTTTCGGCAATCGGGCTCGGTTCGGGCATCAAGCAATAAGCGGCGCGTCAGCGCGGGATCAGGGGATCGCTGCTGCGGTCCGGGAAGGGGCATGGAAATGAACAAGGCAAACCAGAACTGGCTGATGACCGGCGCCGCCGCGCTCGCGCTGACCGTGGCGGCCTGCGGGGGCGAAGGCGGCAGCACCAACAGCACGCCCGCTCCGACACCAAGCCCCAGCCCCAGCCCCAGCCCGTCGCCCTCGCCTACCGCCGGGGCCAATGACGACCTGATCGCACCGCTGGCGACCGAGGCCTTCCGCAATTCCGCCGCGTTCGGGGCGGTTTCCGCTCCGCAAAGCGGGGCTGCGGTTTCCAGCTCGGCCGGCACGGCCAACCTGTCGGTGGTCTACAACGCCACTTCCAACAGCTATACCCTGAACGACGGCAACCGGAGCGTCAGTTTCGGATCGGCCAATCGCGATGCCGCCCAGTCCAACTCGGCCCTCGATACCTACGTGGTCACCAGCGGCAACACGACCGACACCATCAGCCTGACCGTGACCGGCACCGGCGCCGGCCAGACGCGCTATGTCGGCGGCGGGTTCTGGCAGCGCCAGGTCAATGGCACGGTCACGGTCGACGGGCGTTTCACCGCTTTCGCCTACGGGGTGCAGACGGCGGCGGCGGCGCTCCCGCGCACGGGCGCGGCCAGCTTCGACGTCAAATTGCTCGGCGTGCGCAATTTCAGCACGACCATCTGGGCCATGAGCGGCACCGGCACGCTCTATGCCGACTTTGCTTCGGGCGGGATCGCGGCCAGCGGCTTTTACAATGACACCGATGTGACCACCCACGCGGTGGCGAACGGCTATGGCTGGAAGGCTTATGGCTTGCTTTCATCCAGTGCCAACAGCTTTGCCGGAACGGCCACCTTCGACAGCGCGCCGAACAGCACGCTGCAAGGTGCGTTCTATGGCCCGGCGGCGCAGGAAGTGGGCGCGGTGTGGTCGGGCAACGGCTCCTCCGACACCGCCACTGCGGGCGTTATCTTCGGCGGGCGCGGCACTGCTCCGATCAATCGGGATACCGTTTTCGTCCCATCATCGTCCAGCGCGGAATTCTTTGCTCCTGCTTCCGCGTCGCTGTCCGGAACAGCGGCAAGCGGGACGGGCAACCTTTCGGCAATCGCGGCGGGACAGGGGCTGGCTTCGGTCTACCTGCCGCCCAATGTGTCCCAGCAGGTGCTCATCGGCCGCGATGGACGGATCACCATTCCCTTCCCCGGCGCAACCAGTCTCAGTTACGAAATCAACTCCAGCGCCACCTACAGCCGCCTTGGCTTGCAACTTGACCGGCGCACGGCCACGACCCTGTTCGATGCCTATGTGTTCGGCTTCGATACGCCAGCAAGCGCCGTTCCGCGCACGGGCTCGGGCTCGTTCGCGCTGGCCATGCGCGGCGGCGTCGCCGCCTCGGGCAGCCCGCTCCGCAACCTTTCGGGAAGCGGCGCGCTGACCGCCGATTTCGCGGCAGGCACGCTGTCGACGCTCGGCAGCTACACGGTCGATAGCTCGCTCCCCGGTAGCGGTTCGTGCTGCGGCACCACCACCGACACCGGTACGTGGACCGGCAGCGGAACGATCTCGGCCAGCGCCAATGCCCTCTCGGGCACGATCGCTTTCGACGGGACAACCGATTATTCCGGCACTTTCGCCGGCAAGTTCTTCGGTCCGGCGGCCGAGGAAGTGGGCGGCAGCGTTTCGGCCTCGGCAACGGGCGGCGCCCTGCTCGCCGCTGCCTTCACCGGTGCGCGCGCCGCTTCGATCGGCGCCTCGCAGAACGGGCTTGCCTCGCTGACCGGCACCAACGTGCTGAACGGAAACGCCGGGTTCTATACCAACACGCCGTCGCTCTCCCCGCCGACCTCGCTCAATACCGACGGCAATATCGAGGTTACCTACGATGCGACCGCCAAGGCCTATGCGCTCGTCTCGAAGACCACCGCGGTCAATTTCGGGGTCGAGGCGCTGAACAAGTCCTTCGCCGGAACCGACAGGGTCGCGGCGCAAAGCACGGCCACCTATTCGGTCTATCACAATGCCACGGGCGACATGCGGGTGCTCAACCCCGGCGCGGGCAACCCCCTGATCGCGCTGACCTATACCAGCTTCGCCGAAGTGACCGCGCCAACCGATGTCGCCGGTCATGCCGCGACGACCACGTGGTACGTGCCGTTCGGCGCGACCACGCCTGGCTTCCAGATGCCGCGGACCGGTTCGGCCACGTACACCGGAATCGTGGTTGGACGCGGCTATGACGGCGTCGCAGGGCATGAGGCGGACCTTTCGGGCTCGAGCCGCCTCGCGGTAAACTTCGGCACCGGCGCCAATACCGTGGATATGACCCTGACTTCGACTGACCGGACCAACGCCGCTGCCCGCGCGCTCGGCACGTTCACCTATGCCGGGACGGTAGGCGGAGCGTGCCCCGGTGGCTGCGGCCTCCCGAGTTTCCTCGCCACCGCCAACGCCTCCACCTATCGCGGGAACCTCAACGGACTGTTCTTCGGGGCCAATGCGGCCGAGTTCGGCGCCTCGTTCAACCTGAACATCGACGGGGCATCCAGTGCGCAGAATTCCAGCTTTGCCGGCGTTGCGGTCGGCCGCAAGGATCCCTGAGCCTGTTCGCCCGTCCGGCCACCTTGCGCCGGGCGGGCACAACTCCCACATCGCGGGTCAACCTTGCAGGTCGGGGCAGGGCGCCCCTTGCCTCTCCCGAACAGATGTGGAACAAACGCGCGCATGTCGCTCAGCAAAATCACGGTGCGCGGTGCGCGCGAGCATAACCTCAAGGGTTTCGACGTAGAGCTGCCGCGTGACAGCCTGATCGTCATTACCGGCCTGTCGGGCTCGGGCAAGTCGAGCCTGGCCTTCGATACGATCTACGCCGAAGGCCAGCGCCGCTACGTCGAATCGCTGTCGGCCTACGCCCGCCAGTTCCTCGAAATGATGCAGAAGCCCGATGTCGAACACATCGACGGCCTCTCGCCGGCTATCTCGATCGAGCAGAAGACCACCAGCCGCAACCCGCGCTCCACCGTGGCCACGGTAACCGAGATCTACGACTACATGCGCCTGCTGTGGGCGCGCGTCGGCGTGCCCTATTCGCCGGCCACCGGCCTGCCGATCTCGGCCCAGACCGTCAGCCAGATGGTTGACCGGGTGATGGCCCTGCCAGAGGGGACGCGCGCCTTCCTGCTTGCTCCGGTCGTGCGCGGCCGCAAGGGGGAATACCGCAAGGAACTCGCCGAGTGGCAGAAGGCGGGCTACACCCGCGTGCGCATCGACGGCGAGATCTACGCGATCGAAGACGCCCCCGCGCTCGACAAGAAGTACAAGCACGACATCGAAGTGGTGGTGGACCGTATCGCCGTGCGGGACGGCATCCAGACCCGGCTCGCCGACAGTTTCGAGCAGGCCTTGAAACTGGCCGAGGGGCTGGCCTTCATCGACCTTGCCGATGGCCCGGTGCCGGGGCGCGAGGACGAGGAAGCGGGCGGGGCGATGAAGGGTGCGGGCCTTCCCGCAAACCGCATCGTCTTTTCGGAAAAGTTCGCCTGCCCGGTGTCCGGCTTCACGCTGGAAAGCCTCGAACCCCGCCTGTTCAGCTTCAACGCGCCGATGGGGGCCTGTCCGGCCTGCGATGGCCTCGGCGAAAAGCTGCTGTTCGATGATCAGCTGGTCGTCCCGAACGAGGCGCTCAGCCTCAAGCAGGGGGCAATCGTCCCCTGGGCCAAGTCCAACCCGCCGTCGCCCTATTACATGCAGGTGCTCTCCAGCCTCGCCACCGAATTTGGCTTCAGCCTGACCACGCCGTGGCAGGACCTGCCGGGCGAGGTGAAGCTGATCATCCTCCACGGCACCGGGGGCAAGGCCGTGCCGCTGACCTTCGTGGACGGGCGCAAGTCCTACACGGTCAAGAAGGCCTTCGAGGGCGTGGTCGGCAATCTCAACCGCCGCATGCTCCAGACCGAGAGCGCGTGGATGCGCGAGGAACTGGGCAAGTTCCAGACCGCGCAGCCGTGCGAGGTGTGCCACGGCGCGCGGCTCAAGCCAGAGGCGCTCAGCGTCAAGGTGGCGGGCGAGGACATCTCCGGCGCGGCGCGGCTGTCGGTGTCCGACGCGCTCGAATGGTTCTCCTCGCTGTCGGACAAGCTGACCGACCAGCAGAACCAGATCGCGAGAGCCATTCTCAAGGAAATCAACGAACGCCTTGGATTCCTGAACAATGTCGGGCTCGATTATCTGAACCTCAACCGAACTTCAGGTACGCTTTCCGGCGGCGAATCCCAGCGCATCCGCCTTGCCAGCCAGATCGGCTCCGGCCTGTCCGGCGTGCTCTACGTTCTGGATGAACCGAGCATCGGCCTGCACCAGCGCGACAACGACATGCTGCTCGCCACGCTGCGCCGGCTGCGCGATCTGGGCAATACGGTCATCGTGGTCGAACACGACGAGGACGCGATCCGCACGGCCGACCACGTGGTTGACCTTGGCCCGGGCGCCGGCGTCCACGGCGGCCAGATCGTCGCCCAGGGCAGCTTGCAGGACATCCTCGATGCGCCCGAAAGCCTGACCGGCGCCTACCTCTCCGGCGCGCGGCGGATCGAGGTCCCGGCCCAGCGCCGCGCGGGCAACGGCCACAAGATCACGGTCGAAAACGCGCGGGCGAACAACCTCAAGGGCGTCACCGCATCGCTCCCGCTCGGCACCTTTACCTGCATCACCGGCGTCTCCGGTTCGGGCAAGTCCAGCTTCACGCTCGACACTCTCCATGCCGGCGCAGCCCGCGCGCTCAACGGGGCGCGGGTCATCGCCGGGCCGCATGACCGGATCACCGGGCTCGAATTTTGCGACAAGGTGATCGAGATCGACCAGTCGCCGATCGGCCGCACTCCCCGGTCAAACCCGGCCACCTATACCGGCGCCTTCACCCAGATCCGCGACTGGTTCGCCGGCCTGCCGGAATCGGCCGCGCGGGGCTACAAGGCCGGGCGGTTCAGCTTCAACGTCAAGGGCGGCCGCTGCGAGGCGTGCCAGGGCGACGGCCTCATCAAGATCGAGATGCACTTCCTCCCCGACGTCTATGTCACCTGCGAAGAATGCGCCGGCAAGCGCTACAACCGCGAGACGCTCGAGGTAAAGTTCAAGGGGCACTCCATCGCCGACGTGCTCGACATGACGATCGAGGACGCGGAAGAATTCTTCAAGGCCGTCCCGCCGATCCGGGACCGGATGCACATGCTGAACGAGGTCGGCCTCGGCTACGTCAAGGTCGGCCAGCAGGCGACCACGCTGTCGGGCGGCGAGGCGCAGCGGGTCAAGCTGGCCAAGGAACTGGCCCGCCGCTCGACCGGGCAGACGCTCTACATTCTGGATGAGCCGACCACCGGGCTTCATTTCGAGGACGTGCGCAAGCTGCTCGAAGTGCTCCACCGGCTGGTTGACCAGGGCAATTCGGTGGTCGTGATCGAACACAACCTCGACGTCATCAAGACCGCGGACTGGGTGCTTGATCTCGGCCCTGAGGGCGGCGTCCGGGGCGGCGAGGTGGTGGCGGAAGGAACGCCCGAGCAGGTGGCGGCGCACCCGGGGTCCTTTACCGGGCACTATCTCAAGCCGCTGCTGGAACGCCAACCCGCCGCCCTGCCGCCGGCGCCGGTCAAGCCAAAGCGGAAGCGGGCACCGTAATCGTATTGAGCGAATCCGGTGCAAGACGCAGTTCGAGCATCTTTTGTCCGATGACATAGCGCACCCTCTGCGCGGCGCCGACCATGTTGCTTGCGACAATCACGAGTGACCCGTCCGGGTTGCGGAAGGCAATCTGGTCGTCAAAGCCAAGGAAACTGTCCACCGGTACCAGCCGTGCGCCGGGGCGCACCGCGCCGCTGACGTGGCGCAGCAGCCAGTAGTCATGGGTCAACCGGAAGGTGCCCTTGCGGGTGTCGACTTCGACCAGGCTGTTCTGCGGCCATCCCCACCCGCTCATTCCTCCCGCCGGCATGACGAGGTTCCAATAGTCCCACGCGGTGGCCCCCGCCTCGAAATAGCGGCGGATCAGGCTCCAGCCATAGCGGGCATAGTGCCAGTCGTTGGTGCCGACACCGCATTCCTGCTCCGACCCCCAGATTTCAAGGTCCGGGTGCTGCGCCCGCAACGTTGTCAGGGCATTCTTGCCGGCCCATTGCACCCCGACGCCCTTGACCACCCTGGCCGCCGCAGGATGGTCCATCACGCGGTTGAACAGGCCCGCATTGCCGCGTTCCAGCGTCCCGAAAAACACCTCGGCGCCAACCTTGTCCATCTCGCGGCCGAGATAGGGCAGGAACCGGGCGAGACCTTCGGGCGTCCAGCAGCAGCTCGGGAATGGCTGGGCCGAATTGAACTCGTTCTGCGGCATGACCATGCCGATCGGGATGCCGGCTGCGGCATAGTCTTCGACATAGCGGCGGAAATAGCGCGCATAGGCGTCGAAATAGCGGTCTTCCTGAATGAACCAGTCCTCCCCCTCGCGGCCGAGCTGGTCAGCCCGGATGCCGTTCGAAGGCTGGCCCGCCCAGGCCGGGGCCATCGCGTAATGTCCATTGCGCTTCATCCAGGTCGGCGGTGACCATGGGGATGCCCAGAGCTTCAGCGCTGGCTGGATCTGCTGCGCGGCCTTGATGAACGGGATCAGCGTCTCGCGGTCATTCGCGATCGAAAAATGGTCGAGCTGGAAGTCTCCGGGTGCTTCGTCATAACTGTACCAGCCGCGTGCGATGTCGTTTGCGCCAATGGGGGTGCGGCACAAGCTGAATCCGCAGCCCGACGCGCCGAACAACGCATCGAGCGCGGCCCACCGGGCCTTTTCCGGCAGCGTGCTCAGCGCTTGCCAGCCTTTTTCACTGAATGCTCCGCCAAAGCCGGACACGGTCCGTCCCGGCCGATCGATCGCGACGGTCGCATCGCTGTCAAACGGTGCGGCCGGGCGCTGAACCAGCGCGGGTGCGGTACGGGTGTGGCCGGGCGCGGTGCGCGTCGTTTCAAGCCATTTGATGCGCCCCGCGAGCTCTGCGGACCTTGCCGCGACTGGCGCCAGCGCGGATCCTGCGATGAGCCCCAGCGCACTGCGCCGGCCCATTCCGTCATTCATCCTCTTTCCCCCTTGTAGCCGGCCAATCACCGCGTTTGGCGCTTTCTACCGCGTCGAGCCCCGTTCGCAAAATTTATGAAATCGTTTCCTTGACAGCGAAGTCAACCTGGTTTGATGAAGGCGCCAAGGCAGCGAGGTACATGCCGCAAGTGGAGAGGAATTTACGATGATGCGCACCTTCGGTCTAATGGCTTCAGTCGGTCTTGCCGCGCTGGCCGTTCCCGCTTCGGCGAAATCTTCCGCGGTCCCGGCCGAAGTGGCGGCCGATGCACGCGCCGCGCAAACCCTCTCGCAGATGACAGCGGCGGAAAAGGTCGTCCTGACCAAGGGCATCATGCCGCTGCCGATCGGTGCGGCCACCGAGATCCCCAAGGACGCGATCCCCGGGGCCGGCTATATTTACGGTATTCCGCGTCTCGGCGTCCCGCCGCTGCTCGAAACCGACGCCAGCCTTGGCGTTTCGTGGGTCGGCGGCATTCGCAAGGACTGGGCAACGCCGCTGCCCTCCGGATTGGCCATGGCGGCGAGCTGGAACCCGGAACTTCTCTACAAGGGCGGCGCGATGATCGGGTCCGAGGCCCGGGCCAAGGGCTTCAACGTCCTCCTGGCCGGCGGCGCCAACCTGACCCGCGATCCGCGCAATGGCCGCACGTTCGAATATCTTTCGGAAGATCCGCTGCTCACCGGCAAGCTGGTGGGCGCGGCGATTTCGGGGATCCAGTCGAACGGCATCATCTCCACCATCAAGCACTTCGCGCTCAACGGGCAGGAAACCGCACGCAAGGGGGTCGACACCTTGATCAGCGATGCTGCCGCGCGCGAGAGCGATCTGCTCGCTTTCCAGATCGGCATCGAACAGGGCCAGCCCGGTTCGGTGATGTGCTCGTACAACCTCGTCAACGGCCAAACAGCCTGCGCCAATGACTACCTGCTCAACCAGGTTCTGAAGCGGGACTGGAAGTACAAGGGCTTCGTGATGTCGGACTGGGGCGCAGTTCCCACGATTGACGCAGCGCTTGGCGGCCTTGACCAGCAATCGGGTTCGCAGCTCGATCCGGCAGGATTCTTTGGCGAACCGCTCAAGGCCAAGGCGGCTACAGACCCTCGTTGGGCCGCGCGGCTTGACGACATGAACCTTCGTGTCCTGCGCCAGATTTACCGCTTCGGGCTGGACAAGGCGCCGATCAAGCCGGGCGGGACGATCGATTTCGCCGCCCACGGCGCGGTTGCGCTGGCCACGGCCGAGCAGGGCATCGTCCTGCTCCGGAACCAGAACGGCGCGCTCCCGCTCGCTGCCAATGCCAAGCGAATCGCGGTGATCGGCGGCTATGCCAATGCCGGCGTGATGTCGGGTGGCGGATCGAGCCAGGTGAACTCGGAAGGCGGACCGGCCGTGGCCATCCCGCTGGCGATCGACGGGCCTTTCGTGATGTTCGACCAGATCCATTATCACCGCGGCGCGCCGCTCACCGCGATCAAGGCCTTGGCACCCTCGGCTGAAGTGACCTACCGCGACGGCTCGGTGATTGCCGAGGCCGTGGCACAGGCGAAGAAGGCCGATGTCGCGATCGTCTTTGCCACCAAGTGGGCGACCGAAGGCCGCGATGCGGCCGATCTGTCCTTGCCCAACGGCCAGGACGCACTGATCGCCGCCGTTGCCGCCGCCAACCCGCGCACGGTGGTCGTCCTCGAAACCGGCAATCCGGTGGACATGCCCTGGCTGAACCAGACCGCCGCCGTACTCGAAGCATGGTATCCGGGCGGCAAGGGCGGTGAGGCCATTGCCAACGTCCTGTTCGGCAAGGTCAATCCGAGCGGCCACCTGCCGGTCACCTTCCCGGCGAGCACGGCACAATTGCCGCGCCAGCAAATCGATGGCTTCGGCGAGCTTGAACCGAACTTTGCCGGTGACGTTCCCGCAGGCGCCAAGGTTGCCGCAAACTACAACATCGAAGGTTCGGACGTCGGCTATCGCTGGTTCGCGCGGACCGGGGCCAAGGCGCTGTTTCCGTTCGGCCACGGCCTCAGCTACACCACTTTCGCCAGCTCGGGCCTCAAGATCTCGGGCATGACCGCCAGCTTCACCGTGGCCAACACCGGCGCCCGCGCCGGAGCGACCGTGTCGCAGGTCTACCTCGTCTCGCGCGCAGGTCAGGCCAAGCAGCGGCTGGTCGGCTTCGCCCGGACCGAGCTTGCCCCCGGCGCCTCGCAGACCGTCACCGTGACGATCGATCCGCGCCTGCTGGCCGACTGGCGCGGCGCCGGCTGGTCAATCCCCGCCGGCGAATATGCCTTCGCCCTGGGCGAGGATGCCGAACACCTGGCCGCGCCGGTTACCGTCAGGATGAAGGCGCGCAAGTGGAAGGACTGATCGGCCTGAAGGCTGAATGAAAAAAGAGGGCGGCGGTGCATCGGGCGCCGCCGCCTTTTTTGTTGGCCCGCTTCAGTCCGCCTCTGCCACCGGCGCGAGCCGCTTTGCATCCGCCACGCTGACCGGTTCCGGATAGGCATTGCCAAAGTGGGTCCGCACGTAACCCACCACCCCGGCCACCTGCTCGGGCGACAGCAATTCGGCAAAGGCCGGCATCCCGCCCTGTCCGCGCAGCACGCGGGTCAGCACGAAGTCCTTGTCGGCAAGGTGCGGGTTGGTGGCCAGCGCCGGCACCACCCCCGCGCCGGTTCCTCCTTCGCCGTGGGCCATGTGGCAGGCCTGACAGATCTCGCGGTAGGTCGCCTCGCCGTTGGTCGAACTTGCGGTCACCGGATTGACCGCAGACGTATCGCCCAGCGACTGCGCCAACGCGGCCCCGCCGCCCAGCACGCCGGCCAGCGCAAGCACCCCGGCGGCAACCGTCACCCCACGCTTCATGCAGCCAGCGCCCGCTGGTGGAGCCGGGTGATCGCATCAATCGAGGAGAGCAGCGCCGCCTCCATCCACGCCCCGATGTAGGAGCAATGCTCACCTGCCAGCACGATCCGCCCGTCGACCGAGACGAGGTTCTGGTAATGCTGCTGGCGGATGTCCTCGGCCCAGCTGGAGGCGCAGGCGGTGATCCACGGCAGGCGGCTCCAGGCCACGGCCACGCCATTGGAAAATTCGGCGCGGTACTGCTTGTGAAACACGCTGCCCTGCTTGAGCGCTTCCTCGATCCGCTCGGCCGGGGTCATCCCGGCAAAGGTATAGGCCGCCGCCCCTCCGGCATAGGCGCCAAGCAGCACCGCCGGCCCGGGCTTGAAAAACCCGGAGCTGGGATAGGACAATTGCGAGATCGAACCCGTGGTGAAGCTGTGCCCGCCATAGATTTGCTCGTCCTGCTCCCAGAACCGGCGCTTCATCTCAAGGCCGACCTTGCACGAGGAGTGATAGGGCAGCCCCTTGATCGCCGCCTTCTTGGCGTCGGAAACCTGCACGTCGATCTGGCTGAGGATCGGCAACGGAATGGTGCAGACGCAAAAGTCGGCCTTGGCCACGCTCTTCGCGCCGGTCGCGGTGTTTTCAAAGTCCACCGTCACGCCGCCATCATCCTGCGAAATCTTCGTCACCTTGCTGTTGAGCATGATCTTGCCCGCCAGCTTCCTGGCGAAGGCCTTGCCGATCATGTCGATCCCGCCGACGGGCTGGAACATCGATTGCTGCATCGTGGTGTTGAAGAAGAACGCCATCGTTCCCCAGACCCGCGGGTCCAGCACGTCCGACAGGCCCGCCACCTTTGACGGCGTCGGCGCGCCGCCCACGCCGCCGCCCGGCGGCCGGTCAAACCCGCGCGATCCCGAAGTGCGCAGGCTGCTGACATATTCCATGTTCTTGTCGAGGATGCCCCAGCCGCGCATGGCCTCCAGCAGCTTGGCCTTGTCCTCGGGCGTGATCGTGTCGTCGAGCGCGCCCTTGTTGGTCGCCTTGGCCAGCAGTTCGGCAACGTGGCCCTTGAAGTCGGTCCCCGCCTCGGCATAGCGCTGCGGCTTGCCGCCATAGGCCTTGTCGCTGTGGACATAGCCGGCATGGTTGAGCTGGACGAACGGCTCAAGCTGGACGCCGAACTCGGTGCAGTAATGCAGCAGCGCCTGGTGGTGATACGGGATGCGCCACGGGCCGGGGTTGAGGTAGTTGCCCGGCGCGAAGCCCACCTTCTGCACCGCGCCGCCCACTTCCTTGATCACGTCGCCGCCGCGCACGGTATAGTTGCGGCCACCCGGACGGTCCTGGTACTCAAGGATCTGCACCTTGTACCCGGCCTTCATCATTTCATAGGCGGCAACCATGCCCGCCAGTCCCGATCCCAGGATCAGCACGGATGCCCCCGGCTTCGCACCGCTCAGCTTGGGCGGCCCGCTGAACTGGGTCGGCGCAGCATGGCCCAGCGCGGTCATCGCCTGATAAAGTGCAATCGCGCCGCCAGCCTTGCCAATGGCGGTGAGGAGTTCGCGGCGGCTGGGAGCTTCGATTTCTATCATGACGGCATCCTGCTCACGGGAAATGGGTGAGGGTGCAGCGTCTGCAGCAAGTCAGCCGATAGCCGTCCGGCGTGCCCCCGCGTATTCCGCAATCCCGGATGCTAGCTCGTCCGGATAAGCCCCGCTTGCCAATGGCGCAGACTGCGTATTGCCGCAGTGCAGCACGGATGGGCGCCCGTCAGTGTTTTTGCCGGTTGGCCTGCGGGAACGCGCGCGCAAAAAGCAGCATCAGGCCGGTGCCTATTTCCCACGCCGTGATCGGATAGATGCTGAGCCGCTCGGCCGACCCGGTGGCCAGCAGCGGACGTCCGGTCAGATCGCCCCATTCCAGCAGGGCCAGGCCCGCCAGCCCCATCAGGCCAAGAACCAAACTTGCGGCCCGGTGCACCTTGGGCAAACCCCAGGCCCCCGAACATCCCGTCGCCGCCACCAGCGCCAGATTCCCGCCGATGATAGCCAGCGCCGCTCCCAGAACGTGAAGCGCATGGGTGCCGTCCATCACCTCGCGCGGGCCGGCGTGGACCATGCCGACAAGGACCGTCCCAAGACCATGGGC
>Ga0075432_10000378_pt1 | contig 12876 bp, 19 predicted proteins | sample RhiMethybrSRZTD1_FD_72781 | JGI IMG/M metagenome (GOLD analysis project Ga0075432, IMG submission 72781) | Populus rhizosphere microbial communities from Tennessee, USA - Rhizosphere MetaG P. TD hybrid SRZTD1 | ecosystem: Host-associated > Plants > Roots > Rhizosphere > Soil | place: USA... | reverse complement strand
TTATTTAGTATAAGTCAGGAGCACGGCGAGAAGCTGCTCGCGGCTGAGGTTGGTTTGGCTAGCGTGAAGGCGCGCAGATCGGCCGGCCCGTTTGGCGCCCGCCCACGATTGCGGCTTGGGGATTTCCTTGCGCCGGCGATCTCAGAACATCGCCCGAGCGCCCAGCGGGAACGGCCAAATTGGGGTCTTGCCTGACTGATGCGACCCGCGGAGGCCGCTCCCGTCGCGCCGTTCGCAAACTCGCCGCTACGTCAACACCCGAACGACTGTGTTAGCGATTGTCGCGGCATTCCTGACCCGGTGGCGCCATTCAAACCTCCGTGTCTCATTTCGCAATGCACAGGCGGGGCCTCCGCGCGTGTGCTCTCCTGCGAACGCTATGTAAAACAACATACACAGCATATTGTTCGCCGCATAATAAAAGAGCGGCACACCAACATCAATGAGATTGTCCGCGGCAATGTGGTCACATGCTGTCGTGGCGGTAAGCAGTTACGACGTAGACCGAGATCCTCCGACAATGCGTCAATCGAGGCGGCCTTCGTTGGCCTTCAATGGTCTTCAATTTTCAAATTGCGTGCCTAGGTAGCGATCCGACAGGCCGACTTGGCAAACCTGCGACCGATTGCGACAGCGCCGGTACCATGCACCGGGCGGAGGAAAGCGGTCTGGCAACCAAGGGGAGACATACAACATGGCTTACGTCGATGGATTTGTTGCCGCGGTTCCCACCACCAACCGAGAAATCTACAAGAAACACGCCGAAGCGGCTGCCGCAGTCTTTAAGGAGTACGGCGCATTAAAATTCGTCGAATGCTGGGGAGATGACGTACCCGAAGGGAAGCTCACCTCTTTTCCGATGGCCGTTAAACGCCAGGATGATGAGACAGTAGTTTTCTCCTGGGTCATCTGGCCTTCGCGCAACGTGCGGGATCAGGGCATGACGAAAGTCATGAGCGATCCTCGCCTGCAACCCGAAAACAACCCCATGCCCTTCGATGGCAAGCGCATGATCTACGGCGGCTTTGAAATGATCGTAGATGCTTGAGCGGGTGAACGAAGTTCTCAGGGTTCGACGGCTTCACCCAGCCTGAATGCCTAGAAAGCCGCGCTTTCGGGCTCTCGGGCTCTCGGGTCTGCGTGAAAGCGTCCCGCGGAGAGCCAGCGCGTAACGCCTTATACCTCATTATATGCACGTATAGGTGCCAACCCGACCCTATACATCGCTAGCCTGACACCCATGTCAGAAAAAGTCCGTACTTCCGTCATGGCCATCGCGACGATCGTTGTGTGGTTCATGGTCGTAACGGTGGGGTTCGGCAGCCAGTTGTGGCCGCTCCTGGCAGGCGTGCACTAACGCGTAAACAGTTGGTAGGTGTGCGATGATCAAAACGGAAATCGGCACTGTCGAACTTCATCCAGGCGTTGACAGGTCCGCCTGGCGTCGTTTCTGGCTCACCCACGTGATGATCGAGAGAGGCAAACCTCTGCCCGCGATTGCTCCCCTGAAGATTCGGGCGACCCAGAAGACTCTCACCTGGCGGCTGAATGAGCTTCGGCGTCTCGAGTCAGCTGCGCGGGTGCACTGGTCCAAATTAGGCGACTGATGCTGGTTTCCGTTTACGCCTGCTTTTCCTGGCGTATTTGCCACATCTCATAGACGGCCAGCGTTACCACGAGCACGCCCACAACCAGAAAATTTATCCGTGCCGCCGGCGTCTCGATACCCAACACCCAATTGGACGCGATGAGCCAGACGCCAAGCGCGACATTAATCCACTCCTCCCAGCCGCGAAAAAAAGACAATTCGACTACTTCGACAAAAACGATCAGCGCACCGAGCAATACGGCGTTCCGTATCGCTGGCGTTTCAAATTCAAACAAAAGCGTCCAGGGAGACAGACACAGCCAGATGCCAAGGGCCCAGGTTGTCCAATCGGTCCATTGCTTGGGAAGATAGATTCCGGCAGATGGCATTTTGAATCCTGCCCGAGATGTCAGAAGACATAGTCCCCGTGATGAATCGGCGCGCCTTCATCGACTTTGCGCCACGTTTTGGTTGTTTGTCGACCCTCCGCTTTCTCGATTCAGTAGCGCGAATTGGCAATTTTTTTTCGCGGCGCATCTAATGCCTTAGTTCGGTAGCCCAGCTTTCACAAGCCCCTCGCGCAGGTGCTCTTTATCCGAAAGCTGCTGATAGTGAAGCGTGTCCAGAAAGGCCTCGACGGTAAAAATTGGTTGCCGCTGGAGCACCGCCTGAACGTGGGCGCCGGCAGCCGTGGGATTGCCCAACTGAGCCAACGATGCGGCGAGAAAAGCGTGATGGGCATGGTCGGGCGCTGTCAACTTGCTAAACGATTGAATCGCATCGGCGTAGAGGCGCGCGGTGTATTGGGCGCGGCCAAGATGACTCCAGAAACGCTGTGGATGGTACGGGTTCAACCGCATCGCTCGATGAATCCACTCGATTCCTTCGGCAGGGCGCCCGAGCCACGTCAGTAATTCGCCCTACTGGACGACAATAATATCGCTGTTTGGGTTGAGGCTAAGCGCGCGCTCCTGGTGATAAATCGCCTTTTCAAACTCATCGAAAGTTAGCTTGAGCGCGGCGAGGATTCGATGCACGTCGGCATCGTTGTCATCAAGTGACAGCGCAATTTGCACCTCATCCAGGATCGTCTGCATGCTGGCGTCGCGATCTTCGCACCAATTCTGCATCCACGCCTGACCAACTACGCAAGCCTTCCAGGCATGCGCGTGCGCGTATTTCGGATCAAGCTCAATGGCGCGGTTTAGCATCCTAAGCGACTCGCTATTGGCTTCGCGAGTCGACCAGTGATGCAAGACCTTGCCGGTCAGAACGTACTCGTACGCGGCCATATTGTCGGTTCGTTTACGCTGGACCCGATCGTGCCGGGCAGCTTCAACGCGACCAAACAACGTCGAGACAATGGCTGACGTAACCTCGTCCTGAATTGCAAAAATGTCCTCAAGCTTCCGGTCGTAGCGTTCAGCCCAGACATGCGTTTCTGTCTCGCCGTCGATGAGCTGAATGGTCACTCTGACGCGGTCTGTGACTTTGCGTACGCTTCCTTCCACGACATAGTCCACGCCGAATTCACGCGCGACTTCCCGCGCCTTCACGGCCTTGCCCTTGTGTGTGAAAACGGCATTGCGGGAAATGACCAGGAGTTGGCGGAAGCGGGACAACTCCGTAATGATGTCTTCGGTCAAACCGTCGGCAAAGAACTCCTGTTCCGGATCGCCGCTCATATTGACAAACGGCAGCACGGCGATCGACGGCTTCCGAGCACTCGCCAACGGCGGTGAATCAACAGTGGAATTTTGACTCCTCGTTTCCGAGGTCTGCCCGTCTAACAGGATTTTGAAAACGCGAACTGGCCGATTGATGTTCTTGAGTTGCTGTTCGCCTAGATCCTCGTATCCGACGTTGATCTTGTCACCGACCTGATCCCGCACCGCTGCTGAGATGCATATCCCGCCGGCCTCTGCCATCGATTCAAGCCGCGCTGCCACATTGACGCCATCGCCAAAAATATCGCCCTCTTCGACAATCACATCGCAAAGATTGATGCCAATTCGATACAGAAGACAGCGCGATGCCGGCATACGCTATTTCGCCGCGCCATACTTTGTTGAAATTCTACTGCACAGCGGACCGCTTCGGTGACGCTTTGGAATTCCACCAGCATTCCATCGCCGGTGGTCTTGATAATGCGACCCTTGCATTTGGCTATTGTCGGGTCGATCAACTCCAGACGTATTGTTTTGAGCCGCGCGAGAGTCCCGACCTCATCGACCTCCATGAGACGGCTGTAGCCCACAACGTCCGCCGCTACGACCGCCGCGAGTCGGCGTTCCACACTTTGCTCTTCCATTACCGGTCCGGCGCTCGACTTCGAAAATCTAGATAAAGCGGCATCATGCGCGCAAAGCCAATAGCCCCGCGCACGTAAGCGGCGTTATATCACACCGGACATCACCGACGAGGAAGCGGAGCCAAGCACCCGCTGTAGGTCTAGGGTCGCGTAGCATCCGCGAATGACCCAAAACGGCCACCGTAAGGTTATTATCGTGGCTAGCCGTAATCTCAGGTACGTCCTATTTATGGCATGCAGCATTTCAAGTGCAGAAAATGAAGGGCCGACTGCTTCCGAGACTTGCTATCTGCGTCGTGATCACAAGCGCGATTACGGCATGGTCGTCAATCTGCGAAGCCCGTCGGCACGTTTCCGACCGCAATATTCATCCGTTCAGGCATGGTCTTCATCTATTCAGAAAAGGTGTGAATCTCCCATCACTGCACAGCTCTTATCCTTGCAGCGTCCTCGGCCACCGTCCGTGCATCCCTTACGGAACCTATTGCAGTGTCTTCAGCCATCATCCCTGCTTACCTGATATCGACTATCCAATCGGCCAGACTTTGCAGCTAACCATTGTTAGCCGGGCCGAAGACAGCAAGTCTGACGCGCCTGCCGAGGACAGGTCCGCCGATCCTGCGCCGCACGACCTGAACACGATCCGCGATGTGTTTTCCGCATTGCGCGCGTGCTGGGTTCCACCCGAGAAAGATGTCGCGCGGCCCGGCACTCAAATCACGCTGCGTCTGAGCTTCAACAGTCATGGCGGAATCATTTCGGAACCAAGGACGACCTACGTAACCGCCGATACGCCGCCGGACGTGCGCCAGGTCTATTGGAATGCAGCAACCGCTGCACTCAAACGGTGCACACCGCTGCAATTCACGGACGGGCTTGGGGGCGCCCTGGCGGGGCGTCCATTCGCGATTCGGTTCGTTGACGATCGATCCTTGTGAACGGTGTGGTAGGCGATGCCTGCCGTTGACCTAGAGCGCGCAGGAGTGGCTTGAAGTGAAAGAGGCCGCTTCAGCAAGCAGCCTCTCTCACTGCGCGATTGCAGTAATCAGGAATCAATAGCCGCCCCAATTTTGGTCTCGCCACAACTGGAAACGAATATTTGGATCGGGATCGGTACCGAGATCTCGTCCATCCCAGCTGTATACCTCAGGCGATCGTTGGCCCTGGGAAGCGTCCGGGCCGGGATCAGATGCGTAATGATGCGATGCCTTGCCTTTGTGAACTGTAGCGGCAAGTGCTGGCGTAGTTATCAGAGCTGCCGCGCCAACGACGGTTAAAAGAAGTTTGATTGTGCTCGACTTCATGGGGAGCGCCTCTTGCTTGAATCAGTACGTCGCCCTGGGCACTACCTAGCAAAACCTTGTCGGCACGCTAGGACGCGCCAATCAATTTGATTTGTCACCCTTCGCAATTAGTTGATGGAATACGCGTTGCCAAAATTTGGCGGCGTTCTACTACCGCTACCGAATAAACTTCGCGTAAAAAATCGCATTCGCTATTTCGTGTCCGTCATGCGGGTCGTACAGCACGGCAAGCGTGCCGACTCCATCGTCAAGAACATGCTGCTGCACTCGCCAGGAATAGTAGCGCCCCAGAGACGATCGATCCTCAAGCGCTCTTTGGTCTCTTCTGAGAGCGGACCGGGCGAGCAGCAGCTCGCACCGACGTGTTCAGCGTCACGGCGGCGCGAATAAGGGCCTTCAATGACTTTTCATCAATCTTGTCGCCCTCATGGATATCGATGGCACGCCTGGTGTTGCCTTCGAGGCTGGAATTGAAGAGGCCTGAAGGATCTTCGAGCGAGGCGCCTTTGGCGAAGGTCATCTTCACGACACTCTTGTACGTCTCGCCGGTGCATATAATTCCGGCGTGCGACCACACCGGAACCCCTCTCCATTTCCACTCCTCGACGACTTCGGGATCGGCCTGCCTGATGAGATTTCGGACCCGAGCGAGCGTCTCGCCTCGCCAATCACTCAGCTCCTTGATCCTCGCATCGATCAGCCGAGAGGGCGAGCCTCCTCCTTTTCCTTCCTTCGAGCCGCGCTTGCTCTTCTTCATCGTTTGTCTCTTCACGGTTGTTGTCGGCGGCTTTTCGCCTTTGCCGACTTGTTGGAAGCATGAACGTCAAAATCGGACATTTCCTTGGCACGCAAAGCTGGGCAGGTCGGGTCACGCGCATAAGTCCGAAAAAACTGGCAGTGCGCGCTCAACCATTGAGTCCGAAGCGGTGAGGCTGATACGAAAATAATTTCTCATGTTCATAACGCTACCAGGCAGTACGAAGACGTCGCGATCTGCAAGTCTGTTCCAATGGGCCTCGGGATTGCCCTCTAGCCATTTCGTCCAAAGGTAGAAGGTCCCATCCGGCATCAAAACTTCGTAGCCCGCTTTGGTGAGCGTTGCAGCGAGCAGATCTCGCCGTCGCGTAAGCGCCTCCAGGTCGATTGAGAGATTTTCGAGATCGGGCACGGCATACTGCATAATCGCGTTGGGAAAGCACCAGCCAAGCGCCATCTGCGTCGATAACATGACGTTTGACAGGGCTTTGCGCTCCTTGACAGGCATATTCGGAGAAATCGCCAAATATCCAATTCGCTGGCCCGGTGCGAGCAGGATCTTGCCGTAGCTGTAGGGAATCAGCGTCCACGGATAAAATGTTGCCGGACTTGTAAAGCTGCGGCCGTCAAAGCGTAGGCGACGATATGGTTCGTCCGAGAGCAAAAACACACGATGCCCGTATTTCTCGGACGCGCGTTGCAAAAGCTCGGCCAATGCCTTCAGTGTCGTGTCATCGTAAATCCGACCTGTCGGATTGTGCGGCGTGTTGACAATCACCAGTCGGGTTTTGGGACCGATCGCTGCCTCAATGGCTGAAAGGTCCAGATCGAAAGTCGGTAGCTTCAGTTTGACCTTACGGGGAACTGCGTCGGCAGCGAGAAGCATCGGTTCGTAGCAAAACCATGCCGGTTCGGAAATCACCGCCTCGTCGCCGGCGTTGAGCACGATCCGGAAGGCCACCATGATCGCGGCAAAGGCCCCGGTGGTCAGGGCAATGTCGGGCGGCTCGAATGGCAACGCTAATTCGCGCCGAAGCCGCTGGGTGAGAAAGGCTTGCGGCTCTTGTTCGCTCGTCTTGTAGGCAAACCAATCCTTGTCTTTCGGCACCGCGCGCTCACGCAGCGTCGTCACAAGTCCGCCCAATGGCATTTCGTGCGGATTGCCAAATGTAAGATCGCAGATGGTTGGATCGCCGCGCCTCTTGCCGTACCGGGAGATCGTGTAGAAGTCCCTCACGGCTGCGAATGCCGCGTCCGCTGCCCTGGCTCGCTCAGATACAACCGACATCTCAGAACCAACAATCTGCAGTTGCTGGCCACATCCAGCAACCAAATAAACCCGGACGAGTCCATACATGGTGGTGCGGCGGGAAACATTCAGGCACGCATGACGTGACCTTGATTTTCCCTTGAGGTTCGCACGATCGAATCGCGCGATGGAACGTGTGCCAAACGTCAGCCGACTGATATTAGCGCGCGTCCATTAGCAGCGTGAAAGCCGATGGCGGCGCGGTGAAGGCCGGCTGATCCACGTCGGGGGCACGCCTGGTTCAACGCTTCTGGTACGGGTGGAAGATGTGGTCTTTCGCTTTCACGGCCACATGGCACGCGTGTCCGCAATCTGAGGGGCTGGGATCGGCCGTAAACGTGTCGGATGCAGGTTCGTAGTTGAACAGCGCGTATCCCCATCCGCCGCTTTCCGGAAATCTCTTGCTGTCCTTTTCGATGACGAAAGCCTGCGTGAACACGTCTGGCACATCCACGATGAAGGGGGCCTCTGTGCTCTTCTTCGGCTCCCACTGGAGCTTCACGATCTTGGAGCCATCCGGGAAAGGCCGTCCGTTGCCCGGAACGCCGGCCTTGTAGGCCTCGATCATGGTCGGATTGGCAACGATCACCTTGAGCACCTCCTCGGTCCGGGCGGAAGAGACCACCGCCCAGTCCTCGTATCCCTTGAAGTCGGAGAACGCAATTCCACTCGGCGATTTCAGCGAGTACTTGTCCTGCCCGTAAATGGCCGTGCCGCCCAGGACGGCGAATACGGCCGTGGCAATGGCAACCGTGAGCTCGCTTTTGCGTTTCATCGCTGATTCTTTCTTGATTGTCGTGAACGAGCTTTATTTGCGCGGCGATCTGAATGTCACGATCTATGCGGCGCGGGCGCGGACCTCAGACGCAGACGCCGCAGGGTGCCTCATATTTTTTCAAATCCAACGTCTGTCAGTGTGAACATGTCGCGTGCGGGACTGACCTCTAGCCAGCCGTTATCCTCCGCAAACATAAGGCCAGCTTCGTACTGACCTGCGCTACCGTGATTTTCGAGGAATTGAGCTTTCACATAACTAATCTTGAGCGGGTCTCCGGCAATGCAGTTTTGCGATTTAAAAATGTCTAAGATGGCTACAGCCGATTGCTCGGGCGTTGGTGACCTGGTCATGCCAAACACTCAACAGTTTCATGGCTTCCCCCAGTTCTCGGCAAAGAAACTAGAACGCCCGCGCGACATTCCATTGATGTAAATCAACCGCTTCAGAACGCGCGGACATTTTGCGATGTCGAGATCATGTCCGCTGTCCCAAAAGCGAACATTGACGCCTTTGCAGGATGCCACCCTATTCGATGCTTTTGCCTTGTATCTCGGATGCGTGTCTGTCGATTGGCTCCTTAAAGTACATGCACCATTTTGGTCTGGATCCCTTTTCTAACCCGGGAGAACATTGGATCCTGCAGGCTTCACTTGCGCATTCCATCAGTGATGAGTTGTTTATGCGTTCATTCGTGTCGGTTTTGGATGCTTCGGCCCTGGCTACCGAAGGCTTCCGCGGGTCCGGCTTTGTCGCGGGCAAGATTGGCTCTATCGGTACGCTAAGCTTGATCGGTTTTTCTCGATCGAAATTTCCGCTCTCCGCGCATCCGGCGAGAGCGAGAGCAAGAAGCACAGCGAATAGCCCCTTCATTTTTGCCCCCGTCATGCAGGTTCAGGCACCCATCCTGCCGCATCATGCTCTCGATGCAGGCGGTAAAAAAAATCGACTTAAGATGAAGGTTGCTGATCTGTTAATTTTGAATGGTGCAACGAAATGTCCCGCTTTGGATCATGCGTGGACATCTCCGATGTTCAGACCGGATGCATTGTGATGCAGCTCGCGGAGACGTCGGGATTCATTCTGGCTTGGTCGGACTGGCGCAATCCGCCGAAGCCTGCGCATGCAGCTTTTTCGCCTCGTTTTGGTAGTGATCGCCGAACTTCCGCAAGGCCTGCTTTGCCAGACGGTCATGGGTCAACCGTGCCTGCGAGCGGAAGAGCCGGGCGAGCTTAAGCAGTTCGTCTTCGCGCGACATCAGAATCTCTAAGTCGCAATTCCTCGGTCGCCGATTTCCTAGTCTCCTTCACCTGAACGGGGCATTTCCGGGAGATTAAAGTTCCGTAAGCGATCTTGCGACGGAAGTCGACGACGCTATTTCACACTTGGCTCGAAAAAGACTGAGCCCGCGCTTTTTCGTCTGGATGGCAAATATTTGGGGCAGGCGCTATCGATGTTTCCATCGCTCAAGAATTTCATCACCAGCCTTGTCGAGGATACGAGGCTACAAAAGTTCGAGGACAAGGATTGTCAGCTCGCAACCGCGGCGCTGCTTACCCGTGTAGCGACCGTCGACAGTGAATTGTCGGAAGCGAGGCGAGAAAAGCTTCACGCCGTTCTGAAATCATGCTTCGGACTTGACGATCTTGCCACGGCACAGCTAATCCGTGATGCCGCCGCGGCCGTCCGAAGTGCGGTTGACCTTTATCATTTCACCCGCCGACTCAGCACCGTTCTCGACAATGAAGGCCGCCAACGCGTCGTTAAAATGATGTGGCAAGTCGTTTACGCTGATGAACATGTGAACGAATTTGAGAGCAATATCATCTGGCGTACCGCCGACCTGCTAGGAGTGTCTTCTCGTCAGCGTATCGAGCTTCGCCAGCGGGTTGCGTCTGATAGGACCGCGCTCAATCCGGCCTAGTTTGGAGCAGACTAGGACAATTGATCATTTGAGACGGTCACGGATCTCTTCTCTTGTTGGAAAGCGACCTTCCGCCTTCTTCGAGAAGGCGACCCGGCCATCGACCTTGATTTCGAAGACACCCCCCCGTAGATCTCCGGAGATTTACTTGCGCCGAAGGCCGTAGCTCAACGATTAGTTCCCGCGCCGCAGGGGCGCGCGGCTCGTAGCCTCACTGGTCGCAGTATTCGATCTCGATTTTCATGGATCGTCTCGCAAATTGAGAGTCGATGGACATCACGGCACTATACCTGTGAAACAGTATCCGGATCGAAGTGCTCCAGCCCCTCCCCGGCTGTAACAAGACTTAGCCGTTTGATTATTAATCTCAAAACTGCGAAAGCGCTCGATCTGCCCCTCGCGCCACCAGTTTTCGCCCGCGCCGACGAGGTCATCGAATAAATTGGCGAATGTCCGCTTCTGGCCCTTAGCAGATATTTGTTCGGCAACGCCGAATATTCGAATGTTGGCGTGTCCTTTTTTGGGACAACCGAACTTTGCGCAGATGTGTTAGTTTGACTTGTTTGTTTTTCGGTAATTCAAATAATTTGAGAGCGCTTGATGACGACGGTTTCAGAATTGCTTCGTGGGGCGGGCTTCGATCATAAGACGGTTGAGGCAGTCTGCGAGGCATACATCAAGGCGCGCAAGTCTCTTCGCGATACTAACCATCCCGACCTTTTGAACGAAATTATTGCCCGTCGAATTTTGATTCTTGCCCAGCGGGGCGAGCGACACCCGGACCGGTTGCACGCCAAGGCGCTCGCTGAGCTGCCGATGATATCACCCCCGCCTTTAGCGGCGATGCGATAAGACCGTCGTTGGCCAACCCGTTGGCTCAGAGACAGCTCGTTGGCGGAATATCCGCTTTTAGCCCTTAGCGGACATTCCATTTTGCACCGCCTGATGTCTGCTTTCGGCGATAAAGCGGACATAGAAATGGGTTTTTACTTCCGCTTTTGACCCAAAGCACAAGTCCCACGAGCTGACAATCGGTTGATTTGGATCAACACTGAGCAGCCTTGCGGTTGTACGCTGTGCTTTGGGTTCAACCTGATTGCTTGCTGTAGAGCAAGACACGAGGAGGAACTTATGCCTGATTCAGTTTACGACGTCATTGAATTGGTGGGCACTAGTACAGAGTCGTGGGAGAAGGCTGCGAAAGCGGCAGTGGATATGGCCGCTAAATCTTTAAGGGATCTTCGGATTGCGGAGATCGAAAAGCTGGATGCGCATATCAAAGATGGAAAAGTTGAAGCATATCGCGCGAAAGTGAAGGTCTCATTCAAGCATGAGGGCAAAGGTTAACTGCGACCGACGTTCTTTCTTCTAAGAGCACTGCTCACTGTATCACCCACATTGCTCGGCCGCGCAGACGAAGCGACCGAATGAGGTCGACGGTGTCGATGAGATTGTTGAATGAAAGGGCTCATGTCCGCTAATAGCCCTTAGCGAACATCAACGTCACACCGACGAATGTCCGCTTTTGGGGCAGAGCGAACATGACCTTTTTCATTGCAAATGTCCGTGACCCAAAGGGGACATCGGGCGGCCGGGTTTACACGGCTAGTGTCCCGTTTCAAGTTGGAGTGAAACCCAACGACGAGGCATAGAACCAAATGACCATCGTGACAGCGACGGCAACTATAGCGATGCCAATTTCATGCAGGTTCGTTCCAAACAAACGCGGGCGTTCCTCCAAGTTTCGGCCGAGAGGCCGCGCCGGAGGGACGGCCCGACGCGGCCTCCATTGCCTCGTCAAAGAGCGTCCATTGGATACAGGAGTTAGGGTTGAGGAGGTGCATCCAAGGATGCCTATGCGGGAACATACTCGGGAAGGTGACGATAGTCTGACGATTAGATGACCATCGCCTGATGTTTCCGTGAACAATGAACCCGAAGATTGCATTACCAATCGTGAAAGTGGCTGTGCGGTGGTCATCAGTCGGCGGCCTTCAACGTTGACGAGGAAGTGATTGAATAAACCTTGTCCGCTATTGGCCCTTAGCGGACTCTTTGCGTTCTGGGATATCCGCTGACTGCCGAACGTTTTTGAAATAGCGAATGGCGGAGGAAAGATTGTGAACGCCGCGGTTGGTGTCGATCCGCTCGATCAGCGCGATTGTGGACATACCTTATTAGCCCCGATATGGCCCTCTAACCAACGTCGCATTAGATTCACTTCGATATTCTTGCTGGCAGCCTTTATTATGATATTTCCGTCGGCTTCTCATGGTGCAATCAATCTCGCTGGTAGCGTAATGGCGCCCTGGCCGGATCGGAACGTCGGCAGTTTCGCCGGAAGCGCGTTTGTTCGTGCAGTTCAAGAGTGCCGGTCAGCTTGCGGGCCATGGCGGCTGCAATCGCTTCTTCGGCCAGTACAAGATTTCGGGAAACGAGATCAGTATTGGTCCCCTTGGTGCTACGCGGATGGCCTGCGCGGAACCGGTCATGGCACTAGAGATGGCATTTTTCTCAGCCCTCGAAAGAGCCAAATCCTTTCGCAGAGATAAAACAAGGCTCGTGCTATTTGGTGCGTCAGGCAAAGAGCAGGCTAGCTTGATACAGACCGACTGGGACTGATTGTTTGGACCTCAATATTTTACGACACTATCTCTTGAAGCGCCGATGTCCGCTTTTGGCCCCTCAGCAGACATTGATTTGTGCAGCGCCACTTGGGACTGAGAGGCCGCCAGTAGGGTTGGCAATTTTCCATGTCGGGCATAGGCAGCGCCGCGCTGCGGAACTGGCGAGCGCGGAATAGATAATTGCCCATGGTGCTGTTGATAGGACGGCGGTCCACAGAAGTCTTTGCGGCCAGTGCCTCCGCGCTTCCGCCGATTGTCGTAATCACAGCCACGTTGCGGCTG
>Ga0075432_10000377_pt1 | contig 12878 bp, 8 predicted proteins | sample RhiMethybrSRZTD1_FD_72781 | JGI IMG/M metagenome (GOLD analysis project Ga0075432, IMG submission 72781) | Populus rhizosphere microbial communities from Tennessee, USA - Rhizosphere MetaG P. TD hybrid SRZTD1 | ecosystem: Host-associated > Plants > Roots > Rhizosphere > Soil | place: USA... | reverse complement strand
AGTCGGGGGATATTGTTGTTGTCATGACCACTCCACGGGTTCGCTGTCGTGGGGGTCACAGTAGGAGCGTTGGGTGGGGGCATCAATCAAGCAGAGTGGTGGATTGTTACGCTCAGGTTAATGAACCGGGAAAGTCGCGTCGTCAGGGCTGACGCCTTCGCGGGCAAGCCCGCTCCCACATTGGACCGCGGTGAACACAGAGTTTGTGAGCAACTCGATCCAAATGTGGGAGCGGGCTTGCTCGCGAAGGGGCACTTCAGGCGAGCCCGGCGCTCACCAACAACTCCTCCAGCGCCAGCAAATCCGGCACCTTGGCCACTTGATCCGCCACCTGAACCGCCGCTTTCTCCAACGAGCACAACGGCACATCCACGTAGCTCAACTGACTGTCGAGCTTGTACGAGCGCGGAATTCCCTGCACCAGCAGCGCGATGAATTTCAGTTCGGGGCGACCGCCGAGCGCATTGAGAATGACGATTCGCGCGCGTTCACCGATGACGATTTTCTGCCCGCACGCCGATTCGAAGCTGAGCAAAGGAATCTGCCGGTCCCGCCACGCTACCCGTCCCAGGTACCAGGGCGGTGAGTCCAGGTTGAAGGCCGCGGACTGGTAATCGATCAGCTCGGCGACTGCGACGTTGGGCAGGATCAGGTTGCGGTCGGCCAGGGGCAGCAGCAGGCCGGTGAGCTGGCTGTCGCGCGAGTCGTGGCGACGCTCATGCATGGGGCTTGCTCCACAGGGCGATGCTTTCGAGCAATACCGATTCCTGGTAAGGCTTGCCAAGGTAGTCGTTGACGCCGATGGCCATGGCCCGGTCGCGGTGTTTCTGGCCGGTGCGTGAGGTGATCATGATGATCGGCAGATGCCGCAGACGCTCATCGTTGCGCACCTGGGTCGCGACTTCGAAGCCATCCATGCGCGGCATTTCGATGTCCAGCAGCATCAGGTCCGGGCTGTGTTCTTCAAGCAGCAGCATGGCGTCGACACCGTCCTTGGCGGTCAGCACGTTCATGCCGTGGCGCTCGAGCAAACGGCTGGTGACCTTGCGCACGGTGACCGAGTCGTCGACCACCATCACCAGCAATGGCCGCTGTGGCTCGACCTCGACTTCGTGACTCGCCGCATGTTGCGGCGTACGGGCTTGCATGGCGCGAACCGGCGCCAGCAGATCCAGAATCAGCACCACCCGGCCATCCCCCAGAATCGTTGCCCCGGACACCCCTTGCACCGCCGCAAACTGTGGGCCGAGACTTTTCACCACGATCTCGCGCGTGCCCGCCATGGCATCGACCTGCACTGCAATATGCCGCTCGTTGCATTGCACCAGCAGCACCGGCAACGGCAGGCTCTGGCCCGACAGACGTGGACGCGGGCTGGTTTTCAGCAGCTCGCCCAGGTAACACAATTCATAGCGCTGCCCGGCGTATTCATAGGTCGGCGGATCAAGACGGAAATGCCCTTCAAGCTCGTTGGGCAATACGCGGACGATGCCATCGATGGTGTTCAGCGGGATCGCGTATTGGTCCTCCGCGCATTGCACCATCAGGGCCCGGTTGACCGACACGGTGAACGGCAGGCGAATGCGAAAATGCACGCCCTGCCCCGGCACCGAGTCGATACTCATGGTACCGCCCAGCTGCCGCACTTCTTCGTGCACCACGTCCATGCCGACACCACGCCCGGAGATCTGGGTGATTTTCTCGGCTGTGGAAAACCCCGGCTGCAGGATGAATTGCAACACGTCGTGGTCGCTGATGACGCTGCCAGGCTCGAGCAGGCCGCGCTTGATCGCCTTGCGTCGCACCATCTCCAGTGGCACGCCGGCACCGTCGTCGCGAATATCGAAAATGATGTCACCCCCTTCACGCAACAGGTCCAGGGTGATCCGCCCTTGCGCCGGTTTGCCCGCCGCCACTCGCACATCTGCGGGTTCAAGGCCATGGTCGACGGCGTTGCGGAGCATATGCTCCAGCGGCGCGGCCATGCGCTCGAGCACATTGCGATCCATTTCGCCTTCGGCGTTACCGACGATGAACTCGACGTCCTTGCCCAGCTCACTGGCCACCTGGCGGACAATGCGCTTGAGGCGCGGCAGCATCCGTTCGAACGGCACCATGCGCGTGCGCATCAGGCCTTCCTGCAATTCGGTGTTGATGCGGCCCTGCTGTTGCAACAGGTTTTCCGCGTCCTGGTTGCGCCGGTCGAGGGTTTCCTTGAGGTCGAGCAAGTCAGAGGCGGATTCAAACAGGGCACGCGACAGTTGCTGCAATTGCGAGTGGCGATCCATTTCCAGCGGGTCGAATTCTTCGTAGCCCAGGCGCTCGGCGTCGACCTGTTGACGGCTGAGGATCCGGCCCTGGGTTTCGGTATCGAGTCGGCGCAACTGGTCGCGCATGCGCTCGATGGTGGTTTCCATTTCGTTGAGCGCCACCTGCGCGTCGCTCACCTGCTGCTCGATGCGACCGCGAAAGATCGACGTTTCAGCAGCCAGGTTGACCAGGTCGTCGAGCAGCTCCGCCGAGACCTTGACCATGTCTGCCCCGGCTTCGGGTTGCAGCTGTGGCGGCTCGGCTTTTGCCGCCACGGTGAGCGGCGCCGGGGTTTCAGCCAGTACCGGGTGACTGAAGTTCTGGATCGCGTTGATCAGCCGGTCGGCCGGCGGCAATGGCTCACCGGCACGCGCCGCGTCGAGCATCTGTGCCAGGCGGTCATGGCTGCGCTGCAGCAGTTCGAACAACGCCGCGGTGGGTTGCAGCGCGCCGGTGGACAGACCTTCGTAGAGAAACTCCAGCTCATGGGCCAAATCGCCGATCGGAGCGATTTCCACCATGCGCGCACCGCCCTTGAGGGTGTGCAGGTCGCGCAACAGGGTTTCCAATTCCTGGCGGTTCGACGGCTCGGCCTGCCAGCGCAACAGCGCCGCGCCGGAGCTTTCGATGATGTCGAAGCCTTCTTCAAGAAAGATGTCCAGCAACTCGCCATCATGATGGGCCGAGTCGTTGCCGGCTGGCGCCTCGATCACTTCGACGTTGCTCGCGTGACCTTGCCTGAACGCACGAATCGCTTCGATCAGGTTCTCGGGGTCGCCCAGGACTTGATGATTTTTCAGCTGTTCAAGCAACTGCGCCAGACGGTCATGGCTCTGTTGCAGCAACTGCGCGAGCCCTGCGCTGTGGCTGTAACGGCGGTCCACCAGCCCTTCATAAAGACTTTCCAGTTCGTGGGCCAGATCACCGACCGGTTCGACCTCGGCCATCCGCGCGCCCCCCTTGAGGGTGTGCAGATCGCGCTGCAACGACGACAAGGGTGCGGCATTTTGCGGATCGCCAATCCAGCGTTGCAGGGAATGGTTGGCGCTTTCGAGGATATCCTCGGCCTCCTCGAGGAAAATCGACACGATGTCGTTGTCCAGGCCGGTAGCGTGGCCCCCTGTAGGAGCCGGCTTGCCGGCGATGGACGTTAACGATGACGCGTTGTCATTGGATGACCGCGGCGCCTGTGGGTCCATCGCGAGCAGGCTCGCTCCCACAGGGGGTAGCGCGCGTTCAAGTTCTGCGGTGGCGTCGCCCAGCTCGCGGATGCTCAAGGTGCGACTGCCGTCACTGCGAATCAGGCCCATGGCGGATGGGTCGAGGCTTTGATCGAGCAAGCCGTGCAAGGCCCGAACTTTTTCCGGGCGCGGGCTGACTTCCTGGCCGGCCGCCAACTCATCGAGCATGTTGATCAGCGCTTCGTGGGCGCCTTGCGCCTCATGGAAAAACGCTTCGCTGACCGCCAGGCTGCTCTCTTCCACCGCACCATAGAGGTCGAGCAAGGCTTCACAGAGCTCGTCCACCGGCTGCAGGTCAGCCAGGTGCGCACCTTCGCCGAGGGTGGTCAATTCGTCCAGCAATGCACTGAGCTCCTGGCGCTCGCCCGGATGCTGCTGCCAACGTCGCAACAGGCTTTCGGCGTCCAGCAGGATGTCCATGCCCTGGGCCAGGAAGTTGTTGATCAGCTGCGGGTCACGCTTGATCCGCAGGCCGCTGCTAGGCGTGTTCGAGAGGGTTTTCAGGCGCTCGGCGAGCAGCGTCCTGGCACGCTCGATCAAGGCCCGGGAACCGGGGATTTCGGCCAGCGGATCGCTCTTGAGCTGGCGCAACCCAAGACGAAACAAACCTTCGGCCTCCAGCAGCACTTCAACTTCGTCCAGGTCGAGTGCGATCAGGTGGGCTTTATATTCCCGGGCCAGTTCGTCCAGCGGCGTTGCCAGCTCGGCAATCGGCAGGACCCCGGCTACCGACGCACTGCCCTTGAGCGTGTGCAAGGCGCGCTGCAACTCATCGCTGGCCGCCAGCGGGAGGTGTTCGGCGGCCTGGTCGAGAAAACGGTTGAGGCTATTCAGGTGGGTCTCGGCTTCCTTGCGGAAGATTTCCAGCAACAGCGGGTCGAGGGCCGCGACGTCCAGGGTGTCCTCGTCCGCTGCCGTGGCTTCGCCCTTGGCCAAGGCATGGGCACGGGCCGCCAACCGATCGACATCGTCACGTTGGCGCTGGGCATCGGCGGCGTATTCGGCCATCAGTTCCGGGAGTAGATCGAGCACCTCACCGAGCAGCTGGTACACGCTGGCGCCAGGCTGCACGCTCTGTTCGAGGATGCGGTTGAGCAGGTTTTCCATGGCCCAGGCCAGTTCGCCAAGCACCAGGGCGCGCACCATCCGGCCACTGCCCTTGAGGGTATGGAAGGCGCGGCGCAGTTCACTCAGGGCCGATCGGTTGGCGGGGTTCGCCGTCCAGCGTGGCAAATACTCACCAAGGATCTCCAGCACTTCCTCGGTTTCTTCGAGGAACACTTCGCGCAATTCCTCGTCCACCGGCGCTTCGCCTGACGGCGGCGGCAACAGGCTGCCCGGCGTATCGAGCGCGGGCGGGTTCAAGGCCGAGACCGGGCTGGCCAGCACATCGGCCAGGCTCTGGACGATTGCCGGCGCGTCCTGTTCCTGCTGTTGGCGCAGGGATTGTGCTTCGCCAGGGCTCAAGATATCGGCAAGCACCGGCACCTGTTGTTCACTGGGGAAAACCCCGAGCGCAGCCAGGCTGCGTTGCGCCACGTCGAGCAGTTGTTCACCGGGGGCTGCGGGGTCGTCGCTCAGGCGCTCCAGGTAATACTCGATGCTGGTGATGGCGTCGGCCAGACTGTCCAGCGCCTGCCAGCCAGGCTGGCCCGGCTCGAGCAGCAGGTGCTCGCGGATGAACTGATTACAGGTTTCGATCAGGCTCGCCGCACGGCTCAGCGGAATCATCGCCAGCGCACCGCGCACCTGGGTCAACAAAGCCGGCAGTGCCTGCAGGTGCTGACGGTCCCAATCGGCATCGATGTAGTCAACGATCATGTCCTTGGCCTGCTGCAGGCAGATGCGCGCCTCCTTGATGACGATCTGGTGGATCTGCGTCAGGTCGGTGGTGGGCAGGCGGCTGTCTTCCTGGCTTTCCGGCTCCACGGTGCCGACCATGCCGGCCAGCGTCGCTTCGACGTAAAGCAAGGCGCCGGCCACGTCCATGAGGATCGCGTCATCGGGTGCGCGCTGGCCTTGGGCCAGGCTCAGCACCACGGCCAGTTGATCGATGATCACCTTGCGAGGCTGGCCGAAGCCCAGCACCGCCAGGGTGTCGGCGATTTGCCGCAGGGGCGCGAGCAGACTGTCGAGGTCCGAGGCATGCTGCCGGTCGCTGCGCACGAACAGGTCCAGGCGCTCCTTGACCCGCACCAGTTCTTCACACAATGCCGACAATACCGAGCGCATGGCGTCCCGGTCGGGACCAGCCAGCCGTGCGCGCTCTTCGTCGACCATCGCGCTGTCAGGCAATGCATCATCCAGTGCGTAGCGATCTTTCATGGTCAGCATCTGCCCGGTGGGATGTTCGGCCTTGGCAATATAGAACAGCAAACTCTTGAGCAACTCGGGTGGCGGCGGATGATTGATACCCTGCATGCCCTCTTCGAGTAAGCGCTTGAGTTCCTTGTCGGCCTCCTTGAAGAGGCTGCGCAAGGCCGGGCTGTTGGCGATGGCGCCGGCACGCATGCCTTCGACCAGCGCCGAAGCGACCTGCCACAGCGGGCTCAGGGGCGCTGAATCGCACAAACTTTCCAAACGCGTAAAAACCTTGGCCAGATACCCGAGATGAGTGTCGTCGTCCTGTTCACGCAGCAAACCGACCAGGGCCATCTGCAACATCTGCCGCAATTTGCGCAGTACATTCGGCAGTTCCGCAGGCGCCAGACTCGCCAGGGACGCTTCGTCCAGTGGAGCCAGGCCGGGCAACTGCGGACTGAAGAGGCTGGTTTCCGACAACAGGCTTTCGCCTCGGGCGCTGCGCAGGTCGTTGATCAGTGGCAATACCACCAGAGGTAAATCGCGGCGGGCGCCTTGCACGCGATCAAGGTAAATCGGCAATTGTCCCAGCGCTTGCAGCATGAGGTGCAACGCTTCGTCGCGATGATTGACGCGATTATGTTGCAAGGCGCTGACCAGTTGCTCCATTTCTTCGGCGAGCAAGGCCGCACCGTAGAACTCGACCATCTGCAGGCTGCCGTGAACCTGATGGATGCACGCCAGGCATTCGCTCAGGGCGTGCGTCGCCTGCGGGTCATCAAGCTGGGTTTCGATCGCGTGATGAGCCTGCTTCAGCGTTTCGGCAATTTCGCCCTTGACCCATTCGAGGGCCACATAGTCGTGCCGATCACCCATAACCACTCCAATCCCCACTTCAATCAAGATAGCCATGCCCGGGGGCGGTTCAAGCTTTGTCCGCGACCTGCGCCTGGGTGGCCGGCAAGGTGAATCCGGACACCGAACGCCGCAACTGGCTGGCCATTTTCGCCAGGTTGCCGATGCTCTCGGCGGTGGCGGTAGAGCCGGACGAGGTCTGCGTGGTGATTTGCTGGATCACGTTCATCGTCAGGGAAATCTGACCGGCAGACGACGTCTGTTGTTGTGCGGCGTTGGAAATGCTCTGGATCAGCGCCGCCAGGGTCTTGGATACCCCTTCGATTTCTTCCAGGGCCACCCCGGCATCCTGCGCCAGACGCGCGCCGCGCACCACTTCGGTGGTGGTCTGTTCCATGGAAATGACCGCTTCGTTGGTGTCGGCCTGGATCGCCCGCACCAGGGTCTCGATCTGCCGCGTCGCGGCCGACGAGCGTTCCGCCAGGCGCTGCACCTCGTCGGCGACTACCGCGAAACCACGCCCGGCATCACCGGCCATGGACGCCTGGATCGCCGCGTTGAGGGCGAGGATATTGGTCTGATCGGCAATGTCATCGATCAAGCTGACAATGTCGCCGATTTCCTGGGAAGACTCGCCAAGGCGCTTGATTCGCTTGGCGGTGTCCTGGATCTGCTCGCGGATGTTGTCCATGCCATGGATGGTGTTGTGCACCACCTCGTTGCCCTTGTTGGCGATTTCCACCGAACGCTCGGCCACCGCCGAGGATTCGGCGGCGTTGGCCGACACCTGGTCGATGGACTCAGCCATGTCGTTGATCGCGGTAGAGGCCTCGGAGATCTGTTGGGCCTGGTGTTCCGAGGCCTGCGCCAGGTGCATCGCAGTGGCCTGGGTTTCCTGCACGGCGGCAGCGACCTGGCCGGCGGTCAGGTTGATCGTCGCCACCAGATCGCGCAGTTGGTCCACGGAATAGTTGATCGAATCGGCAATGGTCCCGGTGAAGTCTTCGGTGACCGTGGCGGTCACAGTCAGGTCGCCGTCGGCCAGGTCTTCGATTTCGTCGAGCAGGCGCAGGATAGCGTTCTGGTTACGTTCGTTCTTCTCGGCGGTTTCGCGCAGCTGGCGATTGGTTTCGCGCACCATTACCAGGCCGATGAGGATGATCGACATCAACGCCGCCAGGCCCAGGACATAGCCGCCGATGGTGTCGGTGTCACGTCCCCCGGCGAGGTTCTCGAAGCCGCTGGCCAACTGGGACGCTTCGTCGAGCAGGGTTTGCGACAGGCTGAAGATATTGGTGGCCGACTCACGGACCTTGAACAGCTCCGGTGAGGTTTCGAGGATTTCGTCCACAGAGCCGGAAACAAACTCGAACAACTCGGAAATCTCCATCAGCCGCGCGCGCGCGTCGTGATCCTCGACCTGGCTGACCCGCAGGGCTGCATTGCCCTGGAGCATGCCGTTGAGCACCTGGCCAAAACGCGCCGCATCGCGGCCGAACGCATCGGCGGCCTGTTGCGAGTTCTCGTCGCCGGACAGCACGGTATTGACCGCCCCTAGAATACGTTCGGCCAACAGTGATTGACGCTGGGCCATCGCCACCTGCGCAGCCGGCGCTCCGCGTTGCAGCAGGGTTTCCACCACTTTTTCGTATTCGACCTGCAATTGCGGCACGGTTTCGGCCAGGGTCGCGGCGACCTGGTGCAGCGACAACACCGTCTGTTCGCTGGACAGGATGGCGTCGGTGTTTTTCAGCAGGCGTTCCCAGTCCAGTTGCACGGCGCGCATTTCCGGGCGCACGCTGGCCGGCGCCGGTGGCAGGCCGGTAGCGGGGTCGCCTTTCTTCAGATAGCTCCAGCGCCGGGCAAAATCGTTGCGCGCATCGCTCAGCAACTTGAACGCAGCGGCCTTGCCGGCGGCCGCTTCGGTGGCATTCTTGGCAATGCGCTGGGACAACACGCGCAGCTCACCGGCGTGGCCAATGTACTGTTTGTCGTAAGTGGCCTGGGTATTGAGGTACGCGAAATTGGCGAACAACAGCATGATGAAGATAATCAGTGCGATGAACAGCACGATGATCTGCGACCGACTCCGCGACCCTTCCATTGGCTTGCCTGCTTTTGCTTTTATCATCGGTCTTCGCCTGTTAACCCACTTCTGGGCCTGCCAGAATCCCCTGTGGGAGCGGGCTTGCTCGCGAAAGCGGTGGATCAGTCAATATCAATGTTGAATGGACTGGCGCTTTCGCGAGCAAGCCCGCTCCCACAGGGGATCTGTGTCGCCCCAATTAAACGGCTACGTTCATGAATCCTTGCGACCGCGCCAGCGCAAACAGGCTGAACACCTGCCAGGTCTGTCCACGTTGAAACCGGCCTTCGATAAATGCCGAAATCGGCCCGTTCGAGTGATCTGTCGGCTGCAGGCTGTCCCGGGCAAAATGCTGCAAGCCGAAGACTTCATCGACCAACAGCCCGGCAAACACCTCGTCGTGCTCCACCACCAACACCCGCCGCTGCTTGCGCGGCGTCGAGACTTCATGGCCGAAGAAGCCTGCCAGGTCCATGATCGGCAACAAGCGCCCACGCAGATTGGCCACGCCCTTGACCCAGGGCTTGACCCCCGGCACCTGGGTAAAACGCGGCTCGTGCAACACTTCACCGACTTCGCCCATGGGTGCGACGTACCCCTGTTCGCCCAGGCGAAAACCAATGCCGCTCCAACTGTCCTGTCGGGTCGGCTGGGACGGCAAGTCCGCCGCCAGCAAGCGACAGCGCCGGTCGATCTGCAGCAGCAGTTCGAAGGCGGTCAGTGATTCGTTCATGGCCGTACGATCAACCGGCCAACACGCCATTGAGGGTCTTGATCAAGGTATCTTCGTCGACCGGCTTGGTCAGGTAGTCCCTTGCCCCTTGGCGAGTGCCCCAGACCTTGTCGGTTTCCTGATCCTTGGTGGTGATGATGATCACCGGGATATGCCCGGTGTCCGGATCCTTGGTCAACTGGCGGGTCGCCTGGAAGCCGTTGAGTCCGGGCATGACGATATCCATCAGCACTGCGTCGGGTTTTTCCTGGCGGGCCAGGGCCACGCCGTCTGCGCCGTTTTCGGCTTTCAATACTTCATGACCGTGCTTTTCCAGCATGCCGGTCAGTTTGTACATTTCAGTCGGCGAATCATCGACGATCAGGATACGTGCCATGGTCTTCCCCATTCTTGTCGGCGCAAGGCCCAATGGCCGAGCGTCTCTGTAGGTGTCTTACTGCGGCAAAACAGCGGCAAACCCCGGAACATGGGCCTGTATCGCGTTCAGCAGTTCTTCCTTGCTGAAAGGTTTGGTCAGGAACTGGTCAGAGCCAACGATGCGCCCCTTGGCCTTGTCGAACAGTCCGTCCTTGGACGACAGCATAATCACTGGCGTGGACTTGAAGGCACTGTTGTTCTTGATTAAAGCGCAGGTCTGATAGCCATCCAGGCGCGGCATCATGATGTCGACAAAGATGATGCCGGGGTGGTGGTCGGCGATCTTGGCCAGGGCATCGAAGCCGTCGATGGCCGTGATGACCTCACAACCCACGTTCTTGAGCAGTGTTTCGGCGGTGCGACGAATCGTCTTCGAATCGTCGATCACCATGACCTTCAAGGCGCTGGGTTGCTGTTCCATAGTGGCTCTACCGTCGCCTTTAAGAATCTATTTGTCCATTTGCGGGCCATCGAGGACTCGAAACCCTTGATGTTCAAGGGCCGGCACGACATGGCAGCCTTTTTAGCACAGTCTCCTAATCCAATCTATCGGCCGGCCCTGGCAGTGGTTTTTCCTTGACCGGGAACACACTCAGCGCCACTCTGACGCCACTTTTATATGGTCCTTCGGCCTGATCTTCTGTAGGAGCAAGCTGGCTCCTACAGGTCGACATCAGCCCCAAATCTTGAGGAAACACCCATGAGCGTTCGTGTCGGGATTGTCATGGATCCTATCGCCAGCATCTCCTATAAAAAGGATAGCTCGCTGGCCATGCTGCTGGCCGCACAAAAGCGCGGTTGGGAACTGTTCTACATGGAACAGCGCGACCTGTACCAGGCCGAAGGCCAGGCTCGGGCGCGGATGCGTCCGCTGAAAGTGTTCGCCAACCCGGAAAAATGGTTCGAGCTGGAGGCCGAGCAGGACGCCCTGCTGAGCGATCTGGACGTGATCCTGATGCGCAAGGATCCGCCCTTCGACATGGAATTCGTCTATTCCACCTATCTGCTGGAACAGGCCGAAAGTGCGGGCGTGCTGGTGGTCAACAAGCCGCAGAGCCTGCGCGACTGCAACGAAAAGCTGTTCGCCACGCTGTTCCCGCAGTGCACGCCACCGACCGTCGTCAGCCGTCGTCCGGACGTACTGCGCGAATTCGCCGACCATCATGGCGATGTGATCCTCAAGCCGCTGGACGGCATGGGCGGGTCGTCGATCTTCCGTCACACCGCCGGCCACCCGAACCTCTCGGTGATCCTCGAAACCCTGACCCTGCACGGCCAGCAGCAAATCATGATCCAGGGCTACCTGCCGGCCATCGTCGATGGCGACAAACGCATTTTGATGATCGACGGCGAACCGGTGGACTACTGCCTGGCGCGCATTCCCGCCGCTGGCGAAACCCGTGGCAACCTCGCCGCCGGTGGCCGCGGTGAAGCTCGCCCATTGACCGAGAAGGATCGCTGGATCGCGGCGCAAGTCGGCCCGACCCTGCGCGAAAAAGGCCTGCTGTTCGTCGGCCTCGATGTGATCGGCGAGCACCTGACCGAAATCAACGTCACCAGCCCGACCTGCATCCGCGAAATCGACAATGCCTTCGGCACCGATATTGGCGGCATGCTGATGGATGCCATCGATCAGAAGCTCAAGGCCCGTTGAAAAGCCAAACCAACATTGCGTTATCATGCGCGGCCTGTGAAAACGCGATGTTGGTTTCCTTGTCATGACCCTTCCGTCCGATCTGCCTCCCGAACTCGCCCATTACGGCGTGCGCCCGGCCGATCGCCTCGGTTTTACCCTGTTCCTGGCGGCACTGATCCACCTGGCATTGCTGTTGGGCGTCGGTTTCACGATGGTCGAGCCCAAGCAGATCAGTAAAACCCTGGAAATCACCCTCGCCACCTTCAAGAGCGAAAAAAAGCCGGACAAGGCCGATTTCCTCGCCCAGGAAAATCAGCAAGGCAGCGGCACCCTGGACAAGAAGGCGATCCCCAAGACCACCGAGATCGCCCCTTTCCAGGACAACAAGGTACAGAAAGTCACGCCACCGCCGGCGGCCAAGCCGGAACAGCAGGAAGCCCCGCCCAAGGCTGCCGTGACCACCGTCGCGCCCAAACCGAAGAAAGCCTCGGCGAAAACCGAAGAACCCAAGCCCGTCACCAAGCCTGCGGTAGCCGCACCGACGTTCGACAGTGAACAACTGTCCAGCGACATCGCCAGCCTCGAAGCCGAACTGGCCAACGAACAACAGTTGTACGCCAAGCGCCCGCGCATCCACCGCCTGAGCGCCGCCTCGACCATGCGCGACAAGGGCGCCTGGTACAAGGACGAATGGCGCAAGAAAGTCGAGCGCATCGGCAACCTCAATTACCCTGACGAAGCCCGGCGCAAGCAAATCTACGGCAATTTGCGCCTGATGGTTTCGATCAATCGCGACGGCTCGCTGTATGAAGTGCTGGTGCTGGAGTCGTCCGGGCAACCGCTGCTGGATCAGGCGGCCCAGCGCATCGTGCGCCTGGCGGCGCCGTTTGCACCGTTTACCGGGGACCTGTCGGACATCGATCGCCTGGAAATCATCCGCACCTGGAAATTTGCCCGCGGCGACCGCCTCTCCAGCAACTGACCAGCAAAAATCCCTCTGTGGGAGGGGCTTGCTCGCGAAGGCGTCGTGCCAGTCGAGATTAATCTTGGATGACACACCACTTTCGCGAGCAAGCCCGCTCCCACATGTATCTGTGCCGTTCTTGGGATTTGCGGCATTTCCTGTGCATCCCCAGCTTGTCAGTTCGCCCCTCCAACGCCACACTAGCGCTCATGAAAAACGTCAGCCCCAGCTACCTCAAGCATCACTTCCTGATCGCCATGCCTCACATGGCCGACCCGAACTTTGCGCACACCTTGACCTACATCGTCGAGCACACGGCCAATGGTGCCATGGGG
>Ga0075432_10000375_pt1 | contig 12928 bp, 11 predicted proteins | sample RhiMethybrSRZTD1_FD_72781 | JGI IMG/M metagenome (GOLD analysis project Ga0075432, IMG submission 72781) | Populus rhizosphere microbial communities from Tennessee, USA - Rhizosphere MetaG P. TD hybrid SRZTD1 | ecosystem: Host-associated > Plants > Roots > Rhizosphere > Soil | place: USA... | reverse complement strand
ACGTCAAGCCATGCCGCTGCCGCTGCGGACCGTTGAACATCGGAATCCCAAACAGCTGTGATCGCAAAAAGCGGCGTGAGATCGGCCAGCACCCGGGCGTGAATTGCCTGAAAGGCAAGTCCAGTTCCTATGATGCCGACACCCAGAATACTTCTGCTGCCGTTCGCCGAATTTGCCACTTCTCGATGCTCTCCCAAGCTTCTGGTGACAGCCTAGAGGGTTTACCCCCTGGCGTCTCTAACTAACTTTAATCACATTAAAGTTTATGCACCGGCGGTCCCGTCGAGACCCAGAATTTGCCTGACAGATGAAACATCCCCGGCTCCCGATTTCGCGAAATCGTCAAAAGCGTGGTCGGTTACACGGATGACATGATCACGAATGAAGGACGCACCCTCACGCGCGCCATCCTCGGGATGCTTGAGCGCGCATTCCCATTCGAGAACCGCCCATCCGGCATAGTCGTATTGTGCCAACTTCGAGAAAATTTGCCGGAAATCGATCTCGCCATCCCCCAGCGACCGAAACCGCCCAGGCCGCTCCGACCAGCTCTGGTAGCCCCCGTAGACCCCGCTGCGCCCATTTGGCCGGAATTCGGCGTCCTTCACATGGAAGGCCTTCACACGCTCGTGATAGACGTCGAGAAATGCGAGATAATCCAGCTGCTGCAAAACGAAATGGCTGGGATCGTAGAGGATCGATGCTCGAAGGTGTCCGCCCACATTGTCGAGAAAGCGCTCAAACGTAACGCCATCATGCAGGTCCTCTCCCGGGTGCAGCTCGAACGCACAGTCGACACCGTTGTCCTCGAATGTGTCGAGAAGAGGCCTCCAGCGCCGCCCAAGTTCTACAAAGGCCTCCTGGACAAGCCCGGCAGGGCGTTGCGGCCAAGGATAGACATACGGCCAGGCAAGGGCCCCGGAAAAGGTTGCGTGCGCCGCTAGACCCAGACGCCGGCTGGCTTGAGCGGCCAACTTGACTTGCTCGGCAGCCCATTGCTTGCGTGCTCCAGGATGCCCGCGCAAGGCCTCTGGGGCAAATCCATCGAAAAGACTGTCATAGGCGGGATGAACCGCCACAAGCTGCCCCTGAAGGTGTGTCGAGAGCTCGGTTATGCAAATTCCGTGTTCGGCCAGGCGGCCATTCAGCTCTTGGCAGTAGGTATCGCTTGTGGCTGCCGTTTCCAGATCAATCAGCCGAGAGTCGCAGGGGACCTGCACGCCCTCATAACCCAGCTTTGCCGCCCACTCCGCAAGGTTATCGATTGTGTCGAACGGCGCCGCATCGCCCATGAACTGCGCCAGAAAAATTGCGGGTCCCTTGATCGTCTTCATGGATTATCCTGTGAAATGCGGACTATCGCCCAAGGTTCATTCCTGTTCATGAAACAGTTCGAAGATAAGCTATGCTTTGCGCCATCGCGTCGAACGCGCTCGTGGTGAACGGCGGCTCCTGCTCAACGAAATAACCCGTGACGCCCTGCTTTTTCGCGAGCGTCAGGAGGGGTACCCACCGGATGAGACCTTTGCCGAGTGGCGCCGACAACTGCTGGCCAAGGAAATTGTACTTGGTGGCCCGGCCGGCGTCCTTAATGTGCAGCATGCCGATCCGGCCCGGATTGCGGAACAACAATTCCACAGGATCGCGCCCCGCAGCCGCCGCCCAGCCGATGTCGAGTTCGAAACCCACATTCGCGGGGTCGGTTTCGTTCATCAGCACATCCCAACCTGTTGTGCCGCCGACCGGAGCAAAATCCATATTATGATTGTGATAGCTGAGCCGGATCCCTTCTCGACGCAGCGCTTCGCCTCGCTGCGAGAGAAATGCCGCGCTGCGCTGCCAGTCTGATATCCCAAACGCTGAAACCACACGGATCACGTTGGCGAAGGCGTTCTCGTCAGCGCGAGGAATCTCGGATGGAGGCAGGAGCGGCAGCGGCATGACCACGTTGCGCACGCCGAGTTCCCGCAGATCCGAAATCAGCGCTGCCAGATCAGGGTCGCTCAATACCCGGTCGGTCGGAAGAATGCGTATTTGCGCCTGAATATGCGCGCCGACGATCGAAAGACCCGCGCGATCCGCCGCCGCTTTGAGCTCGGCCGGCTTGTGGCCATGAAAACCCGCAGTCTCGACGTCCTTGAAACCCATTGCCGCAAGGCGGGCAAATGTGGCGTCAGGATCCTTTGCCACCTCGTCGGACAATGGCCAGAGCTGTACTCCCGGGCGCAGCCAGTGCCGCGTAACCGGGGAGGCCGTGGCGCAGCCCGGGATGGCCGACACAATCCCCGCGAGGAGCGCGCCAGTCACCGCTTGTCGCCGGCTCAAAAATGTCTGGTTGACCTTGTTCATTGCACTCTCCTGCCGTCTGCGCCTCACTCTTCCAGCCGTGTCCAACCGGCTCTGGACTTGCTTGCAGAGACTGCGCGTTCAACGAACTGCATCGACCGCACACCCGCACGGATCCCGGGCAAGATGCCGTCAATCACATCAGGATCACCCCGGATTGCCCCCGCGAAATCCGCATAGATATTGGCAAAGGCCTCAATGAATCCTTCAGGGTGGCCGGTGGGAAGCCGGGACGGCCCGTCAATCTCCGGCGATCCCCCGCGCAGGGTTTCTGATCGGCCGCCGGGCCAAAGCACCGCCAGGCAAGCGGGATCCTCATGCCTCCACGCCAGCGAACCCTTGCTCCCGTGAACGTGCAACTCGAGATCGTTGCGCTCGCCTGTTGCGATTTGCGAGGCGGTAAGCACTCCAGGGCGGCCGCCGGTCAGACGAAGCAGCATATTGCAGTCGTCGTCGAGCTCTCTTCCGGGCACGAGTGAGGCGAGATCAGCGACGAAACTCTCTACTTCGAGACCGCCGACAAACTCGAGGAGATTGAACGCGTGGACACCAATGTCGCCGATACAGCCGCCTGCCCCGGCTTGTTCGGGATCCACCCGCCACGCCGCCTGACGGTTGCCGCTGTGCTCGACCGGCTCGGAAAGCCAACCCTGCGCGTAACGCACGCTGCATTTCCGAACATCGCCGATCGCCCCCGCCTTGACCATGGCTCGGGCGTGGCGGATCATCTGATACCCGGTGTAGGTATAAGTGAGGGCGTAGACTAATCCCGATCGCTCGACTGCTTCGCGCAACTGCAATGCCTCGCCCAGCGTTGCGGTCGCAGGCTTGTCCGAAATGACGTGAAGCCCCGCTTCGAGAGCAGCAAGCGCGACCGGCAGGTGAAGGTGGTTCGGAGTTACGATCGCCACAGCCTCTGCGCCGTCGGGCCGCGCAGCTTCGCGGGCGATCATCGTTCTCCAGTCAGCATATCCGCGATCCTCGGCAAGGCCGCAAACGCGTGCACCTTCCTCGGCCCTTTCGGGATCGGACGAAAACGCACCGGCCACGATCCGTGTTCGCCCATCGAGTTGAGCTGCCATGCGATGGATTGGACCAATGAAGGCCGCAGGCCCACCACCGACCATCGCGATGCGCACCGGATTCGAAGTTTCAAAAACCATTGCCTAGCACCTCGCTGCTGGTAGAGGCCCCGGTTGGGGCGGCCGAAAAATCACCAGGGAACGCGCGCCCAACGCCGACGGCGCAACGAGCACCATGGGAAGGGTGTGGAAATCGATGACCGGCCTCCCTGCAGCAAAAGTTGTGGAATGGAGGACCGGCGGCGTTCAGCTAAGGTGCGGAAACGCGGCCCGCACCTGCTCGGCAATTGCAGCCGTGCGCTCCCATGGATCGCCTAGCTGACCTTCCCATTCGATGCTGATCGAGCCTTTGTAGCCCGCCTCAGCCACGATCGACAGCGCGCGCGGAAGGTCGGGCAGAGCGGCGCCATCGCTGGCTGGGTCGACCGATTTGGCATGGACCAGACTGGCGACTGGGGCCAGGCGCCGGACGTGCTTGTACAGCGGTTCGAGATCAAGTCCCTTGTCGTCATAGTCGGGATCGCTGAATCGCGCCTGCGATACGGTCACCAGCGGTTCAAAATTCCCCAAGTCAAGCAGCACGCCAAGCAGATCCATGCCGACTTCCTGGCACAGCGCGAGGACATATTCGGAGTCCGAACTGGAACCGCCGTGATTCTCGATCAAAAGCTTCATGCCCCGGTTGGCGGCTTCAACACCGAGGCGCTTCAAAGAAGCGACCAAACCCGCGCGCGCATCAGCAACGACGGTCGACCCCGGCAATCCGGCATTCACCCGAACAAACTGCGCACCCAACCGATGAGCGATGTCGAACCAGGGAATTATCCGCGCTTCGTCCTCTTTCCGCCATTCTGAATTCGCGACCCCAAGGTCGCCGATATCGATCGGGACCGTGAGCACGGACACACCCTCTTTTTCGAGCGTGACGCTAAGTTGATCGATCCGCCAGGCCTCGTTTGAATCGAACTGAACCTGACAAAGTTCAATCACGTTCACGCCAATGCGATCACGCGCAAGCACCGCGAATTCCTCTAGAGTATGCTTGCGCGGAAAGTCGTAGACGACGGTCTCGAGTGAACCATCCCCGGACCGGTGCTCGAATTGCAAGGGACCAAGCTCGCTGTGCAGGCTGAAACTGGATACCGAAAGATATGCCATGTTGGCTGGTCCTTTAGTTGAGAGTCTTGATGCGGATATTGCGCCATCGGCACTTCGCACCGGGACCCCAGCGTGCATCCCCGAAGAAAGCATCATTGTCGTGCACTTCGAGTGCAATGTGGCCGCGAGTGCCCAGGCATTTCAGCACTGCGGCAGGATCGTAGTTGTCAACATCGATACTGGCAGTGTGAATCTCGGCAATCTTCAGGCCGTTCACCCATGTCGTGATAACAGGCAGATCGCCCAGGCAGCGGATGCGGATTTGGTTCCACTCGGCCCACTTCCATATGGCCAGAAAATCTTCCACAGCCCCAGCATATGCAAGGCGGTCAATCTTGTCGGCCGTTACCGGCTCGATCGAAGTCGCCGGATCATCGGCCTCGATGCCGATGACATTGCCGCTTGGATCGCGGCGGCCGCGGATTGCGAAGGGCACGGCTGAAAAGCTCGCCAGGCCATTACCAAAGAACCCCGCTATGCCGCCGGATTCGCGATGATCAAGCAGCACCTGGAATCCTGTCCAGTCTTGAAAGCGCCGCCTCAGCATGATCCCGGTGTCAGCGGGCCAATCGGGCATGGCCTCCAGCACGAGTTCGAAATCGCCGAATGTCGCGTCGCTGACCAGGTATCCACCGTAGCCTGGAGTGGCCTGCTGCCCCACTATGACCCCGTTCTCAACTTGCCATTTCGCTGGATGAAGCTCGGGGTCGACCGGGGGTGCAGACCCGCGTTCCAAAAAAAATGAATCGGCACCTGGTCCGCCGGGGTACAAAGCGCCATAGACCCGCGGCTCGGCGTGCCATCCATCAAGTGTCACGCCATCAAAAAGGGGGCTAAAGCCCGTATCGTCGAAATATTCGAGCTGCACCCTCTTTCCTTTGTTATGTTCGCCTGAAACCGATTATGCGAGAACCTTTAATGCAGTTAAAAATTTCCCGCAAGCGCCAAAGCACGAAGGTTGGAAATGGCGCGGAAGCATCTACGGAGCGCTACGCCAAGGGCACGCTCAAGCGCGAAGCGATCCTCACTGGCGCGATGAAATTCCTGGCCGACGGGACCAAGCACAACCCATCCCTTCGTGAGATCGGGAATGCCCTCGATATTGAGCCAGCCCACATTCTTTATTACTTCACAAGCCGCGACGAGTTGCTCCTCGCAGTCATTGAGCTCTGGGATAGCGGAGAGCGAGAACTTGAGGTCCACGCGCGCAACGCCGGGCTGTCGGCACTGGATGCCTATGTCGATGCTATTGCTCGAAACGTCGATCGACCGGGCATAGTCCACCTCTACCTTTCTCTGGCGATCGAGGCCGCATCTCCCGAGCATCCGGCCAACGGCTTCTTCGCCCAAAGGTTCGATTGGGTTCAGCGGCACTTGACCGACGCGGTGCAACGCGAACAAGCTGAAAACTTGATTTCGCCGGAGCTCGATGCCGAGCACGAGGCCCGAATGTTGATAGCCCTTGCCGATGGCCTACAGCTGCAGTCGCTTGTAGATCCCACGGTGGACGCCCCTGGGCACCTAGCTCTGACGATTGACAGCTTGCGGCGCCGCAAGAAGGCCTGACGCCAAACGCTGGGCGCGATCTCTCGCGCCTTTCGCGCCCAAACTTCTTTTCGTCAGTGTCCGCCCGGGATCGGCCCGATAGGGTCACGATCCCGACCGCAAAGCACGTCTATGGGGCGAATACGCGCGCCGGGCGGACCGATCACCGGTTCATCCCGCGCACGCATTCAAATCAAAATTGGCAGGCAATCTGACGAGCATTGCTGTACCGTCTGCCAAACTGCGGGTTACGTGCCCCTTGCCCGTCAAATCTTCAAAGTATGCGACGTCACCAGGACTGAACAGAATTTTCGAATGATCTGACAACTCGACGGTAAATGCACCGGAAATCATAATGACCAGATACTTGTCGGGCGTGACATGCCAGTCTTCAACATAATTTGCTTTGGCCTGACTTAGCGTAACCGTCACCGCAGGCAGTATTGCATTACAGTGCAAATATACGACTTCGGCCTTTGATGCGCCGTCCGCACCGGTGTAAATGCGTTGTACAGCTGTCGCGGCTTCAACATTTGCGGCTGCGTAGCTGGGCGCGCTCTGGGCGAGAGCCGTTAATCCGAAAAAGACGGCCTGACCAAGCTTGAACATGCATCCTCCTATGGGCAGAAAAAATTCGATTAGAGCCGATTTCAACACAGCCGTTTTCCGGACCGATGTAGTTTGGGCCGGCAGAACCGTCTCAGCGCGCTATCCGCGGGCGACGACCATCAGGGATAGACTTCGGTCGTTACGCATTCGGACACACGCTTGAAACCAGCCGCCTTGGCATCTGCCAGATTCTGGCGAAAATCATCGGTTCCATCGACCTGTTCGATCGTATGGCTCATGTCCTTGAAGTTCTTGAACTCGCGTGTGACGATAAGATTGTTGGTCCGCTCACCAGCCCAGCCCATCCCCCACACGCGGGTCAATCCTCCTCCGCCGTGCTTTACAAGAACAGCTGCCGAACGGGCCAATAACTTCTTGTATTCTTCAACTTTTCCTCCGACATCCATTTCTATGAATTGCATGACATGCGGTGGGGCTGGGGCTCGCCCGTCGGGTGCTGGACCAGGAATTGCTCCGGCCTCGGGATTTATATTTCCCATCAGGATGCGCGACTTAAGGGCGAGGCCTGCCGCCCGTGCATCGGCATCCCACTGACGCATGTCGGGCGCGGCGTATAGGTCTTGCCACGCTTGTGTCATGGCGCCCAGATTGACGAACTCTGTAGATACAAACAGACGGTTCACCCCGTAGCCACACACTGCAGCGGCCCAATAGCGAGTCACCCCGGTGGCGGCGCGGCTGGACGTAATTTCCTCCCGGCGCCTGAGCAATTTTGCGAGAGCCTGCGGGCTCGCATTGTTCTCGAATTCGGTGAAAACACTCAGCCGCTCCAACGGAACCTTCGGCAGCTCGGCCGCAGCCCCAAGGTTCTCCGGCGCAGGAGCAGCCCTGCCAAGGCCAATGGGAAAAACCGCGGTACTTGCAACAGCCGCAACCGTGAACCAAGCCTTGATCCTCATCACCTAGTTTCCTTTGAAAAACGGGTGCGACCATCTCCGGCAATTATGCGCAAGGTCACACAATTACTTTTTCAGTAGTGCGCTCGGACGCCTTATCCGCCAGCCATGTGCGGAAACAGGCCGGTCGAGATGCACCAGTCCGCAGGCCTTCCCCGACAGGCAAACTACCGCACTGCCCGCTTCGGCCGCGGCAATTCTGTTCCGATGAACTCGCCCAGCCGGACCATATCCAACGCCCCCATATCTTTTTGCAACTGAGCCCACTCGGGAGTTTCTTCAATGCTGGTGCCCACATCCGTCAACGCCCTCCAGTTCGGGAATTCCACAGTCACCATGTAGCGATCGACCTCGGGGCCGCCCCAACTGGTGCGCCATAAGCGAACGCTTGCGTGGGTCTGATGCCGGCGGTGCATTACATTCACGCGATTGAACAGATTGATGAAGGCGGCGCCATTACCACGCACATTAAACTCGTGGAATTGGCGGACCAGCGGCGTTCCATCCGGCCGGTTCGGCTCGTCAGGCGCAGGGAAGGAGTCCATTTTCAGGCTTCCCAGCAGGTTCTCCATTTCCTTGCGCACCCCCGCCGCGCGCGCAACTTCCTTCCACCTCTGGTATTCGGGCGACACCGCCAGGTGCGCAACCAGTTGTCCCATCTCATCCGGGGATGCAAATTCGGAAGTTACCACGATCCGGTCGGACCGGCCGCCTGCGAAATCCGTAGCCCAAAGATGGACTATGGCAGACGGGTCGTTTTTCACGAGCAGGGCTTGCAGCCGGTCGAACAATAGATTGGCTTTGTCGAAACTGTTGCCGACGGAATATTCAGATACTTGCATCACCGGAAGATCCATTACCGGGCGCGGCTCGCTCGCAGCGACAGCAGGGGCGCCGATGACCATTGCCAAGACCGCGCACACTATATCTTTTCGCAAGAAGCTCATGTTTCAGCCTTCGACCGTGTTGCAGCTAACGCATCCCGATCCGCTCCGCCGTTGACCAAATACCGGACCTGGAATTCGGGGGACTTTGAGAAATTAACCGATCCCTCTGCCTCAACCCCTCACTGATATGCCCCCGGAGACACGCCAAAGCGGTGCCGAAATAAGCCGATTTAAGGGCGGACCTCGGTCATTACGCACTCGAAGACACGCTTTGCGCCAAGATTGGCATTGCGCTGCATCAACTCCCCGAATTCGGGGGTGAAATCGACTTTATTCACTGTGCGGATCATGGAAGCGTGACTGGGGAAATCAACCAGTGCGACTACATGGTGAGCGTGCTCCCCCGCCCAGCCAATTCCCCAGTAACTACGGTTACCGTCGTCTTCGCCGGCAAACTTCCTTATGAGGACTTCTGCCGCAGGCATACCATCCAACCACTGCTTGACGTTCTCACCGAGGTCGAATTCGGTAAACTGCAGCGTGCGCGGCGGCGCTGTTGGGGACGTTATCGGAGAAATGGGGCCGCGAGAGTCCTTCAAGTTCACGAGCGCGACGCGCGATTTTAACGAAAACCCTGCTGTCTCAGCATCCGCCTCCCATTGACGTATCTCTTGCGCAGAGTCCGCACGCTGCCGTTCATCAGCCAACTTTTCCGCCGTGGAAAATTCCGTCAGAATGAACATATGATCCGCGCTGTTGCCGCACAGATTAGCCTGCCAGAAGCGCGCCTTTCCCGAACCTCCGGCGCGCGCTTCGATTGCATTTCGACGTCGGAGCAAATCCATAAGCAACTTTGGATCGGCATGGTTCTCGAAATCGGCCCATTCAATTGTCTTTCCAACAGACTTCATGGTGTCCGACGGCTTGCTGACCGTTTGGGCGGATGCCGCATTATACAGCCCTGTCGGCACAACTGCCACGAATGCGAGGCTGAGGGCGGCACGCGAAAGCTTATTGATCATCACCGTTCCTTAAATCGTCAAAGATAATCCGATATGGCGGCGACCTAGAATTTCAGCCTTACCCCAGCGCTGAAATATCGTCCGATGATATCATCCGTGGGATTAGCCGGATAGAAATACCCAGGGAACGACGATGAAACGGCGTTTACGTATACAGGCGCACCTTTATTGAATGCATTTTGAACAGAAACATAGAAGTTCTGATTATTTTCTTCACCAAATTTAAAAGTAAGGGTGACATCGGTGTAGGCCACTGCGGGGATATTCGGCTCGGCGAAAACTTGCGAAGCATCGTTTGACCATGTCAGCGAAGAACGCCAGCGCTCCAGGATATCGATCGCCCACTGATCATTGCTGTAGGAAACGAATCCCGTCAGTCGCCACTTGGGCAGAGCGCCCAGTGCCAATCCTCCGGCAGAGCCAGCTTCATCCAGACCCGGAAGCCCTGGCGCCACGACAGTCTTCAGTTGAGGCTGGTAACCAACCAAGGCGCGCAACGACATCGTGCCGCCCGCCAAGGGCGCCACATAGTTGACCTCCGCATCGATGCCCCATGTACGAATTTCCGATGCATTGAGCGTTTGGCTACGAACAATCGTGGGGAAGTTCGCTGGGGTCTGATTTGAAAATGGGAGCGGCCGAACATAAAGTGAGCAGAAGTTGCTGCTGCCTCCGCTATTCTCGCAAACGTTCTGAATGTTGGGTAGCCGGCCATCCACTTTCGTGATGGCGTTGCTCATGTTGATCCGGTAATAATCGACCGAAACACTTAAGCCCGGAATTGCCGCGCTCCGCCACACCGCCCCGGCCGTCAATGTATTGGCGATCTCAGGGGTGAGATTGGCATTTCCGCTCGATACGAGGGCTATAATGCCGCCCGTTCCGCCACTGTGCTGGTCAGTAAATCCGCTTTGTGTCTGGGTGGGAGACTGAAAGAGCTCGAACAGGCTAGGCGCGCGAATATCGCGTGACCTGGTGGCGCGTAAATGCAGGTTTCCGTCGATGCTCCATTCCCCGCCGACCTTCCAGGTGACGACATGCCCACTGGTTGAATAATCAGTATATCGTGCAGCCCCATTCAGGCTGAGCGAGTGAATGAACGGCACGTCCTTCAGCAAGGGGAAAAGGACTTCGATCGCGCCTTCTTTCACAGTCTGATGCACATTGATGGGCGCGATGCCTGCCAGGCCGGATCGGGGGGTCGTAGCCGAGCAGTTGAACAGAATTCCTGTGCAATCGGCAAAATCGACGGGCAAGACGCTCGACCCAACGTTAAGGGAAAGGCGTCGATACTCTCCGCTGAGCGCGACTTTCACGGGGCCCGCCCAGTTCTCAATCGGAGTACCGCTCAGACTCGCGTAAGCGTTGTCCAGCGTATATCGGGGTCGATTTGAATTGTTCTGATCAAGCACATAATTGATCGCGCTGGACTGCGAAGCAGGGTCTGCAAACGGGTTCAGTGGGATGCACCCCGGATAGCCGCCAGGGTTGGTCAAATTGACACGGCAGATGATCTGCCCGTTGGCTGCTCGCCCCGAAGCGAGCCCCTGATCCACAGCGTCCAGAGCCGCATAGAACTTCCCGTTATTGATAGAATTCGGCGTTTCGTTGCGGGAGGAAGTACGTCCGTGCTCGTAGGACCCCTCCAGGGTCATGCTGCCAAAGCGCTGACTAAATCCGATCGTCCCAGCGTAGGTTTGGGTCGTATTGCGGTTGCCTTGGGCGAAGGACGACACGCCATCGAAGATGCGGCCCAGGGCGAATGGGGATGCTTGGCCCTGCAAGGCGGCAGGCAGAAACGGATTGGTGTTCGATATTACGACACCGAACGTTCCAAATGGGAAAATGTTTTGTGCGTTAAGGCTCCTGGACCACAGGCCCTGAGCGAAGATACTCAGTGAGTCCGTCACATCGAAATCGAACCGGGCGAAGGCCTGACTCGTCTCCAAATTCGACGTCGCGGATGTGCCCTTTGCGTAAAAGCCGTCACCCCCTCCTTCCACAGGACCGCCGCCGCTCACCCCATGTGCGAACGGGACGAGTTGCCCATTTGCATTGACGACCATGCCGGCAAAGGGGCCGCTCAAAATGAACGGCTTGAACGCACCATAATTTGCGCGTCCGTCATCAATTAGCCGGAATGGACTGGACGAAGTACCGTTGCCGCCAAGTTCAGGATTCCTGCGGCCGGCCTCGCGATCGTCTTTAAGGATTCCGTTTTGTTTGAAATGCTCTGCACTGGCCTCGAAATGACCGCGCCCGTCGAGGAATGATGCTCCAAAGGCACCGCCCACTCTCCAGGAGGCTGCGTCACCGTAACCCGAAATGCCGCTTTGACCTTCGAGCTTCAAACCAGCGAACTTCTTGTCGAGCACGAAGTTGACGACGCCCGAAACAGCATCGGACCCGTACACCGCGGACGCACCGCCCGTAACTACATCCACCCTCTGCAGCAGCAACTGCGGCAGAACGTTGGCATCCACCGCCCCGGAATAGCTCGTTGGAACCACGCGCCGACCGTCAAACAGGAGAAGCGTGCGCTGGGCCCCGAGCGCACGCAGGTTCAGATAATTTCCATTGAGATTATCGATGTTGCCCCCGGGCTGCGAGGTACCAAGCGAACGGGCAAAGGCAGGCAACTTTTTCAGCGCGTCGGGAATATTGGTCGGTGTGGTCGTCAGGAGCTGATCCCTGCTCACCACGCTCACGGGGGAAGGCATTTCATTGCCGTTCGTAACCACGCGTGAGCCTGTAACGACAATTTCCTGCTCGCCTGATCGGTTCACGGGTGACGCGGCCTCAGAATTCGACAGGCCACCGGAAACAGGCTGGGCCGCTCCATCAATGTTTTGAGCATAGGCTGTGTTGGCAAAAGCCAGAGTGCTGATGCTAGCGAGCAAAAGAAGCTTACGGCCGATCATCTCAATCCCCTCTGTGAACCGCTGCCAGTGCTCCTCAGTGGGGCCCGGCTTCGTCGTTTCGACCAAAATAGTAACCGATTACCATAGGGTTGCAATAAGAAATTTAGTGCAGTTAAATTTTTGCCGATTTGCCGTAGCGTGGGCAAAGTCTGCTGCCGTTCGAACTCGAAGGGTGACGGCGTCCCGTTACCGGCCTCGCGGGTTTTCGAGACGGCATCGAGCACCAGCTCCTCGCGCAGCACTTCGACCAACGGCCCATTGGGTGGTGTCAAAAGAACTGCACCGGTTGGCGGTGGGGCGGCGCGTGCGGTAGGGCAGACCCAGCTGAGCGAGAATGACCTCGAGCCTGTCGAGCTCACGACCGATCTGAGCCCTCATTCGCTCGGGTAACGGCCGACCGTCACCCGTCAGCAACTCATTCAACCGGGCCCGACGATTACG